>WUUC01083628.1_pt1 | contig 55091 bp, 9 predicted proteins | sample 6278441 | NCBI WGS metagenome assembly WUUC01 (sample SAMN13675441, study PRJNA597444) | soil metagenome | isolation source: soil | place: USA: Washington | collected 2017-10
ATCCCGCGAGTTTGAGCAAAGCATTGAATGCCCTGTGCCAGCGCGAGGGCGTGACGTTGTTCATGTTGCTGCTCGCCGCCTTCAAAGTTTTGCTGCAACGCTACACCGGACAGGACGACATCGTCGTCGGCTCGCCCATCGCCAACCGCAACCGCGTGGAAATCGAAAACCTCATAGGCTTCTTCGTCAATACGCTCGTGATGCGCACGGATGTGTCTGGAAATCCGAGTTTCCTCGAATTGTTGAGACGTGTGAGAAGCGTGGCTCTCGAAGCATACGCGCATCAGGACTTGCCTTTCGAGCAACTGGTGGAGGAAGTGCAACCGGAGCGCAGCCTGAGTCGCAACCCGCTCTTTCAGGTCATGTTTCAACTGGAAAACACGCCGAAAGAAGAACTCCCGATGGCGGGCGTAACGCTCGCGCCGCTTGAAGTTGAGCGAGTCGCCACGCAGTTTGATTTGAGTCTCGACGTGGTTGACGGCCAGCAAGGTCTCTTCGTCGTGTCCGAGTACAGCACGGACCTGTTCGACGAGCCGACCATCGCGGACTTCCTGCGTCGCTGGCAAATGCTGCTTCAAGCCATCGTCGCCGCCCCCGAGCGACGCCTCTCGGATTTACCGCTCCTGAGCGATGCCGAGCGCGAGTTGATGCTTGTCGAATGGAACGACACGGGGCATCAATTACCTTCCGGCGCAGGCGTCCACGAACTGTTCGAGGCGCAGGCGAAGCAGACGCCGGATGCGCTCGCCCTAATCTTCGATGAAGAACGTTTAACTTACCGCGAGCTAAACGCACGCGCCAATCAACTCGCGCATTATCTACGCAAGATGGGCGTGGGTGCGGAGATGCCCGTCGGGTTGTTGATGGAGCGTTCGGCGGAGTTGCCCGTCGCCCTGCTCGCCATTCTCAAAGCGGGCGCGGCCTACGTCCCGCTCGACCCCGCCTACCCGCCGCAACGCCTCTCTTTCATGCTTCGAGATGCGCATGCATCGCTCGTTTTAACGCAGCGACGGTTAGCGGAAAAGCTCCCGGTTGAAGGCGTGCGCGTGCTCTCCGTGGATACGGACGCGCCGCGCTTCGCGTGCGAACCGGACGTGAATCTTGCGAGCCGCGTCGTCGCCGAAAACATCGCTTACGTGATCTACACGTCCGGCTCTACGGGCCGCCCGAAAGGCGTCGCCGTCACGCACGGGGCGTTGATGAATCATACCGCCGCCGTCTCCGAGCGTTACGGACTCGATGCGTGCGACCGTGTCTTGCAGTTTGCTTCGATCAGCTTCGACGTGGCCGCCGAGGAACTGTTCCCCACGTGGTCGAAGGGCGCGTGCGTAGTTCTGCTCCGCGACGGTGCGAGGGAAGGAGGCGCGGAGTTTCTTCAATTCATAGAAGAGGAACACCTCACGGCGCTCAATCTTCCCGCGCCTTTCTGGCACGAGTGGGTCAAGGATTTGTCGCTTTTACAAAAGCGTCTGCCGCGTCAACTTCGTCTCGTGGTGGTTGGCAGCGAGAAAGTCGCGCCCGCCGCGTGCGCCGCATGGTCGAAACTTCATGGAGGCAACGTACGGCTCGTCAACGCCTACGGCACGAGTGAGACTTGCATCACTTCCACTATGTTCGAGGTCAACGCCTGCGACGGCGAAAATCGCGACGGCGAAAATTACAAAGGAGACTCGCTGCCTATAGGCCGCCCCGTCTTCAACACGCAGCTTTACGTGCTTGATCGTGATTTGCAACTTGTGCCCACGGGCGTCGCCGGGGAACTCTACATCGGCGGGGCGGGTTTGGCGCGCGGCTATTACGGGCGCGCCGATTTAACTTCCGAGCGATTCATCCCGCATCCATACGGCGCCGGACCCGGCGCGCGGCTCTACCGTACGGGCGACCTCGTGCGTTATCTGCCGGACGGAAACGTCGAGTTCTTAGGACGCTCGGACGAACAGGTTAAGCTGCGCGGTTATCGTATCGAGTTGGGCGAAGTCGAATCGGCGCTGGCGAGACACGAAGCGGTGAAGGAGGTCGTCGTCGCGGCGCGCGAGGATGTGGCGGGCGATAAGCGTCTCGTCGCATACGCGACGCTGAATGCCTCCGTTGAAAGCGCGTCGGAAGCGACGACGGGTTCGGAATTGGAGGCCGAACAACTCGCACAGTGGCAGATGGTTCACGACGACGAGGTCTTCAACGAAACAGCCGGGAGCCAGGACCCTACTTTCAACATCAGCGGTTGGAACAGCAGTTACACGGGGCTGCCCATCGCCGCCGAAGAGATGCGCGAGTGGGTTGAAGATACGGTCGAGAGGATTCTCGCGCGCAAGCCGCAAAGAATCCTCGAAATCGGATGTGGGACGGGACTACTCCTTTTCCGCCTGTCGCCCTTTTGCGCGAGCTACGACGGGACCGATTTTTCGCGCTCCGCGCTCGACTTCGTGCGACGACAGTTGCAACGGAACGGCGACGCCTTCGCACACGTCAGCCTCGAAGAGAGAAACGCAGATGATTTTGCTGGGTACGAACCTGGATCATTCGACGCGGTGATTCTCAATTCGGTGGCGCAATACTTTCCCAACGTAGAGTATCTGTTGCGCGTGCTTGAGAGCGCGGTCGCGCGCGTGGCCTCCGGCGGCTTCGTCTTTATAGGCGACGTGCGGAGCCTGCCCCTGCTGGAAAGTTTTTATGCTTCGGTCGAATTAGAGAAGGCCGAAGAGTCGCTGCCGGTCGCGCAGCTACGCCGGCGCGTGCAGCGACGCGTCATGCAGGAAGAAGAACTGGTCATCCATCCCGCCTTCTTCGATGCATTGAAGAAGATGCTGCCCCGCATCAGTCGCGTCGAGATAACGCCTAAGCGTGGGCGTTTTCATAATGAACTGACGAAGTATCGCTATCAAGTGATGCTGCACGTCGGCGACGTGAAGGAAACCGCGCGCGGAACTCATACGACATGGCGAGATTGGCAGAGCGAACGCTTGAGCCTGCGCGAATTGCATCAACTACTCGCAGCAGAGCAGACGGAATCGTTGGGGATAAGCGGCGTCGAGAACGCGCGCCTGGCGACGGATGTGAGAACGCTCGAAATTATGAACGCGCCGGACTGTCCGCAGACGGCGGGCGCGTTGCGGCAGGTGTTGCGCGAAACCGTAGGGCAGGGCATAGACCCGGAAGAGCTGCGCGCGTTGGCAAACGAGTTGCCGTATGAGATTCGCTTCAACTGGGCGAGGCACGACGCCTCTGGACGCTTCGACGTGTTGTTCGAGCGACGCGGCGCGGCGCAAGCCTCCGCACAGGCGTCCGCACAGGCGAAATTCATCTTTCCAGAAGATGAGAGGGACGTGCGAGCGTGGGGCGAATACGTCAACAATCCTTTGCGTGGTAAGCAATCGCGCCGCGTCGTGCCGCAGTTGAAGGAGTTGGCCCGGGAGCAACTGCCTTCGTATATGTTGCCGTCGGCCTTTGTGTTGTTGGACGAGATGCCGCTGACGCCGAACGGCAAAATTGACCGCCGTGCGTTGCCGCCGCCGGAAGGACTGAGGCCGGAGTTGCAGGGAAAGTTCGTCGCTCCGCGCACGCACGTCGAAAGAAAGCTGGCCGACATCTGGTCGAATTTGCTCGGCGTGTCGCAGGTCGGCGTGCAGGATAATTTCTTTGAAATGGGCGGCCACTCGCTGCTGGCGACACAGTTTGTTTCGCGTGTGAGGGATGCGTTTCAGGTGGAGATGCCGCTCCGCCAGTTGTTCGAACAGCCGACCATCGCCGGACTCGCCAAACTTATCGAGCACGCGCAAAGCGACACGCTCGAACCGCGCGCCACTGATCGTCAGAGCGTGCGTCCGACCGGGATCGTGCCGCTCTCAAGACAGGCGCACCGCATGAAGCGTCCGGCCAAAGATTTACTGAAAAAGCAGACGGATTGAGCAACAGGCATGTCTAACACTTATCTTCACACCTCATCTCTTAAAGACGAGCGCGCCGCAGATGATCCGCCCGCCGAAGAAGTTTTTGTTTTTCCGCTCTCGTTCGCGCAGAGCCGCCTGTGGTTTCTACACCAACTAGAGCCTGCGAGCGCGGCCTACAACATGCCTTTCGCCTCGCGTCTGAACGGGCGGCTCAATACGCCTGCGCTGGAAGAAGCGTTTAATGAAATTGTCGCGCGCCATGAGATTTTGCGCACGACGTTTGAAGTTTTAGACGGCGAGCCGGTGCAAGTCGTCGCTTCGCAACACAGCTTCACGCTGCCGTTAATAGATTTGAGCGAATTGACCCACGCCGAACGCGAAGCGGAACTAAAACGACTCGCCGCCGAAGAGACCCAAAAACCCTTCGACCTCACGACCAATTCACTCCTGCGCGCTCTCTTGTTGAGAATAAAAGAGGACGAGCACATCCTCTTGGTGACGCTGCATCACATCGTCGCGGATGGCTGGTCAATCGGATTGCTGTTCAAAGAAGTGGCGGCGTTCTACGAGGCGAAGAGCGAAGGGCGGGAATCAACGCTCGCGGAGTTGAGCATCCAGTATGCGGATTATGCTGTGTGGCAGCGAGAGTGGTTGCAGGGCGAAGTGTTGGAGCGGCAACTGGCTTACTGGCGTCGCCAACTGGCGGGCATTCCTCCGTCGCTGAACCTGCCGACCGACAAGGCGCGTCCTTCCGTTCAAACTTTCGAAGGCGCGCATGAATCGTTCGTGCTGTCGCGCGCTTTAACCGAACGTCTCGACGCTTTATGCAAACGCGAAGGCGTGACGCCGTACATGTTGTTGCTGGCGGCGTTTCAAGTGTTGCTCGCGCGCTATACGGGAGAGAATGACATCGTCGTCGGCACGCCCGTCGCCGGACGCAATCGCCAGGAACTCGAATCGCTCATAGGGTTCTTCGTCAACACGCTCGTGTTGCGTACGAGCCTGCGCGGGCGACCTGACTTTCTTGAAGTTCTACGCCGCGTGCGCGAAGTTGCGCTCGGAGCTTTCGCGCATCAAGACGTGCCGTTCGAGATGCTCGTAGAAGAGTTGCAGCCGGAGCGTGATCTGAGCCACACGCCGCTCTTTCAAGTGATGTTCAGCTTCCAGAACACGCCCGAAGCGGAGTTCAACCTGCCGCAACTAAAGTTTAGCCCCGTGGATGCAGGGAATGAAAAAGCGCTCTTCGATTTAACGTTCGATGCGACGGAAGCCGACGGGAGAATCTACGTCACGTTGCGCTACAACACCGCGCTGTTTGTCGCAGACACGATCCGCCGGATGACCGAACACTTTCGCCTGCTGCTGGAAGGCATCGCGCTCGATGCCACGCTTCCGATTTCGCAGATACCTCTGCTGACCCGTACGGAACGACACCGGACCCTCTTCGAGTGGAACGAGACGCAGAGGGATTTTGAATCGGAATGCGTTCATCAATTGTTCGAGGCGCAGGTTGAACGCACGCCCGGCGCAATCGCGGTCGTTTTTGAAGACGAACAGTTGAGCTACAGGGAATTGAATTGGCGCGCTAATCAACTTGCACGCTTCCTGCTGGCGCGCGGGGTGAAAGCGGAATCAACAATCGGCGTGTTCATGGAACGCTCCGTGGAGATGGTGGTCGCGGTGCTCGGCATACTCAAAGCCGGGGGCGCATACGTGCCGCTCGACCTTGCCCTGCCGCCTCAACGCTTGTCGTTTATGCTCAAAGATGCGCGCGTGTCTTTGGTCGTCACACAGGAAAATCTGGCCGCCCGTCTGCCTGTGCCGCGCGAACATGCGGTTTGTCTCGACGCGGAGCGACAGGCGCTTGGGAATGAAAGGACGGAGAACCCGCCGGTCAACGTCGCGCCCGAAAACCTCGCTTACACTTTGTACACTTCCGGCTCCACCGGCCAACCCAAGGGCACGATGATCGAGCACCGGAGCGTGGTTAATTATCTGAACTGGGCGAACCGTACGCTCACGAGTTCGGCCACGGACATCATGCCGCAGATTGCGAGTCTCAGCTTCGATGCATCTCTCAAACAACTGCTGGCTCCGCTTCTGCGTGGCGGCAAGGTCTGGATGCTCTCCGACGATGCCGCACGCCAGCCCGAGCGTCTGCTGAGAGAAATCGGCGGGCAGCCCCGCGTCATGCTCAACTGCGTGCCGTCTTTGTGGAGCGCGTTGTTGGATGTGATCGAGGCGGATGTGGTCCAGTTTTCCGGAGAGAGTTTGACGAGACTATTGCTCGGCGGTGAGCGTCTCGACGCGGGGCTGGTGGAAAGAACTTTTCGTCTCTTGCCGCATTTACAAATCTGGAATCTCTATGGGCCGACGGAGATCACATCTAACTCCAACCTCGCCAGAATACTTACGCACCGCGACATAACCATCGGCCTCCCCATTGACAACACGCAAGTTTACATTTTGAGCGCAGACCTCGAACCGGTCCCGTTGGGTGTGGCAGGGGCCATCTACGTCGGCGGCGCGGGTCTCGCTCGCGGTTATCTGCAACGCCCTGACTTGACGGCGGAAAGATTCATCCCCAACCCCTTCAGCCGGAATGCAGGCGCACGCCTTTACCACACGGGCGACCTCGCGCGCCATCTGCCCGGCGGGCGCATAGAGTTTCTCGGGCGGATTGATCAACAGGTGAAGGTGCGCGGCGTTCGTATCGAGTTGGGCGAGATTGAAGCCGCGCTCGGCGGGCACGAAGCGGTGCGCGATACGGTCGTCGTCGCATACGAAGACGGGCGCGGCGAGTTGCGCCTCGTCGCCTACGTTGTGAGCGAGCCGGGGCAGACTTTGCGCGCCAACGAACTACAGAATTTTTTGAGAGAGAAACTGCCCGTCTACATGCTGCCCGCGGCGTTTCTCTTTCTGGAGCAAATGCCCCTGACGCCCGGCGGTAAAGTGAACCGTCGCGCATTGCCTCCGCCCGAAACCGCGACGCACGTCGCAGACTCCGCATATGAGCCGCCGCGCACGCCCGTCGCCGAAATATTGACCACCATCTGGGCCGGGCTTCTGCATCTTGAAAAGGTCGGGATGCGCGACAACTTCTTTGCGCTCGGCGGCCACTCGCTGCTGGCAACGCAGGTCGTCTCGCGTGTGCGGCGAATCTTCGGAGTAGAAGTGCCGCTGCGCACGCTATTTGAAGCGCCGACGCTCGATGCGCTGGCGACGCAAATAGAGGCCGCGTTGAGCGCGGGCGGGCGCGTCGCAGCAGCGACGATCAAGCCTCTCGAAAGAAGCGAGAGCGGCGCAGTGTTTCCGTTATCCTACGCGCAGCAACGCCTCTGGTTCATACAACAATTAGACCCGCACAGCGCCGCCTATAACATTCCCGCCGCCGTGCGCCTGCACGGGCGACTCGACATCGCCGCGCTCGAACAGACGCTATCTGAAATCGTTCGTCGCCATGAAACCTTGCGCACTACGTTTGCTTTCGTCGAAGGCAGCCCCGTCCAGCAAGTTGCGACGGACGGAAACGTGATGCTATGGCAAAAGGATTTAAGCGGGCGGGAAGATAGCGAACGCGAAGCGTCGAAGCTGGTGCGCGAAGAGGCGCAGCGGCCCTTCGATCTATCCGAAGGGCCGCTGTTTCGCGCGACGCTGGCGAGAATGAAAGAGGACGAGCACATCCTCTTGGTGACGCTGCATCACATCGTCGCGGATGGCTGGTCAATCGGATTGTTAGTCAAAGAAGTGGCGTCGCTCTATGACGCGTTGAAGCATGGCAAGGAGTCGGGGCTGGAGAAGTTGAGCATCCAGTACGCGGACTACGCGGTGTGGCAGCGAGAGTGGTTGCGGGGCGAGGCGCTTGAGCGTCAACTGGCTTACTGGCGTCGCCAGTTGGCGGGCGCATCTCCCGCGCTTGATCTGCCGACTGATTATTCGCGCCCGCCCGTCAAAACATTCAAGGGGGCGACCTGTTCGATCACTTTGACGGCGCGTTTGACGGAAGACCTCAAAGCGTTATGCAAACGCGAAGGCGTGACGCTGTTCATGTTATTGCTGGCGGCGTTTCAAGCGTTGCTCGCGCGCTACACGGGGGAGAATGACATCGTCGTCGGCACGCCCGTCGCCGGTCGTGATCGCGCGGAGACGGAAAACTTAATCGGACTGTTCATCAACATGCTCGTGCTCCGCACAGACCTCTCCGGCAACCCGACTTTCAGAGAACTGTTGAAACGCGTGCGCGAAGTCGCCCTCGGCGCATACATGCATCAAGACTTGCCTATGGAAAAGCTCGTTGACGAGTTGAATCCAGAACGCAGCCTCGGTCATGCGCCGTTGTTCGACATAGGGTTCGATTTCCTTCCGCTCTCGCTTGAGCAGGAGCGACTCGAACTGCCGGGATTGACTTTGAGCGCCGTCGAGAGCGACACGGACACGGCGAAGTTCGACCTCGTGCAGAAGTTTGTAGAGACGAATCAAGGTCTGGTCGCGGCGTTGAACTACAGCACGGACCTCTTCGCCGAAACGACGATCAAGCGAATGCTCGCCCATCTTGAGATGTTGTTGGAAGCGATAACGCTCGATGCCGAACGCCCACTCGCAGAACTTCCTCTCCTGACCGATGCCGAGCGGCGACAGTTGCTATCCGAATGGAACGATACTGCGACCGCGTTCGCGGACGATAAATGCATTCACGAACTATTTGAAGAACAGGTTGAGCGCACGCCGGAGAGCGTGGCCGTCGTGTGCGCGGGAGAGGCGTTGACCTACGGCGAGTTGAACGCACGCGCCAATCAACTCGCGCACTACTTGCGCGGGTTGGGAATCGGGGCGGAAGTGCCGGTCGGCGTCTGCGTCGAACGTTCTACGGAGATGATCGTCGGCGTGCTCGGCATTCTCAAAGCGGGCGGCTCATACGTGCCGCTCGATGCGAATTATCCTCTGGAACGCCTCTCGTTCATGCTTGAAGATACGAACATGCCGGTCCTGTTGACGCAAGAGCGCCTGCTCGACCGGCTGCCCGCGCATTGGGGACACGTCCTGTGTCTCGATGCGGACTGGAATGAAATTGCCGCCGCGAGCGAAGCGAATCCAGAGAAGTTGACGACCTCCGAGAATCTCGCTTACGTCATCTACACGTCGGGTTCGACGGGCGTGCCGAAGGGAGTCGAACTGGCGCATCGCGGTCTGGTCAACATGGCGCAGGCACAGACGCGCGCTTTCTCTTTGCGTGCGGAGAACCGCATCCTGCAATTCGCCTCGCTCAGTTTCGACGCTTCGATTTTCGAGCTCGTGATGAGCTTTGCCACGGGCGCGACGCTCTATCTCGAAAGTCGTGAGACGCTATTGCCGGGAGCATCGCTCCTACGGTTTTTGCGCGAGAAGGGCATCACGAATATCACTCTGCCGCCCTCTGCGCTGGCGTTGTTGCCGGTTGAAGAGTTGCCCGATTTGCACACCGTCGTCGTGGCGGGCGAAGCGTGCGGGGCTGAACTGGTCGCGCGCTGGGCGACGAACGGACGCCGCTTCTTCAACGCATACGGGCCGAGCGAAGCGACTGTCTGGGCAACGTTTGCGGAGTGCAAAGATGCAGCGCGCAGGCCGCCCATCGGTCGCCCGGTTGACAACGTTGAGGCTTACATCTTAGACGCGGCTTTGCAGCCCGTGCCCGTGGGCGTCGCGGGCGAGTTATACATCGGCGGCGCGGGGCTGGCGCGTTGTTATTCGAAGCGACCGGAACTGACCGCCGCAAGTTTTATCCCGCATCCCTTTAGCTCCGCGCCGGGAAGACGACTCTTCCGAACCGGCGACCGCGCGCGTTATCTCGCTCATGGAGAGATAGAGTTTCTCGGACGCTTCGATCAACAGGTGAAGGTGCGCGGCTTTCGCATCGAGTTGGGCGAGATTGAAACGGCGTTGGCGATGCATGCGACGGTGCTCGATAGCGTCGTCGTCGCGCGTGAAGATGCGCCGGGCGAACGTCGCCTGGTCGCTTATGTCGTGCCGCGCGAACAGCCCGCGCCGCCGGTTGACGAGTTGCGCGATTTTCTCTCCGAACGCCTGCCGGAATACATGCTGCCGTCCGCGTTTGTTTTCCTCGAATCGCTTCCGCTCACGCCGAACGGCAAGGTTGACCGGCGTGCCCTGCCTGCTCCGGACAGCACGCGCCCCGGCATGACGCAGAGCTTTATTGCGCCCCGCACTCCGTCCGAAAAGTGGTTGACGGAAAGATGGTGCGGCGTGCTCGGCCTCGAACGAATCGGCGTTGACGACAATTTTTTCGAGTTGGGCGGCGATTCGATCAAGGCCGCCATCCTCATCAATCGTCTACAGGAAGAGATCGGGAAGGTTGTGCACGTCGTCGCGATTTTTGATGCGCCGACCATCTCAAGCCTCGCGCGCTATCTGGAAGAACACTGCGGCGGCGCGTTTGTGAACGGGTATGCGGACGGCGCGCGCGCCGAAGCCTTGCCACGCACTCGAATTGACGAAGCCTACGAGACGAAGATCGAGCGCCTGCGCCGTCTCGTCGCGTTGCACGCGGAGACATCTGCCGTCGCAGGCGGCGAGAGATCAACGGGCACAGGAGGCGCGAAGAATCCGCCCGCGCTCTTTGTTCTTTCGCCGCCGCGTTCGGGTTCGACGCTGCTGCGCGTGATGCTCGGCGGGCATAGCCAACTCTTCGCGCCGCCTGAACTCGAACTGCTCAACTTTCACACCATGAGCGGGCGACGAAGTGCGTTCGGCGGACGCAATAGTTTCTGGCTTGAGGGCGCGATCCGCGCCGTGATGGAATTGAAGGTATGCGGCGCGGACGAGGCGAAGGCGATCATCGAAGAGTTTGAGGTTGCCGGGGCAACGACGCAGCAATTCTATCGCGCGATGCAAGGATGGCTCGGCGCGCGTCTGCTCGTTGATAAAACGCCTTCATACGCGATGGACCTCGAAGTGTTGCGACGCGCCGAGCGTGAATTCGACGGCGCGAAATATCTACGCCTCACGCGTCGCCCGCAAGCCATGATTCATTCGTTTGAGGAAGCGGGCATACATCAGATTTTTCCGCGCTTCGAACATCCTTTCAAACCGCGCGAGTTGGCCGAACTGATCTGGACGCTCTCCCAGCAGAACATAAGCGAGTTTCTGGCCGGGGTGGATGAACGGCGGCAGCGCGTCGTGGTCTTCGAGGAGTTGATAGCCGACCCGCGACGCGTGTTGGAAGGCGTATGCGAGTTTCTCGGCTTCGCTTTCGAGGAGGAGATGCTTGAGCCGTATCGCGACAAGAGACGGCGCATGACCGATGGTATTCACGAAGTCTCGCACATGCTCGGCGACATCAGGTTCCATCAACATCGTCGCATCGAAGCCGGAGTTGGCGAGCGTTGGCGCGAGAGTTCGCGTGAATATGTTCTCGGAGAAGTGACGTTGAAGGAGGCGCAAGCGCTCGGTTACGACAGCGAAGCGCAGAGCGAAAGAAAAGGATACAGGGAAGTAGAAACGCGGGGCGACTCCGACTTGAAGGCCGGCGCGTCTCAGCGTTTGCCCACAATCGCGCCGCATGTGGCTGACGGAAAACTTCAGACGTTTCCTTTATCCTTCGCGCAGGAACGCCTGTGGTTTCTCGACCGGCTGACGCCCGGCAGCGCCTTTTACAATTGCCCCGCGGCGGTGCGCTTGAAGGGGCATCTCGACGCGTCGGCGTTAGAGAAAACACTCGGAGAAATTATCAGGCGACACGCGGTTTTGCGCGCACGCTTCCCGTTGATTGACGGGCAGCCCGCGCAACTCGTCGCTCCGCCCACGCCCTTCAAGCTCACTGAAATAGACTTGCGCGATGTGCCGGAAGCGGAGCGCGAAGAGGCGGCGCGCCTGCTGGCGACGGAAGAAGCGCGGCGACCTTTTGATCTGGAACGCGGGCCTGTCGTGCGCGCGTCGCTCATCTTGCTGGGCGAGACCGAACACGTCTTGCTGCTCACGATGCACCACATCGTCGCGGATGGCTGGTCGGTCGGGATATTAATCAAAGAAGTGGCGACGCTCTACGAAGCTTCGAGGCGCGGCGAGGAGTCGCCGCTCGCGGAGTTGAGCATCCAGTATGCGGACTACGCCGTGTGGCAGCGGGAATGGCTCGACGACGAGAGGCTCGAATCCGAACTCGCTTACTGGAAACGACAACTCGAAGGCGCGCCCGCCGTTCTGTCTTTGCCCACGGATAGACCGCGACCAACCGTGCAGACTTTCAACGGCGCGTCGTGCCACGTCAAACTCACGAAAGAAGCGAGCCTGATGCTCAAAGCCTTGAGCCGCCGCGAAGGCACGACGATGTTCGTCGCGCTCCTGACGGCGTTTCAGGCATTGCTCGCGCGCTACACGGGAGAAGACGACATCCTTATCGGCACGCCCGTTTCGGGTCGTCACCGTCGCGAGTTGGAATCGCTCGTCGGCTTCTTCGTCAATACGCTCGTCATACGCACAGACACGTCGAACGATCCTACTTTTCGGGAACTGCTCGGACGCGTGCAGCGAGTGACGCTTGAGGCTTTCGCGCATCAGGATGTGCCGTTTGAAAAAATTGTCGAAGAGTTGCAACCGGAGCGAAGCTTGAGCCATGCGCCGCTTTTTCAAGTGATGTTCTCCGTGCAAAACATGCCGGAAGAATCTTTGGAACTGCACGGCCTGACGGTGAGCACGCTGGACGCCGATTCAGGCACCATCAAGTTCGACCTCTCGCTTTCATGGCTCGAAACCGTAGAAGGGTTGTCGGGCGCGCTGCAATACAACACGGATTTGTTCGATGCTCAGACGATAGAAAGAATGGCGCGGCATCTGGAAAGGATGCTGCACAGCTTCGCCGCGCATCCCGAACAACTCATTACCGAAGCGCCCTTGCTCGCCGACGCCGAGCGACACAGTTTGCTCGATGAATGGAGCGGCGTCGAAAGCGGCGGCGCGCAGCAGTTTGTTCCTCTACACGAACTCTTCGAAGCACACGCCGCACGCGCGCCGCACAATGTCGCGATCATCAGTGATGAATGCCAGCTTACCTATGCTGAATTGAACGCGCGCTCTAACGCGTTAGCGCATCAACTCAGGGCGGCAGGAGTCAGGCCGGAAACGCTGGTGGGCGTCTTTCTGGAGCGTTCGGTGGAACTCATAACGGCGTTGCTCGGAGTGCTTAAAGCAGGCGCGGTTTACGTGCCGCTCGACCCGGCCTACCCTCGCGAACGCCTCACGCACATGCTCGAAGACCTCGCCCCCGAGACAATTATCACAAGCCGGCGTTTGCGCTCCGCGCTCCCGGTGCAGCGTTCCGCATGCGATGTGTTGTGTCTCGATGAAGAGTTTGAGATTGACGCGCGACGAGTTGAAGATGAAGGGTCGCCGCAGGTCGAATTGGAAATTGAAAATCTGGCCTACGTCATTTACACCTCCGGTTCGACGGGGCGACCGAAAGGAGTCTGCGTTTCGCACGGCGCGGCCTCCGCACACTTCGCAACCGTGCGGAAAGAGTATGGACTTGGCGAAGGCGACCGCCTGCTTCAGTTTGCGTCGCCGAATTTCGACGTTTCGCTCGAACAGATGCTCGTCCCTTTGACGAGCGGCGCGGCCATCGTGTTGACGGACACGCGCGCGTTGTCGAAGAGTGATTTCTGGAGCGCGGTCCGGCGTCTAGGCATCACCATGCTCAATCTTCCCCCGGCTTACTGGAGCCAGGTTGTGCCCGATTCCGACGTTGACGCGGAGTTAGCGCAACAGTTGAAACTGGTCCTCATCGGCGGCGACACAATGCCGCCGGAGACTTTGCGCCTGTGGCGACAAAGTCCGCTCGGCGCGGTGCGCCTGCTCAACGGCTACGGGCCAACCGAGACCACGATCACCGCCACGCTCTTCGAAATACCGGCAGACTCCGATGCGCAAGATGCTCTACGCCGCGTCTCAATCGGTCGCCCGCTCATGAATCGCACCGCATATATTCTGGATAGACGCGGCGAGCCTGTGCCGGTCGGCGTGCGCGGCGAACTTCATCTGGGCGGCGCGTCGCTCGCGCGCGGTTATCTACATCTTCCGCATCTGACGGCGGAGCGTTTCGTGCCGGACCCTTTCGGCAAGTCGCCGGGCGCGCGGCTCTACAAGACGGGCGACCTCGCGCGCTACCTGCCGGATGGCAATATCGAATTCCTCGGGCGCACAGACCAACAGGTCAAGATTCGCGGCTATCGCATCGAGACGCAGGAGATCGAGTGGACGCTCAAACAACATCCTTCGGTGCGCGAAGCGATCGTCATTGCGCGCGAGGACGAGCGCAGAGATAAAGAGTTGGCGGCTTATGTCATCGCGCGCGAAGCCGTGCCAATTGCCGCGCTACGCAGCTTTATGAAAGCGACTCTGCCGGAATACATGATCCCGTCTGCGTTTGTGTTTCTCGAATCGCTTCCTCTCACGCCGAACGGAAAACTCAATCGTCGCGCACTGCCCGCGCCCGCCATACGCGCCGAAAGTAAAAATGATTTCGTCGCCCCGCGCGACATACTGGAGTTGCAGCTATGTCGTATTTGGGAGGAATTGCTCGGCGTTGAACAGGTTGATGTGCGGGATGATTTCTTCGAACTTGGAGGCCACTCGTTATTGGCTGTGCGGCTCATGGCGCGCATAGAGCAAGTGGCGGGCAGAGCCATTCCATTATCCGCGTTGTTCAACGCGCCCACCGTCGAATCGCTTGCCGGGATGCTTCGTGCGTCGGAAAAATCTACGGCGCGCTCGCCGCTCGTCGCCATTCAAACGCAAGGCTCGCTCCAACCTTTCTTCTGTGTTCACGCGGCGGGCGGCAACGTCTTCAGTTATGTTCAGCTCGCGCAACGCCTCGGGCGTGAACAGCCTTTTTACGGCCTGGAAGCGCGCGGTGTGGATGGCGAACAGAGACCGCTAACGAGTGTCGAAGAGATGGCCGCCGCTTACGTGGAGGCGGTGCGCGGCGTCCAACCTCGCGGTCCTTACTTGCTCGGCGGGTGGTCGCTCGGCGGCGTCATCGCATTTGAGATGGCGCGGCAGTTTCAGGCGCATGGCGAGACGGTGGACCAACTCGTCCTGCTTGATTCAGTCGCTCCGAACGCGGTCAAACGATCCGAGGAAGAGAGCGGACTTGAGTTGCTCGCCAGCTTCGCCGCGCATCTCGGCCTATCGTTTGATGATGTAACGCCGCCCGATAATTTCTCTCGTCTCGGAGAAGCCGCGCAACTCGCTTACCTCTTGGAGCAACTCAAACGCGCTAACACGCTGCCGCTCGATTTCGACGAAGAGCATTTCCGTCGCCTCCTGCATGTTTACGCAAACAACGTGCGCGCTGTGGGAAGCTACCGACCGTCGCCGCTTCCGGTTCGGACGTTGCTCCTATGCTCCGAGCGGACCGCTGCGGATGAGATAGCGACCGGCGACCCCACGCTCGGATGGAGTCGTCTCACGACTGAAAGGCTCACGCTCGACATAGTAACCGGGGATCATTTCACCATGCTGCAAGAGCCGCACGTCTCTCTTCTCGCCCTAAAATTGAAAGAAATTCTTTCGCACAACATTCGACGCTAACGTTAAGAGTGATAGGGTGTGCGGATGACGGAAGGCAACCGGAGTTCGAGCCGTTGATTGCTCTGAGAATCGAATAACAACAACCTCACGGGAGCATGCGCATGACAAGCGATAAGGTCTACTTCAGGCAGGACGTGGTGGCGGAGCCTCTGGTCAACCAGTGGTACGCGTGGTCTTATCTCATCGCACCGGCGACGGCGGCGATGTATATCGCGAATTCGCATCTGAAAATCATGCGTTCATTCGTGGCCGCGCCGCAGGTGCATGTCGCGGCGTTGAAAAATCCGGCCATGCTCGGCGGACCTTTCCTTGATTACGACGCCGGAAAAACCGTAGAGATCGCCGCGCTGATCAATAAAACAGTGGCGGAGCAGGAGCACATGTTGAAGCTGGCGGAAGCCATCAACGTGCTCGATGAAATACTACGGCGAGAAGCCGACGGTCATACGCTGGAGCCGCTCTACCAAAAAGTGCCCGACGCTCTAAAGGGTTACGTCGAACTGGTGTACGACCTCAACAATCATCCTTCGATTCGCTTCATCGAAGGCATGCTCTACCGCAGCCCTTACTATAACGCGTCGGCGCAAAGCATCGCACTCTACGTCAGCGGCAGAGAGAAACGGCGGTTCGCTTTCAGTTCTCCCAGGCTGTTGAGCGACGAGCATCTGCATTTGCAAATCCCTTTCAGCAGTTCCGCGCTCGACGAATTGTTTAAGATGAAGCACGCCCCGCAAACGCTCGCTTACATCAAGTCTCTTCTCAATGTTGCCGACGAAGACGAAGAGCTTCTTTCATCTTTCTTCACTTCCGAGCCTCCGGTCTCGCGCGGCAGTTATGACGGCGACGACATCAGGATTCGCTACTACGGGCACGCCTGCGTCTTAATAGAAACAAAAGAGATCAGCATCTTATGCGACCCCGTCGTTAGTTATCACGACGAGTCCGGCATCCGGCGATACACTTACGTTGATCTGCCCGAACAGATTGACTACGTGCTCATCACGCACAATCATCAGGACCACTGCATGTTCGAGACGTTGCTCCAACTGCGTCATAAAATCAAGAACATCATCGTGCCGAGAAGCAATAGCGGCAGCCTGGTAGACCCGTCGCTCAAGCTGATATTGAAGGCCATCGGGTTCGGCAATGTGTATGAGATTGACGAAGCGGAGGCCATCGAGATCGAAGGCGGAAGCATCCTCGGCGTCCCGTTTCTGGGCGAGCATGGTGATTTGAATATCCGCTCCAAGATCGCATATCTCGTGACGCTCTACGGGCGTTCCGTCCTATTTGCGGCGGATTCAAATAACATCGAGCCGAAACTTTACGACCATCTACACGAAGTTACAGGGGATGTGGATGTCATGTTTCTGGGCATGGAATGTGAGGGCGCGCCGCTGACGTGGCTCTACGGGCCGTTGTTGACCAGGCCGATGTCTCGGAAGATGGACCAGTCGAGAAGATTCGACGGCTCCAACTGCGATAAAGGTCTGGAACTCGTCAAGCGTTTGAACCCGAGACAGGTTTACGTCTACGCGATGGGGCAGGAGCCGTGGTTAACCTATTTGACTTCGATTCAATATACGGACCAATCGCGCCCGATTGTCGAATCGAACAGGCTGGGCGAGCAATGCGAAACTCAAGGAGTCGTGACAGAAAGGCTCTTCGGCCAAAAGGAGATATTGATACCCTTTAAAAAAGAGGCGTTACAACCTGTCTGATGAGATGCCTACAGTTCGATGCTAAAAGTTCAATGCGATGGTTCGATGCGATAGTTCGAAAGCGTTTACGCCGCTTCTTCATTTTCCGGCATTAATAGAGCGGCGTTGATCTCTCCGTCTTGAATCGAGAATTCATGCAGAGGGTGTCGTATAGCTTCGATGCTTTGGTCGGGATAATAAATCAGGCCGCCGCCGGACGGTATGCCGATGCCTTTCGCCGCGCCGTCCAAGAGACTGATCGCTCTTTTGAGTCTTGTCCATTCCTGCTTCTCGTCGTGGACCTCTATGACAAAGGGGACCAGCTTGAATGTATGTAGCAAGTCTTCGGTCTGCTCCCCCTGGTTTATCAATCCGCAAAGTCCAAGCTGGACCGCCCCTGCGGAAATCCCCATCAAGATAGCGCCCTCATAGTATCTTCTGATGATTAGTTCATTGATTCCCGCCTCCTCGAATAAGTTCCAGCCCGCCGCGACATCTCCGCCGGACAAGAGAATGATGTCTGCTTCATTCAGGTATGCTTCGTCGTCTGCCGTGAAGGAAGAGCGGACCATTCTACAATCGTGAATCCCGATGCCTTCCATGGCCGCTTCGAAGATGAGATAAAATTCCGGCGCATCGCCATTGGACGCGCCGATGTAGGCAGCCTTCGGGGAATCATGCGCGAGGAATTGGCGGAGCGAATCGAGGAAGAGAACTCCTTGATTCCTGCGGAACAGCAGTTGGCTATCCGCGAAGAGGTAGATGGGTTGTACAGGCAGATTCATAACTGAAACGGATTTCGCCGCGAGCCGCGACGGTTCATATCTTACAGGAGCAACTTTAAACGGAATCGCGTGTGCTGCAAAAATATTCTAGCTCAATTACGAGTTTACACCTCCGTCGGCAAAGAGAACGGCGCGCGGCTTTCAGTTGCAAGGCGTAGTGTCTGCGGGTCGCCTGTGAAGACGCGGGCGCGGATTTTGCAACGGAACGCCAAGTATAGTTAAATGTGTCTCTTCTTCTACTCAATAGCAATTAAAGTTCGATAAGTTAAATTCTATAGCGGTCGTTACGACTCGAAGGGTACGCATGAGGATTCTCGTCACAGGAGGCGCGGGCTTTATCGGGTCGCACCTCTGCGAGCGCCTGTTGAAAGACCGGCACGAGGTCGTCTGCCTGGATAATTTCTTCACGGGACGACGCGAGAACGTGCATCACCTGATGGATGATCGCCGCTTCGAGTTGCTGCGGCATGATGTGATCGAGCCGATTCTTCTGGAAGTAGATCAAATCTACAACCTCGCCTGCCCCGCGTCGCCGGCCCATTACCAGTACAACCCGGTCAAGACGGTCAAGACCAACGTGATGGGCGCGATCAACATGCTCGGGCTGGCTAAACGCGTGCGCGCGCGCATCCTTCAGGCTTCGACTTCGGAAGTTTACGGCGACCCGCTCGTTCACCCGCAACCGGAAAGCTATTGGGGAAACGTCAACCCCGTAGGGCTTCGCTCCTGTTACGACGAGGGGAAGCGCATCGCAGAAACTTTGATGATGGATTACCACCGGCAGAACAACGTGGACACGCGCATCGCGCGCATCTTCAACACCTACGGGCCGAAGATGCTCGAAGACGACGGGCGCGTGGTCTCCAATTTTATCGTGCAGGCTTTGCGCGGCAAGCAGTTGACGATTTACGGTACGGGCGAGCAGACGCGCTCGTTCTGTTACATTGACGATCTAATCGAAGGCCTGGTGAGGTTGATGAATACGGAAGGCGTGCACCAGCCCGTCAATCTCGGCAATCCGAATGTGTTCACGATCAGGGAGTTGGCGGAAGCGGTGATGCGCGTCTGCGGCACGCGTTCGGAGATCAAGTATGAGCCGTTGCCGCAGGACGACCCTCAACAGCGAAAGCCCGACATCACGCGCGCGCGAGAACTCCTGAATTGGTCGCCGGTCATCCAACTCAACGAGGGCCTGCGACTCGCGACGGCCTATTTCGCAGGACGACTCTAACAAGTTGCGCAAGGCGCGTTTGCACTCACCACACGCCGGGTCGGCGTTAAAGGCTGATGGAACTTCTGTCGCTCCTGCTCAACTCTTCACGCCGCTCGGTGATCGCGGCGGCATTAACGGGCGTGCTCAGCGGCATCGCGAGCACTGGCGTGATCGCGTTCATACATATCGCGGTCTCGCGCACACAATCTCCGACGGCGATCCTCGTCTGGGGCTTCGCCGCGCTCTGTGCGGGCAAATTCATCACCGGCGTGGCTTCGGAACTCTTGTTGATCCGTCTATCACAGCGCGCCAGTTTTGACCTGCGCGTACATCTGAGCCGGCGCATCGCCGCGACCCCTCTGCGACGTTTGGAGGAACTCGGGGCGCATCGCCTGCTCGCATCGCTCACAGACGACGTTCTCTCGATTACCAACGGCTTCATACTCATCCCGATACTTCTCGTCAACGTGGCGATTGTGGTCGGCTGCCTCATTTATCTGGGCTGGCTTTCGTGGATCGTCCTGCTGGTCGTGGCGTTGATGTTGGCGGCGGGCATCGTCAGTTATCAACTGCCTGTGACGCGCGCGGTGCGCCATCTTCAACTCGTGCGCGCGGAGCAGGACGCGCTCCTCAAGCACTTCCGCGCGCTCCTCGAAGGGGTCAAGGAACTCAAACTTCACCCGGAGCGGCGCGAAGAGTTTTTGTCCGGCTCGCTGGCTGCGACGGCGGCCGCGTTGCGGCGTCATTTCGTCACGGGCATGTCGGTCTACGCGTTCGCAGGTAATTGGGGACACACACTGTTTCTAGTCTTCATAGGGCTGGTGCTGTTCGCCCTGCCGAATGTTATACGCCTCGACACGCCGACGTTGACCGGCTACGTTTTAACCATCCTTTACCTGATGTCGCCGCTGGAAGCGATCCTGTTTCAACTCCCGACCGTGGGGCGTGCGCAGGTTGCTCTGAGAGCTATACGCGCGCTCGGCATGTCGCTCTCCGGCGACGACGTGGAAGATTCGCGCGCGGTGTCGGACGAAACACAGTTCAAGTGGTCCTCGCTCGAATTGAGAGGCGTCACGCACAGCTACACTAACGAGCAGGACAATCGCAGCTTTCAACTGGGGCCGATTGATTTTGCCTGCGCGCCCGGCGAGTTGATCTTCATCACGGGCGGCAACGGGAGCGGCAAGACGACACTGGTGAAACTCCTGACCGGACTCTACTCCCCGGAAGCGGGGCAAATCCTACTGAACGGCGAGCCGCTGACGGAACAGAATCAGACGTTCTACAGGAGACATTTCTCGGCGGTGTTCTCCGACTTCTACCTGTTCGAAAGCCTGCTCGGCATGAGCATGCCCGACCTCGACGCCAGAGCGCACGACTACCTCGTTCGACTCCAACTTGATCGCAAGGTCCAGATCAGCGACGGGAAATTATCCACGGTCGAGCTATCGCAGGGGCAACGCAAGCGACTCGCCCTGCTAACGGCCTACCTCGAAGACCGCCCGATCTACGTGTTCGACGAGTGGGCCGCCGATCAAGACCCTGTGTTCAAGGAAATCTTCTACCTGCGATTGCTGCCCGAACTAAAGGCTCGCGGCAAGACGGTGCTCGTCATCAGCCACGACGACCGCTACTATCACGTCGCAGACCGCATCATCAAACTCAACTATGGTCAGGTCGAGTCAGATACGCTCGCTGCTCCGACTGTGCCGCACGTTCTCTCCTGAGCCTCGCTTGCCTCGCGCGTTCAAGCGTGCGCTACGAAACTAAAACTTAAATGACTTGCTGATCATCGTCGCGTCGCTGAAAGGGAAGTGAGTTGACATGATGTTGTCGGGCCGTGCGCGCAAGGTTTGCGTCAGAGTTTGCGGCAGCCCGTAAGATACATCTATGACGCGCATCTCGACGGGCTGCACCGATTTCACTTCCAGCGTCAACTCCGCGCCCCCCGCCGGTAAAGCGTAATAGAGCAACGCCCATCCCGTCTCGCCCGCGCCGGGCGCGTCGTTCGTGTGTATGTGTTTGCCGTTGACCTGCGCGGCTGAGATTTCCACTTTCGGGTTCACGTAGATCGAAACGAAAGGGGCCTGGCGCGGGGTGTTGATGCGCAGGCGCAGAGTCCGCCCGCCGCTGTTGTTTGGAGCGTCGGCCAGCAACGTCGCTTCCGGCGGCGGCAAGGAAGCGAGCGGGGCCGGACTCTTCATGAAGTCCACAGTGATCAAAGGTAAAAATTCCGTGACCGGACTTTTCGAGACGGGCGACGGGAAAAATTGCGAAGTCCACTCGTCCGGCGCATCGTCCAGACTGGCCCACACGGCTTTGCCCGCGTCCGCGTCGAGACCGTAAAAGACGTTGTCGGGTCTGGGATGTTCCCTGTCGAAACCGGACGTGAGCGTCCCTGCGACGAGCAGGCCGACCGCCACTAAGAGAGCGGCTGCGGGGAAGAACCATTTGCGTTGAGACGTGAAGATGTGTAGATGCGGAATGAGCAAACCGACGACGAGCAGCACCAGAATCATGATCGCCCCGGACAGGAATAGCGGGAGTGCGGCGGCGATGTGATAGATAGCCGGGACGACGAGCACGAGCGCGGGGATGATGCTCAGCGCAAGCGCGAGCGACACAGGCCAGCGCGCCGGCGCGTCTGTCTGCCCCGTCGAGATGATGAGGTAGCCGAGTCCCAATAGACTGAAGAACAGCGGCCATGTGAAGAGGTAACTCGCGCCCGGCATGGACAGGCTGGTGAGCCACATCGCCACGAGCCAGCACAGCGCGGCGCCAATCGCCAGGTTGAGAAAACCGAGACGCTTTCGTAGCCAGACGAAGAGCGCAGAAGCGAGCGCGAGCGTGAGCAACGCGAAGGCCACCGTGTAGAGATGGCTGTTGTAGGTGACGCCTTGATGCATCAATTGATAATTCGGGTGCAGGCGTTCGACGAGCAGCCAGACGAGCGTGACGCACACCGCGTTGAGAACGAGGCCGACCAGCATTAGCACGAAGGACAAAACGATCCGCCCGAGCGAGATTTGCTTTCTGCGTAATCCGAAGAAAACGACCGCTAAGAATAAGACCGTGGTGAGAATCGCGAAGGGGATGACCAACGCTTGGGAGTAGCGCACGAGGGTCGAGCCGAAGAGATCGAAATAGACTGCGTTGCCGGGCTGCGGCGCGTTCAGGTCGAGGTTGCCGAAATGTCTGGTCAGGGCGAGCGCGTATGAGCCGTGATGTTGAAGGCTGCGCTCGTCTATGTTTTGGGCGTTGTCGAGGGCGGTGTGATAGTGCGTCACGCCGTTGATGTAGGCGAAATTCATCCCCGCGAGGTTCGCGTCTTTGAAGACGGACAGGTCCGTGTCTTTCGGCATGCGGCTGTAGATTTCGTAAGCGAAAGAGGTCGCGACGGGATGCGGCGCGGCGCGAGCAAATTCTTCTATGAGCCAGCCGTTATTCGGGCTGGTCTCGAACATGATGGAGGGACCGCGATGACCGCGCGCTTCAAAATTCAGCACCAGCCCCACGTCCTTCGCCCAGGGGTGTTCGCTCGTGAAAGCGTTCGCTCCGAGTAGTCCTCCTTCTTCGCCGTCGGAGAAAAAGAAGATCACGTCGTTCTTTAAGGGCGCAGCCGTCTTCAAAGCCCGCAGGGTTTCGAGCATGGCCGCCACCGCCGCCCCGGCGTCGGACGCGCCGGGGCCGGGCGCGACGCTGTCGTAGTGTCCTGCGAGCATGATGGCTTTGCCGCCGCCGCCGCTGCCTTTGAGCCTCGCCAGTACGTTTCGGACGGTGCCCGCGCGGTAGGGAATCACGTGAGAATTCACCGCCAACGTCTCCTGAGTTTCAGGACTCAGACCCGCCGCGCCGAGTTGGGCGAGAAGATAATCCCTGACCGCCGCGTGCTCTTCCGTGCCCAGCGGGTGCGGCTTGCGCGCGACGCTGGCGAGGTGTTTGAGCGCGCGTCCTGAAGAGAACTCGGAGGCGTCCGCGGATTCCGGCACGCTCGCGGGCGGGCTTTGCAGACGGATCGCGAGATAGGAGAAGAGCGCGGCGCACAACAGCAAGAGGAGCGGCGTCAGCACGCCTGTTTGGGAGAGGGGGGAGGATTTTTTATTTTCCATCTGATTTTCTGCCGTCGTGTAAGGGTTCAGCCACGGCTGAGGCACGGTAAGCGTCGTAGAACAGGCGACATGCTAGACGGCTGCATGCGCCGCGTCAATTATTTTCCGGCGTTTTTCAGGACGGGCGACGGGCGGGTAGATTTTCGTGCAAGATTCTTGCAGCGACGCTTAAACATCGCGGGTAAGCCCTTTTAGCGCAAGCGTGTTTGGTCTAAATCCGAAAAAATGATTATAGTATGACGCCGCTCAGCGCATCAGCGCGCTCCGTCCAGAACGCGCCAAATCATCATTAACAAACGGCTCATTAATTATTTTACGCGGGCAGCGGTTTACGGCGCGAAGAAGCATCTGCACAGTAGACAATCCTCCCGGTTGCTCGCATGGATCGCTTCGCCCGGCGGGCGCGCAGCCTGAACGGCGGCGCAAGATTCGGACACTCACAATGATCGCAGACCTGGTTCCTCCAAAAGCCTCCGAGCATCCTCTCTCCTACGGCCAGCGCGCACTCTGGTTTCTACACCAACTCGCGCCCGAGAGCGCGGCCTACAACGTCTTTTTCGCCATGCGCGTGCTCTCGGATTTAAACATCCCGGCCCTGCGTCGCGCCTTCCAGACGCTCATTGACCGCCACCCCTCGCTGCGCACAACTTACTTCACGCGAGACGGCCAACCCGCTCAACTCATACACGCGCACAAGGACGTGCATTTCGAGGTGTTCGACACCGCGACGTGGGGCGCGGACGAGTTGGGCGAGCGGCTCGTCGCGGAGGCGCACGGCCAGTTCGATCTGGAACACGGCCCACTGTTTCGCGTCAGCCTTTTCACGCGCGCCCCGCAGCAGCACATACTCCTGTTGAGCGCGCATCACATCGCACTTGATCTGTGGTCGCTCGTGCTGTTGATGAACGAACTTCGCCTGATGCGACCCGGCGCGCACGGCGACGACGACGACAACGACGGCGGCGACAACGACGCGCAAACGCTGCCGCCTCCGCCCGAACTCCGCTACACCGATTACATACGCTGGCAGGCCGAGATGCTGTCGGAGACGCGCGGCGAGCGTCTATGGGAATACTGGCACAAGCAGTTGGCGGGCGAACCGCCTTTGCTCAAACTTCCGGTGGACCGCCCTCCGCCGCCCGTGCAGACTTACAGGGGCGCATCTCACACCTTCAAGCTGGACGAACAACTGACCGCGCGCCTCTCGGAGATTGCGAAGACGCAGCATGCGACGCTTTACATGCTGCTGCTGGCGGCCTTCGAAGTCCTGCTCCACAAATACACACAGCAGGAAGACGTGTGGGTCGGCTCGCTCGCGAGCGGGCGCAGCCGCGCCGAGTTCAAATCAATCGTAGGCTATTTCGTCAACCCGATAGTGCTGCGCGCGAACCTCGCGGGCAATCCCACCTTCACGGAATTTCTGGGACAGGTGCGGCTGAGCGTCTTGTCCGCGCTCAAGCGACAGGATTACCCTTTCCCGCTCTTGATCGAACGCCTGCAACCGGTACGCGACCCGAGTCGCTCGCCTTTGGTTCAAGCCATGTTTCTGCTGCAACGCTTGCACCGGCTCGAAGATCATAACGTGCCGATGTTCGTGATGGGCGAGGCGGGCGCGCGTATGGAGATCGCCGGGCACGAAGTCGAATCCTATGCCTTGCAGGAACGCGTCGCGCAGTTTGAACTCGAACTGATCATGGTCGAAGCAGAGGAAACGCTCTCCGGCGCGCTGCGCTACAACACCGCGCTCTTCGACCCCGCGACGATTGCGCGCATGGCGGGCCATTTTCAAACGCTGCTCGAAAGCATCGTCGCCGACCCCGAACGAAGACTTGCGGACCTGAACGCACTGACCGTAGGCGAGCGGCATCAACTTCTCTTCGAGTGGAACGACACGCGCGCTGATTACCCGGAAGAGACAAACGTCGTGCAGTTTTTCGAAGCGCAGGCCGAGAGGATGCCCGATGCCGTCGCTCTTGTTTGTGAAGACGAAGAGTTGACCTACGGCGAGTTGAACCGTCGCGCCAATCAACTCGCGCGACGCCTGCGCGCGCTCGGCGTCGAAGCTGAAACGGTCGTCGCCATCTACATGCAACGCTCGCCATCTCTGCTCGTCGCGATGCTCGGCGTGCTCAAGGCGGGCGGGGCATACCTGCCGCTCGACACCGCCTCCCCGAAAGAGCGTCTCGCCTACATGCTCGCAGACACGCGCCCGCCCGTGCTCTTGACGGAAGAACACCTATCGGACGAACTACCGGAGCACGCCGCAACGCGCGCGTTGCATCTCGACGCGGAGTGGCACGTCATCGCGCGTGAGGGCGTGGAAAATCTCGCGTGCGCGACGCTGCCCGACAATCTCGCTTACGTGATCTACACCTCCGGTTCGACGGGCAGGCCGAAGGGCACGATGGTCTCCCATCGCAACCTCAACAATTTTCTGGCGGCGATGAACGAACGTCTCGGCGGCGAACCGCCGGGCGTCTGGTTGGCAGCGACGAATAACGCTTTCGACATCTCCATACTTGAGTTGTTGTGGACGCTGGCGCGCGGCTTCAAAGTCGTCATTCAGACGGAGACGGACGGCATCGGCTACGCGCACACGGGCAACGGCGGGAGCGCGAAGCCTATGGATTTCAGTCTCTTCTATTTCGCCAGCGACGAGGGCGAAGACGGCGACAAGGGCGATAAGGGCGATAAGAGTGGTGTTGCGGGAGACAAATACAGGCTGCTGTTGGAAGGCGCGAAGTTCGCGGACCAACACGGCTTCTCGGCTGTGTGGACGCCGGAGCGCCACTTCCATGCGTTCGGCGGACTCTACCCGAACCCGTCCGTGACGGGCGCGGCTATCGCCACCATCACGGAGCGCGTGCAGATCAGGGCCGGCAGCGTCGTGCTGCCGCTGCACAACCCGATTCGCGTGGCGGAAGAGTGGTCCGTCGTTGACAACCTTTCGCGTGGGCGCGTCGCCATCGCTTTCGCCTCCGGTTGGCACTCGAACGATTTCGTCTTCGCGCCGGAAAATTACGCCGCGCGCAAAGAGACGATGTTGGCGGGCATAGAGAGCGTGCGCAAGCTCTGGCGCGGCGATGCGCTCACGGTGACGGACGGCGCAGGACACGAACTGGAAGTGAAAATCTTTCCGCGTCCGCTCCAGCCCGCACTGCCCGTCTGGTTGACCGCCGCCGGGAGCGCGGAGACGTTTCGACTGGCGGGCGAAATCGGCGCAAACGTGCTCACGCACTTGCTCGGCCAATCGTTCGAAGAGGTGTCGGAGAAGATCGCGATCTATCGTGAGGCGCGCAGGCGACAGGGGCACGAAGGCGAAGGCCACGTCACGCTCATGCTGCACACGTTCGTCGGGCGCGACCGTGAAGTTGTACGCGAAAAAGTCTATGAGCCGTTCTGCAACTACTTGCGCAGTTCCGTCGGTTTGTGGCGCAGCCTCGCGCAGAGCATGGGGCAGGATGTAGAGTCTGCGGACTTCACAGAGAGCGACATGCGCGAACTGCTCGCACGCGCCTTCGACCGCTACTTCGAAACGAGCGGCCTGTTCGGCACGCCCGCCGCTTGTCTCCAGATCGTCGAACGACTCAAAGCCATCGGCGTCAACGAAGTCGCCTGCCTCATAGACTTCGGCATAGATTTCACTTCCGTCATGAACGGCCTGCGCCAACTCGACCTCGTCAGGGAACGCAGCAGTAGAAGCGCGGCCCACGCAGACTATTCGCTGCCCGCGCTCGTCAAGCGGCATGGCGTGACGCACCTGCAATGCACCCCTTCGCTGGCGCGCATGTTGCTGCTGAACCCGCAGGCGAAAGAGGCTCTCGGCTCGCTGCGCGTGCTGCTCGTCGGCGGCGAGGCGTTTCCGGTCTCGCTGGCGGAAGAACTCGACGGAGTGTTTGAAGGAAAGCTCTTCAACATGTACGGGCCGACCGAGACGACCATCTGGTCCGCGACCTGCGAGGTGCGCGGCGCGGGGCAACAAATTCCCATCGGGCGACCCGTCGCCAACACGCAACTCTACATTCTCGATCAACGACTTGAGCCGCTGCCCGCCGGCGTGCAAGGCGAGTTGTACATCGGCGGCGAAGGGCTGGCGCGCGGTTATCTCAATCATCCTGAGATGACGGCGGAGAAGTTCATCCCCGACCCGTTCGGCGCGCGTGCGGGCGCGCGTCTCTATCACACGGGCGACGCCGCGCGTTACCTGCCGGACGGAAACATAGAGTTTCTCGGACGCGTGGACCAGCAGGTGAAGATCAGGGGACACAGGATCGAGCCGGGCGAGATCGAGAGCGCGCTCGCAGAACACGCGGCGGTGCAGGAGGCCGTGCTCGTCGCGCGCGCGGACGAAGCGGGCGACGTGCGGCTCGTCGCCTATCTCGTGACGGGCGCGCCGCTCACGACGGGCGAACTGCGTCAATATCTCAAGCAGAAACTTCCCGATTACATGATGCCGTCGGCCTTCGTCATGCTGGATGCCATGCCGCTCACGCCGAACGGGAAGATTGATCGCCGCGCATTGCCCGCCCCGTCTGCGCGGCGCGCGGAGGCGACGGATTACATCGCGCCGCAGACTGATCTGGAACGCACCATCACAGGAATCTGGCAGGACGCCTTACAGGTCGAGCGTCTGAGCACGCACGACAACTTCTTCGATCTCGGCGGCCATTCGCTGTTGATGGCGCAGGTGCACGCGCGCCTGCGCGAGGTGTTGCAGACGGAAGTGCCGGTCATCGAGTTGTTCAAATACCCGACCGTTAGTTCGCTGGCGAAGTATTTCAACGGGCGACAGAACCTGCGGCCCGCGTCTCGCCAGACCGACGACCGCGTGAAGAAGCGCAAGGAAGTGTTGAACCGGCGCAGACAACTGACGAAGGGAATATGAGAGAGAGCGATGAGCAGTAGAGCAGCGACAGAGGAGATCAGAGGCGAAGACATCGCCATCGTCGGCATGGCCGGGCGTTTTCCGGGCGCGAAGAACGTCGCGGAGTTCTGGCGCAATTTACGCGACGGCGTCGAATCAATCTCCTTCTTCACGGACGAGGAATTATACGCGTCGGGGCTTGACGGCGCGATGCTCTCTCACCCGAACTACGTACGCGCGGCGGGCGTGCTCGACGACATAGAGCTATTCGCCGCGCCCTTCTTCGGCATCAACCCGAGAGAGGCCGAAGTGCTCGACCCGCAGCATCGTCTCTTTCTCGAATGCGCATGGGAAGCGTTGGAAGACGCAGGTTATAACGCAGAGACTTACGAGGGGCGCATCGGCGTCTATGCGGGCGCGGGGATGAACACCTACCTGCTCTACAACCTCTACTCGAATCGCGAAGTGATCCGTGCCGTCGGCGACTTTCAGGCCATGATCGGCAACGACAAAGACTTTCTGCCCACGCGCGTCTCTTACAAGCTCAACCTGCGCGGTCCGAGCGTCAGCGTGCAGACGGCCTGTTCAACTTCGCTCGTCGCCGTGGGCCTCGCCTGCCAGAGTTTGCAGACGTTTCAGAGCGACATGGTTTTGGCTGGCGGCGTGTCCGTGCGCGTGCCTAGAAACGCGGGCTACATCTATCAGAAGGGTGGCATCATGTCGCCCGACGGGCACTGCCGCGCCTTCGACGCGAACGCGGAAGGCACGGTTGTCGGCAGCGGCGTCGGCATCGTCGTGCTCAAGCGTCTGGAGGACGCGCTCGCGGACGGCGACACCGTACACGCCGTCATACGCGGCTCGGCCATCAACAACGACGGCGCGATGAAGGTCGGCTACACCGCGCCGGGCATCGAAGGGCAGACGGAAGTCATCGCGGAAGCGAGCGCGATGGCCGACGTGGAAGCCGATACCATCTCTTACGTCGAAGCGCACGGAACTGGCACGACGCTCGGCGACCCGATCGAGATCGCCGCGCTCACGCAGGTCTTCCGCGCGCAGACCGGGGCGAAAAACTTCTGCGCCATCGGCTCTGTGAAAACCAACGTCGGGCATCTCGACACGGCGGCGGGCGTGACGGGTTTGATCAAGACCGTGCTCGCGCTCAAACACAAAGAGCTACCGCCGAGCCTGCATTTCGAGGAACCCAACCCGAACATAGATTTCGCGAACAGTCCTTTTTTCGTCAACCGCCAACTCGCAGAGTGGAAGCGCGGGCGCACGCCGCGCCGCGCGGGCGTCAGTTCCTTCGGCATCGGCGGCACGAACGCACACGTGATTGTCGAAGAAGCGCCCGAAGTCGAAGCGACGGACGCGGGCAGGCCGTGGCAGTTATTGCTTTTGTCTGCCAAGACAGACACCGCGCTTGAGGCCGTGACGACGAACCTCGCCGCTCACCTCAAACAACACCCCAACTTGAATCTCGCGGACGTGGCCTACACCTGCGCCGCCGGACGGAAGACGTTCAAGCATCGCCGCGCAGTGGTGTGTCGAGACACGGAGGATGCAGCGCGCGTCCTCGAAGCGTTGGACGGAAAACGCGTCCTCACGGGTTTTCATGGGACGGTGGAACGACCAATCGCTTTTATGTTCTCGGGGGGCGGAACGCAGCATGTCGAGATGGGGCTGGAGCTATACGAACTTGAGCCCGTCTTTCGCGAACACGTGGACGCGTGCTCCGAACTTCTTCAACCTTATCTGGGCGCTGACCTGCGCCGCATCCTCTACCCGCGCGCGGGTGAAAAGGAAGCGGCGGCGCGTAAGCTCGATGAAATGTCGGTCTTTCAACCCGCGCTCTTCGTAGTCGAGTATGCGCTGGCGAAGTTGTGGATGTCCCGGGGCATCGAGCCGCAAATGATGCTCGGCCACAGCACGGGCGAATACGCTGCGGCCTGTCTGGCCGGGGTCTTCACGCTGGAAGAGACTCTGTCGCTCCTGTCGGCGCGCGGTCGTCTGATGCAGCAAATGCCCGCGGGCGCGATGCTCGCGGTCCCGCTCTCGGAGCAGGAAGTTCAAACGCTCTTGAACGGCGAGCTTTCGGTGGCCGCCGTCAACTCCCCCGCGATGTGCGTGCTGGCGGGCGCTCCCGAAGCGGTCGGGCGGCTCGAAGCAAGTTTGCAGAGTCGTGGGCTGGATTGTCGTCGCCTGCATACCGCTCAGGCCGCCCACTCGAAGATGATGGAACCGATCCTCGGGGCGTTCATCGAAAAGGTCGAAAGGCTCTCGTTGCGCCCTCCGCGCATCCCCTTCGTCTCCAACGTGACAGGCACGTGGATCACCGACGCACAGGCGACCGACCCGCATTACTGGTCGCAGCATTTGCGCCGGACCGTGCGCTTCGCAGACGGCGTCGGGACGCTACTCGAAGAGCCGGAATTGATCTTGTTGGAGGTCGGCCCCGGCAGGACGTTGGGCGGGCTGGCGAAACAGCATCCGGCCAAAGCTGCCGGGCACGTGGTCCTGTCGTCGCTGCGTCATCCCACGACGCCGGAATCCGACGCGGCATCAATGCTGAACGCACTGGGCCAACTCTGGCTGGCGGGAAAACAGTTTGACGTGCGCGGCTTTTACGCGGACGAAAAACGGCGGCGCGTCTCGCTGCCCACGTATCCTTTCGAGCGCCAGCGTTACTGGGTGGAGGCGCGGCGTCTGGAAGATGCGGGGACCATTTCGTCTTATGAACTTCCGCCTTACGCGGAACAGTCGCCAGCGGCGACGCCGCACGCGCTTCATTCACGCCCGAGCCTGAGCAGCGATTACGTCGCCCCGCGCAACGAGGCGGAGCGCACGCTCGCGGACATCTGGCAAAGATTGCTCGGCATCGCGCAGGTCGGCATCCACGATAATTTCTTTGAACTCGACGGCCACTCTTTGCTCGCCACGCAGGTTATCTCGCGTGTGCGCGAAATCTTCCAGTTGGAGTTGCCGCTGCGTAGCCTGTTCGAATCGCCGACCGTCGCCGGACTCGCGGAACGCATTGACGAAGCGAAGATGCTGGCGCAAGGCTCGCTCGCGCTGCCGCTGCGACGCCTCGCGCGCGAACGCGAACTTCCGCTCTCCTTCGCGCAGCAGCGTCTCTGGTTTTTGGACCAACTCGTTCCCGGCAATCCCTTCTACAACGTCCCTGCGGCGGTGCGCCTCAGCGGCGAACTCGACGTGGCCGCGCTGGAACAAAGTCTCAACGAAATACTCAACCGCCACGAAGTTCTGCGGACCACGTTCAAGAGCGTTGACGGGCGACCGCTGCAAGTGATCGCGCCGGAGGGAAGTTTGACGCTGGAGCGCGTGAGCCTGGAAGACTTGCCGGAGGATGAGCGAGAGCGCGAGGTGTTGCGACTGGCGGGCGAAGAGGCGCGGCGGCCTTTCGATCTGGCGGGCGGCTCGGTCATACGCGCCGGTCTGCTGCGCCTCTCCGAGCGAGAGCACGTGCTGTTGCTCACCATGCATCACATCGCTTCGGATGGTTGGTCGCTGGGCGTGCTCGTCAGGGAGTTCGTCGCGCTCTACGAAAAAATCTCCGCAGGCGAGACACCGCAGCTTCCCGAACTCCCCGTGCAGTACGCGGACTTCGCACACTGGCAGCGCGAGTGGTTTCGGGGCGAGGTGCTGGAAACTCAACTCAACTACTGGAAGCAACAACTGGGCGGCGACCTCCCGGTGCTCGAATTGCCCACAGACCGGCCGCGACCCGCGATGCAAACATTTCGCGGCGCGTCGAAGTTTGCCACCTTCCCGCTCGAACTCGTAGATGCGCTCAAACTTTTGAGCCAGCAGGAATCCGTCACGCTCTACATGACGCTCTCCGCAGCCTTCCAAACTTTGCTCCACCGCTACACGGGCGAAACGGACATCATCGTCGGCTCCGTGATCGCCAATCGCAACCGCGTGGAGATCGAAGATTTGATCGGCTTCTTCGTCAACACGATGGTGCTGCGCACGGACCTCTCCGGCAACCCCACCGTGCGCGAGCTTCTAAACCGCGTGCGCGACGTGTCGCTCAGCGCATACGCGCATCAGGATTTACCGTTCGAACAGTTGGTCGAGGAGCTACAGCCGAAGCGCGACATGAGCCACTCGCCGATCTTTCAAGTGGCCTTCGTACTGCAAAACGCGCCCATGCCCGCGCTCGAAGTTTCGGGTCTGAAACTGAACTTGCTCGACATCGAAAGCGGGACGGCGAAATACGATCTCTCCGTCCTGCTGGAAGAAACCGAGCACGGCCTCAAAGGACTCTTCGAATACAACACGGACCTCTTCGACGCCTCCACCATCGAGCGTTTCGTCAGCCACTATCAAAACCTACTGGAAGCCGTCGCGCACAACGCGGAAGCGCGCCTCTCGGATTTGCCGCTCCTGTCCGAAGGCGAGCGCACGCAACTGCTCTGCGCATGGAACGACACGCGCGCTCCGTTCCCGCATGAAGAATGCATACATCAACTTTTCGAGCGACAGGTTGAACGAACGCCCGGCGCGCTCGCGCTCAGATTCGTCGAGACGAACGGCGCGGTGTCGCAGTTGACCTACCGCGAGTTGAACGAACGCGCCGAACAACTCGCGCGCCAGTTGCGCCGCCGTGGAGTCGCGCCGGAGCAAGTCGTAGGCATCTGTCTGGAACGCTCACCGGAGATGCTCGTCGCGGTGCTCGCGGCGCTCAAGGCGGGCGGCGCGTATTTGCCTCTGGACCCCGCTCAACCCTCCGCGCGTCTCTGCGACATGCTGCGCGAGACGGGAGCGCGCGTCGTGTTAACCGTGCGGCGTTTGGCGGAGAAGACGCGCGCACACGTCGCGGAGGTCGTGTGTCTGGACGACGAACGGCAGGCGTCGGCGCAAGAAGAGACCGGAGACAATCTGCCCGCGCCAGCAGGCAACCTGCCCGCGTCGGCGTCGGCGGACAATCTGGCTTATGTGATCTACACGTCCGGCTCGACGGGGCGACCGAAGGGCGTGGCGGTGGCGCATCGCGGGCTGTGCAATCTGGCGGCGGCGCAGGCGCGCGGCTTCGGCGTTGACGCACGGAGCCGCGTCTTGCAGTTTGCGTCTCTGAGTTTCGACGCCTCGGCCTCGGAAATTTTCATGGCGTTGACGACCGGCGCGACGCTCTGCATGACGAGCCGCGACAATCTCGTCTCGATTCCCGCGCTGTCGAAACTCTTGCGCGACGAGTCCATCACAACCGTGACCCTGACCCCGTCCGTCTTAGCCTTACTCGCACCCGGCGACGTGCCCGCGTTGCGGACCTTGATCGTTGCGGGCGAAGCGTGCCCCGCCGAGGTCGCGTCGCGTTGGGCCGAAGGACGCCGTCTCTTCAACGCCTACGGGCCGACCGAAACGAGCGTCTGCGCATCGTTCGGAGAATACACGGAAGCCTACGCGCACGGATCGCCGCCCATCGGTCGCCCTTTGGCGAACATGCACGTCTATCTGCTTGACGCGAACCTCGAACCCGTCCCTGTCGGCGTCAGCGGCGAACTCTACATCGGCGGCATCGGGCTGGCGCGGGGCTATTGCAACCAGCCCGAGTTGACCGCCGAAAGATTCATCCCCGACCCGTTCGCAGACGCGCCGGGCGCGCGTCTCTACCGCAGCGGAGACGTGGCGCGCTACCTGCCGGACGGGCAAATTGATTTTCTCGGACGCGCCGACCGTCAGGTGAAACTGCGCGGCTTCCGCGTCGAGCCGGGAGAGATAGAGTCTGCGCTCTTGAGTCATACGGCGGTGCGCGAAAGCGTCGTCGTCGCGCGTGAAGATGGCGACGGGGAGAAGCGTCTGGTGGCTTATGTCGTCGCGTCGCAGTTGGAAGCCGCGCGGGCGGACGCGCAGCCTGCGGAGAACGTGGCCGCCGCGCACACCGCCGGGTGGCAGACGCTCTACGAAGACATTCACGACGCGGCTGCCGCGAGCGAGGGCGCGACCTTCAACATCACTGGCTGGAACAGTAGTTATACGGGGCAGCCGATCCCGCCTGAAGAGATGCGCGAATGGGTTGACCGGACGGTCGAGCGCATCCTCTCGCTTCGCCCGCGCCGCGTGTTGGAGATCGGGTGCGGCACGGGTCTGCTCCTCTTCCGCATCGCTCCATACACGGAGCGCTATTGCGCCACCGATTTCTCGCCGACCGCGCTTCGATACATCGAGCGACAGTTGGGAATGTTGAAGCAGGAACTTCCGCAGGTCTCGCTCAAGGAGCGTGCGGCGGACGACTTCCGCGAAGTCGAGCCGCAATCTTTCGACGCGGTTATCATCAACTCCGTCGCCCAATATTTCCCCGGTGTCGAATACCTGCTCGAAGTGCTGCGCGGCGCGGCGCGAGCCGTGCGTCCCGGCGGCTTCGTCTTCGTAGGCGACGTGCGCAGCTTCTCTCTCTTGCAAGCCTTCCACGCCTCCGTGCAGTTGGAAAAGGCCGCGCACGCGCTCTCCCGCACGCAGTTGCAACAGCGCGTGCGCGAATACCTCGCGCAGGAAGAGGAATTGACGCTCGCGCCCGGTTTCTTCACGTCGCTCAAAACTCACCTGCCGGAACTTACCCGCGTGCGCCTTCAACTCAAGCGCGGTCGTCATCACAACGAACTGACGCGCTTTCGCTACGACGTGGTGCTGCACGTTGGCGAACAGCCCGCAACAACGACGACGCCCGGTGTGCGCTGGCTGGACTGGCAGCAAGACAACTTAACGCTCGACTCCGTACGGCAACGTTTGACCGATAGCGCGCCCGACACGCTCGGCATACGGCGCGTGCCCAACGCGCGCTTGACGGACGCGTTCAGAATCGTCGAACTGATCGAGAAAGAGGGCGGAGCGGAGACCGCTGGCGAACTGCGCGAACAACTTCGCGCGACGCCTCCGCGCCCGGGCGTTGACCCGGAAGAGTTCTGGTCGCTGGAAGGCGAGTTGCCCTACTCGGTCGAAGTCGGTTTGTCGGAAGACGGTGCGGACGGCAGCTTCGATGTCCTGTTCGTAAAGACGAACTTGGGTTCGACCATCGCGTCGCTCGCGTTAACGTCTGAGACGCCTGCTGCTGTAGCAAGTAACGCGAAGCCTTTGAGCGATTACGCGAACAATCCTCTGCACGGAAAGCTCGCACGCGAAGCAGGCCGGAAGCTGACGCCGCGCCTGCGCGCTTTCCTACAGGAGCGGCTGCCCGAATACATGATCCCTTCGGCCTTCGTCATGCTCGACGCGCTGCCGCTCACGCCGCACGGAAAAATTGATCAACGCGCGCTGCCCGCGCCCGGCCAGACGCGCGACGCTTCGCAGGAAACTTTCGTGCGCCCGCGCAACGAGGACGAAGAAGCGTTGGCGTGCATCTTCTCCGAAGTCCTGAATCTCCCGCAGGTCGGCGCGCTCGACAACTTTTTCGCGCTCGGCGGCCACTCTCTGCTCGCCACGCAGGTCGTCTCTCGCGTGCGCGAAGTCTTCGGGATAGAGTTGCCCGTGCGTTCATTGTTCGAGTCGCCCACTGTCGCCGCGCTCGCGGAAACCGTCGCTTTGAATCGCGACGCGTGCGAAGAAGTCTCAAACGTCTCGTTAGAGCCGGTAGCGCGCGAAGGGGCGTTGCCTTTGTCGTTCGCGCAGCAGCGTCTATGGTTCCTGGATCAATTCGAGCCGGACAACGCGGCCTACAACATCAACGCTGCCGTGCGTCTCGACGGCGCGCTCAACCTGGCCGCGCTGGAAAGAAGTTTCGAAGAGGTAGTGCGCCGCCATGAATCGCTGCGTACGAGTTTTGCGGTCGCAGGCGGCGAGGCGCGGCAGGAGATCGCGCCGACGCTCAAGCTGAAGCTGCCAATTCTGGACTTGCGCCTTACGCCGGAGGGCGAGCGCGAGGCGGTGTTGAAGCGCATGGCAGCCGAGGAAGCGCGACGCCCTTTCGATCTGTCAACCGTGCCGCTGCTGCGCGCGAGTCTGTTGCAACTAGGCGAACGCGAGCATGTGCTGTTGCTCACCATGCATCATATCGTGAGCGATGGCTGGTCAATGGCCGTCCTCATACGCGAAGTAGCGACGCTCTACGAAGCCTTCTCGCACGATGCGCCATCGCCTCTGACGGAACTGCCGATACAGTATGCCGACTTCGCACACTGGCAGCGGCGTTGGCTGCAAGGCGAAGTGTTGGAGCGGCAACTCGACTACTGGACGCGGCAACTCGCGGACATGCCCGCCGCGCTCGAACTGCCCGCGGACCACCCGCGCCCCGCAGTGCAGAGCTACAGGGGCGCGCCCCATTACTTCGCGCTCCCCGCGAGCCTCTCCGATGCGCTGCAAGTGCGCGCTCACAGTGAAGGCGTGACGCCCTTCATGCTGCTGCTCGCCGCCTTCCAAACCTTGCTCCATCGCTACACGGGGCAGGAGGACATCGCCGTCGGCTCACCTATTGCCAACCGCAACCGCGTCGAGACCGAAAACCTGATCGGCTTCTTCGTCAACACGCTCGTCATGCGCGCAGACCTCTCGGGCGACCCGACGTTTTCCGAGTTCCTCGGGCGCGTCAGGGAAGTTGCGCTCGCCGCTTACACGCATCAGGACTTGCCCTTCGAGCGGCTCGTCGGCGAGTTGCAACCGGAGCGGCGCATGAGCCACTCGCCGCTCTTCCAGGTGTTGTTCGTCTTGCAGAACGCGCCGATGCCCGCGCTCGAACTGACGGGGCTGACGCTCACGCCGATCATCGCAGACATGGGCGTCGCCAAATTCGATCTGACGCTTTCGCTTGAAGAGACGCCGCAAGGGCTGACAGGTTCGTTCGGCTACAACACCGACTTGTTCGAGCCGTCCAGCATCGAGCGCATGGCCGGACACTTCCGCACGCTCCTTGAAGCCGTGGCCGGGCAGCCCACGCAACGCCTCTCCGAGTTGCCGCTGTTGACGTGCGAAGAAGTTCGCCAACTGCTCGACGAATGGAACGACACAAAGGCTGCTTACCCGTCAGAGGAAATTTGCTTCCACGAGTTGTTCGAGCGACAGGTCGAACGAACGCCCGGCGCGGTTGCGCTCGTCTTTGAAGACGAGTCTTTGACTTACGAGGAATTGAACACGCGTGCGAACAGGTTGGCGCGACACTTGCGCCGGTCAGGCGTCGGCGCGGACGCGCTCGTCGGCATCTGCATGGAACGCTCCTGGGAGATGGTCGTCGGCCTGCTGGGAATTTTGAAGTCGGGCGCGGGCTACCTTCCGCTCGACCCCGCGCACCCGAAAGAACGTCTCGCCTTCATGTTGGAGGACGCGCGTGCGCCCGTCTTGCTGACGCAGGAACGGCTGCTTGAGAGTCTGCCCGCACACAACGCACAGGTCGTGTGCCTCGACTCCGGTTGGCCGTCCATCTCGCGCGAGAGCGGCGAAAATCTCGCCATCGAAACGGATGCACGCAATCTCGCATACGTGATCTACACCTCCGGCTCCACGGGGAAGGCCAAGGGCGTTCTCATAGAGCAGCGTCGGCTCGTGAATTACATCTTCGGCGTGCTCGAACGGCTCAAGCTCGCGCCCGGCGCCAGCTACGCCTGGGTGCAGCCTTTAACGGTTGACTCCTGCATCACGGCCATCTACCCGCCGCTCGTCGGAGGCGGCACGCTACACCTGTTGTCGCGCGAGCGCACCGCCAGCGCAGAGGCGATGTCCGACTATTTCACGCGTCACGAAATTGACTGTCTCAAGATCGCGCCCTCGCACCTCGCCGCGCTCCAATCCGCCGCCACGCATCCCGAACAACTTCTGCCGCGACGTTGCCTCGTGCTCGGCGGCGAAGTTTCGCACTGGGCTTTCGTGCGCGAACTGCAAGACATGCCTTCGTCCTGCGCCTTCTTCAACCACTACGGGCCGACGGAAACCACTGTCGGCGTCACGACCTATCGCATCAACCGTAGCGACGCGCAGGAAACTGCGGCGACCGTCCCCATCGGACGCCCGCTCGCCAACACGCGTTCCTACATTCTCGACGCGCGCATGCAACCCGTCCCCGTAGGCGTCCCCGGCGAGTTGTTCATCGGCGGCGATTGTCTCGCGCGCGGCTATCTGAACCGCCCCGAACTCACGGCGGAGAAGTTCATCCCCGATCCGTTCGGCGCAGAGGCGGCGGGCGCGCGTCTCTACCGCACGGGCGATCTCGCGCGCTACCTGCCCTGCGGCAACATAGAGTTTCTCGGACGCGGCGATCATCAAGTGAAGATCAGGGGCTTCCGCATCGAGTTGGGCGAGGTCGAGGCCGCGCTCGGCGAGCACCCGTCAATCAGGGAAGCTCTGGTGTTGACCTCCGAGGACGGCGACGGGAGCGACGGCGGAAACCTTCGTCTGGTCGCTTACGCCGTGGCAGAGGCCGGGGAGACGCCCGCGCCCGCCGAACTGCGCGGCTTCCTCAAAGAAAAACTGCCCGAATACATGATCCCTTCGGCCTTCGTGATGCTCGACGCGCTGCCGCTCACGCCGCACGGCAAGTTTGATCGCCGCGCGCTGCCCGCACCCGTGTTCGAGCGTGACGAGGAAGCGGAAACTTTCGTCGCGCCGCGCACGGCGGTCGAGCGCACGCTGGCGAAAATCTGGTGTCAGGTGCTCGGCGTCGGGAGCGTGGGCGTCAACGACAACTTTTTCGAGTTGGGCGGCGACTCCATTCTCTCGATTCAGATCATCGCGCGCGCCAATCAGACGGGGCTGCGCCTGACACCGAAACAGCTTTTTCAGTATCAGACGATTGCGGGTCTGGCGGCGGTGGTCGGCACGGCGCACGCGGTCGAGGCCGAACAGGGAATCGTCACAGGTCTCCTCCCGCTCACGCCGGTCCAGCGTCTCTTCTTCGAGCACAACAACGCCGCGCCGCACCACTACAATCAAGCTGTGTTGCTCGAAGCGAGAGAAACGCTCGACGCAGATTTGCTCGAACAGACAGTCGCACACCTGCTCGCGCATCACGACGCGCTCAACCTGCGCTTCATGCAGGCGGCTGACGGCTGGCAACAGTTCAACGCGTCGCACGAAGGCGAAATTCCCTTTCGCCGTGTGGACCTCTCCGCGCTCGCGGAAGCGGAACAGGCGGCGGCCATAGAGTCTATCGCCGACGAGATTCAGGCCAGTTTGAATATCTCCGAAGGTCCGCTCATGCGCGTCGCGCTGTTCGACCTCGGCGCCGGAAAATTGGGACGCCTGTTGACGGTGATTCATCACCTCGCCGTGGACGGCGTCTCCTGGCGCATCCTGCTCGAAGATTTGTTGACGGTCTACAGGCAGTTGAGTCGCGGCGAAACGGTCCGGCTGCCGCCGAAGACCTCTTCGTTCAAGCAGTGGTCCGAACGACTGACGGCGCATGCGCAATCCCGGACGGTGCTTAACGAGTTGGACTACTGGCTCACGCAATCCGAACGGCAGGCGTCGCCGCTGCCGGTTGATTTCCACGGCGGCGATAACACGAGGGCTTCGGCCGGCGTCGTCTCGGTCGCTTTGAGCGCGGAGGAGACGGACGCGCTCTTACACGAAGCGCCCGAGGTTTATCACACGCAGAGCAACGACCTGTTGTTGGCCGCGCTCACGAAGACGCTGACGAAGTGGAGCGGGCGCACTTCTCTGACGCTTGCGCTCGAAGGACACGGGCGGGAAGAGATCGCGGAAGACCTGGACCTCTCGCGCACCGTCGGCTGGTTCACGAGCATCTTCCCCGTCGCGCTCTCGCTCGACGGCGCGCGCACGCCGGGCGAAGCCCTGCAATCAATCAAAGAACAGTTGCGCCGCATACCCGAACGCGGCATCGGCTACGGTCTGCTGCGTTACCTGTGCGCGGCGGAGCCTGTGAAAGAACGCGTCGAACGTTTGCGTGCGATACCGCTGCCGGAAGTCAGTTTTAATTATCTCGGGCAGTTCGATCAGGTGTTGCCTCCGTCCGCGCCTTTCGGGCTGGCGCGCGAATCGAGCGGGCGTCTGTCGAGTCCGGCTGGACGCCGACGCCACTTGCTTGAGATCAGCGGCGGCGTCATCGGCAATCAACTGCGTCTGGACTGGACCTACAGCGAGAACCTGCACAGCCGCGCGACGGTGGAAAAGCTCGCGCAAAGTTTCGTGGCGGAACTGCGCGCGCTCGTCGCACATTGCCAGTCGCCGGAAGCGGGCGGCTACACGCCGTCCGATTTCCCGCTCGCGAATCTGGGTCAGGCGCAACTGGACAACGTCTTCGCGCGGCTGGACGAAGAAGAGTTCGAGGCCATTGATGAGTAGAAAAAACGTAGAGGATTTATACCCGCTCTCGCCGCTCCAACAGGGTCTATTGTTTCACACAATCTACGCGCCCGAATCGGGAGTGTACGTAGAGCAGTTGAGTTGCGCGCTCAGCGGCGAGCTTGATCTGGACGCGTTCGAACGCGCCTGGCGGCAGACTGTGGAACGACATCCGATCCTGCGCACCGCGTTCGTCTGGGAAGGACTCGAAGAGCCTGTGCAGGTCGTGCGCAGGAGCGTGCGTTTGCCCTTCGCGCAAGAAGATTGGCGCGAGTTGTCGCCGTCCGAACAAGTAGAACGCCTGCGCGCTTATCTCAAGTCCGATCTGCGGCAAGGCTTCGATCTCTCCAAAGCTCCCTTGATGCGGCTCGCGCTGCTGCGTCTCTCCGCAGACACCTATCAATTCGTCTGGACCTATCATCACCTGATGCTCGACGGCTGGTGCATCCCGCTCGTGCTGCGCGAGGTCTTCGCTTTCTACGAAGCGTTTTCGCGCGGGCAGAGCATCGCGCCGGAACGACCGCGCCCCTATCGTGATTACATCGCCTGGCTGCGGCGGCAAGACTTAAAGAAGGCCGAATCATTCTGGCGTCAGACGCTCGAAGGCTTTCGCGCCCCGACGCCGCTGCCTGCGGCGCAGGCTCTCGACAGGAACGGCGACGATGTCGCGCTGCCGGAGGAATACTGCGAACAAGAGATTTCCGTGCCTGCCGAAATTACCGCCGCGCTTCAATCCCTAGCGCGCCGCCACGGGTTGACGCTCAACACGCTCGTACAGGGCGCGTGGGCTTTGCTGCTCGCGCGTTACAGCGGCGAGCCTGACGTGTTGTTCGGCGTCACCGTCGCGGGGCGACCCGCGAACCTCGCCGGGGTGGAAGCGATGGTCGGCCTGTTCATCAACACGCTCCCGCTGCGCGTGAAGGTTGACGGCGAACAAGAACTCCTGGCGTGGTTGAAGGAACTTCAGGAACAACAGACGGAACTGCGCCAGTACGAATATAGCCCGCTCGTGCAGGTGCAGGGTTGGAGCGATGTGCCGCGCGGCCTGCCGCTGTTCGAAAGCCTGCTGGTCTTCGAAAACTATCCAGTGGATGCTTCCTTCCGGCAGCAACTCGCGCAACTCTCCGTCAGCAACATCCGGAAAGTTGAAAGGACCAACTACCCGCTCACACTGCTCGCCGTGCCCGGCGCGGAACTTCTGTTGCGCTTCAGTTACGACAGCCGCCGCTTCGACGCGCAGACCGTCAAGCGAATGCTCGGGCACCTGCAAAGCGCGCTCGAAAGTTTCGCCGCCGCTCCTTCGCAACAACTCGCAGCCGTGTCGCTCCTGACGCCAGCCGAACGGCGACAACTGCTCTTCGAATGGAACAACACGAGGCGAGACTACCCGCAACACGCATGTCTACACGAATTGTTCGAAGCGCAGGTCGAGCGCACGCCGGACGCGGTCGCGCTCGTCTTCGAAGATGAGCATGTCACCTACCGCGAACTGAACCGCAGGGCTAACAGCTTGGCCCAACGCCTGCGCGCGTCGGGCGTGCGTGTGGAGACGCGCGTAGGCGTCTGCGCGGAGCGTTCGATGGAGATGGTCATAGCGCTCTTCGGCGTGCTCAAGGCGGGCGGCGCATACGTCCCTCTGGAGCCGACCTATCCGGCGGCGCGCCTGTCGTACATGCTCGCAGATTCGCAGGTCAGCGTGCTGCTCACGCAGGAGCATCTACTCGCAACGTTGCCGCCGCAACACGGCGCAGCGGTGATCTGCCTCGATAGAGACTTGAAAGAGTTTGACGGCGACGACGCGGAGAACGTGCCCTGCGGCGCGACTCCGCAGAACGCGGCTTACGTTATTTATACCTCCGGTTCGACGGGGCAGCCGAAGGGCGTCGTGAACACGCATGGAGGAATCTGCAACCGCCTGTTGTGGATGCAGGACGAGTACAAATTGACGTGCGACGACCGCGTGCTACAGAAGACGCCTTTCAGTTTCGACGTTTCGGTCTGGGAATTCTTCTGGCCTTTGATGACGGGCGCGCGGCTCGTCGTCGCACGACCGGGCGGGCATCAGGATAGCGCATATCTTGTCAGGCTGATCGAGCGTGAACGAATCACGACGCTGCATTTCGTGCCTTCGATGCTGGCCGTCTTTCTGCACGAACCGGGGCTGGCCGAATGTCGCAGCCTGCGGCGCGTGATCTGTAGCGGCGAGGCTCTGACGAAAGAACTGCAAGAGAGATTTTACGCGCGCCTGCACGCCGGGTTGCATAACCTCTACGGGCCGACTGAGGCCGCAGTGGATGTCTCTCACTGGGCCTGCGAGCGCGACAGCCGACGCTTCGCCGTGCCCATCGGGCGACCGATAGCCAACACACAACTTTACGTTCTGGACGCGAAGCTACAGCCCGTTCCCTCGGGCGTCGCGGGCGAGTTGTACATCGCCGGGGCGGGCCTGGCGCGCGGCTACCTGAATCGTCCGGAACTCACTGCGGAAAAGTTCATCCCTGATCCGTTCGGCGCGGCGGCGGGCGCGCGTCTGTACCGCACGGGCGACGCGGCGCGTTTCCTGGAAGGCGGGGAGATCGAGTTCCTCGGTCGCCTAGACGATCAAGTTAAGCTGCGCGGCTTTCGCATCGAACTCGGCGAGATCGAAGCGGTGTTGGCCGCGCACGAAGCAATCAACGAATGCGCCGTGGTCGTGCGTGACGACCCGCGCGGCAAGCGTCGCATCGTCGCCTATTGTGTGCCGGCGGGCGAGACGCTTCCTGCGAGCGACGCGCTGCGCAGTTTTCTCAAAGAGAAACTCCCTGAATACATGATCCCTTCGGCCTTCGTCGCGTTGCACACGCTGCCTTTGACGCCGAACGGGAAACTCGACCGCCGCGCTCTGCCCGCGCCGGAGCAGACGAAGGCGACGGGCGACGCGCGCGAAGATGCCGCGAGCGGTCCGCTCGAAGAGTTGGTCGCGGGAATCTGGGCGGAGGTGTTGGGGCTGGAACAAGTGAGCGCGTCCGCCAACTTCTTCGAGTCGGGCGGCCATTCGCTGCTCGCGCTGCAAGTCGTCTCGCGCCTGCGTTCGGCCTTGAACATAGAAGTGCCTGTGCGCGAACTCTTCGACGCGCCGACCGTCGCGGGCTTCGCAGAAAGCATCGCCAACCTGCGGCACGCGGAACTCGGTCTGCCGTCGCCTCCGCCGCTTCGTGCGGTCTCAAGAGATCGAGAGTTGCCGCCGTCGTTCGCGCAGCAGCGGCTCTGGTTTCTGGATCAACTTGAACCCGGCAGCACGGCCTATAACATTCCTGTCGCCATACGCCTCAGAGGCGCGCTCGACGTGCGTGCGCTCGAAGCGAGCTTCAACGAAGTCTTGCGTCGTCATGAAGCGCTGCGCACAGGTTTTGCGACCGTGTGCGGGCAGGCCGTGCAGAGAATCGCGCCGGAGTTGAGGCTGGAACTTTCGCCGGAGGACCTGCGCGGGGCGTACGCGCGAAGGGAAGACGGCGCGGCGCGTGATGCCCTTATCGAATCCATCGCCGAAGAGGAAGCGGGGCGCGCGTTCGACCTTGAGAACGCGCCGCTGTTAAGGCTCAGACTGTTGCGCGTGGAGGATGACGAGCACGTTCTCGTGCTGGTGATGCACCACATCATCAGCGACGGCTGGTCCATAGGGATTCTCATACGCGAAGTCGCCGCGCTCTACGAAGCGTTCTCGAACGAACGCACGTCGCCGCTCAAGGAGCTTACAGTTCAGTATGCGGACTTCGCCGTGTGGCAGCGGGAATGGCTGCAAGGCGAAGCGCTTGATCGTCAACTGGCCTACTGGAAACGACAGCTTGAAGGCGGCGCGCAGAGGTTGCAACTGCCCGCGATGCGGGAGCAGCCCGCACGCACGCCTGAGCCACGCGCCTTCCGTGGCGCGCGGCAACAATTCGCCTTACCGTTAGAACTATCCGATTCGCTCAAACGCCTGAGCCGACGCGAGGGCGCGACGTTGTTCATGACGCTGCTCGCGGCCTTCCAGACACTCCTCCAACGCTACACGGGCGATGAAGAGATAAGCGTCGGCTCGCCCGTCGCCAACCGCAACCACGAACGGATCGAAGATTTGATCGGCTTCTTCATCAACACGCTCGTGCTGCGCACAACATTCGAAGGCGACCCGTCATTCAACGAACTGCTCAAGCGCGTGCGCGAAGTGTGTCTCGGCGCGTATGCGCACCAGGATGTGCCGTTCGAGAAGTTGGTGGAAGAGTTGCAGCCGGAGCGCGAGATGAGCCATGCGCCGCTCTTTCAAGTGATGTTCGTTTTACAGAACGCGCCGATGCCCGCGCTCGCGCTGCCGGGGCTGACGCTCGACGCTTTGCCAATCGCCAGGCACGTCGCGAAGTTTGATCTCACGCTCTCTCTGGAAGAAACGAGCGACGGCTTGAAGGGGCTGTTCGAGTACAACGAGGACCTCTTCGACGAGGCCGGGATCGGGCGGCTCATCGCGCGCTTCAGGAATTTGCTCGAAGCCGTCGCCTCCGATCCCGCGCAGAGACTTTCGGAGCTTCGACTTTTGGATGACGGCGAGCGGCGTCAATTGCTCGCAGAATGGAATGACACGAATGTCGAATACGAGCGCGACAGTTGTCTGCACGAGTTGTTCGAACGACAGGTTGAGCGGACACCGGAGGCTGCGGCGGTCAGCTTTGTAGAGGCGGACGGCCGGGTATCAATCTTAACTTACAGCGAGTTGAACGCACGCGCGAATCGGCTGGCTCGACACCTGGTTCGGCTCGGCGTCGGGGCGGAGACGTTTGTGGGCATACTGGCCGCGCGCGAACCGGAGACGGTCGTGGGCGTGCTCGCGGTGCTCAAGGCGGGCGGCGCGTATTTGCCTTTGGACCCCGCATACCCGAAAGAGCGTATCGGCTACATGCTCGCGGACGCGCGCGTGCGTACGCTCCTGACGCAGCAGCGGCACGCGGAGATTTTGCACGCGCACGACGGCGCGCAGTTGGTCTATCTCGACGCAGCCGGGGCGGCGTGGGCGGAGGAGAGCGCGGAGAATCTACCGCGCCGCGCGAGACCGGAAAATCTCGCCTACGTGATCTACACCTCAGGTTCCACAGGCCAGCCGAAAGGCGTGATGGTGAGTCATCAAGGGCTGTCGAATTTGAGTCTGGCGGAGGCGTCGGCTTTTGATCTGAAAGCGGGCAGCAGAGTTCTACAGTTCGCCTCGTGGAGCTTCGACGCTTCGGTGTTTGAAATGGTGGCGGCCCTCACGACAGGCGCAACGCTCTGTCTCGCAGGGGCAGCACTTCCCGGCGAAGCGTTCACGAGATTCTTGCGCGAACAATCAATCAACGTCATAGGGCTGACGCCGACGACGCTGGCCGCCGTGCCCGCAACGGAACTGCCGGACTTGCAGGTTGTCATCACGGGCGGCGAACCTTGCCCGCCCGAACTCGTCGCGCGTTGGGCGGAAGGCCGCCGCTTCTTTAACGTTTACGGGCCGACCGAGACGACCACGACGGCGACCTTCGGCGCGTGCACAGGCGACGGGCGCACGCCCTCCATCGGACGACCGATTGCCAATACGCAGATTTATATTTTGGACGAGCGTTTGCAGCCCGTTCCCGTAGGCGTCGTCGGCCAATTGCACATCGGCGGAGTCGCGCTCTCGCGTGGCTACCTGAACCGCCCGGAGTTGACCGCAGAGAAGTTCATCCCCAACCCGTTCGGCGGCGCGGCGGGCGCGCGTCTCTATCGCACGGGCGACGCCGCGCGATACCGTGAAGGGGGCGAGATCGAGTTCGTCGGGCGCGTTGACCGGCAGGTTAAACTGCGCGGCTTTCGGATCGAACCCGGCGAGATCGAAGCCGCGCTTGCCGCTCATAGCGCCGTGCGCGAATGTGCCGTTGTCGTGCGCGAAGACGCACGCGGCGAGCGGCGCATCGTGGCCTATGCGACGCTCTACGACGACACGGGTGCGCCGCAGGCAGCCGTGTGGCGCGCGTTCCTCAAAGGGAAGCTGCCGGACTACATGATCCCTTCGGCCTTCGTCGTGCTGGACGCCATGCCGCTCACGCCGGGCGGCAAACTCGACCGCCGCGCTCTGCCCGCACCGGAGCCGGGAACGGTTGACGCGTGCGAAGGCTTCGCGCATGCGCGCACGCCTGCGGAGGAAGTGCTCTCGGGAATCTGGGCGGAGGTGTTGGGGCTGGAACAAGTGAGCGCGTCCGGCAACTTCTTCGAGTCGGGCGGCCATTCGCTGCTCGCCACGCAACTCGTCTCACGCGTGCGCGAAGTCTTTCAGGTGGAACTGCCGTTGCGCGATTTCTTCGACGCGCCGACACTGGGCGAAGTGGCGGTGCGCATAGAATCTTTGCGGCGCGCGCAACAAGGTCTGCAACTCACGCCCATCAAGCCCGTCTCGCGCGAAGCGGATTTGCCTCTGTCGTTTGCGCAGCAACGTCTCTGGTTTCTCGACGAGTTCGAACCGGGCAATTCTTTTTACAACGTGCCGAGCGCGATCCGGCTCGTCGGCGCGCTCGACGTGCACGCGCTCGAACACAGTCTCAACGAAGTGATCAGGCGACACGAGATTCTTCGCACCACTTTCGAAAGCGCACAGGGGCAGCCGCGACAAGTGATCGCACGCGCGCTGACGCTGTCGCTCACGCCGGAAAATCTACAAGACTTAAACGGGGCCGAAAGACGCGCAGAAGAGGTGCGTCGTCTGGCTGTCGAAGAAGCGCAGCGTTCGTTCGATCTCGCGCAGGGGCCGCTCGTGCGCGCGCGCCTCTTGCAAGTTGCAGACGAAGAACACGTGTTGCTGTTCACGATGCACCACATCGTTTCCGATGGCTGGTCGGTCAACGTCCTGCTCGGAGAAGTCGCCGCGCTTTACGAAGCGTACCGGCGTGGCGAACCGTCGCCGCTGCCCGAGCTTTCCATCCAGTACGCGGATTTCGCAGCGTGGCAGAGAGAATGGTTGGACGGCGAGCAACTCGAAACGCAACTACGCTACTGGCGCGAGCAATTGCGCGATGCTCCCGCGCTGCTCGAACTTCCCACCGACCGGACGCGCCCGCCCGTGCAAACCTACAGTGGAGCGACGGCGCGCTTCGAACTGCCGAAGAGTTTATCGGATTCTTTGCAACGCTTGAGCCGAAGCGTCGGGGCGACGCTTTTCATGACCTTGCTGGCCGCCTTCCAGACGTTGCTGCAACGCTACAGCGGTGCCGCGGACGTGTTGGTCGGCACGCCTATCGCGGGGCGCAACCGTGCGGAGATAGAAGGGCTGATCGGGTTTTTCGTCAACACGCTCGTGCTGCGCACAAAGTTCGACGGCGACCCGTCATTCAACGAACTGCTCAGGCGAGTGCGGGAAGTGTGTCTCGGCGCATATGCGCATCAGGACGTACCGTTCGAGAAGTTGGTGGAAGAGTTGCAGCCCGAGCGAGAGATGAGCCATGCGCCGCTCTTTCAAGTGATGTTCTCTTTGCAGAACGCGTGGGCGGGGCAGGCACAGTTGGCGGGGTTGGAGATGAGGCCGCTCGAAGTCGAGAGCGGTGTGGCGAAATTTGATCTGACGCTCGGGATGAACGAGACGGCGGAGGGGCTGGCGGGGCTGATCGAATACAACACGGACTTGTTCGAAGCCGAAACCATCGAGCGTATGATCGGACACCTGACGACGTTGCTGGAAGGCATCGTCGCGGACCCGGAGCGAAGCGTGTCCCGGTTGTCGTTGATGACGGGAGAAGAGCGGCGTCGTGTCGTCGGTGTGTGGAATGAGACGCGGCGCGAGTATGCGCGGCGCGGCGAGTGCGTGCACGAGATGTTCGAACGGCAGGCGTCGGCGAGACCGGAAGCGTCGGCGCTTGTCTGCGGTGAAAAGGAGTGGACTTTCGCGGAGGTGAACGCGCGTGCGAACAGGCTGGCGCGCTACCTGCGAAAGAGAGGCGTCGGGGCGGAGACGTTGGTCGGCGTGATGCTGGAGCGTTCGGCGGAGATGTTGATCGGTTGGCTCGGCGTGTTGAAAGCGGGCGGCGCATATCTGCCTTTGGACCCCGCGTACCCGAAAGAGCGTCTCGCCTTCATGTTGCAGGATGCGCGCGTCGAATTGTTGTTGACCGCTGATCGCTTGCTTGAGACGACGTTTGAACACAAGGCGCGCGTTGTTTGTGTTGACGCGGAGCGGGAGGCTGTGGCGCTTGAGAGCGTGGAGAACCTGTCGCGCGAAGCGTCGCCCGGTAATCTCGCCTACGTCATCTACACGTCCGGTTCGACGGGCGTGCCGAAGGGCGTCTGCGTGCCGCACGGCGCGCTGGCGAATCACGCGCGCGCCGTGGGCGAGCATTACGGCCTACAAGCCGCAGACAGGGTGTTGCAATTCGCTTCGATGAGCTTCGACGTGGCGGCTGAAGAGTTGTTTGCATCTTGGGCACACGGAGCAACCGTCGTTCTCATGCCGCCGGATGATTACTTGCTGCAAACGTTCGTCAAGATCATCGAGGACCGGCACGTCAGCGTCGTCAACCTGCCGGCGTCGTACTGGTACGAATGGGTCGCGGCGTTGTCGCGCGGGGATGCGGCATTGCCGCCGCGCCTGCGTCTGTTGGTGACGGGAAGCGAGAAAGTTTCCACGGCGCAACTCGCCGCTTGGCACGAACTGGCGGGCGAGCGTGTGCGTTGGATCAACGCTTACGGGCCGACTGAGGCAACCATCACGACGACCATTTTCGAGCCGCGCGGCGAATTGAAATATCAGGGCGTCGGCTCCGTACCCATCGGTCGCCCGGTCAACAATGCGCGTGTCTATCTTCTCGATGGAAAACTCCAGCCGCTTCCCGTGGGCATCGCGGGCGAGTTGCACATCGGCGGCGCGGGCTTGGCGCGCGGCTATCTCGGGCGGCCAGAGTTAACCGCAGAGAAGTTTATCCCCGACCCGTTCAGCGCGGAGGCGGGGGCGCGTCTCTACGGTACGGGCGATTGGGCGCGTTACCTGCCGGACGGCAACATAGAGTTCCTGCGTCGCATTGATCAGCAAGTTAAAGTGCGCGGCTTCCGCATAGAGTTGGGCGAGATCGAGTCTGTGATCGCGGGGCGCGCGGGCGTGCACGAGGCGGCGGTGTTGGTGCGCGAGGATGCGCCGGGAGAGGAACGCATCGTGGCCTACGTCGTGCCGAAACGGGAGGGCGACGCGGAGGCTTCGCGGCCAGACCCGTCAGGCGCGCACGAACTCACGGCGGAGAAGCTGCGCGCACATCTCTCCGAACGCGTGCCCGTTTACATGCTGCCGTCCGCGTTCGTCCTGCTGGACGAGATGCCTTTGACTCCGAGCGGGAAGCTGGACACGCGCGCTCTGCCCGCGCCCGAAGCGTCGGGGCTTGAGATGTCCGAGAGTTTCGCCGTCCCGCGCAGCCCCGTGGAGGAAGTGCTGGCGGGAATCTTCGGCGAAGTGCTCAAGCGCGAACGGGTCGGCGTCAACGACAATTTCTTCGCGCTCGGCGGCCACTCGCTGCTCGCCACACAGGTCGTCGCGCGTGCGCGTGAAGTGTTCCGTGTGGAACTGCCGCTGCGCGCTCTCTTCGAATCGCCGACCGTGGCCGGGTTGGCCGCGCAAGTCGAAGCTCTCGACGGCGCGGCGCAGACGGCGACCGCGCCGCCGCTTCGCCCCGTGCCGCGAGACGTAGAACTGCCGCTCTCTTTCATACAGCAACGCTTCTGGTTTCTACACCAGTTGATGCCCGAAAGCTCTGCCTACAACATCCCGACCGCCGTGCGCCTCAGTGGCGCGCTCGACGTGCCCGCGCTGGAACGAAGTTTCAACGAGATCGTGCGCCGTCATGAAATACTGCGCACGACTTTCGCCGACGCCGGAGGGCGACCCCAGCAGGTCATCGCAGACGAGTTGAAACTTGAACTGCCGTTGATAGACCTCAGCGGGCGACTTCCGCGCGAGCGCGAAGCCGGGGCGCGTCGCCTTGCCGCAGAGGAAGCGCAGAAGCCTTTCGATCTCGCGCGCGGACCACTGATCAGAACCGCGCTGTTGCGTCTCGACGCACATGAGTTCGTGCTCCTGTTCACGATGCACCACATCGTTTCGGACGGGTGGAGCGCGGGCGTGCTGATCCGCGACCTGACGGCGATCTACGAAGCCTACGCGGCGGGCTTGCCTTCGCCACTCCCCGAACTGCCGATCCAGTTCGCAGACTTCGCACACTGGCAGAGAGAGTGGTTGCAGGGCGAAGCGTTGGAGCATCGTCTCTCCTACTGGCGAAAACAGTTTGGCGACCGTATGCCCGTGCTGAACTTACCGACCGATAGACCGCGCCCGCCCGTTCCCACCGATCACGGCGCGATTCAAACGCTCGTCCTGCCCGCGCATCTACGCGCGGCGATAGAGTCGCTCGGTCAACGCGAGTCCGTCACCTTGTTCATGACGCTGCTCGCGGCCTTCAAGGTACTGCTGCATCGCTACACGGGGCAGGAGGACATTCTCGTCGGCTCGTCCATCGCCAACCGGAACCACGTCGAGACGGAAGGCTTGATCGGCCTCCTGATCAACACGCTCGTGCTGCGCACTGACCTCTCCGGCGATCCATCTTTCGAAGAACTGCTCGCGCGCGTGCGCGAAGCGTCGCTCGGCGCATACGCGCATCAGGACCTGCCCTTCGAACAACTGTTGGAAGAACTGCGCGCGGACCTGGACGCTTCGGCGGGGAATGCCCCCGTATTTCAAGTCGCTTTTCAACTTCAGAATTTCAGCATGCCGACCTTGGAGTTGAAAAACCTCACGCTCAGCCCTTTCGACGTGGAAGGGCAGACGGCAAAGTTCGACCTGTCGCTTTCCGTGATCGAGTCGCCGGGCGAGTTGCTCGCGTCTTTGGAATACAACACAGACCTCTTCGAGGCAGCGACGATCAAGCGTCTGCTTGAGCATTACAGGAATCTGCTGGAAGGCGTCGTCGCAAACCCGTCGCGGCGCATCTCCGCGCTGCCGCTTCTGGGCGAGGCGGAGCGTCTTCAACTTCTATCGGAATGGAATCCGGCTTTCGAGCGCGACGCGCATGCCGCTCCGCTCCATCGCCTGTTCGAGAGGCAGGCGGAGCGTAGGCCGGATGCGGTCGCTGTAGTCTTCGAAGATCAACTGTTGACGTATGGAGAACTGAACCGGCGCGCTAATCAACTGGCCCACTACCTGAGGCGCAGGGGAGTCCGCGCGGACGCGCTGGTCGCCATCTGCGTCGAGCGTTCGATTGAAATGCTCGTAGGGATTCTGGGGATTCTCAAAGCCGGGGGCGCATACGTGCCTTTGGACCCCGCCTACCCGAAGGAGCGGCTCGCCTTCATCCTCGCAGACACGCAGGCTCGCCTGCTCCTTACGCAGCAAAGCCTGCGCGAGACTCTCCCCGAACACGACGCCAACGTCTTGCTGCTCGACGCAGACTGGCCGGCGATTGCTGCCACGTCGAGCGACGAGAACCCGCAGCACTCGTCAGACGCAGACTCACTGGCCTACGTGATCTACACCTCCGGTTCCACAGGCCAGCCAAAAGGCGTCCTTGTCAGCCACGAGAACGTGGCGCGTTTATTGGAAGCCTCGCAGGCACACTTCAACTTCGACGCGCGAGATGTCTGGACGCTTTTTCATTCTTACGCTTTCGATTTCTCGGTCTGGGAAATCTGGGGCGCGCTCGCGCACGGCGGCAAGCTGGTCGTAGTGCCTTACTGGATCAGTCGTTCGGCTGAAGCCTTCCATCGCCTGCTCGCGTCGGAACAGGTCACGGTGCTCAATCAAACGCCCTCGGCCTTTCGCCAACTCATGGCGGCGGATGAATTTGCGGGCCAGGATGTCGAGTTGAAACTCCGTCTCATCATCTTCGGGGGCGAAGCGCTCGAACTGCAAAGCCTGCGCCCGTGGTTCGCGCGCCACGGCGACCGCAAGCCGCAACTCGTCAACATGTTCGGCATCACCGAGACGACCGTACACGTCACCTACAGGCTTTTGACGGCGTCCGATCTCGAACTCGCTTCGAGCAGCGTCATCGGCAGACCGCTCGCGTGCCTGCAAGTTTACCTGCTGGACGGGCGCGGCCAACCCGTGCCGGTCGGCGTGCCTGCGGAGATTTGCGTCGGCGGCACGGGACTCGCTCGCGGCTATCTGAACCGCGCGGAGTTGACCGCCGAACGCTTCGTCCCGCATCCCTACGTGGCGGCGGCGGGCGCGCGGCTCTACAGGTCGGGCGACCTCGCGCGCTTCCTGCCGGACGGAGACATAGAGTATCTCGGCAGGATTGATAATCAGGTGAAGGTGCGCGGCTTCCGCATCGAACTCGGCGAGATAGAGGCTGCGCTCGCGGAGCACGAAGGCGTGCGCGAATGTATTGTCGTCGCAACCGACGATGCGAACGGCGAAACGAAACTGTTGGCTTATCTCGTCGGCGGGCAACAGCAGCCCGCCCCAGGCGTCAGCGCGCTGCGCGAGTTCCTGCAAGAGAAGTTGCCCGAACACATGATCCCCGCGGCATTCATCGTGCTGGACGCGATGCCGCTCACGCCGAACGGAAAAATTGACCGGCGCGCCTTGCCCGCGCTCGATCAATCTCGCCCGCAACTGGGCAAAGAGTTCGTCGCGCCGCGCACGCCTGTCGAGCGGGAGTTGGCGAACATCTGGCGCGAACTGCTCGGCGTCGAAGAGGTCGGCATTCACGACGACTTCTTCGAGTTGGGCGGTCATTCGCTGCTGCTCACGCAACTCGCCTCCTGGATTCGCAGAGACTTTCAAGTTGAAGTGCCCTTGCGCGTCCTCTTCGACACGCCGACCATCACAGACATGACCAAAGCAATTCTTGCGCGACAGGTGGAACGCGAAAGCCGGACCGACCTCGCAGAGATGCTCAGCCAACTGAAGCAACTCTCGCCGCACGAAGTCAAAGCGATGCTCGAAAAGATGGGTGGCTCAAGATGAAAATCCTCCTCACGATGAATTTGCCCTACTTCCCGATCTACGGCGGGGCGAACAAAATCAATCGCACGATTGCCGAAGGACTCGCGCGTCGCGGCCACACAATCGAGGTGGTCGTGCCCGCGCTCGGCGTGCCTTCCCGCCTGACCCACGCGCAGTTGCTCGCAGAGTTGGCCTCCGAAGGCATCGCCGTCTTCCCGCACGACAAGCACGATACTTTCGTTTTAGAAGGCGTCACCGTACACGCGGTCCGCGAGCCGACGCAACTGCGCACGTCGCTCGTCGAACAGGTGGAAAACTTCGAACCGGACCGCGTGATCCTGTCGTCCGAAGACCCTTCGCACAACTTGCTCGACGCGCTCGTCAAAGTTTGCCCCGAAAAGCTCGTCTATCTCATACACACGGTTTCGTTCCTCCCGTTTGGACCGCAAGCCTTCTTCCCGAGCCGCAGCCGCGCGAAGTTGCTCGAACGCATACCCACAATCGTCTCCATCAGCAACTACGTCGCGCGCTACATCAAACAATGGGGCGGCCTCGATTCGAGCGTCATCTACTGGCCGACTTACGGCTCGCCGCCTTTCCCGGACCTGAGCCGATTCGACGGCGGCTTCGTCACGTTGGTCAACCCGTGCGCCATCAAAGGGATTTCGATCTTCGTCGCGCTGGCGCGCTCGCTGCCCGAAGTCGAGTTCGCAGGCGTGTTGACGTGGGGCGCGACGGGCGAAGACCGCGACGCGCTGGAACGCCTGCCCAACGTGCGGCTGCTTGAGCCGAGCCGCGAGATAGACGACATTCTCGCACGCACGCGCGTGCTGCTCATGCCCTCTTTGTGGGAAGAGTCGTTCGGGTTGACGGCGGTCGAGGCGATGCTGCGCGGTATCCCCGTGCTCGCGAGCGACATCGGCGGTCTGCCGGAGGCAAAGCTCGGCACGGATTTCCTGTTGCCCGTGCGCCCCATAGAGCGTTTCGGAGAACGCCTGAACGAAAACATGCTGCCGTTGCCCGTCGTGCCCGAGCAGGACATACGCCCGTGGCGCGACGCGCTTCAAATTCTCCTCTCGGAGCGAAAAAATTACGAGAGCCAATCCGCCGCCGCGCGTGCCGCCGCCCTGAAGTTCGTCTCCTCGCTCAGCCTCGACCCGCTCGAACGTCTCCTGCTCGAAACGCACGCGCCACGGCGAGCAGAGGACGAACGACGCACCACCGCGCCGTATGAAACTATAGACGCACAAACTTCGCCGCACGTCGAACAGCATGCGTCTGAACTCGCGGGAGGTCTCGACGAACTCACGCCCGAACAGCAATCGCTTCTCATGCTCCTGCTGCGCGAAAAGTCCGCGAAACAGGCGGACGCGCAGCCGGGGCGGGCGCAGGATGAAGGCGTCCGACCCGTGCCGAGGCAGGGAAGCGCGCCGCTCTCGTTCGCGCAGCAACGCTTATGGTTTCTAGATCAGTTCGAGCCGGACAGCGCCGTCTACAACATTCCCGCCGCCGTGCGTTTGAGTGGCGCGCTCGACGTGCCCGCGCTGGAACGAAGTTTCAATGAGGTCGTGTGCCGTCACGAAATTCTGCGCACCGGATTCGCGTTGGTTGAAGGGCAACCCGCGCAGGAGATCGCGGGCGCGCTCACGTTGAAGTTGAACGTGCTGGACCTCTCCGCGATGAACGAAAGCGAGCGCGCGGCGGAGGTGCAACGTCTGGCCGCAGCGGAAGCGCAAGAGCCGTTCGACCTGACGCACGCGCCGCTCTGGCGCGCGA
>WUUC01122253.1_pt1 | contig 55073 bp, 56 predicted proteins | sample 6278441 | NCBI WGS metagenome assembly WUUC01 (sample SAMN13675441, study PRJNA597444) | soil metagenome | isolation source: soil | place: USA: Washington | collected 2017-10
GTACTCAAGTGGTCAAGAGGGCAGCCTGCAAAACTGCTATTCGTCGGTTCGACTCCGACCCGCGTCTCCGAGGCTCTGCGACCGTGCCTCAACCAAGGGAATGAATACCCCAGGTCGCTCCAATGCTCCCGTAGCTCAGTGGAAGAGCGCCGAGTTTCTACCTCGGGACCGCGAGGGTTCGAATCCTTTCGGGAGCGCATCGCGGTTTAGAATGCAGGATTATGTAAAACATGACTTTGGAACTCATTCAGGCGTTTAGCCAGTGCCTTGAGTTCCAGCGCGATCCGCGGCGCGATCAGATGAATCTTTCTGGTGTCTCTGTCCGCTATGGCGTCCGGAAGCTCTTGCGCCATGGCCTCTATGGAGGAGCTGCTATCCGTAACCAGCTTGCACAGACGGTACACTTCAGATTGGTTATCGGCGGCCCCGGCTAAGCGCTTGCTTAGCTCCTCAAGCTTGCTTGCAACCAAAGTGCGTGAAGGTTGAACCGTCTGCGCGTAGTTCAGCAGACTGCGCAGCTCGTGTTCAAGCTCTGTGGCGTCGGTTATCTTATGCATGGTCCGGGGCTCCTCTGGTCGGCACGGACGGTCGCGCCATACGACACCGCGGCATAGGAAGTTTAGCAGCAGAAAGCTCTTGTGCGCGCCCTATCGGGTGCAGTACCTCGGTGGGAAGAAGCGACTGGGGAAGCGCCTTATTCAGGTGCTGGCGCCCGAGATCGAGCGCCGCGGGGGTGTTGTATTTGAACCCTTCTGCGGCGGGCTCGGAATGTCCCGGTACTTTGCCCCTTATCAGGGGGCGCTTGCTGACGTACACCCGGCGCTGATGGCCCTATACACGGCGGTGCGAGAGGGCTGGACACCGCCCGCCTTTGTGTCTCGTGAGGAGTATCGCGCAGCGCGAGCCTTGCCGGACTCAGACCCGCTGAAGGCGTTCGCCGGTTTCGCATGCTCGTTCGGCGCCAAGTACTTTGGCGGCTACTCCATGGAGCACTTCACTAGGCGGGGTGAGGACCCGATTGGGGCTACAGCCCGTGACTTGCTCGATGTGGTGCCGAAGCTTCAGCGGTTCGAGCTTCGGTGTGCCTCGTTTCTCGATGCGCCGCCGAGTCCCGACTACGGGGTCGTGTATTGCGACCCCCCGTACGAGGGCACCACCCAGTACTCCGGGGCGGCGCGCTTGGACCGTGAGCGATTCTGGGCGCATTGCCAGCAATGGGCTCGCGTCTCCTCAGTGTTTGTCTCCGAGTACCAGTGCCCGGTGCCCCACAAGGTCGTGTTCGAGCACGCGCATCTCACCACGGTAGGGCCGGCTCGGCGCAATGAGGCTCGCGTTGAGCGGCTATTCAGGGTCAGCCCAACGTGATCAGTGTTTATGCGGAGCCTAGGGCATGTATGAATATAAGGCGGCTCTGGTCCGAGTTGTAGACGGGGACACTGTGATCCTTGCGGTGGACCTTGGCTTTCACTTGATCGCGACGATCGACTTTCGCTTGCTCGGGATCGACACCCCGGAGCTGCGTGGACCCACGCGACCGGCGGGGCTGACAGCGAAGGCGGAACTTGAGCGCCTGTGTGCTCTGGGGCAGCTTCGGATCGCGACCGAGAAGGCGGACAAGTACGGCCGATGGTTGGTGCTGATCGATGTTCTGGCGCCCGATGGCTCAGTGCTGGTCAACGTGAACCGGTCGCTGGTCGAGGGGGGATTCGCGGTCCCGTACATGGTGTAGGTACTTGAACGTTTGCTCTCGTAGTCTAGCGGACAGGCGCAGCCCTCCTATGGCTGTTTTACGTGGGTTCGAATCCCTCCGAGAGCGCCATGAAGTTTTGCTCCCGTAGCTCAGAGGAAGAGCGCTGCGCTTCGAACGCAGGACATGCGCAGGTTCGAATCCTGCCGGGAGTGCCAAAATGATCGACCAGTTATGCCCTTATTGCGGCAACCCTCAGCCGGAGCGCTCTGCCGGCGGCTATAGCGAGAATCCGTTTTGCCGCGGGTGCCTGCACGAGCGAATGGAACGGGCTGCCGCTGGTGTAGCGGTTGTCGTGGATTCCGATGTCACCGAAAAGCTCCGCGAGCTGCGCCATCTGATGGAGCACGCCACGGAGGATGACCGACATAAGCTTCCCGAGATGGCCCGGTGGTTCGACGCCTACAGTGCGCACGCAACTCCCGCGCAGATGCGCGAGCTGCGTCAGGCGGTGCGCCGGCTGTGGCCGGTGGGCGCGATGGTGCTGCTCGAGGAAGCTGAGTCGGAGGACCAAGAGATTGCGTGCGGCGCGAAGCTTGAGCTGGAGAAGATCCAGTCGCTTCGTTCCGGGGGTAAGAATTAGGAAGATGAACCGGTCACGGGACCGGACTTGATTCGAAATCAATGGGTACCTTGCCTCGAGGCGGGTATGGGCTTCGAGTGCTCCGTCTTCCGCTATGGGCGCAAAGGTACATTTCTATGAGCCAGCCACATCAACGATCGCGCAAAGCCACATTCGTGGGTATGGCGTCGCTGGCTGGTACTTCTTCTCAGACGAGCTGGAGGCCGTGCTCGGCCCCTTCCCAAGCTTTGAGGAGGCAGAGGACGCTCGCCACGAGCACACATTGGAAGGGCAATCCGATAGGTGACGGAGCCGGCTTTGAATACCGTGTGAGCCTTAAAGGGCCTTAGGGGTTCGAATCCCCTTCCTTCCGCCAACAATTTGGAGACTAAACCCACGGTGGCGTGGGACCCGCCTGCTAAGCGGTGCTGAGCCCGGTAACGGGCTTTCGGTTCGATCCCGGTGGTCTCCGCCGAGCCCTAGACGTTTTGTGAGGCGGCTAGTGAACTAGCCATGTCTGAAAATCCTCGTCGCGCGTTTCAGGCCGCTTTGCTAGCGGAGCGAGTTGTGAGTCGTACGGTTGTCCGTGTCGCAGGATACTCAGGGTGGGACCCTCCAGACGATGAGGAGCTTGCGCCATACGAACTGTACGAGGATGCGCTTAAGCTCCTGCCGCATGGTTTGCAACGCGAGCTAGCTATCCCCAAGAAGGATGAGCGCACTGGCCCCGGGGATCTTATAATCACGCTGAAGAGTGAGGCTGCACTGTCTCCCGACAGTGGCATATCATTGTCGGCTGAGCGCACGGTGAGCGACGATGCGGATGAAGAGGGCGCCTACCGCCACACGTCCGACAAGCTCGACTATACTCTTTGGGTCGATCGCAAAGACTGGACGGGGGCGAGTATCAGCGCCTTGCGCGGCCATCTCCAACAGTTCCAGAAAGCGCTTAAGGTCAGCGACCGCGAAGGGTTTCATAAGTTTCGCTGACTGTATTGGGATGTTCCAGGGTGGACAGCACGACTTTGAATCGTGTGGACGGGTTTCGAGTACCTGCATCCCAGCTATCACCCTTAGGCTAATCATTCGATGGTGTATCTGAAGGTATGACTATAGTACAAAGCCATTACAGTAACGGTCAGGCCCGGTCGGTCGTCCTTAATGGTTGGAAGCGTCAGCCTCCCGATAAGCGGGATCAGAAGTACCGTATGAAATTTCAGGGGCCACTCACGGCGCGACCAGCTGCGGTGGATCTGCGGCCGTTCTGCTCGTCTGTAGAGGATCAAGCGGACATCGGAAGTTGCACCGCGAATGCGGCAGCGGCTCTCGTGGAGACCAATCAGATCCGCGCTGGTCGCAAGGCCGTAGCAGCTGATGGTATAGCTGACGAAATTGATGCACTTGCGGAGACCGCAGAGGCCCCGTTGAAGGCACCGGCAACCGTCACGGTTAGCAATGTAGCGACCGCCAGTACGGGGGTAGTGACCTTTACGACCACGATTACTCCCGCCTCTCCTGCCACGCCGCCTACGCCTACTCCTACTCCTACTCCTGCGCCGGGCGCGAAGTTTATCAACGTCTCGCGTCTGTTTACTTACTACGCGACACGCAAGATCGAAGGCACTACCGAGTCAGACGATGGCGCCTATATTCGCGACGCGATCAAGTCCATGGCGAAATACGGCATGGTAGATGAGCTGAGCTGGCCGTATGTCACTTCGAAGTTTGCCGTGAATCCGCCTAGCGAGATCTGGAGCGCGGCTGCGAAGGCCAAGATAACATCGTACCATTCGATATCGGACGGCGATCTCGAAACCATGAAGGTGACCCTCGCGAAGGGATACCTGATTGAGTACGGCTTCGATGTGTATACGGCATTTCTCACCGCGGACATGGCGAAAAAAGGCATGCTGTGCCGGCCGAAGGGCAGTGAGAGTCTTCAGGGCGGGCACGCTGTAGCGCTTTGCGGTTATGACGATAACAAAGTCATGCCCGATGGCTCGGTTGGAGCGTTTCTCGCGCGCAATTCATGGAGCGCTAGGTGGGGGCAGGCTGGGTACTTCTGGCACGCCTACAACTATGTAGGGGATACGAAGCTCTGCTCGGACTTCTGGGCCATCGTCAGCCAGCCGCTGTAGTTCAGTGGCAGCCTTTTGAGGTAGCCCTGCCCGCGACTCGGGCGCGTCCGATCCGGTAGTGTTAGATAGATTCTATCGGACGCTCTCCTCTGAGGGCGTCTCGATTAGTGTTGTCTGAAAGTCAACCAGCCAGTTTGCCGCTAACGGGCAAGGTTGAGTCGCAAGGCGGTAGGACCCATGGAATATCACACGCTACTTCTCGCATCGGACATGAGGCCCCACAGGATCGTCGATTGGCGTACTGCTATCTGCAAGCTGGTCGAGGGCGAAATAGAAGTGCTGGAGAGCCACGATTATGTCGTGTCATCGCCCAGTGTCTCGTTTCACGTGCCCTCAGTTGCACGCATCAGGACGTACGTTCCGATGAACAAGAAGGGCGTAAAATTTTCTAGGGAGAATGTGTTGTCGCGAGACAACTATCGCTGCAATTACTGCGGGCAGCATTTCCCGCGCAGGCAGCTCAACTACGACCACGTTATCCCGCGTTGTCAGGGCGGTAAGACCGTATGGTCGAACGTCACTACCGCGTGTCTGCCGTGCAACTCAAAGAAAGGCGGGCGCACACCTGAGCAGGCGAAAATGCGTTTGCTGAGGAAACCTGAGCGCCCGAAATGGCTGCCCCTGCAGATGCCTGTAGTGTCGATTCGCGGCGGCGTCCCTGAAACTTGGGTGTACTACCTCCAGGGGCTGCCTAACCTGGAAACCGCTTTTGGCTGACCCCATCGAATTCCTATTCACGCTGACCCTCAGGGGCAACGGTAGTCGGCGTGCCTGGATCGTGGGTGTCGGGAAGGGGGACTGTTGGCGAACTCGGAACCGAATGAGCAGGAGGATAAGGCTAGGTTTAGCATGGCCGTGCTAGACGCAGCCTTATCTCACTTGGAGATCGATGTTCGAGAGATCAAGACGACGATCAAGGAGCGTTACGTAAAGCGCATCGAGTTCGAGCCGGTCAAGGGTTTGGTGTACTGCTTAGTCGCCGGAGTCTTGCTGGCCGTCATGGCTGCGATCCTGGCTGCGGTGATAAAGACATGAACACAGGAAACCGTGACTACGAGCTGCTCTTAGAGAACGCTCCGGACGCCACCATCATGATCGACCGGGAAGGCATCATCCGTTATATCAACCTTCAGGCCGAGCGGCTCTTTCTCTACAATCGGGAGGAGCTTATAGGGAAACCCTTGGAGGTCCTGATCCCCGAGCGGTACCGTGCGGTGCATCGCTCTCACCGAGCCAATTATGCCAGGGCTCCGAGGCTGCGAATGATGGGCGTGCACATCAAGCACTTAGCGGGGCTTTGCAAGGATGGGCGGGAGTTTCCAGCGGAGATAAGTCTGTCGCCGCTACCCGAGGGTTATGTGTTGGCCGGTGTGCGCTCTCGGATGAATGCGTTTCCGGAGGCGACCGCGAACCCCCCGATGAGCACGCTGGTGCTTCTTGTGATCATAGCAACCGTCTTGATGCAGATGATTGCGGCGGCGTTACTGTACTTCGTGCTGCGCTGATCCCAGGAGCGAGCGTTCCGCGCCGGTGTACTTGCGCGGATGCAGAACAAAACGGTCTACTACCAAATTGCCAAGGATCTCTTTCTCGTTCATCAAGAGCATGGGGACCAGAAGCTGAAGGTTGCAGCGGTCGAGAAGCCGACCAATCACTTTGCTGTCATCGACTGCTCGGGATCGATGGCATACGACCTGCCGCGAATTCGAGAGCAGCTCAAGCGCAAGCTCCCGAAGCTTCTCAAAGAGCAGGACACTGTATCGATAATCTGGTTCAGCGGGCGCGGGCAGTTCGGCACGCTCTTGGAAGCAGAGCCGGTGGCCACGCTCACTGATCTTAAAGCCGTCGAGCAGGCGATAGACCGGTGGCTGCGCCCGATCGGCCTAACTGGATTCACAGAGCCGCTGCAAGAAGCGGCACAGGTCGTACAGCGAGTTGCGCAGGCCAGGCCTGATAGCGTCAACAGCCTATTTTTCATGAGTGACGGGCACGATAACACGGGCACCCGTGCAGGGATCCTCAAAGCCATGGAGAGTGCCGCTCAGGGCTTTCAGAGCACGACCATTGTTGAGTACGGCTACTATGCGGACCGGAACCTCCTCTCGGCGATGGCTGAGAAGGCGGGAGGAACGCACATCTTTGCTGAGGACTTTGCGGCGTACTCGCCTGCTTTTGAGTCCGTGTTGCAGAAGCGGCCAACCGCTGCCGCTCGTGTTGAAGTTCAGGTGGAGGGGGATCCTGTCCAGGGCTTCGTGTTCGCTTTGCAAGAGGGCGACCTCGTGACCTATGCCGTGGAAGGGGGTAACGTCCGTGTCCCCGAGAGCTTGAAGAGTTTCTGGTTTGTCTCTCCAAGCGCTGTCGGCGGTCCGAGTTTGGCCAACTTACGGAATCCAGATACGCGTCAAGGCGGTGTCGATGTGCGGGCTGCATATGCAGCGGTTTCGCTCTACGCGGTACGCATGAAGCCTAGCGTTGTGTACCCGCTGCTCAAGATTCTCGGCGACGTGGCTTTCGTGGAGGAGTTTGCGAATTGCTTCGGCAAGCAGCGCTACTCTGCATTTCAAGAGCGTGCGAAGAAGGCCGCTTTCGGTGAGGGACTATACACAAAAGGCTACGACCCTAGCAAAGTGCCGGCGGATGATGCGTATACCGTCTTGGATGCTCTGCAGCTATTGTCGAGTGACGAGGGTAACCGAGTGCCGCTCGATACCCCAGGTTTCCGCTATGCCCGCATCGGGCGCGGCCGTGTTGATGCCAGTGATCAGCTCACCGAGGAGGAGCAAGACGAGATCAAGACACTGACTGAGGAAATGGGTATGACCAAGAAGGCGTCGCGGATCGCGGAGATCAATGCACGCATAACGCAGATCACGGCCAACAAGGCCGCGGCTCTCAAGTTCACGGCCGAGCCTATGGATGAGGGGTACCCGATCTCGTCGCTTACGTTCAACGAGAACCGGCCGAATGTCTCGTTCCTGGTGCGTAAGTCGGGAACTGTAGATCTGCGCGCACGGCTCCCCGAAGGCTTGAAAGTGCCTGCCCAGTACAAGACCCATGTGTTCCGCAACTACGCAGCGATAAAGGATGGTCTAGTCAACATCGAGCAGCTGCCGGTCAACCTCACCTCTAGTAGCTTCGAGACTCTGCGTGCAAAGTTGGGCTCGGACTACAAGCGAGTACTAGACGTGGACCTGATTGGCGAGGGTCAGGCAGCTAGGGCGGTCGGCACTCTCAACCTTCGCGAGCTGCCGGTCATCAATCGAAAGATGATCAAGGACGTGAGTGCCCGAGACTTCTTCGAGCTTCAGTACAAGCTGCTCGCTGCGCAAGCGGAGCAGAAGGTCTACAACAGCTTCCAGAAGGAGATAGCGCCGAAAGAGCGCTCACAGGGGTTGAAAGAACTGTATGGGGAGGACGGAGCTGCCTGGCTCAAGGAGCAGGGCATTACGGATGGCGGCTTTGCTCCGAAGTCCGTGCAGGCGGAGAGCACTGACTTCTACATGGGTAAAGAGCTGAAGGTCTCGCTCAAGGGGTACAGTAAGCTCCCCAGCCTGAAAGAGGCCCAGACCGCGATTGCGAAGGGCAAGGTCAGTGGACCTACCGCGCTGATGCAGCCGGCGATAGCAGAGGTCGAGGAGTTCATTTCGCAGGCTGGGGGTAAGACCAATGCCGTGGAGGCCTGGCTAGATGTTCAAGCCGGCGTGGCGAAGGCCAAGGTGCGGGACTTCATCTTTCAGATCGCCAAGACCAACTTCGCGATCATCGTAGGCCAGATCTGGCCCGTAGAATTCAAGAGCCTAGATGAGGGCAGCTTAACCATCGAGCCGGCCCCTGGGACCAAGGTCGAGTGCAAGATGGAGCTGCGCGAGATCGAAATTAAGATCTGAAAGGGCTGCGCGATGATTCAGCGTCTATTACAAATGTTGGTGAACTTCATAGCACGAGTCGCCATACGCCTGGGCATGCAACTCGAGGCCCCTGCGCCTTGGTTCCTGCCTAACTGCCGCGGGTATCGGCACTAAGGAAAATTTCTCCTTGTGCGTGTGGTGTAGCTGTACCGCATTGAGGTCGCACCATTTGGTTTGGGCCTCTTGTACTGGTGATCGCACCCGCGAGGGTTTGGGGCGCCAGAGGACGTTCTGACACAACCTGCTGTTTACGCTCGTGCCGATTTGAGGGCCGTCCAGCCCTGCATCGTTCGAGTAAAGCGGCCAGACGGCAACGAGAGGCATACCAACCAATGAAAATCGACGCGCAACTCACGTACAACACAGTTCGGTTCGATCAAGAGAACGACGCTCACCTGGTGGTCACGGTTACAGCTCCCGATTCGGGTCCCGCTGAGGATTCACGTGCCCCGCTTTGCATCGTCCCGCTTATCGATGTTTCTCCGTCGATGGCGGGCGCTAAGCTAGTCTATGCGAAGCGTTCACTCATCAAGCTTATCGATCATCTGTCTGCCAATGACTACTGTGGCCTAGTGGCGTTCTCGGGTACGGCCCAGACGTTGTCTAAGCCGGTCAAGTGTACGCCGGAGGTGAAAGAGGATCTGAAGCGCAAGGTGCAGGGGCTAGCGCTCAGTGGTGCGACCAACATCGCGGATGCCTTGCTAGAGGGTTTTCGGATCGCGAACAGCATGGATTTGGCCAGCGAGGTCATTACGCGTGTGATTCTCTTTACGGACGGTGCGGCCAACGTCGGCCCGGCGAAGACGCCGAAAGCGATCCTGGAGCTGGTTGCTCCGAACATCGGTCTGGCTACCGTGAGCGCCTTCGGATATGGCGAGGATGCAGTGCAGGACTTTCTATCGGACCTAGCTAAGTCAGGCAGCGGCAACTACTCTTTCGTGCAGAACCCGGATGATGCCCTGACCGCCTTTGGCAAGGAACTGGGCGGGCTCCTAAGTACGCACGCGACTAATCTGATGATCGATGTCAGCCCGCTAAGTGGGCATGAGATCGTGCGGGTGGTTTCCGACGTCGATGCGGAGGAGGAGGAGTCCGGTCAAGTCAAGTTGAAGGTTGCGGACATACTCTGCGGCGAGACCCGAAATTTTGTTTTAGCGGTCAAGCTGCGAGCACAGAAGGCGGCGTTCCCGAGGGCCGTCAATGTGTTCGACGTCCGCTGTGGTTTCGACAAGCTGGACGAGACGCTACGGCGCGTTAGGCAGACGCTGGAGGTGAAGGCCAAGGGCCAGTTCGTCAAGCCCGGGGAAGAACAAGCAAAGCCGACCCCTGAGCTAGATCAGGTTGTTGGCTTAGCCCAGGTCGTACGAGCACAGCTGGAGGCAGAGGAGCACGCGAAGCGAGGGGACTTTTCGAGCGCAATCAATGTCATGGAATGCGCGAAGAACGCTTTCGACGATCGCGGACTAGATGGGCTCGGAAAGTTCGCGGAGAGCATCGGTGGCAAGCTAAGCTCCCGTGGTGCATACGTTGCGAGCCAATCGTATCTAGCCAGTACTAAGTCTGGAGCGACACGCGGCTACGGGGGTACCTATGAGGAGTCGGCTACGGTAGCTTTGCGCGGGCTGGGTGTGAACATGTCAAACTCGTCTCAGACCACCTTCGCGCAGAATTTCAGTGCCGACGACCCGGCTGTCCCGACCGGCCCTACTTTGTCGGTACCTACCATTGATCCGACCTGGTGGGATCAGCATGGGGTGCCGGATCGGACCGGTTTGTTGAGCGTGACTGGTGGCGCCCCGCAAGGATCGGGTGATCCTATCTGGAATGGTGCCTGGGTCAGTGTCAGCGGGGGCTATGCTCCACCGCTTCAACAGCCGCTAGTGCCAGTACCTCCGGCTTCGGCTCCCGCAGTGGCTCCTGAGGGAAAGACCAAGAGAAAGCGCAAAATCAGTCAAAAGTCGAGGCGCTGGTAGTCGAAGCGATGTAGAGTGAGAGGGGCGGCATAATGCCGTCCCTTTTCTATTTAAGCTCATGTCTATCTCGCAGATTCAAGGCAAAGTCGCTCCTATTCACCTGTGGGCAAACGTTCACGAGGTCGAAAGCACTGCACTCGACCAGCTGAAGAATATCGCCGCTCTGCCCTGGGTGTTTCACCACGTGGCGGTGATGCCCGATGTACACTTTGGGAAGGGCGCGACGGTCGGGTCCGTGATTGCCATGAATGGCGCTATTGCGCCCGCTGCCGTGGGCGTGGATATCGGGTGTGGCATGGCCGCAGTGAAGACCAGCCTTACGGCGTCGGACTTGCCGGACTCCCTGAGGCTCCTTCGGCATCGGATCGAGAAGGCGATCCCGGTAGGCTTCGAGGGTCACGAGCACGTGACTAAGCATGCGGAGAAGCACCGGCTGTGGAAAGAGTTTCACAGCCTACACGAGAAGGTGCAGGACTTGCTGGGCAAGGCTCGTAAGCAGATGGGCACGCTGGGCGGCGGCAACCATTTCATCGAGGTCTGCTTGGATACGGACCAGTGTGTGTGGCTCATGCTGCACTCGGGATCGCGTAACATAGGCAAGACCTTGGCCGAGATTCACATGGGCAAGGCGAAGAAGCTCATCCACAATGCGGAACTTCCGGACAAGGACCTAGCGGTGTTTCTCGCCGAGACGCCCGAGATGGATGCGTATGTGCGGGATCTCCTGTGGGCGCAGGGCTATGCCAAGGCAAATCGAGAGGTCATGCTGCGGTTGCTGCAGGACGTCGTGACGCACATGTTTCCGCAGGTAAAGTACGATGAGCCTATCGTGTGCCATCACAACTATGTTTCGGAGGAAACACACTTCGAGACGGACGTGCTAGTCACACGCAAGGGCGCGATTTCGGCACGCGCTGGTGAGCTAGGCATAATTCCTGGATCGATGGGGACGCGCTCCTACATTGTCAGAGGACTTGGCAACGAGGAGTCTTTCCACTCGGCGTCGCATGGGGCCGGGCGGCGAATGTCTCGCGGGGCGGCGAAGCGCCAATTCAGCGTAGAGGATTTGGAGCTACAGACTGCCGGGGTTGAGTGCAAAAAGGACTATACGGTCATCGACGAGATCCCGGGGGCGTACAAAGACATTGATCAGGTGCTGGCGAATCAGGCGGATCTGGTCGAGGTAGTGGCGACCCTCAAGCAGGTGCTTTGCGTCAAAGGGTGACTGGTGTAGGCGTGCGGGGTGTTTACTGCCGCTGAGATTTCCTTTTGGGGTCCGGACGAGGCACTCCACGAGCTGAAGGCTCATATCCCGATCGGGTGGAAGCTTACTATCCGCGACGAAGAGGGGTACTCGGTTGCCGAGTTGTATGACGAGCTGGGCAACCGAGCTTGGTTCAGCTCAAGTCCGGACATCAAGCTCCTGTATCTCAACGGGCTCGGGTGGCTCATGACTCGCAATCACAAGCCTGGGCATCCGGCTTGGAAACCGCGCGACCATGAGGTCACGATGCGTGTGCCTAACCCTACGACATCGCACATTCCGGACCCGGCTGATCTGGACCCCGCGGAGGTTAGTGCGGTGTATAGAAAACGACGTTAACCCTAGTTACGCCGAGGGACAATGTCGATCAAGTTTGGGCACGACGCACGGGTCAAGATGCTTCGCGGCATCAATCAGCTGGCTGACGCGGTCGTCGTCACCATGGGGCCGCGTGGCCGCAACGTTTGCATGGAGAAGGCGTTTGGCAGCCCTACCATCACAAAGGACGGGGTGTCGGTTGCCAAGGAGATAGAGCTGCCCGATCCCGTCGAGAACTTAGGCTGTCGCCTGATTAGGGAAGCCGCAAGTAAGACCTCGGACGACGCCGGGGACGGCACTACGACATCCACTTTGCTAGCGCGATTCTTGGTCGTGCAGTCGTTCAAGAAAGTCAGTAGCCACTTCTCTCCCGTTTCTTTTAATCGTGGCGCGCTGAAGGCAGTGCCACTGATCACGGATGCGATTCGAGCAAGCTCGTTCCCGGTAAAGACGCCTGCAGACATTGAGAATGTGGCTCGGATCAGCGCGAATGGTGATGGGGCCATCGCGAAAATGATCGCAAGCGCTGTAGCTCGCGTTGGACGCGACGGGGTAGTGAATATCGAGGAGGGTAAGGGGATCGAGACCGTCATCGAGTCCACCGATGGCATGCAGCTCGATCGCGGTTGGATCAACCCGTCGTTTTGCCTCGACGAGGACGAGCAGGAAAGCGTCTTGAACGATCCATATGTCCTGGTCACCGACCACACGATCTCATCGGCGCGCACGATTCTGCCGCTGCTCGAGGAGCTGCTGAAGAGCGAGTCGGAGTTGGTGATCCTTGCCCCAGATTTTCAGGGTGACACGGTCGGGACCTTTTATCGCAACCTGAGCAAGCTGCGGACCCAGCTGATCAGGGCGCCGGGCTTTGGGCAGGGTCAGCACGACGTTCTGGGTGACGTCGCTGCGCTGACGGGCGCAACATTCGTCTCCAAGTCGATGGGGATGGATCTTGAATCAGCAACGCTCGAGCACTTGGGGCGGCTGTCCAAGTGTCGCGTGACCGCCAAGGACACGACGCTGGTGGAGGGGGCGCGCGGTTCTGGTTCGCTTCAGGACCGCATCACGCAGATCAAGGCACTGATCAACCAGACCGGCTCTGAGTACGACAAGGACAAATTGCGGGAGCGCCTTAGTAAGCTTATGGGCGGCGTGTGCGTGATTCGCGTGGGGGCGGGGTCTGAGCTGGAGATGAAGGAGAAGAAGGCCAGGATGGAGGACGCGCTGTATGCGACGAAGGCCTCGATCGAGGAGGGGGTCGTGGCCGGGGGAGGGCTAGCGCTGCTTCGTGCCGCTGACGTGGTGCGCGACATGGTGGATAACCATTCTGGAGAGATGGCGCTGGGGCCGGCTGAGCTGCCACAGGGGCACGATGAGCGCGTTGGATTTGAGACCGTGTTGGACGCTTGCGCCGAGCCGCTCCGGCAGATGGCGTGTAACGCCGGCCTAGTAGGCGATCTCTGGGTGGCCAAGGTACAGGAGATGATGGGAGAGTACGAGGGGCTCGATATCTCCGATCTACAGATCAAAGATCTGGTAGCCGCTGGCATCATGGACCCCACAAAAGTGGTCTGCTCTGCGCTCGTGAACGCCGTCTCCGTCGCAGGTACCATCCTCACTACTGAAGCCGCGATCACCAAGAGGCAGCCCTCCGACACTTTAAGCCTGGCGCGCCCATAAGCTTGTTGTGCCCGAGCTTAGGTGATGGATGCTCGGCTTACCAAGGTGGATGGGCATAGGCTTGTACATCTCTTGCGCTCCGATGCTCCGCGTGTTGCTCAGGCGCTGGTCGATAAGATGATCGGCCGTGCTCAGGTACACGCGGGAGTCGTCGGTCGCATCGGCTATGTAGAGTTCGTGTATCCTGGGGTCTACTCGGTTGTGATTCGTGCGGATGACTGGAGGAAGATCTTTCCTCTTATTCGGTATGGCTCGGGGGAGTTTTCGCCAATCCCGGCACTAGTTACTCCACCGGCGCTGGTACCTTCGCCACAGGGCGATAGACCCATGAATCCAGCCCCCTTGAATCCGGGTGCGGGCTACACATCGTTCCTTGCGTTCTTCACGTGGGAGGAGACTCAGCGAATACAACGTCTGCTGACAATGTCGAACGTTGGGCGAGATGCTCCGTCGCGATCCCGCAATGCTTTCGAGACGGCGCCCGCGCCGGTCCCACTGGTCCCGCCAGAGCGACGAACTGATCAATCGGCGATGCCGGATGTCTACGATCGCCTTGTGGGCATGCTGCAGCAATTATTCCCCTTAGATTATCCAACCCACAAGGTATGACCTATGCCTATTGACCCCTCAGGCACCGCCCCCGGTCTGGCGGCAAACGAAAAGAAGCCTCCGGTCCTCCATATGCGCTGCAACAATATGGGGTGCGACTCCATGACCGCTATCGAGATCCAGATACCGGGGCAAGAGCGTGGCCATCGCCTCTACCAGTGTTGCAAGTGCAAACACACGCGTGGCCTCGCTGTAGGCGGCAGCTTCAATTTGTGAACGAGACCGGCGGTTTTATACGTTGTCCCGCATGCCGCGGACAGTTAGCGCCTAGTGGTGTAGAGGTCCATCGGTTCGTGTGCACCGCATGTAGCAAAGTCTTTCAAGCAGTGTTGCACTTCATCGAGCTGCCTGAGGGCACTCGGCACCCTCGCTTTTTGTTGCCAGATGTTGTCGGAGATCCACCATCAACAGGAGGCGACTAGGCTTCTACGGCGTGTTGTCAGTGGCGAGCTTGTTTCGCCGCTGTTGCTGGTTGGTCCTGCGGGAGTAGGTAAACGCTTTTCTCTCCGATGCATGATGCGAGAGCTGCTGTGCACGGGGTCCAGGACTCCAGATTGCCCCTGTGCAGCATGCTTTCAAGTACAGCGTAATCTGCATCCGGATATAATTGTTTCGACCGCGACTAAGTCTATTCAGGTAGCCGATGTGCGGGCTCTGATTGCTGAAGCGGGTCATTGCCCCGCGGCAGCTCAGTTCAAAGCGTTCATCATAGACGGCGCGGATCGCTTTACAACCGAGGCAGCGGATGCGCTGCTAAAGACGCTTGAGGAGCCGCCGGATACCAGTCGTTTCTTCCTGCTGGCAGAGAGCGCTGAGCGCGTACCGGAAACGGTCAGATCGCGGTGTGGCGCCGTCGTATATCGGCCACTCCCGGAGGCGTTCGTCCTATCGATAGTTCAACGTTACGAGAGCGACCCATCTAAAGCACTTGTCTACAGTCGGATGGGCATGGGTTCGGCTGGGCAGGCGGTTGACCTATGTAGCGCGGGCAAACTCGCGCTACGAGATCAGGTCGTTAAGGCGCTGACCGCCAGTGCTGAACAGGATCTGCCGTCCGTCTTTTCCCTAGTGGATGCTATGAAGAACGATCTGGAGTTGGCGATGACTCTCACCGAGCAAGTAGTTCATGATGTGCTTATCTGTCAGCATAATCCCATGCGCGCTGTTAATATCGACTTGGTGCAGACGCTGGAGGGCCTCGGTCGCAGAGCTGAGCCATCCTCTTGGATCAATCTAGGGCTCAAAGTTGGAGCCTTACGGCGCGGGGGCGCCGCACTGAATTTGTCCTTTCAGTTGAAAACTGTGTTCGCCGAAACGTTCGTTTGAAGGGGACTGACGTGGCGAGCAAGGGGCAGACATTTAAGGCATTCTATGTCGCGTATGGTGGCGAGGCATTTTACTTAGATCGCTACATAGAGACGATACGGCAGACCAAGCGGCGCATCTTCATGCTGGATGGTGCGCAGGTCACAGATGAGCGGCTGGTTGAGCTTTGCGAGACGCAGTCTGAGGATCCGCGCACGGTGGTCCTGGATAACGCGCAAGCCGTGAAAGGCGGCGACGAGATTCGACGCTTTGTCGAAACAAGGGATCCGCGTGACCAGTCCGTGATCCTTGTGGCGGTCGTGCGCTCGGAAAAGCTCCCGGAACTCTGGTCCTTCGTCGCGTCGCACGGCAAGCGCCAGGAGTGGGCACGGATCAAGCCTTGGCAGAAGGATGCCTACCTGGATTTTGTGGTTGCGGAGGCTACGCGAAACCGCGTGACCCTGCGCAAAGAGGCATGCGAGACGCTATACCAGTGTACTGGTCCAGACCTTTACCGCCTCGCGAATGAGGTGCGAAAGCTGGCGGTTTATGTCGGTCCCGCGGGCGAGATCACACAGAAGCTGGTCGTCGAGATTGCTACGAAGACGTTACATGTGGAACCGCACATGATTGCAGAGGCGGTCCTGGCGAAGGATCAGCGGCGGGCGATGAATCTGTTCTCGGTGCTCAGCATGACCTCTGGTGAAGCTCAGTACGGAGCCGTGGTTCACCAGCTCATGAAGCAATTGGAGAGCACAGTCGTGGTACGGAGCTTCCAGGATAAAGGGATGACAGATCCGGAAATCGCGTCGCTTATCGGCGTGAACACCTGGAGGTTCAGCGAAGCAATGGCCCCTATTGCCAGAAAGCACGATCTCAAGTCGCTTGTTGGTCACATGGGGGTTCTTAGTAAATTAGACGCAGATGTGAAGTCCTCATCCTCGTTCAAGCGAACGAAGATTGAGATGGCTATGCTAACCATTTCCACCTGAGGTATCGCATTACAATGACGTTGCTTACTCCTCGCCCTACCTACGCGCCGTTCGAGTACGAGACCGCTTACAAGTATTGGGAGCTTCAACAGCAGAGCCACTGGCTGCATACCGAGGTCTCCATGGCCTCGGACATCAATGATTGGAAGTTGAACACGACTCCCGCGGAGCGTCACGTTATTGGGCATATCCTGAAGGGCTTCACGCAGTCTGAAGTGTTCATTCAGGAGTACTGGAGCAGCAACGTCTCCAACTGGTTTAAGAAGCCGGAGATCCAGATGATGGCAGCGACCTTCGCCTCCTTCGAGAGCATTCACGCGGTCTCGTATGCCTATCTGAATCAATCGCTTGGCCTCGAGGACTTCAGTGCCTTCCTCCATGAGCCTACCGCGAAGGCGAAGATTGATAGGCTGATCGCGACTAGGGGCAAGAGCAAGGAGGACATCGCGCGTAGCCTCGCCATTTTCTCTGCGTTTAACGAAGGGGTGAATCTGTTCAGTAGCTTTGCCATTCTGCTGAACTTCTCCCGTTTCAATAAGCTCAAGGGCGTAGGTCAAATCGTAGCGTTCTCTATCAAAGATGAAAGTTTGCACAGCGAGGCCGGGTGCTGGTTGTTTCGTACTTTCGTACATGAGTTCCCTGAGGTGCTCACCGACGAGCTGAGGGACCAGATCTACGACGCGGCACGGCTTACTATCGCACTCGAGGACGATTTCATTGCTCAGGCATTCAAGACTGGACCGGTAGAGGGGATTACCGAAGAGGACCTGAAAGTATTCATTCGTTTTCGTTGCAACACAAAGCTGAACGACTTGGGGCTCAAGAAGCTCTGGAAGAACATCGACAAGTGCGCGCTCGACCGTATGGCTTGGTTCGATGTTCTCTCGGCGGGCGTGAGCCATAGTGACTTCTTTGCCTCTCGCGTTGATTCCTACAGCAAGGGGACATTCGACTTCTCGAATGTCTGGGAGAATTCGGACGCGTTTGCTGTCGAGGCCGCAGAATGAGTATCGAGACATTGGCCGCGCTTCAAGCGCAAGGTGAGGCGCCTGAGTGGATGAGCGACGAGGGGCTACGTACTCTGCGCTCTGGGTATTTGCTTGACGGCGAGACACCGAAACAAATGTATAGCCGGGTAGCAGCAGCCGCGGCTTCCTACTATCCGGATGCCGCCAAGTGGGGTTCGAGATTCTTCGATGTGATGTGGCGTAATTGGCTCTGCCCGGCCAGCCCTGTCTTGTCGAACATGGGGACCAGCCGGGGTTTGCCTATCTCGTGCAACTCGATTCACGTGGGTGACAGCGTGAACTCGATCTTCGACAAGAACCTTGAGCTTGCCATGCTCTCGAAAAATGGGGCTGGGGTGGGCATCTATCTTGGCGACGTCCGTGGTCGCGGTGCGCCGATCAAGGGAAACGGCAAGTCTGAAGGAGTGATCCCTTGGGCAAAGATATACGACACTACAACGGTTGCGGTGAGCCAGGGGTCTACGCGCCGTGGGGCCTCCGCATTGTACCTTCCGATAGACCATCCGGATGTGGAAGAGTTCATCAACATTCGGCGTCCGACTGGCGACCCCAATCGCCGCTGCCTGAATACCAATCACGGGGTGGCCATCACCGATGATTGGATGCGCAAGCTCATAGCGGGGGACGCATCGAAGCGCCGTCTTTGGGGTGAGTTGTTGAAGGCGCGCGTCGAAAGTGGCGAGCCGTACTTCATGTTCACCGACGCGGCGAACCGCGCGAATCCAGCTTGCTACAAGCAGAACAACTTGAGCGTAAAGACGAGCAACATCTGCTCGGAGATCTTTTTGCATACGGATGAGCGCCACAGCTTCGTCTGCTGCCTTTCATCGTTGAACCTTGTGCGGTGGGCCGAGTGGCGCGACTCGGACCTTGTGGGGGTGGCAGTGCGCTTCCTGGACGGCGTGATCGAGGAGTACATCCAGCGGTCCGAGGGGATGCCCGGGCTCGAGGCCTCTCGCCGATCTGCCATTAAGGGACGGGCCATCGGCATCGGTGTCCTCGGCTGGCACACCTTGCTCCAGCAGCGGATGATCCCTTTCGACAGCTTTGACGCTATGGGATTGAACGCCCAGGTATTCAGGACTATCCGCGATGCCGCGGAGGCTGAGACCGCCGTGCTCGCCGAGGAACTGGGCGAGCCGGAGTGGTGTCGAGGTTTCGGTAGGCGCAACACTCACTTGCTCGCGGTGGCGCCGACCGTTTCTAACTCGACCATCGCGGGGGGATACAGCGCCGGGATCGAGCCGCTATCAGCCAACGTGTTTTCAAAACGGTCCGCGAATGGGACCTTCATCCGGAACAATCCGACACTCGAGGTGGCCCTAGAGCGGATGGGCCGAAACAAGCCCGAAGTGTGGAAGTCGATCAACGAGTACGCCGGCTCGGTCCAGCACCTGGACTTTCTTGATGCCCTGCACAAGCAAGTGTTCCAGACGGCGCGGGAAATCAATCAGCACGCGATTGTACGTCAAGCTGGACAACGCCAGAAATATATAGACCAGGGGCAGTCGGTGAACCTGTTTTTTGCAAACAACTCCAGCCCCCAGTACGTGCACGATGTGCATCTGGCGGCGTGGGAGCTGGGACTGAAGTCCCTGTACTACCTGCGGACTGAGGGTGTTATTCGTGGCGACCTAGCGTCGCGGACTCGTGACGAGTGCTCAGCGTGTGAGGGATAGTATGGATCTTGGTATCATGGTGGAGGGTTTCGTCGAGGTTGACCCTATGGATGGCCGCATCCTTCTGAGGATCCCGCAAGAGGATGGCGGCTCTCGATTCCTTGACGTACAGGGGGAGCTTGCGGCCCAAAATGGTAGAGAGGTTCGTCTGATCGTCACACCTCTTGAGAGCATTGCCGAGCTAGCCAAGATCGTCGAGTGTGGAGGGATTGACGTCTAGTGGGGAGTCTTTCCGTATCCGGAAATACGTACTGGTGTAAAATCGAGGATGGTTAAAGACCTCTTCGAAATGGACGAGGCCCCAAATCGCATCATCGAGCTTGAGGGGCTAGTTCAACAGGCGCGCCACGCCTATTACAACAATGACGCGCCGGAGGTGTGCGACGAGGTCTACGACGCCTGGGTAGATGAGCTGTCCGCGCTGAAGCATGATAGCCCTGAGGTTACGCAGGTTGGTGCCGCCCCCGTATCTGAATGGGTCAAGGTGCAGCACACAATCCCCATGGGGTCTCTCAGCAAGATCAATACGCTTGAGGAGCTAACCGCCTGGGTGATGTCCACGGGCGGCGCCAGGGCAGCTTCGTTGCTCGTGACGGAGAAGCTAGACGGTATCTCGATCGCCGTGGACTACGTGGAGGGAGTGTTCTCCCGAGCAGTCACACGCGGGGATGGATCCACGGGCGAGGATATCTCAGTCAACGTCGCCAAGATGCAGGGGGTGCCCGGGCGGCTGTCGAACGCATTTACCGGCGTGTTGCGCGGGGAGATCATTCTGACGAAGAGCGCCCACGCGCAACACTTCTCGCAATACGCGAATCCTCGGAACGCGGCGAGCGGCATTGCCAAGCGGTACAACGGGCAGGGTTGTGAGCACCTCACGATCGTTTTCTACCAAGTGGCTGACGGCCAGGACTTCGTCAATGACGATGAGCAGTTCTCATGGCTAGCCTCGATGGGATTCAAGGTGCCTAACTGGTACGTAACCGCCATGGTGCCAGGAGTACGGACGCCGCATGACCTCTGGCTGGAGTATCAGCAGTTCAAGCGTGCGGAGCTGGACTACGAGATCGACGGGCTAGTGGTGCGAGTGAATGACCTGGCCGCGCAGTTAGCGCTGGGGGAGGTGAGTGGCCGGCCGAAGGGATCCGTCGCTTTCAAGTTCGCTCCGATGACGCGTGAGTCAACGCTGCGGCGAATCGATTGGCAGGTTGGAGCCACCGGCCGAATCACCCCAGTAGGGATCTTCGATGGCGTGCGTGTTCTGGGCGCGGAGGTGACGAATGCGTCCCTGTACAACGTCGCCTATATCAATATGCTTGGTCTCGACGTCGGCGCCAAGATCCTTATCGCCCGGGCTCAAGATGTGATCCCGCGGATCGTGGCCGTGCGTGAGGCTACAGGTACAGTTGCCTCTCCTCCTTTGACATGCCCCTGCTGCGAGGCGGCTACGCAGATGGAGGGGGAGTACTTGGTCTGTGCCAATGCTACGGCCTGCCCGGCACAGACCGCAGGGCGCATCAGACGATATGTTGCAACGCTAGATATCAAGGAATGGGGCGAGACACTTATAGAGAAGATCGTGGCGATGGGGCTCGTTCGGGATGTTGCGGATCTCTATTCGTTGACCCAGGAGCAGCTGGCCTCGATCGATGGAATGGGCCTAAAGTCTGCCGCTAAGGTCATTAAGACCCTACGCGCGAGCTGCAGGGTACCGCTTGAAGTCTTGCTTGGGGCGCTATCCATTCCGCTCTGCGGGCCGAGCACCATTCGGCTAGCGATGGATGCTGGATTCGATACTCTTCCTAGTTTGAAAGCGGCTACGCTTGAACAGCTCACGGCGGTTTCTGGGCTGGGTCCGGTTCGAGCACGCTCGATCTATGACTGGCTAAACAACCATTCCGGGCTTTTAGACAAACTTGTGGCGGGCGGAGTCGAGATCGAGGCTAAACAGCACGGGACGCTCTCGGGTAAGACCGTGTGCTTTACTGGCTCGTCTCGGAGACCGCGGGCCGAGCTGGAGCATTTAGTCAAAAAAGCTGGAGGGGACATTAAGGCTACGGTCGGCAAGAAGCTCACGTATCTGGTGATTGCGGATCCCGCCGCTAACACCTCGAAGGCGCAGGCTGCGCGCAAGAACGGAACTCGGTGTGTTTCGGAGCAGGAGCTTCTGCAGATCATCGGGGAGCAGTGAGCTACATCCGGGGCAAGGTCGAGAGGGTCATTCACTCACGTGGTACCTTCAATATTCTAGTGTTCAGTGTCATTGAGCACGGTGACCACCGCTCTCTGACCTCCACGACAGTAACCGGGCACTTATTCGGGATTGAGCATGTCGTGCGAGGCACTGTCCTCGAGCTAGAGGGTATCTGGGTCAAGCATGCTCGGTATGGCTTGCAGTTCAAAATCACCGGTTGGCGACCCTGGTCGCGCAACACCCTGGACGTGCTTTGGTTCTTTCGCAACGCCGTTACAGTGTTCGGGACTGACGGGGTCCTCGAGGAGTTCGTCGAGTGCTACGGCAATGACACGTACCACGCCCTGACAGAAGGCAGGCGGTTCTCGGACGATGCCGCGGTCAACCTGGCGCTTCTCGAGGCGGGCGAGCGCTGGGCGGCTATCCTGAGCATCGCGCATCTTGCCGACTTTCTGCAGACGCACAAGCTGGGACCCAGTCTGATCGACGCCGTGTTCGACCGCTTTGGGTGCGCGGCGGTCGAGGTCCTAAAGAGCAATCCGTACCGTCTCGTTGAGGTGGACGGGGTCTCATTTGAGGCGATCGATCGAGCGGCTGCGAGTGAGGGCGTGGATCCGCGTGACCCTAGGCGGCTTGCTGCCGCGGTGCTGTGGACCATACGCGAACAGACCCGCCAGCAAGGGCACCTTTACGTGCGGCGTGGCGATATCGCGGCGCTTCTGGTGGACCTAGTCCGTCGCACGGGGATCCCAAGCTTCGGGACGGCAGCTTTGACCCAGTCGGTATCCGATGCGATCGATGGCCTCGAGAAGAATGACGTCGTCAAAGTGGACCCGGACGTAGGTGTCTACCTGGCTGACATGTACACGTACGAGCGCGGCGGTGCCGGCATGCTCTCTCGGTTCGTCACCCCCGCCGCTCTTGATATGGACGTGGTGGCGTTTCTGGCCAACTACGAGAAGGTGAACGACATCTTGTTATCCGACCTTCAGCGGGAAGCGGTAGCGAAGCTTATTGCGAATCGCGTGCTGGTGGTGACTGGTGCACCCGGTACGGGCAAGACCACGCTCATCAAGGCCTTCGTACAGCTTTTCAGAGCGCTGGGGATTTCGTTCTCGCTCATGGCCCCTACTGGAATCGCGGCGAAGCGGCTGGCATACGTCACCGGCGTTGCAGCTAGCACTATCCATCGGGCACTAAAATACGACGGTTTTCAGTGGGGCAACAATGCGCTCCAAAAGCTGAGCGTGGACGCCGTTATCGTTGACGAGGGGTCCATGGTGGACCAGGAGCTATCGTATCGCCTCTTGGACGCGCTCGAGCCTACTACGATGCTGGTCATGGTCGGCGACGACGCCCAGCTACCCTCGGTAGGGCCGGGTAACGTCCTGCGGGAACTCATTGCATGCGATGTCATCCCGACGATCCGGCTTGAGCACGTGTTTCGTCAAGCCGAAACCAGTGACATAGTTCTAGCCGCGCATAAGATACGGCGCGGCGAGTCGCCCCTAGGTTTGCCCGAGAAGGAGACCCCTACCGAATTTCACTTCGTCGGGTGTTCCAACGAAATCACTATATGTGATCTGATCGTGAAGATGGCCCTGAAGCTCAAGGGTCGCGATGCAAACTTCCAGGTGCTGTCACCCAAATACGACGGAGTTGTAGGTGTTGACAACCTGAATGCGTGCCTTCGGGATGCTCTGAATCCCGATGTCGGGCAGCCAACTTGTCCGCTTTCTCCTAGCCTCCACGTACGAATCGGCGACCGCCTGATGGTGGTAAAAAACGATTACAAGCTGAATATCTACAATGGTGACATAGGAAAACTCGTAGAGATTCATCGCGACCGGGTCAGTGTCAAGATTCACGGCATAGGATCGCATCCGGACGTGGTGGTGGAGATTCCGCGGGCGAAGGCCGGGACGATGTTAAAGCTCGCTTATTGTCTTACGGTCCACAAGAGCCAAGGCGAGGAGTTCGAAACGGTACTTCTGCCTTTGGTGCGGAGCCAGGGGCGGATGCTGCAGCGCAACCTCTTCTATACAGCGGTTACGAGGGCGCGGAGGAAAGTCTACGTCCTAGGCGAAAGCGATGCGGTGCATAAGGCTGTGGGCAATGCACGGGTGCAGCAGCGGAACACTGTCTTGAGGAACCTGATTCAGCCCTGTGGTCTAGACGGGCGCGTCGCGCAACCGTTGGAGGAGCGCGGTGAGTGGCCGGTCCAAGAGAAGGATCAGTATCTCCTCGGCGGGGGCGGCGAAGCGCTGGATGGCCTTCCAGAGTCCCCCTTGGAACAGACCCGTAACGGGGGCTGTAGCGAAGTAGACAAGGACGAGCTTGACTAGGATCCGTAGCATCTGGTCCTTGGCTGCCTTGAGTTCCTGGGGGTGAATGGTGTCGCCGCGTTGCCAGCGGCTGGCGACGTCGAACATGTGCCGGGTCTCGCGGACCTCTTTTCTGAGAGCCCGCCGCACGTCCGCTTTGATCTCAGACCGGAATGACGCTGAGCGCACGATCTTCGCTAGGAGCAGAAACGGCCTGATCAGAGCGTACCAAAGGCCACGCGCGATGAGCCCTCCAAGAGCCTTGACGAGCGGTCCAGCTGTTTTCCCTGCCGTGAGCTTGTTGACGCTGGTGGCGTCTAGTCCTTTTTGCAGGAGAGCCATCGATACGTTCTTTTCCGCGAAAAGGTCGAGACGGCTGAGGGCATCCAGGAACTGATCCGCGACCCTGTAGATAAAGAAGTCTAAGGCGTCCAGTTGTGCCCGCTTGAAGCGCTTTGCTACTCGGTCACTCAGATCCATATCCATAATCGTGCATTGAACGACTATTACTGGCTAGCTGTGGTGTAGCGCTCGGCCATGCTCAATGATCAGCGCGTAGATGCGATTTTTGAGGAGATGGACAAGCTTGTCATCGAGCTGGTAGCGGATCCGAGCTGTCTGGGGCCGCAGTACTTTCAGGACATGATCGCAACCTGCCGGAACTATCTCAACCGGGTAGGGCTGGTGTTGAATGAGCTAGATCGAGAGCGCCTAATGGTCAGTGCCGAGGTGCGTCGGTTAGAGGCTCTCTATGAGGCTGAGTACGACGATCTGCTCACTAACGATAGGCTTATTAAAGACATCGGTTCATCCATCGAGGATCGTAAGGCAGCGGTGAACTGGCGCCTCCGTGAACAGAAGGCAGCTCTTACTGATGCCCGCTCGCAGCTCCGAAACCTCAATGCCGTTCATAAAGTAGTCGCTTACCGCAATAGAGAGTTGCATGCCACGATGACCGCTATTCGGGATCAGAAGCGGCTGATGACCTCTGAGCTGCGCAGCGGGTCATTCTATGGTGATGAGCGTACGAACGTCGCCCTAGGTAGAGACGACGGGCTGGGCCTAAGTGCCGATGATCTGGCTGAGCTGATGGATGAGCCGGCGAGTGTGAATTCTGAGAATGCGAGTGACGGTCTTAGTGTAGAGAGCGCTGACTCCGCGTCAGACGCGCAGCAGATCGAGGACTTCCTGCGAGGCGACTAATCGCCTTGTGTGCTGACTAAACAGAGAGTTGGCAGTCAACTGTTAGGATCCTGGGCTGAACTGGGACCTCCCTCAGACTGTCACCTCCAACAAAAATGCCAGCTTTCGATCTCCCGTTGCCACATGGCTTTGTGATCGAGATGGCCAACGTATTGGAAGGAACAGACACATGACTGATGGAATGGATTCCGAGTACAGTTTCGATGATGTTGTATCGCTCGACCAGGATGAGAAGAACGCGGGCTCTACTAGGCAGGAGTGGCTGAAGTTCGGCAACAAAGGACAGCAAATACGTGGCTCCTTTGTCTACTTCTATACGGTCGATTTCAACGCTGTGCGCAAGGCCCGAAAGGATGCCGCTCGCCAAAGCAAGACATTGACTCGCGAGGAGGAGCAGGCGATCGCAAAATCGGCGCTTACCAAGCGAGCACAGGAACTGAACAAGACTCTCGACCAGCTATCGGCGACGGATAGACTCGACACATCAATCGCGCACTTTAAGGCATTGAAGGCGCATTATCACGAGAGCGTTGGGTACGCGGTTTCGCGCCTCGGCAAGGACGGCCCGGAGGCGGACCTAGTGTGGAAGCGTCTTGGTGACGTGAAGTCCTACTTCACGACGCTGCTCTTGATCTACCCGACGAACAGCGAGGGTGCGGTCGATAAGGATGCTCTGGGTAAGCAGATCAAGACGAACAAGCTCCGACTCTTGCCCTGGCGTTTCAGTGTAAAAACGTATGATGAGATCTACGGGTTGAACGAGGGCCTGCGCGACAACAACCTGAGTCTTGCGTCACAGGACGTAAAGATCACGTGTGACAACCCGAAGTTCCAAGGCGTGAAGGTCACGGCGGCCGGTCTGGCTACCTGGCAGAAGAACGAAGGCATCAAGTCCGCGGTACTAACAGCGGCACTAAACCTATACGATCGTCTCAATCCGTTCCGCGAGCTTTCCACCGATCAAGTTCGAGAGAAACTAGGCATGGGCGGCGGGAGTTCAGCATCATCGGCAGCCGATGATGCATCTTCGGACAACTTCTCAGACCTGCTCGAGAACGTCTGAGGCGGCGCACCGGACGGGCATGCCGATCCGTGCCCGTCCGATCTCCCAACTTGTATGATCGCGCTTGGCTTAGATCCTTCTCTTCGCGGGTTTGGCTGGTGCATCTACGACTCTTCTGCCTCTGGCCCTAGTCGGGTCGTGGCCAAAGGTCGCTGGAAAACCAGTCCTAAGGAAATCTGGGTAGCACGTTATGTGAGGCTACGGGAGCAGATCGGCTGTCTTCTTGACCGGCATCCGGAGATCACGGCGGTTGGAGTCGAATCTCCCCCTTTCGGCGAGCAGTTCAGTGAGGGGTTATACGCGTTGTTTGTATTCGTGAACGAGGCTGTTTGGTCTCGGCGCAGAGACGTAGTCCACTTCGATCCGGGTTCCGTAAAGATGCTGGCGAAACAGGACCCCAAGCTACGCAAGGGGAAGATGTTCAAGTCAGATATGATCGAGGCAGCGAAAGAGGACACAGGTGTGGCTCGTTGGAACGCTGACGAGGCAGACGCTTATCATATCGCACGCGCCGCAGCCAGGTTCTGGTCTTTGTTGCGTGGTGAGATCGCTTTGAAAGATCTCACGCCATCTGAGTTTCAAGCATTCGCTCGTGAGCACACGTTCACACGCGGCAAGCGTGCTGGGCAAACTGTGTCTACGGGAGCCGTGTTCAAGGAAAATCAGAGATTCTTCCGTTTCAGCTCACTCGCAACAAGGGAACAGAATGCCGCCAAAGAAAGAGAAAACAGCACCGAGCGCTAACTCGGACGTGATGGCGCGACTGCGCGCAGCTATAGGGCAGAAGACCGGTATGAAACCGCTACGGCCAGGGTCATACTCGTATGGGCACGTGTCAACGGGTTCGTTCAACGTTGATATGCTTATCGGCGGGACTAAGACACTAGACGGTAAAGGGCTCATATGTCCTGGATTCCCGCGCCGCCGCATCACTGAGGTCTATGGTGCTGAATCGAGCGGCAAGACTACTTTGCTGATCTCGGCGATGGTGCAGGCGCAACGAGCTGGTGGTAGCGCGCTCCTGGTTGATTTCGAGCACAGTTTAGACCTCAGCTACGCGCAGAAGATGGGCCTATCGCTTGCCGAAGACAAGATGCAGGTCTACCAGCCCGAAACCATGGAAAGCGGATTCATGGTTATGTTCCTGGCTATCACTGGAGGCGTGGACATCATCGGAGTGGACTCAGTTGCCGCGATGGTGCCGGAGGCGGAGCTAGCTAAGGACTTCAACGAATCCGCGCGAATCGGCGCGGTGGCCCAGAAGTTCTCGCGCGACCTACCGAAGTTCGTGAGCTGGCTCAACAAGTACCCGTTGGTGCCTGGGCCTAAGGGCTCGGATAGAAAGTCGGACCCTAATCACCCCGGTACGGCGCTGGTCTTCATCAACCAGACCCGCGCTACGATCTCAACGAGCGGCTACGGTGGCGGAGGCGGTAACGAGGAGAATACGTCCGGTGGTAAGGCGCTCAAGTTCTACGCTTATGAGCGTCTACGGCTTTCACGCATCAAGTCGGAGGTGATCGAGAAGGTAGACGCGTACACCGGAAGGAAAAAGAAGTACCCCTACGGCAACGTGACTGACGTCAGGGTCGTCAAGTCTAAGATCGATGCCAAGCAAGGGCATTCTACGCAGATCTTTATTCGCTACGGCACCGGCATCGATGACTATTTCTCAGTTATCGAGCTTGGCGTCACGCAGAAGCTGATTCGGCGAGACGGTTCGATGTACAAGCTGGGCGACCAGCAGTTCCGTGGTCGTGATACTCTGCGGAAATACTTATTGGAGAACGATGCTGTCTTCCAGACGATCCGAACCAAGCTGGCACAGCTGGTCAACGACGGCGCCGTGGCATCTGATGAGCCGGAGGAGGATCCCATGGAGATTGACCCCTTCGGGACCGATCCCAGTGAGGACGACGGGGACGACGCAACGCCGGAAGAGGTAGTGAGCGACGCCGCGGCGGCCGAGTAGGCGCATGATCCGAGTGGAGGTTAAAAACTTCCAATCTATCGCGCAGGAGACCGTAGAGATATCGGGCTTCTCGGTGGTGGTTGGACGTAGCAACATAGGCAAGAGCGCCTTGGTCCGTGCGGTTAAGGCCGCTTTGACTGGGGCGCCGGCTGATCACTACGTCCGCCATAGCGTGGACTGTCAGCGGGCTGTAAAGGGCGCCAAGACCTGCAAATGCTTCTGCTCGGTGCGGATCGTAGCCGAGGGCTTCGATTTGCTGTGGGAGAAGGGCGATGCGGTGAATCGCTATGTGTTCAACGGCACTGAACACACCGTGGTCGGGCGCGGCACCCCCGAGTTTCTGGGGGCCGCGCTAGCCCCCGTATACATCGGTGGGGACTCCACGCCCACGCTTCTTCAGGTCGCTGATCAGTTTAGACCGCTGTTCATCCTTGATCGCTCTGGGACGGCAGTGGCGGATGTCCTATCCGACGTTGCGAAGCTGGACGAGATCAACGACGCCGCCCGCGCTGCGGAGAAGGATCGGCGGGAGTGTGCATCGGCACGAAAGCTGAGGGAGAAGGACCTCAAGGAGCTGGATCGCAAGCTTGACGCCTATGAGGGGCTGGAAGAGGTCGTTGCGCGGGTCCGAGCGGTCGAGGACATGGGAGCGGCGGTCACGGCTCTTGAAGCACGCCTGGCGACGCTCGTCCGCCTTGTGGGTGCCCTTGAGCAGTGTACCTCGGCTTTGCGTGCGCTGCAGCCGATTGAGAGGCTGGACGTGCCCCCGGTGAGGCCTTTGGTTGAGCAAGCCCAGACGCTGCGTGCGCTGTCCCGGTGGCACGACCAGCTTCGGGTCAAGAGTGTGGCCATCGCCCAGTTCGAGGGGCTAGCAGCGGTCCTGATTCCAGATCTAGGCGGCTTGCAGCGGGTCGCCGACTGCCTACGGGCGCTTGTGCGATGGGCCGGGCAGCTAGGGGCCATCAAGGTGTCCTTCGTTAGCTTGAAAGCGGCTGAGGCCGCGGTCGTTCCCGCACCTACTGCGCTTACCGTGCTGTTAGCGCGAGTCACGGCGTTGTCAGCGTGGTCTGCGCGGTTCAGCACCCTCGAGGCGGGCATCTCGAAGATCCACAGCTCACTAGCCCAAGCGGAGCAGGAGGAGTCGGCCGTCCTCGCTCAGTTCAAGGAACTCGAGGTCTGCCCTACTTGCCGGCAGCCGGTTCGAGCCATGCAGCATACACATCATCTGGGAGCGGCTTAATGCCTAACGTCAGCTTCATCTTTCGAACGGACACGCACGTGGCTGACAAGAGTCCTGCTTCTTGGAAGGCCGATTACCAGGCGGAGATCTGGTCCAACCTTCGACAGATCGGGGAGCACGCGAAGCGCCGAGATGTCCTAGCTGTGTTGGATGGCGGGGACTACTTTCACGTAAAGACGGCTCGACGCACCAGTCATGCGACGATCTTCCAGACCGCCGAGATTCACAAAGCCTACAGTTGCCCCGTCTTTTGTGTAGAGGGCAATCACGACCTTGAAAACAACAACCTCGGCAGTATAGAGCATCAGCCGCTAGGGGTGCTCTACAGCTGCGGTGTCTTTCAGCACCTTCGAGAGGCCGTATTTGAGGATGGAGGCCTTCGCATTCGAGTTGTAGGTGTCCCCTATCATCCCAAGCGCACACTAGCTGAGCTTCTGAGTATTCAGAAGAAGCCGGGTGATGACTACCTGATAGCTGTGCTGCATGCCCTAGCAAGTGAAGCTCCGCCGCCGAAGGTAGAGGAGTTTTTTGGAGAGCCAGTGTTTCGTTACGCGGATATGGCTACAGAGGATGGGCCTGACGTGTGGATGATGGGTCACTGGCATCGCGACCAGGGGATCGTTGAGATCAAAGGCAAACGATTTGTGAATCAAGGTGCGGTGTCCCGTGGCGCTCTAACTAGGGAGAACACTGCGCGCACTCCGAAGATCGCGCTCGTTGAGTTTACCCCGGCTGGCATCGTGACGGAGGAGATCCCGCTGATCGTAGCGCCAGCGGAGGACGTGTTCGACATGGAACGCAAAGCACGGGCGGAGTCCGAGGCCCGAAGCATCGACTCGTTCATAGAGTTGCTTCAAGCCGACGCGAGCTTCGACGCCACACGAAGTATCGAAGCAAATATTCGGGAGATGGACTTCGCCGCTGAGGTCCGGGAACTAGCGCTCACTTATCTGGCCCAAGTTCGAGAGGTATAGCGTGTACATTTCATATTCCGGCCATGCCCTCTACGAAAGCTGTCGAAAAGCCTTCTACCTTAGCTACATCGCGAAGGTGCCGGTAGAGGTCGCCGATAACCGGGTGAACATGCTGTATGGCGATGCGGTGGGGAAGATCTTCGAGAGCTTTTACCGCGATGAGCTATGGCGCGCGAATACGTCAGCTAGGCTGTTGTCTCTAGTCAAACCAACGATTGAGCGCATCATGGCGAAGGAGATCAGCAAAGGGGGAGTATTCAACTGGTCCGATCCTAGTCTGAAAGTCGGAGCAAGGTCGGTCAGCGACCTAGTGTCGGAGATCGAGGCCACCATTCCCCGAGGCTTAGCGAGCATTCGGCAGCATTGGCTGCTGGGTGCCGATGCACAAGCGGAGCTGTCGCTCGACGTGGACATCAAGGGGCACCGTATAGGCGGACGCGCCGACTTCGTTATGACAAGGGGACGGACCAAGGACCTTGTTCTGGTAGATGGCAAGGGCTCGCGCTACCGCGACGCGTATACCGACCACCGGCAGCTCCGCTGGTACTCAATGCTTTATGAGCTGAAGTTCGGGCGTATCCCGGACAAACTAGGGTTCCTTTATTGGCGCTCTGAGCCCCACGAGAGCGTGGATTGGAGCACGGTTACGCAAGACCAGCTGCGTCACCTGCGCGATATGGTCTTGAGCACTATCGCGGACATAGAGCAAGACCAGGAGCGCGTGGATGCGGGCGCGCCTGTCTTCAGTGTCTTCTTCCCTAGTCCCGGTGCCGGTTGCAAGTTTTGTAAGTATCGGCACCAGTGTGCCGAGGGGCAGAAGGTGCTGTCCGAGGAGTTCAAGGCGGAGAGGGCGGAAGCACGCGCCCGTGGTGTAGACGAGGGGGAATTCGGATTTTGATGCGGTGGGAGGAGTGACTCGTGGACGAGATTCAAAAACGCATAGAGGCCCTGCAACGCCGTCATGCTGAGGTTCAGCAGCGTAAAGCAGGCGCGGCCGGCCAACTTCAGGCGAGAAAGGATGAGCTTGCGTCGATCGTTCAGGAGATACGCGATGCGGGCTACGATCCAAAGCAGATCACTAAGGTGCGCGATCAGGTGCAGGCGGATCTGGTACGTGAGATCGAAAAGTACGAGGCGGCGCTCTCTGAGGTGGAGAGCGCACTAGATGGTTTTCCGGCGGTCAAGTAACTAAGGAAAGCAATGGAAATCGCTTTTAATGTTGAGTCAGTGGCGCTGAATCGGGCTATAGGTGTCGTCTCTATCGTGACCCCGCAGACCGGTGGTGGCTTCCTGTTCATGGTTCGGCAGGAGACCTGCGACGTCTATTCGCGGGACGGCAAGCACGAGGCTCGTGCATCCTTTCCTGTCTCCGACGTAGTCGGCGAGGGAGCGTTCATCCTGCCGGCTGAGGCGGTGAGTGGCCTCAGCTACGTGTCGGGCGAGTTGAAGTTTCGCGCGACGGAGGCAGGTGGTGCACACAAGGTGAAGTACACCTTCGGCGAGTCCGGCTTGGTTGAACAGGTGTCTCTTGACCCCCGCACCATGCACATGTTTGAGCGGGATGTCACGGCTGCGCGCGAGGCTGTAGCCCCCAAGGAGTTCCCGATCAAGCTCCTGCAATTCGCGCTGGCCACGACCAAGTCGTATCTCCCGAAGGCCGCGGATGAGGTGGATCAGGATGTGTACAGGACCATCCGGGTGTTCGGCAACGCGGACCCGGAATTGGCCCGAGCCAATGGCCACGTACAGGCATCCAATGGCAAGGAGATGTGCTATTTCCATTGCGGCGCCTTCCTCGACAAGGACCTGTCATTTCCGTCCCAGCACCTCAGCATGATCGAGGCCTTTCTAGGTCGCTCATCTGGGAACGTCGCGATCTACCAGACCGACACCAAGGTCTATATGATCAATTCTCATGCGGACGTGCTCGGCTGGCCGCGGCATACGATCGAGTACAAGAAGTTTCACTGGCTAGCGAAGACCGACGAGATCGTCGTTAAGGTGGCGCCGAGCGAGATCATCCCACGGTTGAAGATGATGCGCGCTAACCTAGCCAAGGAGAAGAACAACAAGATACGCATGCATTTCGATCCGGCGACCGGTTACATTTCGTTCTCTAGCGTGGACGAAAGCAAGGTTCTAAATAGTGACCCGGTTACCACTGAGAGTGTCGAGATCAAAGTGTCCGAGCCCCGCACCATGAATGTGAACGTGGGGCATCTGCTGCATATGTTCGAGGGCATCCGCGGAGACAAGGTAGAGTTCCGGGTCAGAATACAGGCGGCAGACCAGCGGCGCCCACGGGAGCGCTACTCCTTTCGCACTATCGACGGGTTTCTCCTAAACGAGGATGGGATCGTAGTAGGTGGTCTGATCGACAACCCGCCAGAGGATCTTCAGTACCCACCGAAGGGGGCTTACGAATGCAGAGTGACCAGGTACGCGCCAGGCATCGACTGAGCGCGGTCCGCGACACTTCCGTAGCGCACCAGACGATTCGCCACAGGCTCGATCAGGAACGGACCACTAAGGTGAGGGAGATCGAGGACCTCTCGGGGCGCCTCGATGCGCTGGGTAAGGTGGCTGAGCTTTTCCGCGCCTTGATGGACATGATGGTCATGTCCCATGTGCGGTCAATCGAAGGTGTTGTCACTGAAGGGCTTCGGTCTGTTTTCGACGATCAATCACTTGCCTTCGAAGCGGAGGTACAACAACGGTACAATAAGCTAGCGATCGATTTCTATTTTCGCCAGGACCATCAGCGTGTGTCAGTGCGCGCGCATCCGTTAGAGGCATTCGGAGGTGGGCCTAGCAGCATAGCCTCACTGATCCTGAAAGTGCTCGCCATGAAGCGCCTTGGAAAATGGCCCCTTTTAGTGCTCGATGAGACATTGGCCGCCGTGTCGGATGAGTACATCGATCAGACCGGGGCGTTCTTGAAGGGGCTGGCTGCAAAGACCGGGTTCTCTATCCTACTGGTGACGCACAAACCTGGCTTCGTCGAGCACGCGGATATCGCGTATCGAGCGAATGAGCAGGCAAGCGCTGGAGCCGCTCCACGGGTGGTGCTGCAACGATTGGGTAAGGCATGAGAACTGAAACAGACGTGCAGGATCGCATCAGGTACCTGCTAACGCAGGAGATCAATCGCCGGTTGACCGAGGCTACCGCGCGATTGCCTCACCTGTGTAAGCACAACTATCGGCACCCACTGGATGTACGCAAAGAGATCGCGGGTGAGCCCAACCACCAGTACAACAGGGTCAATGGTAGGAGTCTGCCGACGATCGGATTGTGCATGCTCGGCTCGGAGAATCCAGAGACCTGGCCAGGTAACATCTGCGAGGACGCGATCGACGCTAAGCGATGCCCAGTGTTCAGCGCGGCGGCATCGAAGGAATCGATTCAGAAAGAATTCTATAATCAGTTGCGAGACCTCGAGTGGGTCAGCAGAGACCTACCAGAGGTGTACGGGCTGCTTTGGGCATTGGGGTCATCGACCTTGCCGCAGCTGCCCTGGTGGAAGCGTCTTCTGTTTCGGTTTTTGCAGGTGCGTCCGGACCCCTTACCGAGTAACCCCGCCCTCACCTCGGGGGAGTAGGTGACTCCCTTATCGCAGCTGTTCCTGACGGAGCGACACCGCCAGCGAGCCGGCCAGGTTGGGCATTCAGTCCCTCTGGTCTCAGAGATCGACACCGAGGATAGGTCTCTTGACCCGGTGCTGATTACCGGTACCCGTGGAACCTTCCTTGAGAGCCGAGTATCGAGCGGGGGTTACCTGCGTTTCGGTTTCTCGGAGTGTCCGCTAGATCAGGAGGGTGCGATGGTCCTTGCGTTCCACAAGAAACTGGTCGAGCTAGCGAAGCTGAAGCATTGGGATTGTGTGGCGGGCAGTCCGGAGGACGCGGTGGCCCGAATGCGGGCGCACGGGGAGACCCCTTTTCATCTCGCCGCAGGCCCGTGGATCGAGGAGGAAGACGTGGGGGGCGTTCAAGTCGTGGATCTGGGCTTGCCAACCGGTGTTGCTCTGCTTGCCGCAAGCCCAGCCAAGGCTGGGCTGCACACGCGGATCGGCAACCATGTTGGGCTCGTTGCCTACCGTGTGGATCGGCTCTTCATGGCTGTGGTGTCCGAATGACGTGGATGGCGAGTCTGGTGACTTATGCGTCAGCGCGTGTGGATGAGCGCGTGCGGGATGCGCTTATAGAGCGCGGAGTCTCGCCGCAGCAGATTGAGCTGTATCAGATTGGGCACCTTGCTGGCGAGCTGCCTGATGACGTGCCGCCTGACTTTCGGAAGTGGGCCTACGGCAAGATCGACGATGCATATCTTCTGCCGGTGACGAATGCGCTCGGCGAGGTTCGAGGGTTTCAGTTACGCGCCGTCGAGCGCACGTCGAAAGCCAGGTACCACGATTATTTCCCAGATAGGCGCGAACCATGTTCCTTCGGTCTGGGGCAAGCAGCGAGCGCTATGTGGGAAACGCGCTCGGTTTTTTTAGTGGAAGGCGCCTTCGATCTTTTTCCTATCCAGCGCGCGTTTCCTGCGGTGATTGCGACGCTAACGGCCCGTACTGGAGCGGGGCTCGCGCGGGTTCTTCAGCGTTTGGTGGATTGTGTCTATGTCGGATACGACATGGATGAGCCGGGTCGCCGCGGCTGTAATGAATTTCTCCGCGACTATGGGCGCGCCTTTCAGGTGTACATCGTGTCGTACCCGAAGGTTGGTGCGGTCAAAGATCCTGGAGACCTGTGGGAGGCATGGGGTGATTCCCAGCTAGTCCCATACATTCAGGGCCTGATTCAAGTTTAGGAGAATAGAATGGCTAGGGAGTACGGTCCGGCAGAGTCTGTCGAGCAAGTTGCGCTTCGTTTAATCCCCACATATCATCCGGAGCTGGCCACAGCACGGATCGTCTACGTATTCGTAGACAAAGCATCCAAGAAGGGCGGTAAGCCGGTACTAGGAAAAGCACGGCGGGTGTCGGGTGCGTTAGAGTTTCTGCTAGAGAGGGACTTCATCATTGAGGTAGCGCTCGAGTGTTGGAATGAGCTGGCGGATCGTCAGCGTAACGCTTTGGTGGATCATCTTCTCGAGTCGTGCACCGGCGTGGAAGACGAGCAAAACGGCGACATGAAATGGACGACGCGCGAGGCTGACGTTCGCGAGTTCACATCTATTTTGAATCGGCATGGCGCGTGGACTGATGAGCTATCCGGTATGGTGGAAGTAGCGCAACGGCTCAACCTGGAAGCTAGGGCGCAGGAAGTCGTCGATTCAATCCAACAGACAAGCGCGCAAGCTTGATCGAGACCTGGAGGGCTCGTGTGGGATATCTTATACCGACCGCGGAGGTACGCGGACGTCATCGGTCAAGACGGAAGTGTCCGTCTACTGAAGACCCGGGTCAGCAACGGTACTGCATTCGACACGAGCTACATTTTTGCCGGCGGCTACGGTCGGGGCAAGACGACCCTCAGCCGCATTCACGCAATGGCTATGTTGTGCCAGGACCTCGACAAGAGGGATCCCGAGCCATGCGGCAAGTGTGACAACTGCTCTGCGATTCTGGCTGAACAGTCGCAGGCGTTTACTGAGCGCGACGCGGCCAGCAACGGTTCGGCAGAGGCGATGCGAGCAATTGTAGAGGAGCTGCCTTATGTTCTCGCGAATGCCACAAAACGCATCTACCTGATCGATGAATTTCAGCGCACCAGTAGCACGGCGCAAGACGTGTTGCTCAAACCGGTGGAAGAAAAGAAGCTGGTAGTGATGCTCTGCACTACCGAAGCGGAAAAGATCCGCGGTGCTATCCGGTCACGGTGCGAGGAGTACACGATCAAGAGGGTTACCCGCGAGGACATTCTCCCGCGGATGAAGATGATCCTGACAGAGCAGAATGTGCAGCACGATGATGACGCCGTGCTGATAGTTATCGATCGTGCGGAGGGGCACGTTCGCAACGTGCTCAACAATCTTGAGATGGTGTCCCAGCTCGGGCCAATCACCGTAGCCTCGGTACGTGAGTACCTGCAGCTGTCGGTGATCACGGTCTACTACGAGATCCTGCTGCACCTAGATGAGCCGCTGCGGGCTGTTGAGCACCTCAGTAGGGCTTGTGAGCTGGTGGCGCCGGACGAGGTAGCCGCTGGGCTCGCGGAAGCCGCAATGAATTGCTACCGGATGGCCCACAAGTGCTTTGTGGACTTTTCCTACGTAGACCGCCAGTTGGCCGAGCGCGTTTACACGAAGTACCAGGATAACGTACTTCGCTTTGCCCGAGCCTTTTCCGAGAAAAAGACGGTCACGCGGCTATCGCTAGAGCTGGACGTGTTGTCGTTCTCGCTGCGGACGCTGCCCGCCCCGCTGCCCGCCCCAGCGGTGGTTATAGTGTCTCAGGCCCCGGCGGTGGTCCCGGTGCCCGCGGTTTCGCAGTCGGCTCCACCGGTGAGCGTATCTCCGGCCTCGACGCTCACACCTGCCGCCGCTCGGGTTCCGCAGCCGCCGTCCCACGCGGTAGCTGCGCCGGCTGAAACTCCAGCGGCTGAAACGGCGAAGCCCGCCCCGAGGACCCCTGACGACGATCATGAGGAACGGTCCAGGCTAGAGGCCGTCGCTTGTGGCGTCTCTATGCCACGCATGCGGGGAAAAGAGTATGTAGAAGCCCGGACCGCGTCGCGATCCAAAAAGCGGGCAACCATTATGGGGGTGCCCGAACTTAAGGCAAGGCTACATAGTAAACTGAATAAAAAATAGAGGGTCGTAGCTTTGCGGCTACATCGGTGGGTGTAGGACTCATTCAGGGATGAGTTCCGATATTCAATGGGTGGTGCTTGAGCTAACAGCCAAGGCCGATGGTGAGGACCCCGATGTGATCGCGGCCTCGATCCGGCATCTGATTCGCGATGCCGAAGTGTTCGTTCCTGCTTCAGTTGTGCAACGGGAGGCTATCCGGGAGGTTCGGTACCTGGTGGACGGTTACGCGTTCATCAAGCACCGACACCCTGACGGGCACTACGTGCGCCTAGAGGATACGAAGTTCGTTCAAAGTCCTCTCTATCAAGCGACCGGCAGCCGCCGGGAGAAGCGACTCGCTACGGTTTCAGACCGCCAGATAGAGACCCTACGAGCACAGATAGTCGTCGAGGTGGATCAGGGGATCGAGGTAGGAGACTCGGTATTGATCACGTCTGGCCCGTACAAAAACATTAAAGCCACAGTCCGAGAAGAGATCCATGAACAGGAGTCGGTCGTGGTGTACATACACCTTCGATCCACCGATCGGCTCGTGACCCTGCCTCGTGCTTTTCTAAAGCTAGAGTCGAAATCACCGCATATTGCTTTGCGCGAGCGGCTGCGGAGGCTGGACGCTTGGATTAGCACGGCTAGGGTCCTGGCGCGCGTGCCCGACTTCAAGCTGTATGAGCTACATCGCCGGCTTGCCGCGTTGAACAAGCTCCAGTCATGGGTGGGGCAGAGCGTGGCATTGTACCGCTGGATCAATGCACTGTACACGCCGATCGAGTTCGAGCCACTGCTCAAAATTAACACGGACTATGAGCGGCTTGAATCGCTTGTTTCTCGATTGCGTGCAGCTAAGGCGGAGCCCGCCGCGGAGCCAGCCCCGGGCCTGAATCTGATTATTGATGGGACCCAGTTGTTCGTCCGTTGTGCTGAAGCAGGTGGGCTCACATCGTTGACTGATAAGCAGGGGCGTCCGACCGGAGATGTTGTCGGATTGCTGCGCAGCGTAGCGGCCTATCGCCGACGTTTTCCTCAAGGATCTGTTTATATCTGCTGGGATGGTAGCTCGAAACGTAGAAAACGGATGTACGACAGCTACAAAGGCAGCCGGACGTCGCGTTTTGAACCGCCGTTTGGGTGGAGTTTACTTCGCGAGGTTCTCCCTTTGCTGGGCGTGCATCAGGCATTCAATGTCGATGAGGAGGCTGACGATGTTATGGCGTCCTTGGTTCGGGGACTCCTGCGGCAATCCACGAACGTGGTGATCACGTCGGACAGGGACCTGCTCCAAGTTGTTAGCGAGTTTACCCATCAGCTGGTTCCTGGCTCGGTCGGGTGCCGCGAGAAGCTCTACGACCCGGCCATGGTGGAAAGCGAGTATGGCGTTGCACCAGGGGCACTGGTGCAGTTGCGCGCTCTGAGCGGGGACCCCTTGGATCATATACCTGGAGTTCCGGGTTTCGGCCTCAAGACAGCCGGCAAAGTGCTCAAACCCTACGGCACAGTGGGTGCGCTTCTCCGTTCGAACCTCGCGGGTATCACAAAGACTCAGGCAGCCAATCTCCGAGCCAGTGCGAAGCAGGTCACGCTGAATGTTGCCTTGATGACGCTGCAAGCAGTGCCAGTTACTATGGTACCCCCGGACCCCCGGCCTGAGGCAGCGAGGATCAGGTTGAAGGCAATGGGCATCAACCGCCCGGACGGCATTCTGTCCGCGTTCTTCGGCCCGTCCCTGGGCGTCGCCGAAGCAATAGCAGACGCAGGTCTGTAAACTTACACTTAGGAGTAGCCCACGTGTCAAACGGTTATGTCATTCCTGTGGATCCGGCCGAGTTGGCCAATCGGTTTGCTGCTCCTACACCGTTGTTAGACGAGGAGGTTCCAGAGGAGTCGGATGACATGTTCGCGCTGTTTTCGAGTGGTGATTACGAAGCGCGTGTGGCGCCGTTGCTGGACCTGATTCCGGAGCGTGAGGCGGACCTTATCCACCTGTACTATGTGTGTAAGAAGCGCCAGGCAGACATTGCCGAGATCTTCGATGTCACTCAAGCGGCAATCAGCTATCGGTTGGACCGCGGTATCCAACGCCTCAAGTTCTTGCTTTCCATACCATCGGTCACTGAGGATGAGATCCGATTTGATCTAGTGGATCTGTTCGAGCAGATCGATGTCAACATTCTTGTAGGCATGTGGCGTACGACCTGTCAGTCGGAAGTGGCCAACAAGCTCCAGCTGACTCAGGGCCGCGTACGTCATAGGTTTTTCAAGGCGGTCAGTAAGCTCAAGATTGCCGCAGACCGGGACGAGAAGTACCGCCCCTACGAGCGCATCTTCACGTCCATCTCGTCAAAGCGCTTCAACATCTTACGGAGCGTGTCCTTGCCGCAGTGGTCTGATCGCGGCCTGGACCGATGCCTGTAGCGGTGTTCTAGCCCCTAGTCCTTTTATGGAGGCCCCCTATTCGAGGGCCTCCCGTTGCCGATTTCTTCCCTACTCAGGTTTCAGGACTACCAGTTTCAGGTCTCGCTTGCGAGTGGCGCTTGGAAGTGGACCACGCGCGTGGACATCAGTGGGACCCAGGTCGCCACACAGATACGCGACGTGATCAGCCCCTTCGGGCTGTTGCGCGACTCGATCCCCATCCCGGGGGAGATCGCTCAGGCGATGGCTGAATCGATTGACCAGGTAGTCAACACGTACGCCCCTTCTATTCTGCTCTCCCCTGTGGCGCTTACGGTCACGGTTGATGAGGGTCGCGGGGTTTCAGCCCCGGTGCCGGTGCAGATTACCAATAACGGAATTCTTGGCTCGCTACTATCGCTGCAAGTCACATCGAGCGCGCCCTTTCTGTTAGCGTCCCCGGCAACGATTGCGGGCCTCGTGGCCAACGCTTCAGGCGCATTCGACGTGTCGGTGGATAGCACCGGCTTGGTTGCGACGGCGAGTCCCTATGAAGCGCACTTGACGGTACAAGGTAGCTCCGCAACGAATAGCCCGCAAACCTTTCCGGTGACTGTGAGCGTGCGGCCCAAGGCGACCATTTCCGCCGCCGTTGTGGCCTTACAGTTTAATGTGTCAGCGTCTCTCAATGGGATGTTTTCGCCGGTGCCGTCGCAGCAGTTTGCCCTCTCTAATAGTGGGTTACCCGCGAGTGTTCTTGCTTATCAGATTCGGCGGTTGGGCAGTGTCTCATGGCTGGCAGGAGTTTCACCGGCGCATGGCTTGATCAATGGCGGGGCGACTCAGCCTATCACTGTGCTGATTAGCCCTCCTCGCGGCATGCTGCCTGGTACGTATACCGAGACGCTGAGGGTCTCGGGTTACTCTACGAACTTGGCCCAGGACATCTTGGTGACACTCAATATCGTGTGATGGGAAGGTCCGACATGAAAGACTATGATTTGTCAGCGATTGCAATGAGTGGGGCCTCGGGCCTGGATGCGCTGTTTGAGCGTGAGAAACATATACTGAAGCCCGCGGCATATGGACGACGGAAGGTTGCCTCGATGAAGGATCTGTCCGCGTTCATTCGAACCTCGGCCGAAACGCTGGTTCACAAAAGTGAGCGCGACTTATGGGCGCTGAAGAAGGAAGCGGATGGGCAGTATTTCGTTGAACGCTTGTTTGACGACGCCGGGGAGCCTTTGAAGGGTTAATGCCTGTGAAATCCCGCACTAAGACCATAGAGACTCTGCGCCGGCACATTCGGGCCTCTGAGGAGGTCGGGCTTAAGGCGCAGATGAGACAAGCAGGGCTTCCGGATGATGACGTGCGGGTTGCGGGAGCCGCGCGACCCAAGGAGGAGGATACGGGCGGCCCCTCAGGGACGATGCGTCGGAATATCCCCAAGGACTATGACTATGACCCCGCCGCGATGAAGCCGCTGGCTCAGATGCTGTGGGCGCTGAGCATATGCCTGGGTCACGCGATGACCGCGCACAGGCAGTTCACAAAGCTCAAGTCAGCAACGATTTCCCCGGATGGTTTGCTAGGCGGCAGAGGCTATGTGATGGCAGTCAAAGACATTCGGTCTACGCTGCACGATGCTTGCGAGGCCATTTCAGCGGTCTCCGATACCATCCATGATGAGCTGCACGCCCCGCATTGGCGTTCGAAGCTTTTGGAGCTGGAGGGCGAGGACGTCGAAAGTGTGGAGCGCCTGGTTGGAGACGCTGAGCGCGTGCTCGAGAATCCGGAGGAGGAGTCTTTCGTCGAGGACGGAATCAACAAGGCGGAGGAGCAGGGCGAGCAAGCTGAGCTAGAGGAACACGAGGTTGATAACCCTGAGTCCGATGAGCGTTTCGCGAAGCCCGAGCCGCCGCCTGAATTCACCGGTGAGGGTGACGACGAAGACGAAGACGACGACGAAGAGGATGAGGAGGGAGCTGCTGAAGAGGAGGCCGGCGCAGAAATGCCTGACGGCGAGGACCTCGCGGACACTAGGGAGACAGTCAAGACAGCTTCAACTTCCGATAGACTCCCGGAGCGCGTTCTATCGCGCTTCGCTAGTTCCGAGCATCCCCCTGGAACGCCGCGCACCATTCATCTGGATCAGGGGGACCTGGCGGATGGCTGGGGTGAGGAGTGGGGCGATGATTGGACAGATGACGACTGGGAGAGTGACAGCAATGATTGGAATTCCGGGGACGGTCTTGATTGGGATGACGAGCCGTTCGACAAGTTCGCTGAATCGTGGACCCCAGGCCACTACAATGACATGACGCCCACTGAGGGCTGGGACTTCGGCCTAGGGTACGGCGAGGGCAATGACGCTCATGGTCAAGGCCCAGGCGCGGCTGGGGAGATCGGGCCATCATCTAAGTTACCTAGCGACCCCGGTGGACAGACGAAGGACGATACGAGCGACTCGAATCCGGCGATTGAAGCCCAGATAGGGGTCAGCAATCGCAACGCTCAAGCGAAGTTGCCGAACGATGGCGAGCCGGGTGTTGCGCGCTCTGATTACTACCGCGGCGCTGGCTCAGAGCTGCCGGGTGAGGCTGACGCACTCTACGATTACTCCATAGATGCGCAGCCCGGCGTCGGGTATCGAGTTGAGCGCAATCAGCCTTATGTGAAGTGGGATCATACGACACACAACATGCGTCCTGATATTTTACATCAACGCAATGATGAGGGTCCCTACGTCAAGCGGGGAAAGGTTTGAGCGATGGCTGATCTAGATCTAGGAGACTTTCTGAAAGACGGGTCCATAGCGGACCTGTCTTGGCTTGACGTCGATGAGGCTAAGTACCGTGAGGAATCTGCGGTGCCGAAGCAGAACCTCGATGTTCGTCCGGAACTCGAGGCGCTTTGGGCGCGTGAGGGGGAGTCACCTACAAAGTACCTCGTGCCCAATGTGGTGCCGGTGCCCAACGCCAAGATCAAAGAGCCCCACACGATGGGCGATCTGTCCGAGGTGCATGGGAGGCTCCGTGCACGCCCCGACCCCATCGTCAAATTGGTGCGGCTCGCGATGATGCAGTCAGATGACCTCGGCCGGATTCGTAGTGAGCTGAGCAAGCGTTATCCGTTAGAGACTCTGAGTCAGCATCGAGATGTACTTGCATCTGTGCTGCAGGAGCGCGGACTTGTAGGCCGCTACTACGTGGTCGCGGAGGACTTCGCTGATCTCGATGAGCGGAAGGCCACTGCGTTTATCAATAAATATGCTCCGACCGCACGCTACGTGCTTTCTAAGACCGCATGCGGGGGTTGCTCAAGCTGCCGCAATGCCCAGCCTGCGGAGAACGTAGAGCACACGAGGTTCAACCGTGAGTTGGTGACTGAAATCCCCTATAGCGAGAAACTCGCGGTACACATCGAGCAGCAGCAAGCGGCTCGCGGGCGCATTGTGCAGGCGTCCGCAACTTCGGCAAAAGAGCGCATTCGTGCAGCCTTTTTAGCGCCGCTGCCGGAGCGATCGGAGACGTACAGTGGCCAGGGCGTTGGACAGCAGGCGAGGCCCACGCTGACGGCTACCGCGGCCCGAGGTCAGCTGATCCAAGCATCCTCGCTGGTAAAAAGTAAGCGCGCCCAAGATCAGACGGCGGTAGATGCCATGCCGGTCGTGGATTTTCTGCACCGTGAAATGGTCAAAGGCCTAACGCACGGGGAGATCGCGACCTCGCTGAAACTTGCTTTCGACAAGGATTTGCTAGTGCGGACGCACGATCACTGGGGTCGCTTGCTCAAAGAGTCGGGGCTGTACGGTGTCGTCTACACGCGCCAGGCGAGCTTCCAGGATTGTCATGACGGCGCGGACTTCCTTGCCAAGCACAATCCATCGGTTCGCGCCATCGTGGCGGGTGAAAAATGCGGGTCGTGTATATACAACAAGACGCGTTGCCTCCTGTACGGCAAGCCCTTGGTTCGACAAGCTGCGGACGTGGTCACACAGGATACGGTTGATGCCGTACTGACTGAGCACCGGCTCGCTGGCCGGCTGCCGGCCTGGGATAGCCGGAAGACGGCGGCAACCTGGGGGGCCACTCCAGCGGGAGCGCTGAAGGCCATCCACGAGGCGGTTCGTGGAGACGGTGTTGCCGAGCAAGCTCAGTCCGCTCAGGCACGTCTGGGGGCCATGACGGGCTTCTACGGCGCGGCGCCTGAGTACGTCGCGAGCGGAGTGGCGCGCCAGGCGATCGTCAAGCAAACCTCGAAGTACCTGAACGAGGGCCTGTACGGGAGCGACCTTGTTGAAGCGCTGCGGTCCCAATTCGATCCGCGCGATCTTCGCGCCGCCAAGGCCGAGCTGCGAAAGGTGGCCGCGGAGCAGGGATTGCAGGGCGTCTACTACGTAGACCCCTCCGTTTACGATGACTACGGCAGGGGCTGTGACGAAGCGAGTCGGCTTCACTCGTCGCGCGGCGTTCCGTACTTGAAGTACGGGGCGAAGTGCACGAGCTGTGTGCACCAGACGAGAGTGGGGCACTGCTCCAAGATTAACAAGCCGCTTGTGTCAGAGCCGCCGTACACCGACAAGGTCGCGCAGCAGCGCGCTGTACTGGCCTCGGGCGCTTCGACGTCCATCGCATACGGGGACCTCGTCAACAACGGGGCGTCCATGATGATGGAGTTTGAAATGCAAAATGATCTGACTGTTGATGTCAAAGCGTCAGAGCCTCCTCGGGATGTAACGATCATGTTTGGCCAGGGGAAGGTCAAGCTTTGACTTTCAGCTCCATGGCTCTGCGCGTGACGGCCCGCTTTGAAAAACAGGCGGATGGCGCCGCGGGTGCACGTAAGGACACCAAGGAGCTGGTTAAGCCCATCAACAATCCCAAGGGGATCACGAAGTCTACCATTAAGGACTCGGTGACTACGCAGACCAAGGGGGAAGAGGTTACCAAGCCAGATAGCCGGGACCTTCGGCCCCAGGATGTTTTTCAACCGAAGCCAGTGAACATCAACGTTCGCAGCTTGGTTGACGAAGCATGGCCCGGAGTAAGCGACGACTACTCGGGCATGGAAAAGGCAATCCGCAAGCAGATCCCCAAAGATAAGGGATATGCGACGGTAAAAAACCTTAGCCAGTACCTGGTAGAAACCGGTGGAGGAGGCGGCACTAAACCTGTCGGCAAGTGAGATGAGTGACATATCAAATAAGGACGCCGATGATCTCCTTGCGGAGATTACAGGCCCGGAGACGAACCAACAGCCGCAGCCGCAGCGAAACCAGCACTCCATCCAGGTATTGGTTGTGCCGCCAAAAGGGCAGTCCAGTGGTGGCAGAGCATTCGGCAATCGACCTCAGACGCTAGCACATCAGCGTCAGTCGCCGGAGGAGCTGGAGTACTACGAGGCTGAGGCTGAGGCTCGCAAGCAGTTCATCGCTAGCGACCCGGTGGTCAAGAATGCTGCGGGCAAGGATCCCTTGGCGATGCTCTCCGCTATCAAGCAGGAGGTCGCCATGGAGTCCGCGAATCTAGCCTTTCAGCGGGAGCAGGCAAGCCGCCGCGGTAGGGACACTAGCTCGCTGTCTGGGCGCCGCATTGAAGCTCTGAAGAAGATCGCCGATATCGAGCTTGAGATGCATAAGATCGGGTTTGAATCTCTCGATCTGCATAGTGAAAAAATTCAACGTGTATTCCAGCTGTGGATTGAGATGGTCCGTGAGGCAGCGGTTGAAACGCTAGGTGCCGAGCAGCTCGATCTATTCTTCAATCGCCTGACAACGGCGATGGATGGCTGGGAGGAGAAGGCTTCGGATCTGGTTCGATAGCGTAGGGCGGAGTTGTGCCAGCAAAGAAGCGTTCAGGCGAAGGGGTAGCTCGATTTATTCGGGATGCCGCATCGCGAGCAAAGCTAGAGGCAGAGTCGAAAGCGAACGAAGTTGCTAGGGACGCTGCACTCGAAGCTGCCGGTGAGGGGTCCGCTGAGATCGTCCTAGACGAGATCAGGCCCTTCCGACCCAGAATATTCAATATCCTAGACTATATCGAGTCGTCGTGGGGGCTGCAAATGCGGCTCTACCCTGTTCAGCGCTTCCTGGTCAAGCTGTACTACTTTCTCCCGCTGGAGGACCGAGAGAAGACTATTGAGGTCAAGGACATGCTCGGCACGAAAGTGCTGTATCGGTTTACCGAGTGTGAGTACCTCAAGTTTCTCTACAATGAGGGCCGTTGCAACATAGGCGCAGTGGATCGCGAGCGGCGGCAGCTAATTCTAAGCATCGGTCGCCGTGGCGGAAAGTGTGTCAGCGACGATACATTGCTAGTTACGTCTCGTGGCATGTTGCGACCGACAGAATTAGGTGACCCTCAAGGTGCTGAATATCAACTGCTGCGTGACGTAGTTGTGGCGCAAGAAGCAGGTCGTACCGCTAGGGCCGCCTATTTTTATGTTGGTGGACGGCAGAACACCGTCACGATTACCACTCGGTTAGGACTGAAACTGGAGGGCACCAAGAAGCACCGCCTCAAAGTCCTCGCGTCGGACGGCTCCATCCAGTGGCAGCGTATGGATGAGCTGAAGGTGGGAGACCGTGTTTGCGTTCATCGAGGAGCAAACCTTTGGGTTGCTTCAGAGGTCGTACTTCCAATTGCTGCAGCGTCGCTGAAAGAGCGTTTTCACGCACTACCCACGACTCTTACCCCGGACATGGCGATGTGGCTGGGGGCGCTAGTAGGAGACGGGACGTGGCCGCATAAGGGTGCGCTGGAGATCACGGTCGGCCCATATGCTGAATGGGTAGAGAAGCTCTCAGCAACAATAGAGCGAGTACTTGGAGTTCAGCCGAGAGTAAGTCAGAGCCGTCCGCGCGCGTCTCGCGTGGCGGTGCACTCACGGGCGCTGAGGAGTCTCTTCCATCTATTAGGGTTCCGTTGGGACGCGACCACGACAAACAAAACCGTCCCTAAGGCCATCCTCAGATCCCCCAAGCCTGTCGTGTCCGCGTTCTTACGGGGCTTGTTCGAAACCGACGGGGGAGTGGAGACCGGTCGCAAGGTGTCCTTCTGCACTGCAAGTAGGCCGCTTGCGTCGGAAGTGCAATGCATCTTGCTGAACTACGGAATCGTGTCTCGGGTCAAAACACGGCGGAACAAGAAATACGACAGGGACTACCACCATCTCTACCTAGTCGGCGCAGAGTCGATTCGGATCTTCCATCGTGAGATCGGCTTTCTGTCAGACCGGAAGAGAACCCTGCTGCAGGCCCACGTTGACAAGGGTGAGCAGGGCAATAAAAGTAACACTGAGGCGATCCCATATCAGCGTTCGTGGGCGAAACAGTTGAATGAGTCGGTCGAGAGTTATGGTTGCCACTACGTTGGAGGCGGGTCTCTCGCAAAAGTCATAGGTCGCGGCGGTGGGTTTCACCGAATGCAAGTCCGAGCCGCTCTCGGGAATGTGTTGAAGCCCTCATGCGGGGAAGACCTCAGCTACCCAAGGTTACAACGAGTCCTGGAAGTTTGCGACGCCCTCTCGGTCACCGGACCTGCGGTCGACCACTTTCGCACCCTCGCGAAGGCAAACTACTATTTCGACGAGGTTGTTGCGCTCGGCGATGGGTGTGCGGAGGTTTACGATCTAAATGTGCCCGATGGTGAGTCATTTGTCGCCAATGGATTCACCAACCACAACACAACACTCAGTTCCATCTTCGCGAGCTACGAGATCTACAGGCTCCTCAACCTCCACAATCCGCAGCAATACTATGGCTTCCCAAACGGCAACTTGATCCAGATCATTTCGGTCGCGACCGATAAGGACCAGGCGGGAATCCTCTTCAACGAGGTGACTACGCACCTGGCGAAATGCGACTACTTCAAGCCCTACATCGCGAACAATACGCTTTCGCAGATCAAGTTCAGAACGCCTTACGATATTGAGCGGTTTGGCCCGGGGGCACGGCACCAAAACGGTAAATTCGTCAGCTTCAACGGCAAGGCCACGCTTCGTGTGACCTTCAAGAGCTGTATCGCTAAGGGCCTCCGCGGTCACTCGAATGCCGTGGTCATTATGGACGAGATGGCGCACTACCAGGATACGGGGCAGTCGAGCGCCAAAGACATATACGATTCAGTTACTCCCTCGACCGCTACCTACTCGCCAAAGGACCCGCGCACCGGCCTCCCTCTGATAAAGCCGGACGGGTCAGAGTACCCGGTGGAGTCCCGCGTCATAGCGATCTCGTCGCCTCTAAACCGAAGCGGTAAGTTCTACGACCTCTATCACCTCGCAATGACCTCCGGCCCTGGGTCGGAGAATATGCTGGCGATTCAGGCGCCGACCTGGGAAATAAACCCTACGGTCTCGGCGGATTACTACCGGCAGAAGTACTACGAGGATCCCGCGGTGTTCCTTACGGAGCACGGCGCCCAGTTCAGCTCACGCGTACGCGGCTGGATTGAGCGGGAAGAGGATCTGATGGCCTGCATCGACGAGAGCCTGGTCCCGCAGATGGTTGGCACTCCCCGCTATCCGCACCAGATGGGCGTCGATATTGGCTTGATCAACGACGGCACTGCCATCTTTATCACCACCGAAGTGGGCGGCAAAATCATGCTCGTCTACCACGAGCTGTGGCAGGCTGGCGTGGACTGGAAGAAGTCTAACCCGCACCTCGGCAGCCACTACTCGACAGACTATTGCAAAACGCTCTCTGAGCAGCCGCGACTTGAGTTCGACGAGATCAGTGAATGGATCTACAAGCTCTCGAAGCGCTTTCATATCACCGAGGGGATCTTTGACCAATTCGTGGGCACGCCGCTCGAGCAGTCGCTCATAAAGAAGGGACTGACGCAGTTTCGCTGCGAGCGATTCTCCCCCGACTATACCTCACGCATCTACCAGAATGCCAAGATGCTGATGTTCGATCGGGCGTTGCTTCTCTACGACTACCCGAAGTTTGCCATGGGGGAGGTGTCAGGTAACAAGCACTCGCCCTTTATTCAGGAGCTGCTGACGCTCGAGGCGCGGGTCAAGACCAAGAATATCATAGAGGTCCAGGCGCCCCAGAGTGGCGGGTACCATGATGATATGAGCGACGCGTTTGCCCGCGCAGTATGGCTGACCTCTGAGCGTATGCGCAATCAAAAGACCGTCTACGGCTCGGTGCCGGGGATGCGTAGTGGGGAGGGCGATAGCATGATGACGGCGCGCCGGTACCAGATGATGCGCGCTCGAACGCATGGGATGTATGCAGATCGGGATCCTGGCGCCCGCTATCGCATGGTGCGCCCTAGGACCCCGCGTGGTGTGCGCTGAGAATCCTTTTGCAAAGTGCCTCTACGATGGAACAGGATCAGCAGCCCAAAGTTCTGGCTAACAAGGTCATTCGGCAGCTGGTCCAGCACATGGTGTCGGGTCAGCTGGAGCTGAGCTGGGAGGATTACACGGCGATCAGAGTCGTGTTCCGGCAATGCGGTGGGTCCTGGGATCAGCTCATTCAGGGGAACATCCAGACCGTAGAGCTGCTGAAGACCATCGTTACGGCTTGGGGACAGAGTCCGCAGCGAAAGCAGGAGATGGAGAGGGTGATCTGAATGGAGATCTTCCGGACCCGTGACGTGATCGTGTTTCACAAGGACATGACAATCACGGTTGACGTCACAGCTGAGGACGCACGTGACGGCTGGGTGGGCGGGCAGGCCTTCAACTGGGCGCCTTCCACGGACGGTCGATTGCTGGTCACCAAGTCCAGTGGCCTCAGTGCGGGCTTTGCGCTCTGGGGGTCTGACGAATCGTCCGATGCTTTCACAGCTATGACACAGAACCAGCCCGCATATCACTACGTCGTTCTAGCGGCAGGGGGCTGGATGATCTCGACGGCTAATTATGAACGATACAGTTACGCGTCACGCATCGGCGGGGGTGCGCTTGTGCCGCTTAGCTATTCAGCTAGTGATCGGCTGGCGTTTAGCCTCCGCGGCTTGTGGACGATCGAGGATGAATGGGCTCTGTCTGCTGATCCTCGAGGTAGCAACCGGAGTGTCTATGGAGTTGTCACCCAGAGACCAATCGCAGAACGGAACTGGTACCTAGGCGTTCAGGTCATGATCTGATGGAAATCGAGCAAACCAGAGATTGTATCGCGCTGGTGACCGACTTTTCGTTACCCGTTCTAGTTGACGACGCCATGGCGGTCGGCGGTTGGGTAGGTGGTACGGGCGTGACATGGGCGCCGACCGACGCAGATACTTTTCTGGTTACGTACTCTGACGGGAGCTATGGGGGTTTTCTGCTGTGGGGCTCCAATGAATCATCCGACCAGTACATTTCGTATACCGGCAACCAGCCCACCTATAAGTATGCGCAAGCCTGCTTCGGGAGCTGGGTAGTTTCGACCGTAGCGTTTGAACTGTACACACTGGAGTCACGTCTGGCCGGCACCCCCGTGGTAAATGCCTATGTTGCAGGCGAGCGCTTGCGATTCAGTTTGCGCGGGCTTTGGACCCCGCAGGATGAGTGGTCCGTGTCAGGTGACTCTAGGGCGCCTAACGAATTCCTAGTAGGAACAGTGATCCAGCCCCCATCCATCCACAACAACAACCACCTCATGCTTCAAACGTCGCTCTAAATGTCTTTTCCTCCGTCGCCAGGTTCTTTTCAGTTGCAGTTCAAAGGCCTGGATATCGTCCGGGGCCGGGATTGCATCTTGTTCGGCAAGGGAGACTCGATCGTCGTGACCGTTGGCCCCGAGATGATAGCCAAGGGGTGGGCTGGCGGTACGGGCGTAATGTGGGTGGATTCGCTGCGCCAAGAGCCGGTTGTGACCTATTCCAACGGCTTGTACGGGGGCTTCATGCTGTATGGCAGCGATGAGTCCGCTGACCAGTACAAGAGCGACACTAGACGCCAGCTAGTCCACCCTCAATCCGGGGTGATGATGGCAGGCACTGCAATTCTATCGACGTCTAGCTATGAGCGATACACGTATGTCTCTAGAGCAAGTGGAGCGTCACTGGTTCCTCTGGTGTATGCCCCAAGGGACCCTCTATATTTTTCAAGGCGCGGACTCTGGACGGTTGAAGATGAAGCGTCTCTGGGTGCCGCTCTACCATTCGCCCCTGCCTCGATCGTTGGGTTCGTCACTGGAGTCCCATCGCCGGTTAACCAATACTTCCTGGGTATTCAGTCAACTCTATGAATTTCCAGCCTATCGAGCGCATGCAGCCGGGAGAAATCGTTGCCGAGATCGCCGCGCTGAGTCGCGAGTTGCAGCCGAAGTTGGCGCGGATCCATCACCTGTCGGATGGTCTGTATCAGCGTGTACGGCGCGCTCCCGCGGACGACCATACCGCGCTCTTCATGCGTTACGCCAGTTCATGGGCGCGCTTTGCGGGTATGGCCTCTCAGGGCATCCGGCGCGCATCTACGGGGGATAAGGCGCTGCGTAGCGTTACTCCACCCGCCAACCCGCCACAATCTTTTGTTAAACCGGTTCTTAAGCACGCTCCCGCGGCTACCACTCCAGTGGAGGCCCTGCTCGACATGTACAGCGAGGAGAGTGCAACCGGGACTGAGTGATGCCAAAAGACTATACCAACGTTCGACGCGGCGTCGCGATTCCCGAAGTGCCGCGGGTCTCGACCCGCCCTTATGTGGCGAAAAGCGGCGTTAATGGGCTGACCAATAAAGAGAAGGAAGCGCGCCGGCTCAGTAAGCAGGCTAGCCTCGATATGCCGATGAACACGTCGATGGCTACCGCGGCGAATTTCTTTTCGCCTCAGCTATCGACCGACTTTCTTGAGCTACCGCAATCATTGCGGGAGAAGCGCGAGCTATACCGGCATTTCTACAATACGGACCCGATAGTTGGGCAGTCCATAGATCTTCATACCGAGCTACCGTTGTCGAAGGTGCGCTTAGCGACGCCCAAGCCTAGTAGTTACCCTGATGGGTTCAAGGACGCACACGACTACGGCAACTACATCCTTTGGTTTTTCACCGAGATGTGCGAGCGGATTAAGCTCTTCCAGCGAATGGTGACGATGGTTCACCACTACTGGTTAGATGGCTCATGCGTCACTCCCGATACCTTGATATCAACACCGGAAGGCGAGCGGCGAGCCGATTCCATTGAAGTCGGGGACCGCGTGCTAACACGTTTAGGTCGCTGGCGGCCGGTCGAGAAGGTTTATAGGCATCCGAGTAGGCAAATTCTGTGGATGAACATTGCGAGACTCCCTGCCCCGCTTAAGCTGACGGGAGAGCATCCCATCGAGGTGCTTCGGGGTGACAATTTCGAGTTCGTGCCCGCCGCAGAGGTCAGATGCGGTGATTGGGTTCGAGCCTCCTTTCCTACTGAGGTCCTCGACGTAACGGAAGTGAATCTTCTAGAAGGTGTTTCGGAAGACTGCGTGACGCTCATCCCGAGTGGTTACGCTCTTCGTCGGACACAGCTACGTGAGCGCTCCGCTGATGCGCAACGTGCGCGAGCTGGGCTCTTGTCTTGGCTTGGGAGTTTGGAGGGTCCTACCCGCAGGTCTCGTGCGTCACTCGCCACGGAGTTCAACGTCCGCGTTTCGACGTTGAACAACGTAATTCTTACGCTTGATAGGCAGCTGGCGGCATATCGGACCAGGGTGCCGGCGGGGCCAAAGCAGGGCGACCATACGCTCTGGCATCCGGTGCTTGTACGCCCAGATCAGGGACCCACTCAGTACGGGATCGAGCGAGATTTCGAGTTCTATGGTCCAACGAGGTTAGAAGTTGATCCGCGTTTGCTCTACTTGGTGGGGTACTGGCTCGGGGACGGGACACTTACGAGGGATTCCTCCCGTCCGGATTCCTGGGGTCGCGGACATTGGAGCCTGTGTTTTGGTAAGGGCTCTGAAGCTCAGCAAGGGCGAGTACGCGATATCTTGTGTTCCCTTTTCGGCGCCGCTGCTCTGCGGGTTGACACTGGTGAACGGGGTATACTCACGTATGCGTTGAAGGGCAATCCGGTCTTTGTAGAATGGTGGGCGGCAAATTTTGGTTGCACATCTCTCGGCCCGAATCCGAAGCGCCTACCCACTTGGGTGCTGCATCTTCCGCGGGATAAGCAGCTGCATGTCCTCGCTGGTCTTATTGACTCGGATGGGTGTTGTAGTGCCCCCGAAGTTGGCTACGCGGGCGTCAGCATCAGCTTGGTATCCGAGCGCTTAGTGCATGCGATCCGCGACATCCTTTTGCGAGTTGGTGCAGTCCCTAGTATGCGAGCCAGCACGGGGCCGCGCGAATCGTGGATCGACGATAAGCGCGTATTCAGTGACAAGACACAACATTGCCTTTGGGTTGGCAACCGAGAAGATGCTCAAGAGATCGCGAAATACGCGATCAAGGGTCGCAATCTACGACAAGACGCCAAATGGGCGAGAAAGCACTCTAGCTACCGCAAAGTCGGCTCAGGGGTGGCCCTCTTGGTCCGTGACGTCTCTACCGCCGGGGTGAGTGATGTCGTCAACTTTCAGGTCGCTGACGACAGCACCTTTCGTGCTAACTTCGTTAGCACTCACAACTGTTTTATATTTGCTGAGGACTCCACGGTCGAGGTGCCTGACGAGGTCGGCTTCGAGCAGACGGCTGTAGGGACCAATTCGAAGATCACCGAGGATGGCGAAGCGGTAGAGGAACCGGACTTGTCGCAGGTCGCGCGCTCGGACCGCGATGACCAAGAGCTAGCGTACTACCAGAAGAACTATCAAGGCTGGAGCAACCTCATTGTACTGCCGATCGATCAGGTCAAGGTGACGACCTACAGCTTTACCGACAAAATGAAGGTGGAGCTGATTCCAGCTGAACGCGACCGGGCGCTGCTCGAGCAAGCAAAGGCGGGCGACGAGTTCGCCCAGGAGATGATCGAGGAGATCCCGGAAGAGGTCCGCCTCCACATGGAACAGGGTAAGTTGATCCCCCTGGGTACCAATGCAGACGAGGGATCGTTCGTGTACTACTTGGCGGGGCGGCGCGGGGCTGGTGAGGACCTAGGCCAGAGCATTCTGGACCGGGTACTCCGAACCTTGATTTATCGCGAAAAGCTGCGGCAAGCGCAGACCCAGATCGCATCGCGAGCGATGACCCCGAAGCGGGTGGTGTGGGGCGACAAGATTTCCGAGTTGGATGTGATGGACCTGCGGGAGCAGGTGGACCTGTCGCTCGTAGACCCGGACTATTCCATCGTCGCCAACTATGAGGTGCACTGGGAGGAGATGGGTTCAAAGGACCGGCTTCTCGATCTATCGAGCGAGTATGAGATCACGGACAAGCAGCTCTATGCTGGGTTAGGCGTGACCGAGAGTCTACTGTCGGGTGAGGCCTTGTATTCTGGAGACCGCCTGAAGCTCGAGGTTATCAACACGCGGTATCTGTTCTTGCGCGAGATGTTGCAGGAGTACGTCGAGAACCATCTGTTCAAGCCCGTAGCTCGCCGGAAGGGGTTCATCGAGAAGAACCAGTGGGGTGGGGAGGTTGTGGTGTACCCACGGCTATCGTTCACACGTTTGCCCCTGCGCGACTCGCAGGACACGTACGACGCGCTGTTCAATTTGTATAATAAGGGCTCGATCGACATTAGCCTCATCCTGGAGATGTTCAACATCGACCCAGACGACACGCGTGTGAAGCTGGAGAAAGACCTGTTTACGGTCAACGATGCGCTGTTTAACGAGGTCATGCGTGGCATCTACGGGGCTGTGGGGCAGGAGTTGATCAGCAAGACCGACGTCACGGATCGCATCATTCAGACGCTAGGGCTCAAGAAGGTGGAGCCGGAGGCCCCGCCCGAGGATGGCCGATTCTGATAGTAGCGTCCGCCAGTAGTCCTTCGATTGATCTGATTCATTAAGAATGGATCGTCGTCGTATAGCTACAAAGACCCCGGGTGAGCGGGAGGACGAGGAAGTAGAGCGGCTCGTCCGCCCTAGCCCTAAGGTCAAACCGCCGCGCCATGACTTGCGTCGGGAAACCGTCGAGCCTGATAGGGACCCGGACGAGGGAACTAAGGACAAGGACCTTTCCAAGAACTTCAAGGACATTGGCGGGTCGTTGGCGATGCGTGTCCTAACTCGTTGGGCCAAAGGTTCGCCGCCAAAGAAGCCCCCCGCTCTGACTGGGGCCAAGCCTGCTCCTCGCCCGAAAGCCCCCGGCGCATTGAAACTACCTCCCGCGCCAGCTGCAGCGGGTGCCGGTGCCAAGCCGCCGAAACCTAAGTCTGAGGAGGTGAAGGTTCGCTCCAAGGAGACCGAAAAGGTCATCTGGATAAAGAAAGACACCTTCAAAGCCAATCCTGGCGCTTATGAGCTAGTCGGCGAAGACGAGCCGGAGTCGAAGGAGGTTCCGGCGCAGCCGCAAGCGGAACCAGCGGCGCCTGACCCGCAGGCCAAGCCCAAGGGTCCCGACGCTACCCCGGAGGTCAAGCCTGAGAGCAAGCCAAAGGCTAAACCGGAAACCGAGGCCGCACCGAAGAACGATGCTGCGGATCGCGATGCTCAGGCGCAACTAAAGTCGCTCGGGGATGCGGATCAATCCGTACAGATCTTCCTCACGGATGTCATGAATCCGAAGTCGGACATCGGTGGGTTGGCGTATAGCAATCCCGCCCTGGCGGTCTCACGCCTGCGTCCTGACATCAAGCTACCCGAGGGGGTGAAGACGTTAGGGGACGTGGCGCGGGTGATGCGACTCCCTCCGCCGAAACAAGCGCCCTCCGCCCCGGCTGCGCCCGCA
>WUUC01120134.1_pt1 | contig 54683 bp, 34 predicted proteins | sample 6278441 | NCBI WGS metagenome assembly WUUC01 (sample SAMN13675441, study PRJNA597444) | soil metagenome | isolation source: soil | place: USA: Washington | collected 2017-10
TCCAGGAAAATAATCAAACCCGTTTCGATCCATTTGAAACGGGTTTTTTTTATAGGTTATACGATATTTGATAACCAAAGCGAACGGGTAAATTTTCTCTTGACATTATTGATTTTTACGAATGAAATTTTTGATTGTAGGTTTGGGAAATACCGGTGATGAGTATGCGCATACACGGCATAATATCGGGTTTGATATTGTCAATGCTTTTGTACAAAAGCACGGCGGAAGCTTTCGCGTTGACCGGCTCGCCTACGTTGCCAACATAAAATGGAAAGGAAAAGAGTTTGTTTGTATCTGTCCGACCACTTATGTGAACCTAAGCGGTAAAGCAGTTAAGTACTGGATGGATAAGGAAAAGATAAGTATCGATAATATGCTTGTAATATTGGATGACCTCGCTGTGCCGCTTGAAAAGCTGAGGTTGAGAAAAAGTGGCAGTGATGGTGGGCATAATGGACTAAAAAGTATCCAGGAAACATTAGGCACCATCGATTACCCGCGGTTAAGATTCGGTATTGGCAGCGATTTTCCTAAAGGAAGGCAATCTGATTTTGTGTTGGGTAAATGGAGAAAGGAAGAAGAAATATTGGTTAAACTGAAGATAGATAAATCAGTTGAAGTCATCGGTAATTTTGCCAGTCAGGGGGTCACATTTGCTATGAACCAGGTAAATAATCACAAGTTTTGATTATGATAAGTCATATTGATTACTTATTTTAGCACCCCGACCCTTTGATGCGTAACTCCCGTGCCTTATTGATTATTGATATATATGGGATCAACAGTCCTTGGAGTAGTATCCGATGTATTTTAACACCAACCATCCTGAATTATGAAGATTTTTTGCGTAGGCCGTAATTTTGTTGCCCATGCTGAAGAGCTGGGAAATGACATACCCGATGAGCCTGTAATTTTTATGAAGCCCAAGAGTGCATTATTGCAACCGCATGCACCTTTCTATTATCCCGAGTTTACTAACGAATTGCACTATGAGTGTGAGTTGGTACTCCGCATCAGTAAAAACGGAAAGTATATCCAGGATAAATTTGCCGGCAAATATTATGATGCTATTACTACCGGTATTGATTTTACCGCCCGGGATATCCAAAACGAATTGAAAGCGAAAGGGCTGCCCTGGGAAAAAGCAAAGGCATGGGATAATTCTGCTGTTATCGGTAAATGGGTTCCTCTTGCCGAAGTAAAAAATCGTAAAGAGATCAATTTTGGCTTATTCAAGAATAAGGAATTAGTACAGAAAGGCAATTCCACGCAAATGATCTACGATTTTGATAGCATTGTATCTTATATCTCTAATTTCTTCTCCGTTAATATCGGGGATGTAATTTTTACAGGCACACCCGCAGGCGTCGGCGAAGCTGTTGTGGGTGACGAATTGGAGGGCACACTTGAAGACGTAAGCATGTTTAAACTTGAAATAAAATAATTACTTTTTTTGTCAGCCAACTAACGAACAAACCAATTGCTTATATAGCCATCCGCAAACGCCGGATGGCTTTTATTTTCCCGACCTTTTAACTAACACCCGTTAACCTTAAATTTGCGTTTCGTCCTTCGCACGACAAAGCGATGCCCCTTATAAATGATCGATATAAACGTATTGCTGAAAGCATATAAGGCCATGAGCCTTGTAAAGAAAATGGCTGAAACCTATGAAGCCAACCGCGTGGTTTGTAAATATGTACACTCCACTTCACGGGGGCACGAAGCAATACAGCTTGCCACTGCATTTCAATTGCAGCTACAGGATTTTGTAAGCCCTTATTACCGGGATGAAAGTATGTTGCTGGGTTTAGGGTTTACTCCTTATGAGCAAATGCTGCAGTTGCTTGCAAAAGCCGGTGATATTTTTACAGGAGGCAGAGAATACTATTCACATCCAAATTATAAGGGGGATGATAAACCAACGATTATTCACCAGAGTAGTGCAACGGGTATGCAGGTTATTCCTGCAACGGGTATTGCCCAGGGGATTCAGTATTGGGAAAAGAATGATCTTGGTAAACTGACGAAAGGTAGCAATGGAGAATTGCCAATTGTTCTTTGTTCACTCGGTGATGCGAGCCTCACAGAAGGCGAAATAAGCGAGGCCTTCCAGTTTGCCGTACTGAAACAACTTCCCATTATTTACCTGGTGCAGGATAATGGCTGGGGAATCAGTGTCACTGCTGAAGAGGCCAGGACCATGAATGCCTTTGAATTTGCCGCTGGCTTCAAAGGCATGAATCGCGTGCAGGTAGATGGAAGCGATTTCGAAGCTTCTTATGAAGTGATGAACCATGTTTATGCTTCGGCACGAACGGAAAGAAAACCATGGCTTGTTCATGCGCAGGTCCCTTTATTGGGTCATCATACCAGCGGTGTAAGACGGGAATTTTATAGAACCGATGAAGACTGGGCAAAACATTCGAAACATTGTCCTAACGCTAAATTGAGAAGAAAGTTAGTTGACAAAGGTGTAAGCGAAGATGGATTATTGCAAATAGAAAAGGAAGCAGCTGATGAAGTAGCCAATGATTTTTCAAAAGCAGTTGCGGCGGCGGAACCTGACCCGTCAACTGTGCTACAGCATGTGTTTGTTCCAACGCCAGTTGTTGAAGAAAAAGGAGAGAGGTCACCTGCCAACGCTGAAAAGATTATGATGGTGGATGCCGCTTTGTTTGCTATCCGTGAGCTAATGGAGGATCATCCCGAAACGGTTCTTTATGGGCAGGACGTAGGAAGAAGATTAGGCGGCGTTTTCCGCGAGGCCGCAACATTAGCCCTGCAGTTTGGCGATAGCCGTGTTTTTAATACGGCCATTCAGGAAGCCTATATTGTCGGCTCCACAGCAGGTATGAATGCCCTTGGCTTAAAGCCGATCGTTGAAGTACAGTTTGCCGATTATATCTACCCCGCCTTTAACCAACTGGTAACGGAAATTTCTAAAAGCTGTTACCTGAGTTGCGGCAAATTCCCTGTGTCAATGATCCTTCGTGTACCTGTTGGTGCCTACGGGGGTGGCGGGCCTTATCATAGCGGCAGCATAGAGACTACGCTTCTTTCCGTGAAAGGAATCAAAATAGTTTACCCTTCCAATGCGGCGGATATGAAAGGATTGATGAAGGCTGCTTTTTACGATGGCAATCCCGTTGTAATGCTTGAGCATAAAGGATTGTATTGGAGTAAGGTCCCCGGAACCGAAGATGCAAAAACGCCGGAGCCTTCCAGGAACTATATCATTCCCCTTGGTAAAGCGAATATTGTTTTGAATGCCAGCCAGCATGCGATGGACAAAGGGGACACCTGTGTTGTTATTACATACGGCATGGGAGTGTATTGGGCAAAAGCCGCTGCAAAAAAATTTAATGCGCAAATAGAGATCATCGATCTGCGAACTTTATATCCTCTTGATGAAGAATTGTTAGTTGAACGGGTGAAGCTGCATGGCAGGTGTTTGCTTGTAACCGAAGAGCAACAAAACAACTCTTTTGCCGAAGCATTAGCAGGAAGAATTGCTAAAGCCTGTTTTCAATTTCTTGATGCGCCGGTTGAAGTTGTCGGCGCATTAAATGTACCAGCTGTACCGATGAACGTGGAGCTTGAAAAAGCGGTATTGCCGGATGCTGGTAAGGTAGTCAGTAGTTTGAAAAGATTGTTTTCTTATTGACTGCGCAGCCAAAAATTCAAATAAAAATGAACTATAGTTGCATATTTTCCTTTTCTTTGCATTGTTAATGAAAAGCAACTCCATTAAAAACTGCGGCATAATATTTTTCCTCTTGCTGGTTTCTTTTCAGCAGGTAGGTGCGGGGCTGTACATTCATAATCTTTTACACAAGGACAAGGCGCAAACCCATACCCGGCACAACGAGGCTGCTAAAGAGATAAGCTTTGCCTGTAATTGCGTGGAAAATTTTCTGACGCCTGTAATTGAAGCCGACGAATTGGTAATAGGGCAGCAGCTCACTATTTACGCCGCGGCCACTGATTCTTTTACGGAAGAAACATATTTTACCTCGATAGTTTTCTCCCCGCTACGCGGGCCACCCACTTTCATAGGATAAATTTTACTGGCAGGTTCTCCAATGCCAGGGCAATTCCCTGTATTTATTTTTTATTGAATACAAAAGGCGCTCCTTTTTTGATTTATCTATAATGAAATGAACTACGAAAATTGTTAAGCAATTTATTTAATTAGCAATAATAATGTTTATGGTGAAAGGTAAGTCGATGAGAGAATAAAACATAAAGACCTCATCAATTACATGCAACCACGAACAAAAATTAAACACATGAAAGCAAGAAACATTATTATATTTTTTCCCGTTTTGTTTTTTCTCCAAAATTCATTTGCACAAACAAGATCCCTATTAACCGGGAAAATTACGGATGAAATGACAGGTGCACCAATGCCCGGCGCCACCATTCGCATACACGACATAAACAGGGATGCGATCGCTAATGAAAACGGCGAATACAAAACTTCTTTTATCCCGGCCGGGAATTACCTGGTTGAAGTTTCTTATGTCGGTCACGCCAGCGTTGTCGAAAGAATAGCCGTCGGCGGCACCACGATCAAAGATTTTATATTGAAAGATGCTGTTGTAGAGCAGGAAGGTATCACAGTGACAGGCGTATCAACAGCAACACGTTTGCGGCAATCGCCACAGCCGGTAGAAATTTTAAAGAGAACTGAATTATTAAAAATAAGTTCATCTAATATTATTAATAGCCTTACCAAAATAGCCGGTGTAAATGCACTAACAACGGGGCCTGCTATTTCCAAACCTTTTATCCGTGGCCTGGGCTATAACAGGGTGCTGGTGATAAATGACGGTGTAAAACAGGAAGGGCAGCAGTGGGGTGATGAACATGGGATAGAAATTGATGATTACAGCGTTCAAAGAGTGGAAGTATTGAAAGGTCCCGCATCATTGATGTATGGTTCAGATGGGTTGGCCGGTGTTATCAATATTCAATCACTCACTTCCATTGCCGAAGGAACGATCAATGCAAACCTTTTGGGAGAATATCAAACTAACAGCCGGCTCAGAGGATATTACGGCAGCGTAGCAGGTGCCAGGAACGGATTTAGTTTTAATGCCTATGGTTCATACAAAGGAGCAGAGGATTATAGAAATAAGTATGACGGTCATGTATTCAACTCGAAATTCAACAATAGAAATTTTGGTGGAATGCTTGGTTATAGTGGTTCGTGGGGGCATTCGTATTTAAGGGCAAGCAATTTTGATCAGCATATTGGAATGATAGAAGGCGACCGCGACGATGCGACAGGCCGGTTTGTAAAAGCCGTTGCCGGTGGTGGTGAGGAAATTGCCACAAGCGCGGATTTTAAATCAATTGATCCTTTTGTCCCCTTTCAGCAGGTACAACATTTTAAAGTGTCTTCGGATAATAGTTTTAATGCTGGAAAAAACAAACTTGATGTTTCGGTGGGTTTTCAGCGAAACCAGCGCAGGGAGTTTGGAGAGCCGGGGAATAAAAATGAGCCTGTTGCTTATTTCGACCTGAAGACGGTAAACTATGGCGTTAAATTAAACATTCCTTACCAAGGAAGCTGGAAAACAAGCATTGGTGTTTCCGGAATGGTGCAGAACAACAGGAACCGGGCTGAAGAGGCATTGATACCCGATTATAATTTGTTTGATATCGGTGGATTTGTTTTTACACAATACCATAGAGATAAATTGTCGCTAAGTGGGGGTCTCAGGTTTGATACCCGCCATGTAGATGGAAAAGAAATGCTTGAGGGAGTGGAAACAAAATTTGCATCCTTGACAAAAAACTTTTCAAATGTGTCGGGTAGTGCGGGTATCAGTTACGAAGCAAGTAAGGAACTGACATTGAAATTTAATATCGCAAGAGGTTTTCGTGCGCCAACGCTGGCGGAATTGTCAAGTAATGGTGCCCATGAAGGAACGAACCGGTTTGAGGTCGGCAACAGGGATCTAAAATCCGAAACAAGCTTACAGGCAGATGCAGGTATTGAGTTTAACAGTGAACATATAACGTTGGGAGCGGGTATTTTTTATAACTCCATCAACAATTTTATTTATTACAGGAAGGTGTTGAATACGATAGGCGGAGATTCATTGGTAGTTGATCCGGAAAGCGGTGATTTGTTGAATGTGTTCAGGTTTGATCAGCAGAATGCACATTTATGCGGTGTGGAATTTAATATGGATATACATCCGCATCCATTGGACTGGTTGCATTTTGAAAATACTTTTTCGTACACCCGGGCAAAATTTGGTGATGCGGTTGACGGATCTAAAAATGTTCCTGGTATTCCTGCAGCAAGGTTTTTATCGCAGCTGAAAGGAAATTTTTTAGAAAGTGGGAATCGCTTTCGTAACCTGTATGTAAGCCTTGAAAGCGATTATACGTTTAAACAGAAAAATGCTTTTACCGGTTACGATACTGAAACGGCAACAGGCGGTTACTGGCTTATCAATGCTTCGATAGGAACTGATGTAATGTGTAAAGGAAAGACCTTGTTTACAATCAACCTTGGTGGCAGCAACCTTTCCGATGCAGCTTATCAAAATCATTTAAGCCGGTTGAAATATATGGCTGTTGATAATTCTACTGGCAGGCAGGGCGTGTTTAATGTGGGAAGAAGTTTTTCGGTCAAGCTGAATGTGCCACTGAGTTTTAAATGGAATTAAGTCGAATATTTAAGAATAAATTGAATTGAAAGGAAACGACCCGGAACTCATTGGTGAAATCTACTGCGCATAAATTCAGGAAAGACGTTACTATAAGGCCGTTGTGAAAAATTATTAAGCATGAATTTGGGCAAAAGGATTCTTTGCCAGAGCTAGTGTAAAGTCATTCGCGAGCTTTTCAAAAATTAAAATTATATTCACAATAACGCAATGTCAGAGCATTGTCAACTGGCTAACATCCATGTGAATATAAGTATTTCAATCGCCAGGGGTACTGTGAATCAAATGAGAGGGATTTCGTTTTTATGGAATTTGTGAGAAGTGTTTAAGTAACGGCTTCATGCGGCACGAGCCACGGCAGCGGTGATTAGTAAATGATAAGTAGTAATTATTCTTTTATGCAGCCAACACAGAATTGCAAAAATTGCGGTAATTCTTTTACAGGGAAATTCTGCAATAAGTGCGGAGAAAAGGTGTATACCGAAAAAGATAAAAAAGTCTCCCATATTTTGGAAGAAACCCTTCATTTTGTCACTCATTTCGAAGGAAGTCTTTTTCGGACTTTAAAAACCATTGTCACAAGGCCCGGAAGGCTTTCGCTCGATTACTGTAATGGCATAAGAAAAAAATATTTCAAACCCATTTCGTTGTTTTTATTGAGCGTAGTGATCTACCTGGTGTTCCCGGTGTTTCATGGATTGAACATGAAATTAGGTACTTACATGAGCAAAGAAACTTCCTTTTATAATCTTGCTGCGCCGGCAGTAACCCAGAAAATGAAAGCCAGATCCATAAGTTATGAAACCATCAGAAAAGAATACGAAGAGAAATCACTGAAGATCGCAAAGGTATTTCTGTTTGTACTCCTTCCATTGGGGGCGCTGGTACTCTGGGGACTATTTTTCACAAAACGCCGTTTTTATTTTGACCATTTTATAATGGCTACTGAATTTATTTCTGTAAAAATTATATTGACCTTTTTGCTGTTGCCTTTTATCATGTGGATAGGGATGCAGTTTGATCCCGGCTTTCATATTTATTTCCAGGATTCAAACAGGTTTTTGCAAATTTCTGTCATGCTTGTTTTTCTACTATTTTTTATTTCAGCAGTCAGAAAATTTTATACGCAAAACTGGTTCTGGACGATCTTTAAATCAGTCCTTTTTTTAGGTATATTCGAATTTTATATTACTTTCCTTTATCACCTGTTATTGTTTTATGTTGTAATGTTGTTTATATAAAAAGAGGCGATCCGTGTCGTAGGCGAAAGGCTAACTACACAAGATACCTGTAAAATTTTACATCAACTTCCATCACCGGAAAGTCTACAGGTAATGATTGTTTATCTATTTCTTTAAATCCATTTTTTTCATAAAAGCGTTGTGCCGCAACAAACTTCTCTGTTGTTCCAAGCAATATTTCTTCGAATCTATTTCGTATTGACCATTTTAAAAGAATGGTTAATAATAACTGTCCGGCGCCGTATTCTTTTCCACGGTAGTCTTTATGAACAAACATTTTTCGGAGTGCCCCACGTGTATTTCCAAGGTCCAGTAAGGCAATAGTGCCTACCACTTTATTTTCGATGATAGCTATCCAGAAATTGCCTTTCCCTTTTTGATAAAACGAAGAAATATTATTCAGGTCAGGTTGCGTTTCCAGTGTAATTGGTATTTCAAACTCTTTTCGCTGGATATCCAGTATAAGATCAATGATTAGTTGTTGATAAATATCCGAATAAGTGTGTACTTCCATATTCATACTGTCAAGTATATCAATAAGGCGAAGGACTGATACTCGTCCAACCCCCATCCACAATCAGGTTTTGCCCGGTAATATGCCTGGACTCTTCTAAAACAAGAAACAAGGTGGCATTGGCGATATCGCCAACAGTTGCTGGTCTTCCAAGGGGTGTTATTTTTGACCAGGTGGTTTTATATTCCGGATCGTCCAAAGTTCTTTCGGTTGAAGTGGCTCCGGGGGCAATAGTATTGACATTGATATTATATTGCGAAAGCTCAATGACCAAATTTTTTGCCAGCATTTCGATACCGGCTTTGCTCATGCCATAAGCCGCGAGGTTTTTATGTGCCTGGTGACCGGTGACGGAAGACATGAATAACAAAGATCCTCCTGTTCCTTGTTGTTTCATTTGATTGGCCGCAGCCTGCGCCAAAAAAAACGTACCGCCAAGATTTACCTGCATTACCCTGTAAAAATCGTCGGCAGTATAATTAAAAAAATCACCAAATAAAGTAATACCTGCATTTGCGATTACGATATCCAGTTGCCCAAATTTCTCCACGGCTGTATCTACCATCGCTGAGATGCAGCCGGTATCGCTTGCATCGCCGTCAACCGATAAACAATTTCCGTTGGTTTCATATTGGATCTGCGCTGCCGCATTGGTTGATAAAGCAGGTTCGGCATCATTCAATATTACGTTCGCGCCTTCTTTTACCAACTGCCTGCAGATTTCAAATCCGATCCCCTGGCCTGCCCCGGTAACAATGGCTGTTTTATTTTTAAATCGCATACTCCAAATTTATCGACAGGTAATTCAAACGATACCGCCATTGGCGTTACGGAAAAATCACTTCTCTAATTTACTGATTGATCCGGCAATTAATTTTATTTTTTGCGTTGTTACATAAGTTAACCAGGTAAACAGGATTACTGTCGCTTAATTCGTTTTTTTATAGTTCCAGATGGCCCAGCTATTCAATACAGCGGCAAACAACACTATTTTTCCCAAATGATACTTTATGTCGCTGAAGCCACTCCCTTTTAATACAACCATTCGCATTACATCAATCATATAGCTTACCGGATTTAATTGTGCAATGAATTTAGCCCAGGGAGGCATACTGTCGATGGAAGTAAACAAGCCGCCCATCAGGATGAAGATCATTAAAAAGAAAAAAGCAATGAACATGGCCTGCTGCTGGGTGTCACAAAAAGTTGAGATCAATAAGCCCAAACCCAGAACGGCCAGCAGGTAAATGGCTATAAAACTATACAGCAACACGAGGCTTCCCTTTGGAATTATTCCATAAACAACCGCGGAAACGCTAAGGCCAAGCGTAAAAACAACAAGGCCGAGTATCCAGAAGGGTATAAGCTTCCCGAGGATAAAATGATGTTTTTTTATCGGCGTCACATTGATCTGTTCTATCGTGCCAACTTCTTTTTCTTTTACAATATTCAATGCAGTCAGATAGCCGCCTACCATGGTTACTAAAATGGCTAAAATTCCCGGCACCATAAAGAACCGGTAATTCATTAAGGGATTAAACCAGTTTGAGGAAACAATTTCAATGGTTGATGATGAGTTTAATTGGCCGGGGGTAGTTAATTGCAAGCGGATATCCGTATTAAAGTTCCGGATGATATTGTTTAAATAAGCTCCACCAAGGTTTGCCTTTGATCCGTTGATCGCATTGACAGCTATAAATAAGGTCTGTTCATTTTCACGCGCCAGGTTTTGTTCAAATCCGTGGGGAATTTCTAAAACCAGGTCCGCTTTGTCGGCCTCAATTAATTGGAATGCTTCTTTAAAGGAGGCATTGGCTCCCGTAAGTTTATAATAACCAGATGCGGTGACAGCAGAGATCAAACTTTCGGAGTAACCGGAGTGATCGTTGTCCACCACCGCAAGATTGATGTTTTTCACTTCATAATTAGCGGCCAGCGGTAAGATCAATAGCTGTACCACCGGCACCGCTAATATCATTGCTACTATTGCCTTGTTGCGGAATATCTGGCGGAATTCTTTTTGAAGCAAAAATTTTATTGTTCTCATGCCAAACGTATTTTAAAATTTTTAAGACTGACCGTTATAAGGAAAATAGTAATTCCCAAAAGGATCAGCGTTTCTTTCCAGATAGCGGCGAACCCAACACCTTTGATCATGATCGATTTCACGATGATATAAAACCATTTTGCAGGAATGGCATTGGAGATCCACTGTAGTGCTTTCGGCATATTTTCTATTGGGAACATAAACCCACTGAATAATAAAGTGGGCAGCAACATACCCATCAGCGAAACAAGCATAGCTACCTGCTGTGATTTTGTTTTTACAGATATCAATAATCCAAGCGATAAGCAAGTAATGATAAAGAGAGTACTCTCCGCAAATAATAAGAGTATACTTCCATTGACCGGCAACTGCAAAACAAAAACGCTGAGTAATAATATAGTAGTAACATTGACTAAAGAAAGCACCAGGTAGGGAACAGCCTTGGACAGTATCACAAGCAACGGCTTAAAGGGCGATACCAGCAATATTTCCATCGTTCCCGTTTCCTTTTCCTTAACAATAGAGATCGCGGTCATCATCACGCAGACAAGCATTAATACCAATGCCATTACCCCCGGTACAAAGTTGTGTTCACCTTTTAGCTGTGGATTGTACAGCATTCTTGTTTCTGTAAAAATGCTGTAAGGTTGCGAGCCTGCTTCGTTCAACGTTAACTGGTAATCCGAAACAATGGCAGCCAGGTAGTTGGTTAATGTTGTCGCCATATTGGGATCGGAAGCATCCGCGATCACTTGCAACTGCGCTTTGTTCTGATGCAGGAGATCATGATTGAAATTTTCAGGAAATATGACGGCTGCTTTGGCTTTTCCTTTTTTAAATTCAGTTGCAAGCTCACCTGGCGTCATCACCGCCTTTTCGATCTCAAAATAGTTACTCGCTTCTATTGTAGTGATCAGTTGCTGTGACGCCGGATCCCTGGCATGATCGGCAATGATGATCTTTGAATTCTTTACTTCGTTGGTCAGGGCAAAGCCAAATATCAATATCTGCACAATGGGCAGGCCAAAAAGGATAAGCAATGTTTTCCTGTCACGCAATACATGGAAAAATTCTTTTTTTACAAAAACGATAAACTGCTTCATACTATTTAGATGTTAGTCTCCTCTTTTTGCTGCTCTTGCCAATTCAAAAAATACTTCATCCATTGATGCGGCCTTGTATTGCTGTTTCAGGTTGGCAGGTGTGTCGAGTGCTTTAATACATCCATCAACCATGATAGAAACCCGGTTGCAGTACTCTGCTTCATCCATATAGTGCGTGGTAACAAATATGGTGACGCCACTATTGGCGGCTTCATAGATCAAATCCCAGAATCGACGACGGGTCACGGGGTCAACCCCGCCGGTTGGTTCGTCTAGGAAGACAATTTTGGGTTGATGCAATACGGCGACAGAAAAAGACAACTTTTGTTTCCAGCCCAGCGGTAGTGAGCCCACCAATTTTTTGGCTTCGGTTTGCAGCCCCAACTGTGTTACCAGTTCTTCTCCTTTCGATTTGATTTGTTTATTGCTCAATCCGTAAATACCACCAAAGAATTCTATATTTTCCAAAACGGTTAAGTCTTCATACAGGGAGAATTTTTGGCTCATATAGCCAATATTCTTTTTTATATTTTCAGTTTGTTTATACACATCAAATCCTGCTATTTCTGCATTCCCGGATGATGGAGAAGATAAGCCGCACAGCATGCGCATAGCTGTAGTTTTGCCCGCTCCATTTGCTCCCAGGAAGCCGAATATTTCTCCCTTCGATACGTCAAATGTTATTTCATTGACCGCATAGAAATCTCCGAACTGTTTGGTTAGCTTGTCCGTTTTGATAACTGTTTCGGGCATATCAGTTCTTTAAAAGTTTTATAAAACAATCTTCAATAGTTGGCGTTACTACAACCATCTGTATAGTTATGTGTCCTTTAGTTTTTAAATGGTCCAGTAAAGCTGTTTTATTTTGCTCCGCATCATTGAGCAGCGACAGGTGCAGGTATTCTCCAAAGGTGTAAATGCTTAAGGTATCCGGATAGTTTTCCAGGTCTTTTAATAAGCCAAACATATTTTCCGATTTGATCTTGTACAGGGTTTGAGGATACGATGCGATAATATTCGACGGTGTATCAATGGATAGTATTTTTCCTGTTTGAACCAGGGCGATTCTGTCGCAAAGCGATGCTTCATCCATGTAAGGCGTAGAAAAAACAATCGTGATATTTTGCTGTTTCAACCGCTTCAGCATTTCCCAGAATTCTTTTCTCGAAACAGGATCAACACCGGTTGTCGGCTCATCAAGGAAAAGAACGGAAGGTTTATGAATTAAGGCGCAACACAAAGCCAGTTTTTGTTTCATACCGCCTGATAGTTTTCCGGCGCGGCGATTTTTAAAAGGTTCTATTTGTACATAAATATCTTTTATCAACGCATAGTTCTGTTCAATAGTGGTACCGAATACAGTGGCGAAGAAATTTAAGTTTTCTTCAATGGTCAGATCCTGGTATAGTGAAAATTTCCCGGGCATATATCCAACTGTGTTCCGGATTTCTTTATATCCTTTCACTACATCCAGGCCATCTACGGTCGCTGTTCCTTTCTCGGCCAGCAGCACGGTGGTCAGTATGCGAAAGATGCTTGTCTTGCCTGCGCCATCAGGACCGATCAGGCCAAACAATTCGCCTTTGTTGACAGAGAAGGAAACATTGTCTACCGCGACTTTTTTTTCTTTGCCGTAGGTCTTCGTAATGTTATTCATTGTTACTGCGTGCATGATCATAATTTTACATCTGCGTACATGCCTATCTTCAGGTAACCATCATTTTTTACCCTGATCTTTACGGCATACACAAGATTGGCCCGTTCATCTTTTGTTTGAATTGTTTTGGGGGTGAATTCCGCTTTACTGCTAACCCATTCAATGGTACCGGGGTATTCTTTAAATTTTCCGCTTGCATCATCCACCAATATTTTTACCGATTGATTAAGTTTTACAGAAGATAGTTGGTTGCCAGAAATATAAGCTCTCAGGATAAGGGTCGACACATCTGCGATCTTATACAAAGGTTTTCCACTGACCGCCATTTCATTTACTTCTGCATACTTTGTCAGTACTGTTCCATTTACTTTATTGACGATGCGGCAATTGCCCAACTGATCATTTATTTGTTCTACCTGCACTTTTAAAGGGGCTGTTTCTCCCACAAGGCCGCTTATTTGCGTCTGCAGTATTGAACTTTGCGCCGCTTCCTGCCCTCTGATTACTTCCAGTTCTTTTTGCAGCGCATTTGTCGCCGCGGTTATATCATCGAGTTGTTTGGGAGTAGCTGCATCCGCTTTTACCAGGTTTTCAATACGGTTTTTTTCGACACGCTGCGCATCCAGCCTGGTTTGGGCAACCGCCAGTTGTTTTTTATAAGCATTGATCTGCGTTGCTACATCAGGTGTTCTGCTCAGCAGTGATTTTACCTGCGATTCAAGTTGTTTCTTTTTCAGATGAAGCTGAGCGCTGTCGATATAGCCGAGGAATTGCCCTGCGTTGAGCGCCTGTCCTTCTTCTATGTTGAATTGTTTAATGATGCCATTTGCTTCAGCAGCGATGATTGTTTCAGTGGTTTCAAACACACCGGAAGCATCATGAACCGAATGGTTATTATTGCAGGCTGCTAAAATTATAGCAACAAAAAGGGGGATAATCAATTTTTTCATCTTTTACTATTTGTTGGTGTTTACTTTCCTGTTGTTGTCTTCTGATCATATTGGCCCATGAGCAATTGAATTTCATGCAGTAATTGGGTTTGTTTGGCACTGTCTTCTGCATTTACTTCACGCAGATAATCGCTTGAGTTGATTACACCGTGTTCCAGTTGCGCTAAAGCGGTATTCTTAATACTTGTTCTTAATTCGATAATGCCAGCATCAAAACGTATTAATTCTTCTAGTTTGTTGATCTCTGCATTTTGTTTTTGCAAAGTAAGATTGGTGTTGAACAAAAAGACTTCTTTCTGCAGGTCAACAGTTTTGCTTTTTATGTTTATTAAGGCTTTCTCTTTTTTTGAAGTATATAAGCCCGACAAAGACCATGTGATTTTTGCGCCGCCAACATAGTAAGCATTAAAATCATTGTCGAGCATATTCAAAGCTGGCCGTCCATAACCGCCCTGGATAAAAAGGCCGGCTTTGGGTAGGTTTTTTGCTTTGACAAGTTTGTTTTCAATGTCAAGCAATTTTTTTTCTGTATCATACAAAATAAGTTCCGGGCGAGCGATAACTTGCGATGTTGCTATTTTGACCGGTTTTTCCAATACAGTGTTCTCATCCAGCGGCCGGTTTATGAAAAGCCCGAGCATATCCCTGTATGCCTGGCTTGCTGATCTTAATTCTATGCTACGTTGATTCGTTTTTAATAGTTCCGCCTGCAACGAAGCTGCACTGCTTTTTAATGCGGTGCCATTTGCAATGGCTGCATTTATTTTAGCTATTCCAAGTTGTATATCTTTTTTTAGTATAACTGTTTGTGCCAGTTGCTCATTTGCCAGCAGAATACCAAAGAACAATTGGTTGATGCGTTCCTTCAATTTGTATAAATCAACTTCCAGTTGTTGCTGTCCGACCGCTGCATTGGCTTCAATGGATTGTTTTAGTAATTTTTTTGTACCTCCATCAAATATTGCCTGGTTTATTTCGGCAAATATTTTATACTGGTCCTTACTTAGCGAAGGATTATCCGTACCAGGTAATTTGACAGGAATCTCTGTTACATCCGATTGATAAGTTGCCTGGCCGTTTATCGTTAATTGAGGCAGGTATCCTTTTGCAAGGTTTTCAATGGTGTAATCGCTGGTTTTTTGAATAAGCGCTTTTTGTTTGATCAAAGGAAAATTTTCTCTTGCCCGTGTGTAGCATTCTCCAAGCGATAGGGCTTCTGTCTCCTGCGTTTTTCCGGCAAAAGTGAGCGACAGGCTTAGTATTATTAACAAGTGCTTCATGATATTTAGTTTAGAATGCGGTCAAACTTTTCACAAATTGAATGAATAGAGAGGCGCTCTTCAACTTTGTTTCAACCAGGCGGAGAGCTTCAACATCGAAGCGGAAAACGGCGGTGGCCAGGAGAATAAAGTAAGCGGCGAAAGGGACCGGATCGGCAGGCAGGCCAGAAAAGAGAAACTTCGTCGGGCATTTTTAGCGATAATACCTGCTATGGAAAGTAGCTATGATAAAGTGATTAATGCCAAAGCAAGCAGCAATTACAACCTGTGGCAATGAGACGGAAGATGTGATCCTAAAACCGGAACAGTACAATTGAAAATGGGAAGAATCGAAGAGGAGTTGGGAAGTTAGTCAAACCATTTTTTAAAGTCCGCAGCTTTTTCCTTACTTACAATAAGTTCGTCGGTTTTTATGCCACGTAATTTTAATGTTAATTTTCCTGTATCGTCACCGCGATAGCTTTCGATACAAGTTAAGTAGACAAGATGTTGCCTGTTGACCCTGTAAAAATCTTTAGGGTCAACAAGCTCCTCCACCTCATCCAACGAACGGAAATCAGTTATGAAACGGTTGCCCTCCTTGTTAATAAGGTAGATCAGTTCTTCTTTGATGAACATTGCTATTTCCTGTACCGGAATTAAAGTCACGGAGCGGCCAAGATGTACTGCAAATCTTTCTTTGTATCGTTTACTTGTAGTAAAGTTGGTAAAAAGCTCTTTCATTTCCTGCAAATAGCCGGCATCAGTGAATTTTGATTTAAGCAAATGAAATTTTTGAAAGGCGGCGGCTAACTCTTTTTTATCAATCGGTTTTAGTAAATAATCGATACTGTTGACCTTGAATGCACGGATTGCGTATTCATTATAGGCTGTCGTGAAAATGATCGGGCAATTAAGTTTGTGCGCCGAGAAGATATCCAGGCTGATTCCGTCGGCCAGCTGTATATCCGACAGCACCAGGTCAGGCCCGGGATGTTCCGCTAACCATAGAAGCGATGCTTTTACGGTTGGTAATGGACCGATAAGTTCAGCAGTTGGTTCCACCTGTCTTACCTGTTTCATCAGGCTTTCGGCGACCAGTGTTTCGTCTTCTATTACTAATATTCTCATAGCAGGGGCAGGTTTACTTGAAAACTTTCAGGTGTGTCCAGGATGATCATTTCCTCGCTTGTGAGATAACTGTATAACTCTTTTAACTGCGGTAAACCTTGTTTGTTGGATGTTTCAATTTGCCTGCGTAATTGTTTATTATTGCGAACTAAAAGATAGCCATCTTCATCCCATACTGTCACCTGCAAAGGAGTTTCGGCTTGCAGGGAATTGTGTTTGATCGCATTGTCGATTAGCATTTGCAGCGTCACCATTACAATGCCTTTTTCCATGCCGGATTGTGAAATATTCAAGGTGATATTCAAAACATCGTTATAGCGTATGTCCAGTAGTGCAATATAGTGTTGTATAAAATCAACTTCCGTTTGCAGGTTTACTACTTCGTTTTCTTTATGCTCCAGTACATAGCGGTATACTTTGGATAAATGTCTTACAAAATCGGAAGCGAGATCGGGATCGGTTTGTATCAGGCCATCGAGTGAAGTGAATGTATTAAATAAAAAATGTGGATTTACCTGGTTCTTCAAATGATGATACTGGAGCATAGACCTTTCTTTTTCCATTTCCGCAGTCCGTACCTGTAGCCTGGCTTTTTCCTGAACGGAGGTTTGCCATTGATTAAAAAAATAATAGGCAAACAAAACAAAATTTAATAAAGCTGTCACAACGAGTAATAAAATAATAATAAGGATAATAAACTTGTTGTTTACAAAATTGGGCAAGTAAGGCCGGGCCAAAACGGAAATTCCAATGATAGCAGGCGCAACGATACCGATGGAAGTGGCTATTTGAATCGCTATCCGCCTGGCCGGGTTACTGCTGAAAGGTATATGCCTGTCAAAGTAAATAGCAAGCAGGTTGATCATTTTCCAGATACCCACCAGTAAAAAAAATTGTGAGACGAACAGTAATATATGTGTTGGGATATTCCACTCGGGAATAAGAAAAATACGGAAGATCGTTATAACGGTGCTGAAAACAAGTATAATGATATATGGTGCGTACTTCCAGTTCATAATAAAATCTCCTGTTTTTACAGAAGCTTTATTGTTCAATTTAAGTAATTCAGTTTGCTTGCTGGTCATTCTACGGAATGATGTGATAATATACCGTGAAGATATTGGATGAATCAGCAGCGGGAGAAGCCAAAAACAGGGAAACGGAAAAATCAAACAAGGAGGCGGCGAATATTACAAAATAGCTCATGGGGACGGACTTTATATTGTTATCCGAAGTGAAACGGTGGGCTGAAATCAGTTTCCAGCAGGGCATAGTGTTTGCATCGTAAGAGTATGTCAAAAGATAACGGAACCCGGTACAATGGATTCAGTGGATTTGTTCATGTTCGTGGTGCACGGGAACATAATTTAAAAAATGTAGAACTGAAGATACCACGTGATGCATTGGTGGTTTTTACCGGGGTATCCGGGTCCGGAAAATCTTCATTGGCTTTCGGTACTTTATATGCCGAAGCGCAGAAGCGTTATCTCGAGTCAGTCTCACCGTATGCACGGCGCCTGTTTCACCAGATGCCCGTTCCGGATGTAGACGAAATAGAAGGGCTGCCACCGGCCGTAGCCTTGCAGCAACAAAGAGGTTCTCCGAGTACCCGCTCTTCCGTAGGATCTGTTACCACGTTGAGCAATTTATTCCGCATGTTGTATTCCCGTGCTGGCGACTATCCAAAAAATCAACCGTTGCTATATGCCGAAGCATTTTCGTCAAATACCCCTGATGGGGCTTGTCCGCTATGTCATGGACTGGGTCGTGTATACGAGGTGACAGAAAAAACAATGGTGCCTGATGATTCGCTATCGATTCGCGAAAAAGCAATCGCTGCATGGCCTTCTGCATGGCAGGGGCAAAACCTCCGCGATATTCTTACCACGTTAGGATATGATATCGATAAGCCATGGCGGGATCTTCCAAAAAAAGACTGTGACTGGATTCTTTTTACTGATGAGCAACCAACGGTTCCGGTATATGCAGGCTTTACAAGAAAGGAAGTGAAGCAGGCACTGAAGGAAAAAATGCGCCCGAGTTATATGGGCACTTTTACAGGAGCCCGGCGTTATGTATTGCACACATTCGCCAATACGCAAAGCGCATTAATGAAGAAAAGAGTATCGCAATACCTTAACAGCAGCGAATGTCCCACGTGTAATGGTAAAAGACTGCGCCGTGAATCCTTATCCGTAAAATTTGCCGGCTATGATATTGCCGATATTTCGCGATTGGCATTGGTGAAACTGATGAATATTCTTTTGCCGTATGCTGATAAATCAGCAATTAATAGAAAGGCAGGAACAGGGCACCCTGAGAAGATCATCGTAACACAACGTATCGCAGAAGATATTGTAGCACGACTAAAGGTTATATTGGATCTTGGCCTCGGTTATTTATCAATGGAAAGAAGCACACCGACACTTTCACCCGGGGAGTTGCAGCGATTGCGCCTTGCAACACAGGTGCGTTCCAATTTGTTTGGGGTGGTATACGTATTGGATGAGCCCTCCGCGGGTTTACACCCTGCCGACACCGAAGCGTTGTTAACTGCACTGGATCATTTAAAGAAAGCAGGAAATTCTTTATTTGTGGTAGAGCACGAATTAGATGTGATTCATCATGCCGACTGGATAGTCGATGTAGGACCTGCAGCTGGTGAAAACGGCGGAAAAATATTATACAGCGGCCCGCCGGAAGGGTTGAAGAACATTAAAAATTCCCAAACACGAATACATCTTTTTGCAGAACAACGATTGCCTGATCTTACACCAAGAACACCAAAAGGCTGGCTAAAATTGAAAGGGGTAACAAAAAATAATCTTCATGAGCTGGATGTTGCCTTTCCTTTAGGTGTATTGACCAGTGTAACAGGCGTATCAGGATCGGGCAAATCAAGTTTGGTGAGCCAGGTATTGGTTGAACTGGTGGCAGATCATCTGGGGCATGATATTGACATTAATGAAGAAGATGCAGCCGGAGACCTGGAGCGGTCTATTATAGAAACGGCGGGCGGTTATATTACGCAGGGAATGGACAGTATTAAAAGATTGGTTCGTGTGGATCAAAAGCCAATAGGTCGTACTCCAAGATCCAATCTCGCTACCTACACAGGATTGTTTGATCATGTTAGAAAAATATTCGCTGCTACCAAAACTGCAAAGGCAAGACACTATGATGCCGGACGTTTTTCTTTTAATGTTGGCAAAGGGAGGTGCAGCAATTGCGAGGGCGAAGGTTTTGTAATGGTGGAACTGCTTTTTCTGCCCAGTGTGTATGCGCCCTGTCCCGTTTGTAATGGAACAAGGTATAATGAAAAAACGCTGGAAATAAAATACAGCGATAAGAACATTGCAGAAGTTTTGGGCATGACAGTGGATGAAGCGTATCTTTTTTTTGAAGAAGATGCAACGGTTACACGTTCACTGCATGTGTTGCGGGAGGTAGGGCTGGGTTATATAAGACTCGGGCAACCCGCTACAGAATTATCAGGTGGTGAAGCGCAACGTATCAAGCTGGCTACCGAGTTGCAACGAATGGGCCGGGGCAATACGCTGTACATCCTGGATGAACCTACAACCGGGTTACACCCTTCTGATGTAGAAAAGCTGGTTGTGCAACTTGACGGTTTGGTAGAAGCAGGCAATACGGTAATAGTAGTCGAGCATGATATGCGCATGGTGGCAGGTAGTGATTATGTGATCGATATTGGTCCTGGTGCCGGCGAAGAAGGCGGCAAAATAGTCACTGCCGGATTTCCGCAGCAAGTAGCGAACAGCAAAGAGAGTAAAACAGCAATTTATTTAAAAAGGTTTTTGGAAGCGCATCAAAAACAGGCGCACGACTATAAATATGCCTGACAGTTAGCGGGTAATTTTTTAGAACAGGTTTGGCCGAATAATATACCGGAGATTTGCCGCGAACTATTTTTTATCAACATTTAGCCAGATCACTTTTTGTTCTGGGTGATGATCCTTGCCGATAATATCCTTGTAGAGATTTGGTCTTCTTGCTTTTTTATACCGGTAGCCACCGGCCTGTTTCAATTTTTCAGGGGTTATCGTTGCAGTTACAAAACTATCATCGAATGAACGACATTCAGCAATCACATCGCCGAAAGGATCAACGATCATAGAGCAGCCGTTTTTTAACTGGTCGTCATCCATGCCAATCGGATTGGAAAAAATGGCATAAATGCCGTTATCGTATGCACGTGCCGGCAGCCATTTCATCAACCAGCCACGACCTTTCATTCCATCAAACTCTAATCGCAAAGAAGTAGGATCGGTTTCCCGGTTTTCCCAAAGTTCAGGATCGACAAAACCTGCCCCGGGCCGGGTAGAAGGCGTACACATGGTTACGTGGGGCATAAAAATAATATCCGCTCCTAAAAGCGTTGTTGCCCTTACATTCTCAATAATGTTATTATCATAGCAAATCAATATTCCACATCTCCAGCCCAGCAGTTCAAAAACGCAATAACTATTTCCTGCTGTCAGATGAGGATTAATGAAAGGATGGAGTTTCCGGTGTTTGGCTACCAACCCATTCTTATCAACACATACATAGGCTTTAAACAAATTGTTGTTTTCATCTTTCTCAAACAAGCCTGCAAGAATAGCGATGTTATGATTTTTTGCAATTGCTTTAAGTTGCAAAATACTTTCGCCGTTCGGAATGAATTCGGCCAGATCCAGCATTTGTTCTTTTGAAAGATGCCTGGCAAAGGTATAACCTGTTATTGAGCACTCATGAAAAGCAATGACGGTCGACCCTTCCAGTGAGGCTTTTGCTGAAAGTTCTTCGATGACAGAGAGGTTATAGTGTTTGTCCCCGCTTTTATGTTCAAATTGTGCGGTGGAGATTGTTATTTTGTCCATTGTGATTTTTTAGAATTTCAGGCCACTTATCAGTACCAGTTGATATGAATGAATGTACGAAATTCCTATCCGGGCATTGCAGCATTGCCGGACCCAGAGATACTAACGCTAAATCCGCCTATTTCGAAATATTCCTTATCGTTAAACATTGAATATGGCTACTGCCGTAGAATCACAATTAAGAATTGGATTTTTTTTCTCTAAAACTGCAACTGGAACGAACTGCCTTCTCCTTCCACCGAATGCACCTGGATATTTCCTTTATGCAGCATCATGATCTGCTTGCACAAACTGAGCCCGATACCGCTACCGCTTTTTTTAGTGCTGAAAAAAGGGATAAAAATTTTGTCCAATAGTTCTTCGGCCATGCCATATCCATTGTCCGCTACTTTGATAACTGTTTTTCGGTTGTTAGCAACATAGGCCGTCAATACAATGCGCGGTTCAGGTTTATCTTTGACGGCTTCAATCGCGTTCACCACCAGGTTGATCAATACCTGTTCCAGCAGGTCCGTATCCGCTTCCAGTACAAGGTCGGTATCTTTTAAAATAGTTTCTACTTCAATGTTTTTTTGCTCCAGGGTAGGTTGCATTAACTGTAGCAGGTTTTCGAAAATATCTCTTACATATACTTTTTTCAGGTTCAGCGTGGTGATCTTATTCAGGTTACGATAGGTTTCTGCAAACTTTAAAAGTCCTTCGCTTCTTCTTTTGATCGTTTCAATTCCAATCTCAAGGTCATCAACAGATCCTGAATCATTATTTAGCACATGTACGGATTGTTGCAGCCTGTTTTTCAGTGTTTCGGCCAATGAGGAGATAGGTGCGACCGAATTCATGATCTCATGGGTGAGTACACTGAGCAACTTTTGCCAGGCTTTGGATTCTGTTTCATCCAGCGCTTCGTTTACATTTTGAAAAGCGATCAGCTTATATAATTTGCCATCAGTTTGGAAAGCTGTAGCGGATAGCAATATCTTAAATGATGACCTTTCAGGATGTGCCGTGGCAACTTTATTCTCGCCAGGTTTTAAGGCAATGATCGTTTGGCATAATTCATTATCCCGTTTGCTAAGCGAATAAATTGTTTTCAGGTAAGGTAGTTGCAACATTTTTTTCAGCGATTCATTCATCCAAACTACTTCGCCAGTCTGTTCTTCGTAAGAAAGGATACCGGTATCTACCAGCTCCAGTATCTTTTGCAGGTATTGGTATTGCGTTTCTTTTTCCTTACTGATAACTTTAAATGTGGTGTTGATTTCATTAAAACCTTTGCGCAAAGGCTGAATATCAGCAGAAGCATGTTTTACATCAAAATACCTGGAGAAATCGCGGTAATGGACGGCTTCTACAAACTGTTCCAGCTCTTTATGCGCCTTATGATGAAATCTGTAGAACTCCGCGAGTTCATAGAAGATCACCGGCGCTACAATAATCAGGTACACGTATAGCCCTTTTACCAATAGAAAAGATCCAACACTCAATGTTGCAAACAATAAGAGTACTCTTAATAAAATCCGCCATTCAATTTTTTTTAAACTCATACCCCTGTTCCCTGAAGAAAATTTGCCCTATCCCTAAAGGGGTGTATTGAAGCACTCCAATAGGTGAAGAAGGTTTGCCCCTATCCCCTAAACGGGTGTTTGAAACACTCCAAAAGCTGAAGAAGGTTTGTGTTATAATATTGTTTACAAAAATCAACTTTATACTTAAAGAACTAATCGTGATAGAAAAGTTTTCCCGATCTAAGTCCTCCTTTAGGGGACAGGGGAATCTTATATATCATATTTACTCAATCTTCTATACAACGCTGTCCTGGTAAGACCGAGTTCTTTGGCCGCTCGTGTAATATTACCATTATGTTTTTCAATTACTTTTAAAATGGTATTCTTCTCTACATCGCTGAGTTTGGTTTCTGAAGTATCTGTTTCTGCCGTCATTGTTGATTCAATGGGTGAAAAAAGTAAATCCTTTGCTTCCAGCACATCGCCATCGGCCATGATAACCGCTCTTTCAATGATGTATTGCAGTTCACGGACATTGCCGGGATAATGATGGTTTAATAATTTTTCCATCGCTTTGGTATCCAGTTCGAGGTTGGGCTTCATATATTTTTTACTGTACAACTTACTAAAATGTCTCGCCAGCAGGATAATATCGTTATCGCGTTTACGCAGCGGCGGCACCGTTATTTCCACCGTATTGATACGATAAATAAGATCTTTACGAAACCTGTTTTCATTGGCCAGTTCACTAAGCGGCACATTCGTGGCGCATATCAAACGAATATCGATAGGGGTGGCCTCATTACTTCCCAATCTTGTCACCTGGCGATTTTGTAAGACGCTTAATAATTTCGCCTGCAGGTGAAGCGGGATATTGCCAATCTCATCGAGGAATAATGTGCCATTATTAGCCGCTTCAAATCTTCCAATACGCTCTTCTCTCGCATCGGTGAAAGCGCCTTTCTTATGACCGAATAATTCACTTTCAAAAAGGCTTTCTGTCAATGCACCTACATCACATTTTACAAGGGGGTTAACGGCACGCAGCGATTGCTGGTGGATGGCTTTTGCAATAAGGTCTTTGCCAGTTCCATTTTCTCCGAGTATTAAAATATTGGCGTCTGTTGGCGCTATCTTTTCGATCTTGTAAAAGATCTGCTGCATGGCTTCCGATTCGCCCAACAATTCCTTGCCAACAAGGGAACCAACAGGTGAAAGAGAGTAGGCGCTTGTTTTAGTTCCTTTGCGTTTTAATATTTCCCTGATCGTAGACATTAGCTTTTCATTATGCCACGGCTTTACCACAAAATCAGCAGCACCTTCTTTTAATGAACGCACGGCGAGATCGATATCCCCGTAAGCTGTGATCATGATGACCGCTGCATCGGGTTTTATTTTCCTGATCTCTTTTAACCAGAACAATCCTTCATTACCGGTGTTGATGGAACTCATAAAGTTCATGTCCAGCAATATGATATCGTAATCATCTTTTGATAAATGCCAGCGAATGTTTTCAGGATTCTTTTCAGTGACTACCTCCTTTACTTCTGTTTTTAATAACAAACGTACCGCTGTCAGCACATCGGGGTCATCGTCTATTATTAATATGGAGGCGTTCTTCAGTACCATTTAATTGAATTGGAAATAATTGGCAATATGCAATTATAACAGATAGTAGACAACCAGCACGTTTAAAGCGCTATTGCCAATTGCTCGTTTGCCAATTGCATGTTTCTTTAAAGCTGCAAGTATACCATAAATACAAAGTGCTGGCAACTAATTTTTTAGAAAAACACGGGAGATTTGGCTGTATCAAAACCGGACACCGGTTGTATCGGAAACGAACGCCTTCGTAGTTCTATCTTTATCTAATTCCTTATTAATCAAAAGTTTCAGGAACTGGCATATTTATCACTTTACAGGAACATGCCGGCGAAATTGTTTACGTGTTGTAACGAAAATGAATTTCAGTCGTTTTAAAACAGATTCGTTTACTTAAAATGTTTTTATCACGTGGATAGAGTTGTCGCAAAAAAGAAATGGGGAAAGAAACGCATTCTTACTATCGCCGCTATATTAGGTATAGTAAGCCTGGCGGCTGCGAGTTATTATTTTACTTCAGGCAAAAGCCGTTTGAATGTAGATGTAGAACGGATCACCATCAGCGAAGTTAAATCCGGCCCTTTCCAGGAAACGATTCCCGTTAACGGGGTAGTACTTCCTATCACCTCAATCTATCTTGATGCAGTGGAAGGTGGAAGGGTTGAAGAAAAATATGTTGACGATGGTGCCGTAATGAAAAAAGGTGAGCCGATACTTCGTTTGTCCAATACCGATCTTGAACTGAGTTTGGTAAACCAGGAAACCTCTGTTTACAATCTTCTTACCCAAATGCAGATCTCGCAAAATGCGGCCCGTCAAAATACAATTGGCAAGCTGAACCAGGGAACTGATGTTGAAAGCGAATTGAAAGAAGCGGATAGGATTTATCAGCTGAATAAAAAGCTGTATGAGCAAAAAGTAATAGGTCTGCAGGAATTCAGGCAATCGGAGAATAATTATAACTACCAGCTGGAAAAGAAAAGACTGGCCGACCAGGTATTAAAACAAGATTCTATTTCCGTAAGACAGGAAGTGAACCAGGCAAGACAATCTTATGAACGTACGCAAAATGCGCTGGGCGTTATGCGTAAAAAAGTCGGCGATCTTATTGTCCGTGCACCGGTGGATGGGCAGTTGACTTCATTGGATGCGGAGATAGGGCAATCTAAAAATAAGGGTGAGAGATTGGGACAGATCGATGTGCTTAGTGGTTTTAAAGTAAGAGTTGATGTTGACGAACATTATATCTCCCGGATCTATACCGGTTTGCTCGGTGGATTTACACTTGCCGGTAAAGATTATAAATTAAAGATCAAAAAAGTATACACACAGGTAACCAGTGGCCGTTTCCAGGTCGACATGGAGTTTGAGGGTGAAGTACCAAAAGGGATACGTCGTGGCCAAACGTTACAAATACGTTTAGCTTTCAGCGACGAAGTGCAGGCCATACAGGTAGCAAAAGGTGGTTTTTACCAGCAGACAGGCGGCAACTGGATTTTTAAAGTAAGTGACGATGGTAAAACTGCGTACAAAGTGGATATCCAGTTAAACCGTCAAAACCCGGATTACTATGAAGTAACTGAAGGGCTAAAGCCCGGCGATAAAGTGGTTACGTCAAGCTATGAAAACTATGGAAACATGCAGGAGCTGATATTAAAGAAATGACCTGCGAGAGTATTCATATAAAATCAAAACCATTAACCATTAAACATATTTGCTATGAAAAAGAAAATCATTTATATGCTGGCATTGATCTGTTGTCTGAATCTTTATTCATCGGCGAAGCAACATTGCAGTAATCCTGTTAAAAAAAGTTGTGATAAAGCAGCTGCTGCAAAAAAACAGCCGGTTAAAGTGAAAAAAAATTTGACAACCAGCACAAGGCCTTTACATTTTTATCTATTCAATATTTAAATTCTTAGTCTTTTAAATAAATAAACAACCATGATTAATATTTCTGGCCTTGAAAAAATCTATCGCACAGAAGAAGTGGAAACCGTTGCATTGAATAAATTATCCTTCGAAGTAAAAGAAGGAGAATTTGTAGCAGTAATGGGCCCTTCAGGATGCGGCAAATCTACCTTGCTGAATATTGTAGGTTTACTGGATGATCCCGATTCAGGAAGTTTCCTTTTTAATGGCATCGAAGTGGCCAAATTTAACGAACGTAAACGTGCCGATCTCCGCAAAAGAAATATTGGTTTTGTGTTTCAGAGCTTCAATCTCATAGATGAGCTTACGGTTTTTGAAAACGTTGAACTTCCATTGATTTATACCGGGGTAAAGTCTGGTGATCGTAAAAAAAGGGTAGAAGAGGTATTGGACAAAATGCAGATCATGCATCGCCGCAATCACTACCCGCAGCAGCTATCGGGTGGACAACAACAAAGGGTGGCGGTTGCAAGAGCCGTAGTCAATAAGCCTAAATTGATCCTTGCCGATGAGCCGACAGGTAATCTCGATTCTTCCAATGGTAATGAAGTGATGCAATTATTAACTGACCTCAACGAACAAGGCACCACGGTGATCATGGTTACACACTCGGAGCATGATGCACGTTACAGCCATCGGATCGTTCGTATGCTGGATGGACAGGCGGTATTGGAAAATATAATGGTTTGATGAATGCCCGGTTGACAGCTAAAAGCTTATAAAAGTAAACTCATGCTTAAAAATTATTTTAAAACAGCCATCCGCAATTTATTTCGCAATAAAACTTATGCGATCATTAATATCAGCGGTATTGCTATTGGCTTAACTGCTTTTTGGCTGATCACTCTTTACATTGCCGATGAATTTAGTTATGATCGCTATCATCAAAAGGCTGATCGCATTTACCGGGTGGCGCAACATACAAAATGGGAAGGTGGAGATATACATCAGGCATCTACTTCTGCCCCGTTTGCACCTGCGCTAAAGACAGAGTACCCTGAAATACAGGAAGCAGCACGTATAGTGCGGGAAGGTGGTGGCATTATCAGCTATAATAACAAAGCAATAAACGCAGATGATATTTTATTTGCAGATGCTAATGTATTTAAAATTTTTACTTACTCATTTTTACATGGTGATGCTAACACTGCACTTTCAAAACCAGAAGCTATTGTGCTTACGGAAAGTTTAGCTAAAAAACTTTTTGATGATCCGGGAAAAGCTATTAACCAAACCATATTCTTCGAGAACAATTACCCCAATTTAGTAACAGGTATTATTAAAGACATTCCGGAAAACTCGCACATACGATTCAGCGGTCTACGGTCACTACCCGAAAAATATTCAGGTGAATGGCAAAACTTTAATGTGTACACATACTTGCTGTTGGCGAACGGAACTGATTACAAAAAACTTGAGGCCAAGCTTCCGCAATTTGCTGCTAAGACCATTCAAAAAATTATGGGTGTAGATGATTACCGGATGGAATTGCAGCCGCTTGCTTCTATTCATTTACATTCCAATTTACAGGTTGAGATCAGCGCCAACAGCAGTATGAGCCGGGTGTATATTTTTATTGGTATAGCCGCTTTGATATTGATTATTGCGATTATTAATTACATGAATCTTTCAACAGCCCGTTCCTCTATCCGGGTTAAAGAGGTAGGAGTGCGCAAAGTGTTAGGTTCAGGCAAGCGTGAGCTTATAGCCCTGTTTATTACAGAAGCGTTAGTGATGATTTTTCTTGCTGCATTGATTGCCTTCTTTATGGTTACAGTATTACTTCCTTTTTTCAACACACTGGCCAATAAAAATTTAACCGTATGGCGTTTCGGCGCCTGGTATACAATACTGGCATTAGCTGGCTTCGCACTACTCATCGGTATTTTGAGCGGTAGTTATCCTGCCTTTTTCCTTTCCCGCTTCAAAACCATACCGGCATTAAAAGGCCAGTTAGGCGATCTGTCCAATAGCATCTTGTTCAGAAAATCATTGGTGGTTTTTCAGTTTGTGGTAACAGTAGTTATGATTGTAGGTTCCCTGGTTATTTACCGCCAGTTGCAATATACTACGCAGAAAGATCTTGGATTTAATAAAGACCAGTTGCTTACTTTCCATATACATGATCGCAGTGTACGATCGAAGGTGGCTGCCATTAAAAGTCAGCTTTTGCAAAACCCTTTAATACAAAATGTAACGGCTGCTGGTAACCCTATTGGTAACAATGATTTGGGTTCGCATGGTTTTGTATTCGAAAAGACAGATGGTTCTTTTTCGTCAAGCACAAAATTGGCCCAGGAACTAATGGTAGATGCAGATTATATTCCTACGCTTGATATTAAGTTACAGCAGGGAAGAAATTTTTCAAATGCCATTGAGGCTGACAAATATGGAGCTGCATTGGTCAATCAAACATTAATGACTGAGCTCGGCTGGAAGGATGCCTTAGGTAAAAGAGTACGGTTCAAATATGGAAAAGGTGAAACAGGAGAAAGAACAGTAGTGGGGGTAGTGAAAGATTTTCATACGTACTCTTTGCAGCATAAAGTTGAGCCCATGGTATTAATGATGCCAGCTGCGGCTTCTATGGAAGATAACATTTATGTGAAGATCAATACTAGTAAAACTACTGAAGCGCTTGCATTCATTGAAAAGGTGTACAAGCAATTTGATAAAAATAATCCTGTTGAATTTCATTTCCTCGATCAAAACTTTGCGCAGCAGTATGCAACAGAACAGAAGCAGGAGCAGTTGGCATTAATATTTACCATACTTGCTGTTTTTATTGCGTGTCTTGGCCTTTTTGGCTTAGCTGCTTTTACTGCACAGCAAAGAGTTAAAGAAATAGGAATACGCAAAGTGTTGGGTGCTACTGTAGCCTCTGTAACTGTTATGCTCGGAAAAGATTTTATCAAATTGATTTGCATTTCTATTTTAATTGCTACGCCTATTGCCTGGTATAGTATGAACAAGTGGCTGGAAGATTTTGCTTACCGCATTAATATAAGCTGGTGGGTATTTATCGTAGCGGGAATGATTGCAGCATTTATTGCGTTACTAACGGTAAGTTTTCAGGCTGTGAAAGCCGCTGTTAAAAACCCGGTTCAGTCATTGCGAACAGAATGAGAATGATAAGTAATAAGTGGTGAGTTGAACCATTGAACCGTTTTAGGAAGTGCAAACAACTTTTAAAAAGTATCATGATAAAAAACTATATCAAGATCGCCTTTCGCAACCTTCTTCGCAAGAAAGGATTTTCGTTAATTAATATCCTGGGCCTTGCGATTGGTATGGCGAGTGCTATCCTGATTTTTTTGTGGATACAGAACGAGGTTAGCTATGACCAGTTTCATCCAAAAAAAGAAAGAATCTACGAGGCCTGGAATCGTGCTTCATTCAGTGGTGAATTAAACTGCTGGAACAATACTCCAAAAATTCTGGCACGTACACTTGAGTATGACCTGCCCGAAGTAGAACGTGCCGCAAGAGTTAACAACAGTAATTACTTATTCAGTGTAGGTGATAAAAGAATAACGAGCCGTGGAAATACGGTTGACTCGGGATTTCTTCAAATATTCAGCTTCCCTATGCTGAAGGGAGATCGGGCGACTGCATTGGACGATATGCACTCGGTGGTACTAACTGAAAAGTTTGCTAAAAAGTTATTTGGTGATGAAGATGCTATGGGTAAGATCATCAAACTGGATAATAAAGATAATTTCACGGTAACAGGCATTGTAAACGATCTTCCCAACAATACAAGATTTGAGTTTGAATATTTGTTACCCTGGTCCTATTTAAGATCCCGCGGCAACGATGATGAAAATTGGGGAAATAACAGTACACGTACCTATGTACTGCTGAAACCGGGCGCCAGCTTTGCTTCCGCAAATGCTAAGATCAAAACGATCAAGCAGAAATATTCTAAAGATGAACCTGACTGGGAAATGTTTTTATATCCTGTAAGCCGCTGGCGTTTGTATTCAAGATTTACCGACGGCGTGGAAGATGGTGGCCGCATAACATTTGTAAAACTGTTTGGTACCATCGCTATTTTCATTTTGCTGATCGCCTGTATCAATTTTATGAATCTCAGTACGGCCCGTAGCGAAAAACGTGCAAAAGAAGTGGGCATTCGGAAAGTGGTGGGGGCAAGAAAATCAGCCCTGGTCAGCCAGTTTATCGGAGAATCTGTTTTGATTGCATTTATCGCCGGCATTTTGTCCATACTACTCGTACAACTAAGCCTTCCTGCTTACAATCAACTCACGGATAAAAAATTGTTTATTGATTACGGCAATATTTATTTCTGGATTTCGGGTTTAGCATTGGTACTATTTACAGGTGTACTTGCCGGCAGTTATCCTGCTTTCTTTCTCTCTTCATTCAAACCGGTGAAAGTATTAAAAGGAACTTTTAAGAAATCTGCAGCATTAATTACCCCGCGAAAAGTATTGGTGGTATTGCAATTTACGTTCGCAATTATATTGATCATTTGTACCATGATAGTTAAGCAACAGATAGATCATGCACAAAGTCGCGAAACAGGATACAATAAGAATAATCTTATTTATCACCATCTGAGCGGTGACATCGAAAAAAAGTATTCAAGTATAAAAAACGAATTGTTGTCAGCCGGCGTAGCTTCCAATGTTACCAAAACAAGTGCGCCGCTTACACAAAGCTGGAGTGATGGATGGGGACAGGAGTGGGAAGGTAAAGATCCAAACGATAAAACTGATTTTTACAGGTATAACCAGGATGAGGGACTTGGTGAAACGGCCGGTCTTCAATTTATAACAGGCCGTGATTTTAACCTCAGCCAGTTTCCAACGGATTCTACGGCAATGATCATCAATGAATCTTCATTAAAAGTGATGAAGTTCAAAGATCCTATCGGCAAGATCGTTAAAGACAACGGCAGGGATTGGCATATTGTAGGTGTGATCAAAGATTTTATTCTCACGTCTCCTTATGAACCTACAAGGCCAATGCTGATCTTTGGAGCAAGCAGCTGGTTCAACACCATGCTGATAAAATTGAACCACAATCATTCCATTGCACAAAATTTAAAAAAGGCGGAAGTTATTTTTAAAAAATACAATCCGGAATATCCGTTTGCCTATACTTTCATTGACGAAGAATATGCGACAAAATTCGAAAATGAGAAACGAACCGGCACTTTAGCCGCCCTGTTTGCCGGGCTTACCATTTTTATTTCCTGCCTCGGCCTGTTTGGACTAGCTACCTATATGGCTGAGAACAGAATAAAGGAAATTGGCATTCGGAAAGTATTAGGTGCATCTATTGCCGGGGTGACTGTGCTGCTTTCCAAAGATTTTTTAAAACTTGTTTTTGTTTCTCTTCTTATCGCAATACCTATTTCATGGTGGGCGATGTCAAAATGGTTAGAGGATTATACGTACCGGGTGAGTATCGAGTGGTGGGTGTTTGCGCTGGCCGGTGTTTTATCCATTTTGATCGCCGTGTTAACAGTGAGTTACGAATCCATTAAAGCGGCTATTGCCAATCCCGTGAAGAGCCTCAGATCTGAATAATCGCTTGCATAATAGAGAATTGTTTTGAGATTGTTTTACAATCTTACAAAGTATAAGTTTCCATCTTTTTATGAAAAAAAGTATCATAAAATAAAATAGTTGTGTTACGAAATTATTTAAAGATCGCCTGGAGAAATCTTAGAAAAAGCAAAGGCTATTCCGCAATCAATATTGGTGGACTTGCTGTAGGTATGGCTGTGGCGTTATTAATTGGTTTGTGGATATATGATGAGCTATCCTTTAATAAATACCATAAGAACTATGATCGTATTGCGCAGGTAATGATCCGAAGCAATTTCAACGGACAACGCGGTTCAAGCGTTTCACTTCCGCGGCCGCTTGAGTTTGAGATAAGAAATAAATATGGTAGCCCCTTCATAAATATTGTGATGTCACGCTGCAACGAGGTTCATTTTTTATCAACCGGGGATAAAAAGATTTCACAGGTTGGTAGGTTCATGCAGGAGGGCGCACCGGAAATGCTGACTTTGCAGATGTTGAAAGGAAGTTGGGGCGGTTTAAAAGATCCTCATTCTATCATGCTTTCTTCTTCTGCTGCTACAGCTCTTTTCGGTGATGAAAATCCGATGGATAAAATGATGCGGATCGATAACCAGATGGATGTAAAAGTAACCGGTGTTTATAAAGACATACCTGGCAATACCGAATTCCGGGACCTGAAATTTATCGCTACATGGGATTTACTGATGTCGTACAATAAGTGGATGGAAGATGCGAAAGACAATTGGGGTAATAGTTCTTTTCTTATGTATGTACAGTTACAGCCAAATACAACACCTGAGGCTGTTTCAGCAACGATTAAGCATGCCGAACATAATATGGTTGGTGCAGAGGATAAAAAATTCAACCTGGAGGTCTTCGTGAACCCAATGAGCAGATGGCATCTGTATTCCGAATGGAAGAATGGCATTAATACAGGTGGACGCATTCAATACGTTTGGATGTTTGGAATTATCGGTGCATTTGTATTGCTTTTAGCATGCATCAATTTTATGAACCTAAGCACGGCCCGCAGTGAAAAACGGGCAAAGGAAGTGGGAATTCGTAAGGCTGTTGGTTCTATGCGCAGGCAATTGATCAAACAATTTTTGTGCGAATCTTTCCTGGTTGTTGTCATCGCTTTTTTTCTCGCAATCCTACTTGTTACTATTTCATTACCCTGGTTTAACAATGTTTCCGGTAAAGAAATGACCATGATTTGGTCAAGCGGGTATTTTTGGGGGATCAGCGCGGCGTTTATTTTAATTACAAGCCTTGTATCGGGCAGTTACCCGGCATTTTATTTATCATCTTTTAACCCCGTGCACGTTTTAAAAGGAGGCTTCCAGGCCGGGCGTTTTGCAGCTTTACCCAGGAAAGTATTGGTAGTGTTTCAATTTACGGTTTCAATAGTGTTGATCGTCGGAACTATAATTGTTTACCGGCAAATACATCATGCGAAAGACCGCCCGGTTGGTTACAGCAAGGATGGATTGCTGATGGTACAAATTAAATCACCAGACCTGCTTCAGAAATATGACGTTCTGGCAAGACAATTAAAAAGTGAAGGTGTTGCAACCGAAGTAGCAAAATCGTCAAGCCCCACTACCGCAGTTTGGTCAAACAACGGAGGCTTGGAATGGCGCAATAAAGATCCAAATAAGGTTGACGGTTTTGGCACTATTTGGATTACACATAATTATGGAAAAACGATAGGATGGCAATTCAAAGAAGGAAGAGATTATTCTCCCGCATTTTCAAGCGATTCTGTAAGTATTAACAGCGATAGCAGCATTCTGCATAGCATTGTTATTAATGAAGCCGCCGCAAAATATATGGAATTGAAAAACCCTGTTGGAGAAATCATCAGGTGGGGAAGCTTTCAGTTTAAAATTATAGGGGTCATAAAAGATATGATCATGGAGTCACCTTTCGATGCAGTACGGCAAACAATGTATCTCGTTTATTTAGATGAAGCAAATGCCTGTATTCACATACGCATCAACCCGGAAATAAGCATTGGCAAGGCCCTGGCTAAAATGGAATCCATCTTCAAAAAATTAGCTCCCGCCGTACCTTTTGATTACCAGTTTGTAGATACGGAGTATGCTGCAAAATTTGCTACAGAAGAGCGAATTGGCAACCTGGCTTCTTTTTTTGCTGCTTTAGCGATTTTTATTTCCTGTCTTGGTTTGTTTGGTCTCGCTTCCTTTATTGCCGAAAAGCGCACAAAAGAAATTGGTATTCGCAAAGTGTTGGGAGCTACAATATATAATCTCTGGAAAATGTTATCTAAAGATTTTATTGTGTTGGTACTGGTGGCTTGTTTTATAGCAATTCCTCTTGCTTATTATTTTTTACATCAATGGCTGCAAAAATATGAATACCGCACAGAGATCAGTTGGTGGGTGTTTGTTGTTGCCATCGGTGGTGCCATAGTAATTACAGTACTAACAGTAAGTTTCCAGGCCATTAAAGCGGCAATTGCCAACCCGGTGAGATCGTTGCGAACTGAATAAGTGTCATTGCGGACAAATCAGGCAGGAAGCAAAGGATAGAATAAAATTATTTGCATGATCAAAAATTATTTAAAAACCGCCCTTCGCAATCTCAGGAAGAATAAACTCTACTCGGCTATTAATATTTCAGGATTAATGGTTGGGCTGACTGCGTGTTTACTCATTGGCGTTTATATTACAAATGAATTGAGTTATGATAAATTTCATACTAATAAGGAAAGGATCGTAAGAGCAGTGATGGAATACAGCAATTCAGGTACTGTATCGGCCGCTGCTACAACCGGTACGAAAACGGGCCCGCAGTTTAAGCGAACCTTTCCTGCTGTGGAAGAATATGTAAGAGCTTATATAAGCACGAGGATAGTAAAACAAGATGAGAAGATTTTTGAAGAAAGCCGTTTTCTTTATGCTGATGAAGCTTTCTTTGAAGTTTTTTCATTCCCTCTGCTACAAGGAAATGCGTCGGATGTATTGAATGCCCCGGATAAGATAGTTATCACGGAAGCGGCCGCATTGAAATATTTCGGGGCGGATAATGCTTTGAACAAAACATTGACTATCGGTGATAAAGATTATCTCGTTTCGGGCGTATGTAAAAATGTACCGCAAAATTCCCAGATCAAATTTGATTTTGTTACACAATTTTTGAATATAGGCAATCATGTAAAGGAAGAACAATGGTGGACAGCCAATTGGGTCACCTATCTGCTGGTAAGAGATAAGAACAGTATTCCAGGCCTGCAGCAACAGATCACGGAATACATGAGCACCCCGGAAGTAAGGAAAGAAGCCCGGCTGGAAGGGTCTAACTACCTCCGTTATAATCTTGAGCCTTTACTAAGTGTGCACCTTCACTCTTCACTGGCCGGCTTTGAACCCAATGGCAACATGACCTATATATATATGTTTGCCGTAATAGCGGTACTTATTTTAATTATTGCGTGTGCCAATTACACCAATCTTGCTACTGCACAATCCGCCGGCAGAAGCGGAGAGATCGGTATGCGGAAAGTAATGGGTGCTTCCAGACGGGAGGTGTTTATGCAGTTTATTGGTGAATCATCAGCCATCACTTTTATTGCTGCGGCACTGGCATTGGCGCTAAGTCTATTCCTTATTCCTTATTTTAATGCAATAACGGGCAAGCATTTTGTAATGGCGGACTTAATGCAACCAGCACCAGTTGCTATGCTGATAGTTTTTGCAAGTATTGTTAGTTTCCTGGCAGGAGCTTATCCGGCATTGGTTTTATCAGGAACACAGATCATGGGTATTCTTAAAAAAGGATTCAATTTTACCGGCACCAACAATCTTTTACGCAAATCTTTAATTGTAGTTCAGTTTGGTATCTCTGTTTTCCTGATCATCTATACAACCATTATACTACAGCAGATGAGCTTTTTGCAGCATAAAAACCTGGGGTATGATAAAGATCATTTACTGGTACTTCCTGTTGATAGCAGGATGACGACAAACTATGAAACCATCAAAGAAGCAATTGCCGCGGTGCCCGGCGTGGAAGACATTACTGCTGCTTATGAAACACCGGAATTTGTAGGGTGGGGCGATGGTATCAGGGCCACCGATCAAAAAGGTTTTCATGATATATCGGTTAATGCTATGCCAGTTGATCTCAATTTCACCAAAACGTTGAAAATGGAAATGCTTGCCGGACGTGATTTTCAACAGAGTGATTTTGGATTGATGGATACAGCAAATAACGCAGCCAATTTTCGCCAACCTTTTATTATTAATGAATCATTAGCTAAAAAGATCGGGTGGGAGCCAGCCCAGGCCATTGGAAAATCCATTGAGAAAACCGCACAGGGACCAGTAGTAGGAGTAGTGAAGGATTTCAATTTTGAAAGTTTGCATGAGCCGGTAAAGCCATTGGTGATTTTGCTGAATAAAGACCTGGCTAGGACATTCATGGTTCGTATTAAAAGTAATGACATGCAATCAGTGATCAACCGGCTTGCAGTGTTATGGAAACAAAGAGTGGCTCATCGTCCTTTTGAATATCATTATTTAGATGAGGATTATAATAAGCTGTATATAGCCGAGCAGCGTACATCAGCACTGTTTGGCGTTTCCGCCGTTTTAGCCATACTGCTTGCCTGTTTGGGATTGTTTGGTTTAGCCGCATTTACCACTATGCAGCGAATAAAAGAGATCGGAATCCGAAGGGTGCTGGGAGCTGATATCAGTAGTATTACATTGCTTATTTCAAAGAATTTTTTATCGTTAGTGGGCATTTCAATTCTTATTGCAATGCCGCTGGCCTGGTATGCCGGTAATCATTGGCTACAGAATTTTGCATTCCGTATCTCAATCAATGGATGGTTGTTTGCAGCGGCTGCTCTCATAGTACTGCTGATTGCATTGATCACTGTAAGCTTCCAGGTAATTAAAGCTACAATTGCTAACCCGGTGAAATCATTGCGGACTGAATGACGTCACTGCGGAAGCAGCGAAGCGGGTCATTGCGAACAACGTGAAGCAGAAGAACAGAATAAAAAATAACCATGATAAAAAATTATTTCATTCTTGCCTGGAGAAACCTGCTTAGGAACAAGGTTTACAGCTTTATCAATATTACAGGGCTTAGTATTGGCCTTGCCTGTTGTATGCTTATTATTTTGTATAATAACGATGAAGTGAGTTACGATCGATTTAATAAAAATGCAAACAATATTTACCGCATTACCAATGCCCGGATTGGCCCTGATGGTAAAGAGCAAGGTAGAAATGGTATAACCGGCATGATGCCCGGTCCGGCTTTTAAAAATGAAATACCTGAAGTGAAAGAATTTGTAAGGCTGCAGGGAGAACAGTTGCCGGTAAAAGTTGGAACGGAGATTTTTGAGCAGGAAGCAATGTATGCGGATGAAAATTTCTTTAATGTTTTTTCTTTTCCGTTAAAAGAAGGAAACAGGAATCAGGTGTTGAAGGATATGTACTCTGTAGTATTGAATGAAGAAGTGGCAAAGAAATTTTTTGGTACAGGGAATGTCATTGGTAAAACAATTGAACTGCCATTAGGTACTGATCATGATGGCGTAAATAAAGACAATAAGTTTGAAACTTTTACAATTAGCGGTGTGGTGCCCGTATCCCCACAAAATTCTTCTATTAAAATACAGATGTTGCTGCCAATGAAGCTAAACCTTCGGCAAGGCAGGGAAGATAAGCAATGGATTAATTTTTATCTCAACACGTTTGTTGTATTGCATCCCGATGCAGATGTAAAAAAAGTGGAAAAGAAATTTAAAAAGGTGTACGAAGCAAATGCAGCTGAAGAGATTAAAACAGTGCAGGAAAAATTCAACATGAGAGAAACCATACACTATGGTTTGCAGCCGTTGTTGAGTATGCACCTGAGTACAGATTACGCAGCACAGAATGGATTGGTAGACGGAAGCAATCCCATTTACTCAAAAATATTAGGCGGCATTGCCTTGTTTATGTTGCTGATAGCCTGTATTAATTTTGTAAACCTCACTGTAGCCCGGTCATTAAAAAGGGCAAAGGAAATTGGCGTAAGAAAAGTAATTGGTGGTGAAAGAAAGCAATTGATTGCACAATTCCTGGGCGAATCATTTGTGCTCAGTTTTTTTTCATTTGTATTGGCAATTGTACTGGTGATGCTGGTATTGCCATTGTTTAATTCATTGTCAAATAAAGTTCTTTCATTTTCTTATTTGCTGAATGCTGAATTGATCTGGGGTTATGTTGCGCTATTCATTGTCACCTCATTGCTGGCAGGTTTTTACCCTGCACTGGTTTTGTCTGGTTTCAATCCTGTTCAAACATTATACAACCGCATGCCACTGTCGGGAAAAAATTATTTATCAAAAAGTTTAGTGGTGCTGCAGTTTACATTAACTACATTTTTAATTATTGCCACTATTACTATTTACTCACAGTTTAATTACCTGACAAAATTTGAACTTGGCTACAACGATAAAAATTTAGTGCTGATAAATACCGACCGGATGAAAGCTGATAAAGTGGCTGTGTTTAGGAGTGAGTTAATGAAGAATCCTTCTGTACAATCAATTGCTGTACGGCAAAGAGGCCAATGGGGTACAATAGCTAAGGTGAATGGCGAACAGATAGAGTTTGCAATGGATGTTATAGATCATGCTTTTTTACCTGTACTTGAAATACCGGTTGTACAGGGAAGAAATTTTTCTGTGGCTTTTCCGTTAGATTCTACTCAGTCTGTTTTAGTAAATGAAGCATTTGTAAAAAAGGCTGGCTGGAAAGAAATTAATAACAAGCAGGTTGATTTTTTTTACGACAGCATAAAATACAACGTAGTGGGTGTGGTAAAAGATTATCATTATGCTTCGCTGATGGAAGAAATTAAACCGCAGTTGTTTATCATGCATCCCAAATACAGTTACGGGCAACTGCTGGTAAAAATTAAACCGCAGCAAACGTCTGCCACTTTAAACCATATTGAAAAAGTATTTAAAGCCCAGATGCCTTTTATACCCTATAAGTATGATTTTAAAGATGCAATAAATGTGAAGCAATATGCATCGGACGAAAAATGGAAACAGATAATTTTCTTTGCAGCCTGCCTTACTATTTTTATTTCTTGCATTGGTTTGTTTGGCCTTGCTGCACTCGCCGCAGAGAAAAGAACAAAAGAAATTGGTATTCGAAAAGTGCTTGGCGCATCTGCTACTAATATCACCACAAAATTATCGGGAAGTTTTGTGAAACTGGTATTAATAGCTGCATTACTTGCTTTCCCTGCGGCTTGGTGGGCTATGAACAAATGGCTGCAAAATTATCCTTACCGAATCACCATGGATATTTGGGTATTTGTTTGTGCTGGCGTAACAGTTTTGATGATTGCATTGTTCACTATAAGTTTTCAATCTATTAAGGCGGCTGTTGCTAATCCGGTGAAATCGCTGCGAACGGAATAACATCGCTGCGGGCAATGGGAAGGAGGAAGCAAAAGAACTGAATAAATACAGTAATATGGGTATTAATTTTTTTAAAATAGCATGGCGTAATCTTCTAAGGAACAAAACATTTTCCTTTATAAATATTTCCGGGCTTGCTATTGGCATGGCAGCCGCTATTCTTATTTTATTATGGATACAGCATGAAAGAAGTTATGATAATTTTCATGAAAAGAAAGACCGTTTATACCAGGTATGGAACCGCTATACAACTGATGGGAAGATTGGTTGCTGGAATAATACGCCCAAGCCTATGGCCCTTGCTATATCGCAGGATTATCCTGATGTAGAAAAAACGGCAAGGGTTAATTTTTTACCTCCTGTAAAAATCGCTTTGGGTGATAAACAATTTTACGGCCGTGGAAGAATTGTGGATTCTTCGTTCCTAGACATGTTTACATTTCCATTGGTAAAAGGAAATCTTTCGACTGCTTTAAATGATGTATCATCTATCGTATTGACAGAAAAGCTTGCCGTATCAATTTTTGGCAATGACGATCCGATTGGAAAAATATTGAAATTGGATAATACAGACAATTTCAAAGTATCAGCTGTAGTAAAAGCACCTCCTACCAATAGCCAGTTTGAATTTGAGTTCCTGTTGCCCTGGTCGTATATGCGAATGAATGGACGGGATGATACTAATTGGCTAAACAATTCAATCGCAACCTATGTACTGTTAAAGAAAAGATCTTCGCTTGCCTCTATAGAACCCAAAATAAAAACACTTCGCAAAAAGTATGATAAGGACGACCCGAAAATGGAAACGTTTCTATACCCGATGAGCCGGTGGCATTTATACGGTTCATTTGAAAACGGAAAAGAATCCGGCGGCCGGATAGAGATTGTGCGTTTATTCGGCATCATCGCGGCATTTATCCTGCTTATTGCGTGTATCAACTTTATGAACCTCAGTACAGCTAGAAGTGAGAAGAGGGCGAAAGAAGTAGGTGTTCGCAAAGTCGTAGGAGCGCAAAAGAAATCACTGATAGCACAGTTTCTAGGCGAATCAGTATTGCTTGCACTAATCGCAGGTGCATTCGCATTGTTTATCATTCAGCTTGCGTTACCCGCCTTTAATAAACTCGTGGACAAAAAATTATTTATTGATTTTGGAACCCCTCTTTTCTGGCTCGCCGCTCTGGCATTTGTACTGATCACCGGTATTCTTGCCGGCAGTTATCCCGCAGCCTATCTTTCTTCTTTCAAACCCATAAGTGTATTGAAAGGAAGTCTGAAAGCTGCGAATGCATTGGTTACGCCGCGTAAAGTTTTAGTGATTGCTCAATTCTCCTTTGCTATTATTCTTATTATCGCGACAATTATTGTGCGCCAGCAAATACAGAAAGCACAGGACAGGCAGGCAGGTTATGGCCAGGATAACCTCGTGTATCATTTTACCGAAGGAGAGTCAGGAAAAAAACATGAGCTGATAAAAAGTGAATTGCTGGCATCAGGCGCTGCGGTATCAGTGACCATGACAAGTTCACCGGTAACAGAAGGATGGAGTAATTCATGGGGATTGCAATGGCCAGGAAAAGACCTTAAAGACAAAACAATTATTAACGTGTTTTGCGCAGATGATGCTGTCGTAAAAACATTGGGCCTGCAGTTAGTAAAGGGCAGGGACTTCGATTTGAAAAAATTCCCAACCGATTCCAATGCGGCCATACTGAATGAATCAGCTGCAAAACACATGGGATTTAAGGAGCCTCTCGGTCAGGTGATAAAAGATATGGGGCAGGATTGGCATGTAGTAGGTGTAATAAAAGATTTTATTATCAACTCTCCCTATCACCCGCTCGAACCCATGTTCATTGCCGGGGCAAAGGGATGGTTTAACGTGATGCATATAAAATTAAACGGCAGGAATCCAACAGAAAAAAACATCGCATCACTTAAAGATATTTTTAAAAAATACAATCCTGAGTACGACATAAACTATCGTTTCGCGGATGAAGAATATGCGCGGAAATTTAATGATGAAAGAAGAACAGGCACGCTGGCTACTTTGTTTTCGATGCTGACCATTATCATCTCCTGTTTGGGTCTGTTTGGCTTATCTATTTATATGGCCGAAAACAGGATAAAGGAAATAGGCGTTCGCAAAATATTAGGAGCTTCGACCGGTAATATAACGATGCTGCTATCCAGGGATTTTTTAAAATTAGTACTTATCGCTTTTGTTATTGCTTTGCCGGTTGCTTATTGGGCGATGCATACCTGGTTACAAAATTTCCCCTATCGTGTTAATATCCAGTGGTGGGTATTTGCATTGGCAGGTTTATCAGCAGTGGCCATTGCATTATTCACTGTAAGTTTCCAGGCGATAAAAGCGGCTATTGCCAACCCGGTAAAGTCATTGCGAACAGAATAATAAATATATACATGACGAAAAATTATTTTAAAATAGCCTGGCGTTCCCTTCGCAAGCATACAACCTATACAGCCATCAACATTATTGGCCTTACCATTGGTTTGGGCTGTTGCCTGATGATCGCTTTATATGTTCAGGACGAATTGAGTTATGATAAATACCATAAAAATAGCGACCAGATATACCGTGTTATACATGGCAATGCTGAAGACGGAAAGCCGAAAGATGCAAAGAGTCATGACTATCGTTTCCAGGTTTGGGGTAATGCGCCTGTAGGTGCTGCGCTGAAAGCAGACTTTCCGGAAGTAAAAGAAGTGATCCAGTTTTCCGGCCGTTCAACTATTTTACTAAAGAATGGTGAGAATGTTTTCCAGGAGGAAAACGTTTTTTTTGCTGACTCAAATACGTTGAAGGTTTTTAGCTGGCCACTTGTAGCAGGTGATCCTGGCACTGCATTGCTGGCACCCTACTCGGCAGTACTTACCGAAACAACGGCGAAAAAGTATTTTGGCAACGAAAACCCTATTGGTAAAATATTGCAGGGAGGCGGTACAGGAGGCAGAGCAAGCGAAGGTGTATATAAAGTAACAGGAGTAATGAAAGATGTGCCTTCTAACTCTCATTTTACTTTTGATGCCCTGATGTCAATGAGTTCTTTTAAACAATCGTGGGCAGAAGTATTTGACGAATGGGGCTATGTTGATTTCTATACCTACTTTTTGACAGTCCCTCATACGGATATAAGAAAACTCACAGCGAAGGTTCCTGATTTTTTAACCCGGCACAATGCTACGAGAGAAGGCCGTTATACGATTGCTTTTGAACCGCTGAATGATGCGTATTTACATTCATCAGCCGAAAGGCAACCCGGTACCACAGGTAATCTTTCAAGTATTTATCTTTTTACAATTATTGGCCTGTTTATTTTATGTATTGCCTGTGTCAATTTTATGAACCTGGCAACGGCACGTTCCATGGAGCGGGCAAAAGAAGTAGGCGTCAGGAAAGTTGCGGGCGCAAATAGAAAGGAATTGATCAACCAGTTCTTTAGTGAGTCGTTACTGATGGTTTTTTTATCAGCTATCCTGGCCATCATATTGGTGATAGCAGCGCTTCCTTTAATGCAGGCATTTACCGGAAAGGATTTTCAGTTTGGCGACATTATCAATACAAGGTCGATATTAATTTATTCAGTGACCGTAGTAATTACCGGCATACTTGCAGGTATTTACCCTGCCATCATTTTATCAGGCTTTAAACCCATTACGGTATTAAAGGGGTCTTTCAAAACATCTTCAAAGGGAGTGAATTTAAGGCGGGGACTGGTAATACTGCAGTTTAGCCTTTCTATTTCACTCATTGTTGGCACTATCATAGTATTCAGGCAGCTGAATTTTATGCAGCATAAAAGCATGGGCTTTAAGAGCGAACAAATGCTTGTGATCGATTTTAACTACGATGAAAAGGTAATTAGCCAAATAGAAGCCATCAAGAATATTTTTCTTAAGCAACCAGGTGTTACGTCCGTTTCTGCTTCAAGAAGTGTACCTGGCAGTTACTTTCCAAATGCAGGTACCGAAATACAATCCTCAAATGGTGGCACTAAACAGGAGGCCCCTGCATTATTTGAAGTAGATGTTGATTTTATAAAACACTTTGGTTTACAAATGGCCGCAGGAAGGGCTTATTCAAGAGATTTTCCGGCAGATACAGCCCGGTCACTTATTATAAATGAGGCTGCTGCAAAACTATTTGGCTATGCCGATCCGCAAAAAATTATCGGCAAACATTTTCAGCAATGGGGAAGAGAAGGCCAGGTGATAGGTGTAGTAAAAGATTTCAATTACCTGTCACTGCATAGAAAAATCGAGCCATTAGCATTAAGATTAGAGCCCCTCAGCAGCAGGTATTTTACACTTAAAGTTAAGCCAGAAAATATACAGGCTACCATTGGCGCTTTGAAAAATGTATGGACAAACGTGGCGCCACAAAGACCATTTTTATATAACTTTTTAGATGAGAGTTTCAGTCGTCAATACGACGCAGATATAAGATTCAGGGGCTTATTTACTTTTTTCTCAGGTTTCGCCGTTTTAATTGCTTGCTTAGGGCTGCTTGGCTTAGCCACCTATACTGCACAGCAACGCACCAAAGAAATTGGCGTAAGAAAAGTTTTAGGTGCATCTACAGGCAGCATTGTACAATTATTATCTAAAGACTTTGTAAAGCTTGTGTGCGCAGCTATCATTATTGCTACTCCGCTTGCCTGGTGGGCCATGAATAAATGGTTGCAGGATTTTGCATTCAGAATAGAAATTAAATGGTGGATGTTTTTGCTGGCAGGTGTTGTGGCATTGATTATTGCTTTATTAACCATAAGTTTTCAAGCCATTAGAGCAGCAGTTGCTAACCCTGTAAAATCGTTGCGCACAGAGTGATTCCGTGATTGCGGGCGGAGAAGCAAAAAGCAGCAATTGCTAACCCGGTTCGTTCAATGGGAACTGAATAAACAAGGGAGCAGAATAGGGAATGAACAATAAATAATGGGCAACCAAACGTAAACCAACTTGTAAACCATTGAGCGTATAAACTTTCTAAGATGATAAAAGGTTTTTTTAAAATTGCCTGGCGAAACCTGTTTAAGAATAAAGGATTTTCTATGACCAATATTCTCGGACTTACTATTGGTATCACCAGCACTATCATGATCTTTTTATGGGTTCAGGATGAACTTGCCCATGATAAGTTCCAAAACAATTATAATAATATACACCAGGTGTTTGCCCACCGCAATTTCAACAACCAGATATTTACGGACAGAAACATGGTACTGCCATTGGCCAAATCACTTGAAGATGCTTCTCCGCAAATAAAAAATGCGGTGGTTACAACGCACCGGCAGTCACATATACTTACTTACGGCGATACTAAATTGAAAAAAGAAGGTCACACAGTAAGTGAACATTTTTTTGACATGTTCTCCTGGAAATTTATTAAAGGCAATGCGGCAACCGCTCTTCCTGACGCCTATTCGCTCGTATTAACAGCGTCAGCGGCAAAGGCTTTGTTTGGAAATGCTGATCCGATAAATAAAGTAGTAAGAATCGACGACGATTATGATGCCAAAGTTACCGCCATTGTTCAGGATCCCCCCGGCAATTCTACTTTCCAGTTTGACTTTATTAATATGTTTAATTATTCCGGCGATTATGAAAAAAGAGCATTGACCAACTGGCAAAACTCGTCATGGACAGTATTCGTTCAAACGGTTTCCGGTGCGAATATGCGAACGCTGGATAAAACAATTAATGACATCAAGCATCAGCATGATCCCAACGATAAAATGAGCACCTATTTTACTTTTCCGATGAAAAAATGGCGGCTTTACAGCGATTTTAAAGACGGGAAAAATGTAGGCGGCATGATTGAGTATGTGAGGCTTTTCTCCATAGTTGCAATTATTATTTTATTGATCGCCTGTGTTAATTTCATGAACCTTTCAACAGCACGTTCCGAAAAAAGAGCGAAAGAAGTTGGCGTCCGGAAAACATTAGGTTCGGGTAAAAAGCAACTTATACTGCAATTCTTTTCTGAGTCAATTATATTAGCCTTTGTTGCTTTTGTCTTTTCTGTAGTTGCGGTTTATTTATTACTACCTTCTTTCAATACATTGGTTGATAAAGATTTGACATTAAATATAGCGCAGCCGCTTTTCTGGTGCGGCGCTCTTGCAATTATTTTATTTACCGGGCTGGTAGCAGGAAGTTATCCCGCCTTGTATCTTTCTTCTTTCAATCCGATCACTGTGTTGAAAGGAACGTTTAACAGCGGAGCAAAAGCTGTATTGCCCAGGCGCATCCTTGTTGTGGCGCAATTCATCATTTCCATTCTGCTTGTTTCTGCCACTATTATTATTTATCAGCAGATACAACATGTAAAGCACAGGGACATCGGCTATAATCCTGATAACCTGATCATGGTGCCTTCTTCACCTGATAGTAGGAAAAATTTTGCAGTCGTAAAACAGGAATTGCAAAAAACGGGATTGATCAATGCAGTTACACAGACATCTTCTCCTATTACAGATATATGGTGGAGGTCGCCGGCCCCGGATTGGGAAGGAAAGCCGGCCGATGGTGAAATTATCATGGCGGGATTAGCTACGGATATTGACTTTACAAAAACAATGGGCGTTAAGATTCTGCATGGAAAGGATTTTTCAGGAACACCTTCGGATTCATCGTCCATGTTGCTGAATGAGGCAGCCGTAGAAGCTATGGGGTTAACAAATCCGGTAGGTATGCAAATGAAATATGGGCAGAACTATACCGTCATTGGTGTTACCGGCAATGTTGTAATGGGATCACCGTATCAAGCGGTGGATCCCATGATGGTATTTTATGATCCGAAAAATTCGAGTTCAATAAGTATACGACTCAATAATGCGGCTCATCTTCAGAAGTCGCTGCAAGCTATTGAGGCCATTTTTAAAAAATTCAATCCAGCCTACCCATTCGAATACCAGTTCGTTGATCAGGAATTCGGTAAGAAATTTTTAACTGAGGATCTGATCAGCCGGATTATTAACATTTTTGCCGGTCTTGCCATTTTTATCTGTTGCATCGGACTTGCGGGCCTGGCTTCTTTTACTATTCAAAAACGAATACGCGAAATAGGCATCCGCAAAGTGTTAGGCGCTACAGTACAGCAGTTGTTAATGCTTATCTCTAAAGAGTTTTTAAAGCTGGTATTGATTGCATTTGTAATAGCAGTGCCATTAACGTGGTGGATGATGAATAACTGGTTGGAAAAATATCCTTACCGGGTTAGTATCAGTGTATGGTTATTTGGCGCGGTAGGGATTATTATTCTGATGTTGACACTGGTGGTAGTAAGTTTAAATACAATGCGGGCGGCTGTTGCAAATCCGGTAAAATCATTGCGAACGGAGTGAGCCGCGAAGGGGAACATGAATGTTGGATTAAGAGTTTACATGCAGGGTTGCGTCCGGGATGGGGGTACGGTTGTTATTAGACAACCCTTGCCATCGCCCGGCTGATGGTAATCCATGATTGTATTAGAGCAGCAATTACAAATCGGTAAAATTATTGCGAACTGAATAAATATTTCTTATGATAAAAAATTATTTTAAAATCGCCTGGCGCAACCTCGTTAAAAGCAAAGGATACAGCGCCATTAATATTGGTGGACTTGCCGTAGGTATGGCTGTAGCCATGCTGATTGGATTATGGGTATATGATGAACTTTCGTTTGACAAATACCATAAGAATTATGACCGCATTGCCCAGGTAATGCAGCACGCCAGTTTTAATGGGAAAGTGCAGTCTCAAGTGTCTAACCCGGCAGCTATGGGTCCCGAAATCAAAAACAAGTATGGTAGCGACTTTGAACATGTGCTGCAGGCATCCTGGGTAGGGGGCCATCTACTTAGTTTAGGAGATAAGCATATATCCAAAGAAGGAATATTCTTCGAGTCCGAAGCCCCGGAAATGTTATCACTGGAAATGATCCGTGGAGCAAGAGCCGGTTTAAAAGATCCGTACTCGATTTTGCTTTCAGCATCTACAGCGGAAGCTATTTTTGGAAAAGATGACCCTATTAATAAAACATTGAAATTCGACAGAACTTATGATGTAAAAGTTACCGGTGTATATAAAGATTTACCAGATAATACAACGTTTAGGGAAATTAAAATTATGATGCCCTGGGAATTTTGGTTAATTCAAAATCCATGGGTGAAAAAAATGAAGGATCCCTGGGACGCCAATTTTTCTCAAACCTTCGTACAGATTGCCGCCAATGCTGATATGGATAAAGTTTCAGCTAAAATTAAAAACGTAAAGCTGGATAACATCCCGGAAGAGGAAAAAAAATATAAGTGGGCCGCTTTTTTACAGCCTATGAGTAAATGGAACCTGTACAACGAATTTAAAAATGGAATAAACACCGGTGGTAATATCCGGTATGTGTGGTTGTTTGGAATTATCGGCGTTTTTGTATTGATACTGGCTTGTATCAATTTCATGAATCTTGCTACAGCCCGTAGTGAAAAACGGGCTAAGGAAGTAGGCATACGCAAGACAATGGGTTCAATGCGCTGGCAGTTGATCAAACAATTTTTTGCCGAATCCTACCTGGTGGTTTTGCTTGCGTTTATAATGTCCGTGATCCTCGTATCGTTATTTCTTCCTTTATTCAATGAAGTTGCCGGGAAAAAAATTGCCATTCCCTGGTCAAGCCCTGTATTATGGTTATCCAGTCTTGCATTTATTTTCATTACAGGATTGCTTTCCGGCAGTTATCCGGCCTTGTATCTTTCATCGTTCCAGCCATTGAAAGTATTGAAAGGCACGTTTCGTGTCGGCAGGTTTGCCTCTGTTCCCCGCAAGATTTTAGTTGTAACGCAGTTCACCGTTTCCGTTATGCTCATCATCGGAACAATTATCGTGTACCAGCAAATTCAACATGCTAAAAACCGGCCCATTGGATATATACGTAATGGTTTGATTAATCTGAGTATGGAGAAGGAAATAGGTGAGCACTATGAAGCGGTACGGGCAGAGCTAAAAAGTTCCGGAGCCATTGAAGAAATGGCGGCATCCAATAGTCCTTTAACAGGGGTATGGAATACCAATGGTGGTTTTGACTGGGAAGGGAAAGATCCTAACCTGGCGGTTGATTTCCCTAACAGCAGGGTAACTCATGAATTTGGTAAAACCGTGAATTGGAAAATTAAAGAAGGCCGGGATTTCTCCAGGGACTTTGCAACAGATTCAATGGCATTTGTAATAAATGAATCGGCAGCTAAATTTTTAGGCTTTAGAGAACCGGTTGGTAAAACATTAAAATGGAATGACCAGCCCTTTACTATCATTGGTGTTGTCAACGATATCATGCAGGAATCACCTTTTTATCCTGTACGGCCTTCCTTGTATCATATCGATAGAGTTGAAGACATGTATAACCTGATCATAAAACTCAACCCGCATCAGAATGCAGGGCAGTCATTAACCAAGATCGAACAGGTATTAAAAAAGTTTACACCCACCGTTCCGTTCGATTACAAATTTGTGGATGAGGAGTTCGGCAATAAGTTCCGTGCCGAAGAGCGCATCGGTAAGCTCTCGTCCTATTTTGCCATACTTGCCATTTTTATTTCCTGCCTTGGCTTATTTGGCATGGCAAGTTTTGTTGCGGAACAGCGTACTAAAGAGATCGGTATCCGTAAAGTGTTAGGAGCAAGTATTGTAAATCTATGGCGGTTACTTTCAACGGAGTTTGTGCTACTGGTGATCTTGTCCTGCGTTATTGCTACGCCAATTGCCTGGTATTACCTGCACAACTGGCTTGCAAACTACGATTACCGGATCGAAATAAAATGGCAGGTATTTGTGCTGGCTGCAGTTATTGCGTTGTTCATTACGCTGTTGACGGTTAGTTTCCAGGCCATCAAGGCGGCGATTGCAAACCCAGTCCGGTCATTGCGAACAGAGTGATACAAATGAAGTGCTGGCCAAATTATTTGCCTGATAAAAATATTTGAAAATTGCCTGGTTGCCCAGACAAAGCGAGAGAGGAAATTAAGCAGATAAGTGCATTCTAAGGTGAAGGGAAAGACAGCGACAATATTATTTTTTAAATAATTTTTATGTTTAAAAATTACTTCAAAATAGCCTGGCGAAATTTAGCAAAGAATAAAGTGTATTCTTCTATTAATATTGCCGGCCTCGCGACAGGGATAGCTGTTGCCTTGTTGGTTGGATTGTGGATATGGGACGAACTTTCCTTTAATTCCTATCACCGGAATCATTCAAGGCTGGCGCAAATAATGCTCAATCAAACCTCCAATGGTGAAATCTATACAGATGAAACCATTGCCATGCCACTTGGTGAGGCTTTGCGTACCGGGCATGCAGCGGATTTTAAATATGTATCTCTTTCTTCTTGGGAAAATGAGCATACTCTTGTTGTGGAAAACAATAAACTACCAGCTGCCGGGAGATGGGTAGAGCCTGATTTTCCTGAAATGTTTACACTCGATATGGTAAACGGTAACAGGGATGTGTTGAAAGATCCTTCTACCATATTGCTAGCTGAATCAACTGCCAAAGCTCTTTTCGGGAGGGATAATCCTATTAATAAAACGGTGAAGCTGGATAATAAGATGGATATGAAGATAGGTGGTGTTTATAAAGACCTTCCTCATAATAGCAGTTTTTATGAAACTAAAATTTTATTGCCCTGGGGCCACAAAGAAAACTGGATGAATAGGCAGACAAGCTGGACTAATCACTGCGGTGTATTGTATGTACAGTTGAGTGATAATGCCGATTTTAATAATACGAATACGAAAATTAAAAACATTCCTACACCTCACGTAGAAAAGGTGAAGGAAGAGATCATGCTGCATCCTATAGCAAAGCTCAATCTTTATACAAAGTTTGAGAATGGAAAAGCAGCGGGCGGCCGTATACAATTCGTATGGTTGTTCGGGATCATCGGCGCATCCGTACTATTATTGGCTTGTATCAACTTCATGAATCTCTCTACTGCAAGAAGTGAGAAACGTGCTAAAGAAGTAGGCATACGAAAGGCTATGGGCTCATTGCGTACTCAGTTGATCGGTCAATTTTTAAGTGAGTCCATTTTTTTGTCTGTGCTTGCTTTTATACTGGCATTGGTATTGGTTCAGTTATCGCTTCCTTTTTTTAACGGGTTAGCCGGTAAACAAATGTCTCTTTTCTGGAACAGCCCTTTGTTCTGGATAATAGCGTTCGCTTTTACTTTATTCACAGGAATCATTTCAGGGAGTTACCCCGCATTTTATTTATCCGGGTTTGAGCCGATCAAAGTATTGAAAGGGGTCTTTAAAGCAGGACGCTTTGCCTCGCTGCCGCGTAAAGTATTCGTGGTGGTGCAATTTTCTGTGTCCGTTATTCTGATTATCGGTACGATCATCATTTTGCGGCAAATTCAATATGCTAAAGACCGCCCAACGGGCTTTTCACGCGATGGTCTAATTTCCGTGCCACTTACTGAAGGCCTGTATGGAAAATATAATATACTCCGTAATGATCTATTGCAAACCGGGGTTGTTGAAAATATGGCCGAGTCATCTCAACCTGCTTCACATTTTAGCAACAATAATAGTATTGAATGGAGAGGCAAAGATCCAAACCTGGAAATCTATTTCAGGAATGTAAATGTGACACCTGAATTTGGAAGCACAATTGGCTGGGAAATTAAACAAGGGCGTGATTTTTCAAAAGATTTTCTTACTGATTCCGGGACTGTTATACTGAATGAAAGCGCGGTAACCGCGACGGGACTTAAAGAACCTGTTGGTGAAATAATAAAGTTTGGTGCAAAAAATTATACAGTTGTTGGTGTTGCAAAGGATATGCTGACACAATCACCATATGATCCCATGCATCCATCTGTCTTTTTTTGCGAAGGATGGATGGGCGTGGTTACGATCAGGATGAAGCCAGGTATAAGTCAAGCAAGTGCGTTGGGGAAAATAGCAACGGTTTTTAGAAAATATACGCCCGGCAACCCGTTTCAATACAAGTTTGTAGATGATGAATATGCGAAAAAGTATTCCAATGAGGTAAGGATAGGCAATCTTGCGAGCTTCTTTGCTATCCTGGCTATTTTCATTTCATGTCTCGGTTTATTTGGCCTGGCATCTTTTGTAGCCGAACAGCGAACCAAAGAAATCGGTGTACGCAAAGTACTTGGCGCTACGGTATTTAATCTTTGGAAAATGCAATCCAAAGAATTTGTAGGATTAGTAAATATTGCTTGCCTTATTGCGATCCCTGTCGCCAGGTATTTTTTAAACCAATGGTTGCAGAATTATAATTACCGCATAGAAATATCCTGGTGGATTTTTGCCGTGGCAATTTCCGGAGCCGTTGTTATTACATTATTGACAGTGAGTTTCCAGGCTATCAAAGCAGCAGTTGCAAACCCGGTGAAATCATTGCGAGCGGAATGAGCAAAAAAGGAAAATAGGAATTAGAATTCTGAATTAAAAAATGAAGTTGCCATGATAAAAAATTATTTTAAAATAGCATTAAGAAACCTCTGGAAAAACAAAGCTTTTTCTGCCATTAATATTCTCGGCCTGGCTATCGGTATGGCCGCCTGCATTGTGATCATGCTCTTTGTTTTTTATGAAAAAAGTTTTGACGGGATGCATGGTAAAAACATTTACCGTCTTGATGAAGTGCAGAAGTTTGAGGGAATGGTGCAGCCACAAAATGTAGCCTTGTCGATGTACCCGATGGGGCCGACCCTTACCGCAGATTTCGCGGAAATAAAAAACTTTACAAGAGTAAGGCTAGCCAGCAAAGTGGATCTTAGCTATGGCGATAAGCGAATATTTTTTCCAACGATACTTTATGTTGATTCTACCTTTCTTCAATTGTTCGAGTTTAAAGTTATAAGGGGCGATAAAAAAACCATATTGGAAAAGCCCAATAGTATTGCGTTAACAGAAGAAAGTGCCAAAAAACTTTTTGGAAATGAAGACCCGATTGGAAAAACGATAACCAGGTATGTAGGCGATACAATAAATTTTACAGTTACTGGTATCATGAAAGATGCACCTGAAAATTCACATCTGCAGTTCGACGGGCTTGCTTCATTCAGTACGATAGCCGGGCCGGATAATATGAATAACTGGGGTGGTAACTGGCTCGTAACATATCTTGAATTGCAGCAAGGAACAGATATCGCTTCACTGGAGAAGAAATTTCCGTCATATCTGAAAAAATATATGGCGAATGGAGAGGGCTGGAAGTTTTACGAACTATTTCTTCAACCGTTGAATAAAGTACATGATAGCTCTGCCGATATAACCCACGACTATATCAACTATAAAAAATTTGACAAGAGATACACCTATATATTCTCTATTATTGCCATCGTTATCCTGGTAATAGCCTGTATCAATTTTATGAATCTTTCTACAGCCAGGTCAGCAGAAAGAGCAAAGGAAGTTGGGATAAGAAAGACGGTTGGAGCAGGCCGTTATCAATTAGCCAGTCAATTTTTAGGTGAATCCGTATTACTTTCTGTAATGGCATTCATCATCGCCATTATCATCGTTAAATTGTCGTTACCAGCCATTACTAATCTCAGCCAGCGGCAACTGGAACTACCGCTCACGAATTTGCTGCTGCTATTGGCAATCCTGTTGTGTACAATTATTGTGGGAGTATTTGCCGGCTTATACCCGGCGGCGTATCTTTCTTCTTTCAAGCCCATTCGTGTTTTGAAAGGTTCTGTTCAAACCGGGAAAGGTAAAAGCACACTAAGAAATGCACTTGTTGTAGGTCAGTTTACCGGTGCAATATTGTTGATAATAGGAACTGTGTTTGCATTAAGGCAACTACGTTATATGCAGACAAAAGACCCGGGCTTTAACCGTGACCAGGTAATGATCCTACCGCTCAACAGGGTAACATCCGGCAAATATGATGCACTTAAACAGGAACTTCTTACAAATACTGTGGTAAATACTGTCACAGCTTCCCAACAAACTCTCGGTAACAATCTACACCAGGCCGGAATGATATTTCATGGAGATGGTCCGGCCCGTGAACTTACGTCGTCGCAGGTTGTTGTCGATCCTGACTATCTCTCGCTTTATAAAATACAGCTTATTGCCGGAAGAAATTTTACCAATAATCCCAACGATAATGCAAAGGCATATATCGTAAACGAGACAATGGCGAAAGAACTTTTAAAAGATAATCCCAAAGCCCCGTATGAAACTTTGATTGGTAAACATTATGGTTTTAACGGAATGGATTCTGCCGGGTTTATTGCCGGTGTTGCCCGGGATTTTAATTTCAACTCGCTTCATCATAAAATAGAAACACTCAGTATTTTTTGCCAGAAAGATTGGGGTTATAGCGAAGTATCCGTTCGTATTAATGGCGGTAAAGCGCAGGAAGCAATCGGACATATTTCTACCGCCTGGAAAAAGGTTAACCCAGATCAGCCATTCGAATACCGTTTTCTTGACGAGCATTTTGCAGAAATGTATAATGCCGATCGTGCAGTAAGCAAAGTAGTAGGGATACTGGCGGGACTGGCCATCCTTATATCCTGTCTTGGATTGTTTGGACTGGCATCTTATTCCGCGGAAAGAAGAGTGAAAGAGATTGGTATAAGAAAGGTATTGGGCGCATCCATGCAGAATATTACGGCCATGCTATCTAAAGATTTTATCAGGCTGGTGATCATTTCCAATCTTATTGCCTGGCCAATTGCCTGGATAGGAGTAAGTCGTTGGTTGCGGGATTTTGCATACCGGGTGCCCGTAAGCTGGTGGGTTTTTATCGCCGCGGCTGGTATCGCCTTGTTGATTGCCTTGTTTACTGTAAGCTTCCAGGCTATTAAAGCGGCAATTGCGAACCCGGTGAAATCATTGAGAACGGAATAGCTAGTGGGCTTGTAATGAATAGAAGTCGGGAATAGGAAAAAAACAACATTAGAGAATAAAATAGTGATGTTAAAAAATTATTTCAAAACTGCATTCAGAAATCTTGAACGAAACAAGGTTTATTCTTTCATCAACATTGCTGGTTTAAGCATTGGGCTTGCATGCACCATGTTTATTATACTGTATGTAAAAGATGAAGTAAGCTTCGACAGGTTTCACAAAAATGTAAATAACATTTACCGTATTGAACGCA
>WUUC01216236.1_pt1 | contig 54605 bp, 85 predicted proteins | sample 6278441 | NCBI WGS metagenome assembly WUUC01 (sample SAMN13675441, study PRJNA597444) | soil metagenome | isolation source: soil | place: USA: Washington | collected 2017-10
GTCAGTGTTGCGCATATTGGGCATGCAGGGTAGGGTGGGGGGCATGAGTGGAGAAGTGGAGGGTTCGGTGGATGGGGATCAGGGACGAGTCGAAGGGCATCGAGTCGAAGCGGCGTCAGGGAAGATCTGGGAAGACGGCAAGCTCGTACGCGACGGTGGCTGGGAACACGGAACGTGGGTCGGCGGGCAGTGGTGGGGATCGGAGTTGAAGGTGTTGACAGCGCTCGCGGCCACGGAAGGCTTGTCGGCCACATGGTTACGGGCTGACCTGAAAGCTGTCGCGGCAGGGACTGGCAGGCCGAAGGCGATCAGTACCCGGATCAACCATCTCATCGGATTCCTGGCACGCAGAGGCTTGATCTCCCGGACGCAGACGCACATCACGATCCTCGACTACGAGGGCCTGCGTAAGGAGCTGGGACGTGGAAAGTCGAACCTTGAAGGAGGCGACGAACATGAAGAAGATTCACGTGGCGTTGACGGCGGGGCTGCTGTTCCTGGCCGGATGCTCAACGCAGGCGACGGTTCAGACTGTTCCGACAGTCGGGATGTCGGCGACGCCTGAGGCCACGCCTGCCCTGAGGGCGGTGAAGTTCCTCGGATGCTGCGACTCGATCACGGTCGGCAACGACGGCACCAGTTACCGCGATGAGCTTTCCGGGCTGCTTCGGCAGGCTGGAGTCGAGCCGACATTCATCACGACTGCCGTGTCTGGTAGCCCGTGCCTGATGTGGGTGGCGATGATCGAGGATCTGATCAAGGCGAACCAGCCTGATGTTCTGCTGCTCAACTGCGGCACGAATGATGCCGGATACACGGTGGCGCAGCAGAAGGTGTTCGGCGAGAAGTATGCGGCGATCATCAACCATGCCCGCGCCGCCGGGGTGAAGATCATAGTGAGCAAGCTTCAGATCTCCCGGGTTGACGATCGCCCGCAGCTGGCATGGCTTCCCGGCAATGAGGTGAAGCTGAATGTTGTCATCGAGAAAGCCGCCAGGTTCTACGGCGATGTAGGGCTCGCGGATTTCAGCGCCATCCCGGCGACAGTCGGCAACAGCACGGATGGAATGCATCCGAATGCGGCAGGGGAGCTGCTGTACGCGAAGGCATGGTTTTCCGAGGGTCAGCGACTGGGGTGGTGGTAGACATGTCTGAGTGGACGTTCGTGCACATGGCCTGCATGCTTCTTGCAACGATCTGGAATGTTAGCTGGATCTCGGTGTCCTTTGCGAAGGTCCACTTTGTCCGGGATGGCGTCAAGAGGGTCCTGTTCCCGATCTTCAGGGCGGGCAGGGTCGCCATGTTCCCGATTCTTGCAGCAACTGTCGTCAGTTCCGCGATGGATGGCGACACCTGGGAATGGATGATCCCACCGATCTTCGCTATCAATCTTTTCCTATCATACGCACTCGTCAGCCGGGAGGATCTTCATGTTTGATCTGCGTGATGTCGACTTCCAGCGCAAGCTGAACTCGGCGACGAAGTATCCGTCGATCCCCACCTATCACACGATCAACGCGAAAGGTTCAAAGCTTGGCATGCTGTCCGAGCCGGTCGTCGACTTCGGCGACCAGATGGTGCAGATCTCGGAGAAGATCGACGGCACGAACGCCCGGGTCATCGTGTTGCCAGCACGTGGCGACTGGGGGCCCTACTGGGTTATTGGTTCCAGGGAGAATCTGCTGTCATGCAGCGAGGATTGGTTCAAGAACCCGGAGCTTGGCATCGTTGCCGAACTGGCTAGAGCCGCAGATGATCTTCAGCAGTTCTCCAAGCCCGGCGATCCGATCCGCGCCTACTTCTTCGAGGTCCACGGCGGCAGCATCGGCGCGAACGCCAAGCAGTACACGACGGACAAGAAGATCTTCGGTCACCGGCTGTTCGATGTCATCGAGTTCACCGATACGCAGTTCGAGTCCGTGATGGGCATGGAACGCGAGGATGTCTCTTCCTGGCGTGATCGGGGTGGTCAGCCGTTTGTCGGCTGGGATGACTTCCTGAAGATCAGCCAGGACACGAATCTTCTCCGTGCCCCGATCGTCGATCGTCGCTGGGAGGCTGAGAATCTGCCTACGAGCCTTCAGGACGCCCTGGACTGGATGAAAGAGCTGCTTCCCGGTGGCAGTGAGGCCAAGCTGGATCCGGGCGCTCCTGGACGCGCTGAGGGCGTTGTCCTGAAGTCCCATGATCGCAAGATCACAGCGAAGCTCCGTTTTCAGGACTACGAAGGCACCCTGCGTCGGCGCAACCATGAAGCCCTCAAGGCCGGGGTCGTCGAATGATCGAGGGCGTCTCGACGTTCATTGCGGTTCCGTGAGCCACTGACATGCGAATCGGCCCTGAGATCAAATCTCAGGGCCGAAATCGTTCTACTGGTAGGTGAACCTGGGGCTTACGCCTCCGTGCCCGCAGCGATGGCCGGACCAGACTTGAGGATGACCTCGTGGTAGTGATCGGTCGCCGAAGCGACATCACCGAACGCCTCCATGAAGTCGTCCTCGTTCAGGTACGTGTTCGTGACGACACCCTCGCGGTACACGACGTACGAATTCCGGGGAACGCTGTACGCGGTGCCGGCAGACGTGAAGCTCAGGGTCGTCGCGGTCTCGCTGGTGATCGTGAAGTCCTCAATGAGCGAGTTCAGGTCGGCCGAGTTATCCCCGGTGTAGGTGAGGGCACGGAACAGTTCGCCCTCAGGGAACACGACCAGTGGAACCGATGCCATGTCTACTCCTTGCTTGTGTCGATCGGGGTGACCGAGACTGCAAGTCAAGTCTAAGCGTCCTAGGAAGCTAGGAAAAGGGTCTATCGCTGACAAATCACGGACGGTAGATGCCCAGAACTCGGACATCAGGTTCCCGACCTCGAATGTAGACAGCGTCTACGACAATGTCCGGCAGGCACAGATTGACGGCCTCGGACATCTCTTGCGCCGCGCGTTCCTGATCGGTCGCCTTCTCGAATGTCGTGACAACCAGAAGCAAAACTCTGTCTCCGGCACGGAACGCGGGCATGATCAAAGTTCTCCTAAGACTTCCTGGGCCAACTGGTCGGCGCGGCTGCCGCGAGCCAGACGATACTGATCCCCTGTCGCATCTTCACGCCGTTCGTTCCACGCCGAGTCCCGAACTTCTTGTCACTGAGAATGCGCCCAAAGCGTGTCGGTGTGATCGGCTTCAGGTTATTCTCGATGCAGTAGTTCGCGTACACGTTGTAGATCTTCGAAGACTCGCATTCCGCGCCGTCGATGATCTGGATCTTGCCGCCAGCCTCACCTTCGACGAGGAACTGAGTGACCGGATCCTGCTCATCGCGGTAATCCTGAATTGCCTCGGTCATCGAAGCTGGTTCGCCGAGTCCTGACTCCCGGTATTTGCGGACGCCCTCAAGTAGCCAGTTGAACATGCCGGCCAGCTCTTCCGCGACGAGCCGGGAACCGAGCCCCTTGATGCGGTCGGCAGAGTCGTAGAAGCTGTTTGGGAAGTGAATCGGCTTCACGCGTCGCCAGATCGCTGAATCCTCGGAACTCAGGTTCGGTTTGAAGTTTGTTGCCATCCACAGTACGAACTGCGGCTTCCATGTCATGTTGTTCTGATATAGGGCCCTGGTGGTCAGTGCGTCCTCGCCGGTAGCCCGCTTGACCAGTTCTTCGTTGAGGGCGGCACCTCGGGTTGTCTCGGATGAGGCGACGAAGCGCTTGCCGCGAAGATCGTGAATGTTGTTCGTCGAGTCGTTGCCGGTGAATGTCTTGTCGCGGAATGTCGATGCTTCAGCCGTGCTACCGAAGTCCCCGAACAGTGCCGTCAGGGTCTCTACGAACTGTGACTTGCCGCAGCCCGTCTCCCCCCATGGCACGAAGAAGACCCCCTCCTCGACCGTCCCCAGCAGCGTGTATCCCAATGCTCGCTGCACGTAGTCTCGGGTCTCAGTGTCGGGGATCCAGCCTTCCATGGCTTGCGTCCACAGCGGGCATTCAGCTTCGGGGTCATAGGCGAGCGGCATCCGGCGTGTCAGGAGGTCGGCGGGGCTGTGATCCTGCAACGTCATCGTGTTCAGGTTGAAGGTCCCGTTATGCAGGCAGAGCAGCTCTTGGCGGGTGTCGAACTCCTTGATGCTGCGGGCCACGCCTTCTTGAACGGAGTAGCGGTTCGTGATGGCCTTGATCCCGGCGTCCGAGGCGCATCCACGCGCGAACGTCAGGTTCTTCTCTGCGAGCTTCAGGCGCTTCTTGTTCTCATCCGTGCCCTCGTGCGCGAACGATGCTTCAGCCTTGACGAGCTGGCTCTCGGCCTGTCGCTGGATCATGTCGGACACGGATTCCATGGCCCGCGCGAGACGCTTTGTCAGATCCTCGCTCCAGGCACCATCTGCGTAGACGCGCCAGCCGGCATCGCAGGCGCGATTGCCCTTCTCCTCGTAGATCTCGTGGAACTGATCCTTGTTGATCTTTACGGCGAATCGTCCAGCACCGACATGAGTCCAATCGGTCATGCGTGGTGCCGGCTTCACTGCTTCGGGTTCAGGGCTGACATCGATGTCGGCATCCCGCAGCATCGCCTCGGGGCGCTCATCGACTGCGGGGGTAGCCTGGACTACCGATTGCGGATATTCGACGCTCAGCGGGGCGCTCAGAGGCTTCCCGTAGCCTGCCGTGCTCAACGCCTTCGTCGCTTCACGGAAGTTCCCGCCATGCTGAAGTAGCACGTACGCCCCGTACTTGTCGTACGGCCGGTTCTGTTCAAAGACTGTCGCGTCACTGAACACGTACAGGCGATCTACGCCATCCTGGCTGTGTCCGAGCGTCGCGGAGATGCCTTCGTTCTTTCCTGGCCGGCGTAGATACCAGGTTCCCCCGGTTTGCCTGACCCATTCCCAGTCGGATAGCAGGTCACGCCAGTCAGCGCGGGCGTTGAAGTCGTCGCCGGGACGATCGGATGTCGAAGATCCTGATGCTAGGAGGCTGCTGAGGTCACGGCGTGGTGCGGGTGCGGGCACTTCGGGCATCGCGGCGAGCATGGCTTCGGTGAGTTCGTAGATCGTGTACTGCCTGCCACCGGAGTGTTCGTACATGACCTGGCAGGGATGCGGGTCGTCGGCGATCTTGCGATTCACGGTTCCAGGGATGCGCAGCACTCGTGCAAGATCTTTGACGCCCGTACCGTATGAGTATCCGAGCTGCTTCGAGGCGTGCTCGATGATCGTCTGCCAGTTGGATGACAGGATCTTCGTCGACTCCAGGTCGGTGATCTCCGTGCTGCTGCTCAGCAACCACCAGGGATACAGTCCGCCACCGCTGTGAATCCAGACTGTCGGCTCAGGCAGCCCGGAGACTTCGATGATCCGCATCGCGTCTTCGACGGTTGCCGGCAATGGCTTGTCAGTTTTGTGACCAGGACCACAGATGTCAAGATCTGCCCACAGGCCCGGAAGATTCAACGACTGCGCTTCCGTGCCACGAGACTTCAACTCAGCGTCCGGCAGCTCCCGCAGCGAGGTCACCCGGGCATAAATGCCCTGCGTACCAGCCTTGTCTAGAGTGTCGACGTAGGCGACGGCCTCATCGATCTGCGCTGCCGTGAAGCATCGACCTTGCCAGTTGCTCGTAGAGCAGATGTTCAGGTATCCGGGCATGTCGCCGTAGACGATGTCCAGCCAGGACCGCACTTCGGTGAGGTTCGCTGAGATCAATTTGCACGTCTCCCTCAGGGCCGTTATCGTGGCCCTAGTTGCTTGATTAAAGGGTGTCCACTATGAGCCGGCCAGCTCGGATACCCTTTTTCAATGTGTGTGTATATTGATCTTCATCAACCTTTCGGTCAGACGTTCCTGGCCGATCGGAGAAACTGATCCTAGACGCTCAGACGGGCGAAGGCCAACTCGGCGATCATGGCATATAGTGGCAGTGATCAACGGTAGGGGCATCGCTCGTCGTTGCTGAAGATCATCGAGGCCAGGCGTCCCCGCGCCTGGCCTCAACTATGTCACCACTCGAAAGACTGGAACATCTTCCTCAACGACCAGGCCAGCCCGAACAGCAATGCTGTCGAGATGGCCGCGCAGCACAGCGAGCCGACAACCACGTACTCCACTACATCGCCTCATAGACGGTGAACAGTCTCTGTATGGCCATGACTCGCGTGAACTTGCGAAGATCGCCGTCAAGCTCATCCGAGTCCTGCCAGAGACGCTGACGCGAATCCCTGAGGACACCATCCAGGCAATCCGCGACTGTCACGCGTTCCGCGAGCATCACACCGTGATACCTGGCCACAATGAGATGCTCACGTTCCCGATTATCAAGATCGAAGATCCGTTTGACGTCAGCAACCTTGATCCACACCTCGTCGCCCATGATCAGAACGGCGGTTCTTGATCATTGCCTGGCTGAGGCCCTGAAGACTGCATCGCCTTCAGTGCATCAAGGGGGGACTGCGCCGAGTTCGTCGATACTGGAGCCGTGTCGAAGTTGAAGCTCTCCGACTTCTTCTCGGCCATGAACCCGGCTGGTGGAGGGATGACGCGGGCACTGAACGTCTTGATGGGGTAGCCGTCCGTGGGGATCTCCCCTGTCCAGGCGATCTCCAGGGTTCCGCCGATCGGAATACGTGACAGACCCTGCGACTTCAGGTTCTCTCGGATCTTCTTGATCGCGTCCGGCTTTGCCCACAGACTGCGGACACCCTTGTCTTCGGGGTCATCTGGGTCTCGCTCGTCGGTCTGAAACTTGAAAACCCAGACCTTGCGGACATTGCCGTCCTTGAACCTCTTCACCTCCTTGGTCTTCAGGTCGATCTGCTCCCGCTCTACCGGATCCTCCATCAGGGTGCCCCTGAAGACGACGCCCTTCACGAGAAACGAGACGGTCTTGCCGCCCGTGTTCTCGGACATGATCTTGTCCCATGGATCCATTACTTCTTCAGCCATCATTGCTCCCTTAAGCTCCCGGGCATCCCTTGTCGGATGCGCCGGACATCATGTTCCTGTTCCACCAAGGGCAGTACCCGCACAGCCGTGACGGCGTTGCCGGCACCTCTTCGAAGATCTCCGGATGTGCTGCCACATCCTTGCTGATCAGGAAGTCTCCGAGCTTGTAGACTCGATCGACAGCCCATTGAGCCACCGACTCGTCGTAGGCTTCGGTCTTGCAGTACACGGTTTTCAGCGATCCCTGACGTCCGATGGCGATGACACCGACACGTTCGACTTTGCGACCGGCGTTGACGTGCCCCATGCCGTACAGGTGTGCCTGAATGCGGTACTGCTGAGACCAGCCCTCCTTGGTCATCTTCTTCAGGTTGTCCGTGCTCGGAAACTTCCAGTCGAGGACCAGGCCACGCCGTGCCTCATACAGATCCGTGTGACCTTTGATCATCGGATTGGCGAGGACCTGCATCTCCGTGAACCAGTGCGTCTCACCCTTATGTGCCTCCTGAAAGCGATTGACGGCCTTCTCCATCCACGCATGAATGGACGTTCCGACGATCGCAGGCCAGCCATCCATGCGACGATGAATGGAAGGAATCGAAGCCATCCGATAGGCGAGGCGTCGCGTGCATTCCATGCCAACCTCAGAAGCACCGAGGCCGATTTGCTTCGACCTTTCAGAGTTCTGATCAGCCCACTGAATGATCTCAATCAGTTCCTCTTTCACCTCCATGTCATACGGGGTGATCCCAGTTTCCGGCAGTGGCAGATGTTCAGGCCAGCAGCGCATCGTGTGATACTCAGCGCCCTGATCAGTTAGCCACGCGTCGAGGACGATCCCGCACTTACGGCACAGCCGAGCAGTCACGGTCACCCCCGAAGAGTCGTCATCGTGATCTTGCCCCTCAAGGGAACTCGCTTTGGGCAGGCACCTGGAGGACATGAACAGTCCCGAGCTTCATGCACGTTCGCCTCGCTAGGCTTCTCCCGCTGCCCTGCCTCCTTGATCTGCGAAGCGACAAGATCGACAGGTTTGCGACGCCTCCAGAACTTCATGCCGCCTCATGGAAAGGTAGGTCAGGCTCGATCGGCCAGCGGATGCCGCCTCGCTTTATCGACATCCTTGGTACATCACGCCCGAAGGGTGGCTCATGATCAACCTCAGGCACTGTCGGTCCATCCAGGCTCAGCCAGGGTCCACGAGCACAGCCCTCCTTGATCCAATACCTGCCCGGGACAGTGTTGCGCTCAGCGGCCGCGACAGCAGCCTTGAAACCTGCCTCCGTGCTGTAGATCTTCGGAAAGCCCCTGGCCATCTCATGGTTGGATTCGAAGACACTCAGCCGGTACAGGATCCCCGGGATCTTGCCGTCGCTTCTACTCCCAGGCGTCATCGGGAACCTCGGCCTTCTGCACCTTCACGGTGTACGGGGCATGGAAGGCTTCGTAGCCCGCAGAGCGGTCAGGGTGCAACCAGTAGCCTTTGACAGCCGACACTCCCTGAGAGTGGATGTAGACGCGCGGATACGGTTCGACGACCTTCCCGGTGCGCGAGAACACAGTCACCTTGTAGATCTTCATGATGCCGCCTTGATGAAGCCGGTGTGCCCGTACTGCAATGCGATCGAGTCCTGGTCGAAGGCGAATGCCAGCTTGGCCAGCCGGGTTTCCAGATCTTGCTGGAATTCACGGTCGGGACGACGTCGTGGATCTTCGAACACGGCACAGCAGTTCTGCCACCGAGCTGCCGGATTGCTGAATCCGAAGAAGTGGATCTGAACTCCCAGATCGGCCAGGAGGGTGCCGAAGCAATCGATGAAGTTCGACCACATCTCCTGCGGCAGCCTATTGTCGGAGTTGCCGATCTGCGCGACATAGGTGATCATCGGCCAGCTCATTTCAGCAGCAGCAGCTGCGTGTAGAGGGGAAGCAGGCGATTCAGGGACGTCGATTGCACGAAGATCTTGTACGGCGGCGCACCCGAGGAATCCTTGGGCATCGGACGTACTCGACGAGCAGTGTCATCGAGGCCGATCAGATTGCGTGCCTCACGGCCCACGTACACCTTCGACGTCGCGCGTTCGACGACAGCGACGAGCTTCTGCGGGTCGATCTTCTCCGACTTCACCAGCTCATAGAAGCCCTTCGAGATCTCGTACGGCCTGCCTGTGGCACGAACGAAGTCAGAGATGACCACGCAGGGCGTGCCGTCAGGGCGGGCCTTGGTCTTCTTCCCGGCCTGCTTCACCTCGATCGTGCCATCCGAGGCGACAGGGATCAGGAAGAACTGGTCAGGGCTCAGAGCCTTCATGCCCGAAGCTGCCACGGTGGCCGCGTTGACCTGCTGGGCACTGCCGGCGAACAGCGTCTTCGAACCTCGGACACCCGAAGCCCGGGATGTCATGTACGTGTCGGTGACAGCTTGGATCTTCTCGCCGACTTCCGCGACACCGGTAGCCGAGTTGACATCCCAGACCTCGATGTTGCCTCGCGGGAATCCGCAGTCCTCAGCGGCCTGCTTGCCGCGAAGATTTGGCACGAGGGCGGCGACAGTCCAGTTGTCACGCTGGCCATTGATCAGGCCGACCAGGTCGCCCCGGACGCGCCGGGACGCGTTGTTCTCGCCGTCCGTGAGAACGAAAGTCAGGAACGCATGATCACCGTACTGCGTGTACGTCTGAGCCAGTTCCTGCTGAGACTGGACGGTCGCATCGATCAGGGCTGTCATGCCCCGTACCCAGTACAGATCCTTGATGCTCGGCAGGCGAAGTACATCCTTGTCGAAGATGACGCATTCGACTTGATTGTCGAAGACGTACACGGTGACGCGGGTTTCCTGGTTCATCTCCTGCGAGCGCTTGGCAAGCCAGGCGATCTGACCGTCGAAGACCGAGATGATGTCTCGGGAGTGTCGGCCCATGGATCCTGAGCCGTCGAGTACGAACACGACGTGGTTGATCAGGTTCTGCTTGACGTTCACGTGATGATCTCCTCCATCCGAGCTGTGCTGATCTTGAAAAGCTTGCCGCCCGCTGATTCCTTGCGGTTCCAGGCGTGCTGGTAGCTGTGGTACAGGTAGGTCTGCTTGTCGTTGACGACGATGAAGATCGCCTCCGGGACTTTGGATCTTCGGGAAACAGTCACGATCACCCATATTCATGTACTCACGCATGACGCTGTCCTGTCCGATCGGGCACTTACGTGCTGGCCGGATGTCTAAAACGTACGCGTCAGGTACGACAAGATGACAGTCGGCTACAGCGGTGCCACATCCTGGCCGTCCGGATGAGTGAACCTTCGACCTCACGCAGTGCTAGGCTCGGGTCCTCAACGCCCGGTAGTGCAGGCTGGTAGCACGCTTGACTCATAATCAAGAGGTCGTCGGTTCGAATCCGACCCGGGCCACTGAAGATCATAAAACCTCGGGGAAGGTTGATCATGCTGTATAACCTTGTGATTACCACGCAGACCAGAAAGCTCACTCAGCCTCAGGTGACTCAGATCCAGGCGCAGAACATCTTCGAATCCCATATTCGTGATGGCGTCGACTTCACCATCAAGGTGTCGGAGCATGTCTGCGAGCATAAATGGAACGCCGTCTATGATTTCGTTAAGCGCGAACTGCAAATGACCTGCGAGAGATGCGACGGCGAGTTCGAGATCTCCGATACCGTGCTTGCCGCCTGCTACGACAGTGGCCAAGAAGCCAAGAAGCACGGCTTCTGATGTCTGATCATGGCGGCTGGTGCTGCCTCACGGACGCCCTCTGTCACTGCGGTCAAGTCTTCGATGAAACTCATGATCGTGAAGAATGTCATCGACGTGTACCAGTGCTGAATGAGGGCCTGCTACTTCTGTCGGACTATGTCGTGAGTCGCGGAGGCGTCGATGACGATGCTGTCTGACCGTGACATCCGGCTAGCCATGACACCTGCGAAGATGCCACCAAATCTTCGCCACCGTGAACCTTTGATCATTGTGCCCGCACCCACCAATGACTGCTTCCAGCCCGCCAGCATCGATCTGAAGCTCGGCAATGAATGGATCGGCTGGACTCACTGCGATCCGGCACCCCGCAATCCGGAAACTGGTGAGATTCGCTTCAGTACGGCAGGTCCGGAAAAGTACGAGAAGGTCGCCGACTACATGATCTTGAATCCGGGACAGTTCATGCTCGGAACCACCATCGAATACGTCGAGATTCCGCGCTGGCTAGCAGGACAAGTCGACGGCAAGTCGACTCTCGGACGTCAAGGCATCCTCGTACACGTGACAGCAGGCTTCATCGACCCGGGCTTCAAAGGTCGCATCACCCTGGAGTTCAAGAACATCGGACCACATCGGGTCGCCCTGAAAGCCGGGATGAAGATCTGCCAGCTCGTCCTGCACGAGCTTTCCTCGCCCGCTCTGCGTCCCTACGGCACAGATGGGCTCGGATCCAAGTACCAGTTCCAGAAATTCGTCACCGATGCCAGGTAGCCCTTCGATCCTGGAGGCGTGCCTCCTGGCAGAAGCTGACGCCCGATACCAGAGGAGATATCCACCTGGCATGAAGTTCATGCTGCCGTCGCCTGCCTGGAATGCACTGGTCGCTGAGGTTGGTGAGGAATATGCACGCCGTCACTTCGAGCCTCTCGACGAGTGCCCCCACGAGCCAACTTATCGAACCAGTGAGCTGTTCAGCAAGAAGTTCGAGATGTGCCACAGATGCGGGAAGATCCTTTAGGGCATGTCCCATTCGATGCCGTCGAATGCCAGCGTCGCGAGACTTGCCAGAGACTGATCGACAACGACAGCCCCAGTTTCCTTGACGGTGATCTTCACCGCGAGATTCGTTGACGTCCGGCCAGGGAACTGCTTCCAGGACGCCGGGCGATGAGCTGCGTCGATCGTCATGAAAACTGTCTGTGCCGCAGCCGCGCCGCCCGTAGAATTCAAGATCACCCCGCGTAGCCTGACACGCTTCAAAGCCGGGATGAGCTGCGTTCCCAGTGGATCAACAGCACCGATGGCAACGCCATCAGAGACGGTCGGCGACGATCCCCAACCAGCTGGGAAAGCCGGCACAGTCCAAGCCGAAGGAAGCAGCGACAGCCCGGCCTGAAGATATTCCGGCGACTCGACGCCGTTCAAGGCTACAGCCCAACCTGGCCGCACCGCCTCCAGGGTTCCGTTGACATGCAGCAGGTCAACCCGCAGTGCCGGATTTGCCGGGTTCGTCGACACTGACCAGAACGTGTTGTCGGAGCCGTCAAGGAACTCGAAATGCCGGGAGCCGTTACGGCTGATAGTGCTCGGTGCGGCTCGGTGCTCCCCGTTGCCATTCCACCACTGAACCTTTGCCGCCCCGTTGAAGATCCGCAGCAGATCCGGGTTCGTGTCACCGGCGGAGAACGGAGTGTCGATCCGTAGCCACTCATCAGTGGCCGTCCACGTTCCCGTCTGCTCAGCCGTGCCTGCCGGAAGGCGCAGAAACGTCGTCTGGATCGCGTCAACCTCGATGTTCAGTGCCGACAGGTCAGCCTGGACGAGAGTCATCGTCGCACCGAGGCCGTCAACCTCAACATTCAAAGACGCCAGGTCAAGTTGAACAGCGTCGACATCAGCCTCGACAGCATCGACTTCAGCCTGCAATGCCGCCAGCTGCGCCAGGGTAACGCACGGCGTGCCATCCTCAGTGCAGGGCTCCGTGGTGGCGGGGATCAGGTCAGCGAACTCCGCGACCGGTGCGAGTGCCGCCGGCAGGGAGGTCGAGAACGACGCTACGTAGGCGTCCGTGTTGACATGAACCCGATACATCCAGTCCGTGGGTGTCACATCGGGGCTGTCGGTGGCGATGAGTCCCGTGAAGGTGAAACTTCCGTTGACGTCGAGAGTCTCAGTCCAGGTGTCCGGGGTGTACACGATGTTCGCGACAATGTCACGTAGTTCGATGGGTAGCTGAAACGTGACTGTTCCCGTCGCCGCAGTCAAGCCATCAGGGTGCAGGATCTGCCCGGTAACGCTGAGTGTCACGATCGCCATAGTTGATGATGTTACGCGCAAAGAGCGCCGAGCTTCAATGAAGCCCGGCGCTTTACTACCCTAGGTGCTCACGTACCGTCAGTCTACTACGGGGCCATGATCAGAGCACCATCAGTGCCGACGATCAGCCGGCATTCCTTCGCGGCCTTGCACGCCTCGATCAGCGCCTTGCCGGCCTCGATCTGCTGCTGGATCTTCACCCAGCCGTCAGTGTTGTACAGCGTGTTCAGCGCCCTCGCGGCTTCAGCTTCACCGTTGGCCTTGGCAATCATCGCCTTAGCCTCACCTTCGGCCGTCGCGAGCTTCGCAGCAGCCAGCTCGATGGCCTTCTGCTTCTGGTTGCGGGCATCCTGGATACCAGGATCCCCATACTCCATGGAGATCATCTGAAGCTGGACCTCGGAGCAGTCCTTCGAAGCCGGATTGAAGTCAGGCCCACAGAAGAACGGACCCCCGGCTAGCCGGTTCACTTCCACGCTGAACTGTGCCGCGATGGCCTTCAGGACCGTTTCCTGAATGTTGTCCTTGTTCGCGACAAGATCGTCGGCGTTGAACTTGCGGACCTCGTTCTTCGCGATAGCCTTCAGAGTGGGACTGAAAACCTTGCGAAGCATCTCCTGCCAGCCGGCCTCAGTGTCAGCGCTGTAACGACGTCCGATCTTCTCCCAGAATTGCCGCACAACCCCACCACTGTCGTCGCAGAACGAGTTCAGCGTGAAGTTAGCCTGGACGGACAGGCGCACCTGAACCCCGGAAGGCTGGTTCTCCTGCGGTGCCGCCGACACGATCAGCGGATCCTTGTCATCCGAGCCTTCAGCGTCGTCGATGAGCCAGTCCCGCTTCGAGATCGGCAGGTAGACGACGCTGTTGTTCCACTCGGCGGGGCCGGTCTTGCCGGGCATGACGCACTCGCCGAACTCGTACCCGTCCGACTGTCCTTCCATGTAGTACAGGCCGATGAAGTCAGGCTCGGCGATTACGGAACAGCCGGTCAGCAACAGCACGGATGCCGCCATGCCGGCGGTGAAGGTCTTCGCTCGTCGATTCACTTGCCGATCTCCCTTTTCTTCTTGCGCCCCCGGAACATCGGGATGCCGATGCGGACCAGGACGGCCCACGTTACGCCGGTCGCTGTGAGCACGATCAGCAGGCCAGCCAGGACATAGACAGCCTTCATGATCAGCCTTTCGGATACTTGTCGCCGACGTTGTACTTGTCGTACAGCGTCTTCGTCACGCAGAAGTCATGCTCGACACCTTGAGCGTCGGTGATCTCCAGCTCCCAGCATGCCGGCCTCTTGCGGATCTTCGGCTCATACTCCTTCTCCGTGATCGTTCCCGTGACGCCCGGGGCTCCCGCACAGGCCGTGAGGGCAAAGATGCCGGCAAGACCGGCAGCGACGAACAGCTTCTTCATGGACTTCCTTCTTCGGGGATGTGTGATTGAGTCAGGAAGGCGAAGATCTCCTTCAGATGCTTAGCCGTCAGGCCCGTGAACTGACCCGGCGCGATGACCTTCAGGCCGCTAGGGGCACGCATGCCCCGATCCCAGGCCATATCGAGGTCATCGTCGACCCACAGTGTAGGGGCTGCTGTCGAGTCCAGGTGCCGCTGAACCGCTGCCATCTTCCACCATCCGACAGCCGTGCGATGGTTCCAGGCCGCGAACTCTGGCGCTTCAAGGATCGGCAGACCTCGTGGCAGTCCGACAGCGGCGGCGACATCATCGGCCCCATGCTGCCAGGTTGTATGCCAGATGATGTTCGCCAGGCCCTGATCGTGGATCATGTTGACGAACTCGATGACCGGCACCGCGACCTTGATCGGCCACGATCGCCCATTTCCCGGATCGGTGACATCGGCGCTCACCCATCGGTCATGGACATCTGTCGGAGGCTTGATGCCGACAGGGTTGAGTACCCCATCAATGTCAAGCAGCCAGGAAGGTTTCACAGCTTCCTCTCCAGCCTCGCCAGATCTTCCATGACCAGGGCATGGAATTCGTGAGACGTGTCGACGCCGTTCCCTGAGGTGCAGACGGACTTGTGCGTGCCGTCCCCGTTGAACCACATCGCCTTGATCTTCCCGACATGCAGGCCGTCATGCGGCGTATGCCAGAAGTCCCAGCCGTCCGTATTCCAGCCAGTCTTACGGATGTAGCCGTTGATGAGGCTCAGATGACTGGGACGCTCCAGGGCGGCCAGGAGAGCCGCGCAAGGACCGCAGCAGATCGGGCAGCAGTTGACTGGATCGCCTTGCTCATCGAGGCCGTCACGAAGCAGGTTGATCTGCCCGACGAACTGCCACCCGATGATTTCCGTGAGTTCCATGACTTTCCCTTCGTGTCGTGGAGCTGGCCCGGCAGGAATCGAACCTGCGCTTCCGGAGCTTCAATCCGGCACTCTGCCATCTGAGCTACGGGCCAAAGACTTCCCGGCCTACCGAGCGTACGAATTCCCGCAGGCCGGGAAGCAGTCAGTGAGTGATCGGTGAAAGGTAGATCAGGACCTTGTTCCAGAACATCTCTGGACTCCACGCCTCACTGCTTCGTCTCCCCACCTGGACTTGAACCAGGGACCTACCAGTTAAAAGCTGGCAGCTCTGCCAGCTGAGCTACGGAGAGTTCTGGGGCAGTGAGTGATCAATGAAAGGACGGATGCACGCCCCTGTTCCAGGACCTCCCTGGACTCTACGTCTCACTGGCAGTGCCCCCGCCCGGTCTCGAACCAGGGACCCGATGATTAAGAATCATCTGCTCTACCTTCTGAGCTACGGAGGCAAGATGGTGCGTGGATGCAGGAAGTCATCGCGGCAGGGTCAGGCATCAGCTATCCGCTTACGACGGGCAGCGTGCTCATGACCTCACGTTCTTCACGGACTCGCTGAGTGGGTCTAGCACTGATCACTCGCCATGTCGGTGATCCCGATGAACCACAGAGCGGATAGCCCTGTCGGCCGTTCATCGCGTCAGTCTGTGAAGTTCGCTTACCCCAGGACTTCCTTGCAGAGCGGAAAGGGACGCCCTTCATCCCCGCACCAGGTACTGCATTCGGTAAGAGTTCAAATCGATCTCGGGACTTTTAGCTCGCTCTGCCGACTGAGCTATCGGGTAACCCTGCAAGCAGAGTTTGGGTTGACACCCGAACAGGAATCGAACCTGTGACCTAGCCCTTAACATGGAGGAACCGAAATCTGCGCACCTTACCGAACGTTAAACCATCAGAGATCTAATGTGGGATCGGCGTTATTCGCCACATGAAGTATCCGATTCCCTGTCGCACTGATGGGGCTTGAACTGTCAGAGTTCAATTCGTCTTCGCTGCTATTGCTGATGCTCTACCAACCTGAGCTACTCCCCGATGGTCGAGGAGACAGGATTTGAACCCATGACCCTCAGCTCCCGAAGTATGCGAAAGACTACGCATCTGACAGAAAGTTGTGACGCTAGAGTTCAAGTCTTCATCGGCGGTTTGTGTCCTACCTGCCTCTTCCGCAGGTTCCATTAGGCCACTCTGGCACGTCATCAAGAAGCGATGACGGCGGGATTTGAACCCGCGAGGACTCGATGGATCCGAATGAATGCGCACCTAGCGAAGTTGTGCTGCCTGAGTTCAAGGTGTTCACGGTGTGAGGGGATAAAATCCTCGAAGTGACCCGAAGGTCTGGTTATCAGTGAAGTACCCGTGAAGCGTCGCATCAGGCGTCAAGTTGTGATGTCTGAGTTCAAGGTGATCCTCGCTTTACCCCCAACCTTCACGGCTTTGAACCGTGCGTTTCGGGATTCTAGAATGATCTAGAAGTACGCGTGAATCTCGCACCAGACATCGAAAGTTGCGGAACTCCCTGAGTTCAAGGCTGCTGCCGTGTTTAACGTGCTGCCAATTACACCACAGGCCCGAAGGCCGCCAGGACTCGAACCTGGACCTCCTCGTTAGCATCGAAGTAACGGCGGCAAATCGCACCAGGGAGTTCAAGAAGATTGCCTGAGTTCATGTGCCGGACGGAGTTTGGCTCAGCTGCGTCTGTGATCCACCAATCAGCCACCGAGGTGGCTGATCTCAGGGACTTCCACCCTGAGACGACCTCATGCCACAAGGTCAGCCGTCATCTGTGAAGTAACCGTCTGAGGCTTCGCATCAGGCAATCTTCGTATTCAGTTGTCAAAGTATGTGCGAGGCCCGGACCCGAAGATCCGGGCCTCAGTGTCGGCCACCCCTCGTCGACATGGAAAGCATGTCACAGTTGCGAACCAGTGTCAAGTCACCAGACGGCAAGGTCTCCGTCGATCACGAGAACCCCGAACCAAACCACCAGCCCTGAGATTACAGCACTCCAGAGCCATCCGAGGTCAGTGAGCATCAGCAGTCCGAAACCCAGCAGGTGCAGGACGATCCCTACGATCAGCCACATCAGAACGGCCAGGACTCGTCAAGGCCAGCCTCAAGCCACGGAATCATGGTGAACATGCTGTCGGTCAGCCCTGCCAGCTTGATCAGGTTCTTCGTCTCCTTCGGGGCATGACTGTGGCCATACCCTGCAAGGTTCACGTCGATCTTGATCACATCTGCCGGGACTCGCGCATACGGGTTGCCGGTCTGCGCTTCCTCATCAGTCAGGATGACGATCCGCTTGTGGCCTCCGGCACCGAGCACGCCACGAGAGTCAACGAAGTACCTGTTCACCGCACCTGCCGTATCCGTGCCGGCACCGAGGAAGAATCCCTCCTTGTCCCAGCGCTCGATGCCCCGAAGCAGCGTCTCACCCTTGACGGCAGGGAAGATCTTCGAAGCCTCGCCAGTGCATGTTCTGCCTGACCAGTACGAATAGCCGACCTGCGCATCAGAGAAGCTGACCACCTGCGCATCCTCGCATCGTGCAGCAAGGGCAAGCCCGAAGATCACGGCAGCATCCCAGCGCTTCAGCCCCGACCTGTCAGACATCTGCCCGTTCATCGACCCCGACGTGTCGATGAGGATCAGCGTCCGGCCATCAAGGCTCGGAATGTTGGACAGCGAATGCTGCAACGCCTGATCAAGCGGATACTTGAAGGCGTCGCTGACAACATTGCGGTACGCGGACAGGAAGCGCATCGGGAACTGCTTCGACCTCGCGACCTGATCAGGGTCGCTGAGCCGGTTCGAGACTTCGACGATCGACTTCTGACTGATCCCCGCCTGCTCGAAGTTCCGAAGGTTTCTCAGCGTCGACATGAAGGGCATGTTCGGGATCAGGGCCTCCCAGAGTGCCTTCTTGTCGACCTTCGAGCCGAGTATCGACAGCACATCCTCCCAGTTCATCCCGGCAGCCTTGAGCTGCTCTGATGTTGGAATTACCGGGATGCCGCCTTCGATGTTCCAGGCCGTCCGAGCCAGCTTGTTATTCGCGAGCATCGGCAGTAGTTCAAGGTTCACCTGCCCGCGCCCATGCCGAACATCGATGGCATGCTTGAACAGCGCCGACTGACGCGGAGTCGTCGACTGCGGGTGTGTCAGATCCAGCACGTCACCGAACCGAACGGCAGCGCCGTCCTTGTCGTACTTGAGTAGCGTGAACTCGTCGTACAGGCGTGTCGCGGCGTCAGCGATGCCACGCTTGATCGACTGCGGAACGTTGCGGCCGTAGCTCATCGCGTATGCCAGAGCTTCACCGGGCTCATCGGCGCGTGCAAGCACGGAGCGAACAAGGGCTCGGCCACCAGGAATCGCGATCTTCGGATCCCTCCATGCCATCGCGACATCAACAGCCAGGGTGATCGCTGACGTCCGGATGTTCGCTGTGCTACGCAGCCACGGAAGGAAGCGGCTCATCCAGTCAGGGTCAGCGATGCCGACCTTGACGGCCAGATCCTTCAACTCCTTGTCGCGGTCAGCGGCCTTCACGTAGAACGTGTCCTCACCGGAGAACGTGTTCATCGCCAGCAGCATCAGCCGGGACTTCTTGCCATACATCGAGGCATCGCCGCCCTCGAAGTTGAGGACCCGCTTGTTCGTCACCTTGATCGGAGACTTGCCGACGTACACGTTGATGGCCGGCTTGCTGGACTTCTTGTTGAGCTTCGACATGTCAGTCCTCCCTGAAATGTTCGTAGTTTCCGTTGATGACTCGATGGATGAAGTTCCATGGCACGTCATAGATGCGACTGAGGCTCGACTTCGTGAACTGCCCCGTTCCCCACGCCTGCCTGATCCCGAGGATCTCAGGCAATGTCAGAAGAGGCTGACGTTGATACCAGAACTTCGGCGCTCGGGCACTCCACGGTTTCGGATCTTGCATCAGTCTCCTTCAGGGCTGGCATGGCGGGAATGGTGTAGGCGAGGAAGTCGCCGTCGTTGCAGGTGAAGTGAGGCGCGGCTTCGGTTACCCATTTCGTCCAGGTCACATTCTCGGCGACCTGCCTTGTCTTCTTGAAGCACACACGTCCGCGCTTGAAGCCATCCGGGTAGTCATTCCAGTTGATGTCTTTGCTGAACAGCATCTCCTGACGCTGCGAGCCGTTCTTGCCGTGCAGCTCCGAGTCGCTGAAGACTGTCTGCGCGGCCATCGTGATCGAGTTCTTCACACAGTCACGCTGCCTCCAGATGAAGTAGTTCGCGACTTCGATCTGATCGGCGATCGTGAAGACTCGGGCATCGAAGGTGTGCTGCATCTGGCCGCCACGGCTTCCATCGCCATCCATGAGCCCATGGAAGTGCACCGATGCCATCCCGGCCGCGATCGATATGATCTTCGCAATGTTCCCACCGAACCAGGGTTGCGTGTTCACCGACTCGAAGTCCTGCATGAGGATCGAAATCTCATCAGACTGCGTGTACGCCATGACAGCCCCGCCGATCTCCTCGCACAGCCGCTCAGTCGTCAAGTCCATGACGTGCGCGAACTGGTCATCGAAGGGGCGCTTCAAGCCTTTCGTGTAGCTGGAGAAGCAGCGGCCATCGAGTCGCAGGATCGTGTACGTCCGGCGGGGAAGGAAGAACCTGGTGCGTGACTCGTAGTTGGCTTTCATGCGATCACCGAGTGGATCTTGCATCAGGGCTCCTCGTAGAAGTTGTAGGTGAGGTCGTTGACCGCGCGGGACACCGTCGACTGGTGGATGCCGAACATTTCGGCTATCCGTCTTTGAGAAAGTTGCCTGGATAGGTAGACGCGCCTGATGGCGCTGATCGTCGCAGGATCGAGTTTCCCTGCCGGTGCGTCACGTCGGTGATACATGGGCATAGAAGAACTCCCCTGCTCTCACGGTCATCAGGAGCTACCTGAATGCCGCATGTTCTCACGTTCACCAGATCCGGATCTGGAGGGCACACGGAGCGCAAGGGAGTTCAAGCAGACCTGAGTTCACAGTTGCCACGCTGGGGTCGGGACCGATTATGAGTCAGTTGATGTACCAGCGAGGCTTCGCACCAGGAGTGCTCGGCAACCATAACTCAGGATTCGCAACTATGTCAAGTTTACTCATCGAAGGGCTGGAAGGACTCGTCGTTCAAGATCCGAGTGATACTGGAGGGGTCAACGCCGTAGCGAACGGCGAGGCTTCGGTGGGTAAATTGTCCCGTGGCATAGAGGGCCTTGATCTCAACGCCAAGCTCTGGACTAAGTTTGGCCCAGGCCCCGTAGCCCTTACGCCGCAGTGTCTTCCGGGGTTGCCGACCAACTATGCCCTTCTCTCGATTCTTGGCGACTAGGTCATCCATGTTATCTCGCTGAGTGCCAGTGAACAGGTGCCCTGGGTTAACGCACCACTTGTTGTCGCATTTGTGCAGGATGTATAGACCATCCGGAATGTCTCCATGATGAAGTTTATAGGAGGCGCGATGCGCTTTTTCAAGGCGTGCGGTTTTCCCCTTGCCCACCTTGATCTGGCCATATCCAGAGCTACTCGGAGCCCCCGTCCACCTCCAACACGTCGGAGTCTTCTCGACGAACCGCCAAAAGCGTTCTTCGAGTGGCGCGTGCTTGCCCGACATTTCTGACCTCCGGAAGTTTCCTTACTTCGCAGCGTATCAGATTCCTCGATGTGCAACTTCTTCTCTGATGTTCTACTTCATCTATTAAGTTGATACAGTGTGATCATGAACCTCATCCCGAAAGAAGGGCAGACACTTCAGGACTACTACAACTCCATGCCCCGCGACGTCCAGCAGCAATGGCTTCCCACCCAGTCCCTGAAAGTCCGGCTCGCCCTACTGCCTGACATCGACCGTGAACTATGGCTGCGAACAGTCGATGAGAACACACTGATCGAGATGTCACGAGATGAATGGTGGTATGTAGCCCGACCCAAGCAGTTGCCACCTCCCGGCAGATGGATGATCTACCTGGCTCTCGCGGGTCGTGGATTCGGGAAGACGAAAGCCGGCAGTGAATGGATCGTCGAACGAGCCATCGACATTCCATACGACCTGTCCGGCTTCCCGACCGAGCATCTTGTCATCGCCGAGACTCTCTCCGATGCGCAGATCGTCTGTGCCGAAGGACCGGCAGGGATTCTGCGTGTACTTGAGCGCAAGGGGCTCAAGAAGAACGTCGACTATCTGTATGTCCGATCCCCGAAGCCGCGCATCACGATCATTGAGACCGGTGTCAAGATCTTCTTCGAGGGCGCTGACGGCGCGGACGTCGGGCGAGGCTACAACCTTGCGAGCCTGTGGGCCGACGAGATCGCCAAATGGAAGAACCCCTACGAAGCCTGGTATGAGGGCATCCTTCCCTCGCTGCGATCCGACCTCAAAGATGATCATCCACGTGCGTTCGTCACCACCACCCCGAAGCCCATAGCCCTGCTCAAAGAATGGCTCGCCACCCACGACGGCACCGTTCTCACCGTTCGAGGATCGACATTCGAAAACATCCTCAACCTGTCCATGCAGGTCATCAGGCAGCTGTTCAAAAAGTATGAAGGGACCAGTCTCGGACGTCAGGAACTGTTCGGGGAGATGCTCGACAAAGGTGACGGCATCCTGTTCACCTACGAATCCATCGAGAATCATCGCCGGGCACTGACCGTGCGTGAATCCAGCGAGATGACCTTCACTGTTGTCGGCGTAGACCCCGGACTCACCGGAGATGATGACGGCGACGAATGTGGTGTTGTCGTAGTCGGCAAGCAAACCGATGACCACCTGTATGTCCTCGACGACGCGACAATCCGAGTCGCAGGCCGCGATGCGGCCATTCATGCCTGGAAGGTCTTCATCCGTCACAGCGCCGACGTCCTCGTGTACGAGAACAACCTTGGCAAGGCGTGGATGGAACAAGTCTTCAAAGACGCGTACAAAGAACTACAGAAGCAGGGACTGTTCCCGCAGAACACGAGCGCGCCGATACGCGGAGTCTTCTCCACTGTCGGAAAGAAGCTTCGCGCCGAGCCGGTGGCGATGAGATATGAGCAAGGAAAGGTGCATCACACGGACCGCTTCGAGAAGCTCGAATCGCAGATGCTGACCTTTGACCCTCTTCTTCCTGGCGCTAAACACAACAGCCCCGACCGCCTTGACGCCCTTGTGCACGCCTGCCGGCATCTCATGGAACACGAGAAGACGGCGGCGAGGATCATCAGCAGCATCGACCGGCCGCTCAACTATCTTTGGGATCCCTACGTCTAGCGACTTCGGGATCAGTAAGTATCATGCGTGATCTTTCGATGCTAACCTGAGCACATGGTCAACCATGTCTTCCTAGTCGCCCTGGGGATGATCGTTGTCATCCTTGCCACGGCGCAGACGTCGCGGTTGCTCATCGATGACAAGATCTTCGACGGCTTCCGCAAACGTGTCGAAAAGATCTTCGGAGACTTTCGAGAATCGAACATCTCCTACGTGCTCACCTTCTGCTTCTGGTGCCTGAACGTCTGGGCTTCCTTCTTCTGGACAGCTACAGCGCTTGCTTGCGCAATCGCTTTCGCTGAACTTGACTGGCGAATCGCCGTAGTCGCGTGGCTCCCCAGCTCTCTGGCCATGTCATACACGGCTTCACGGGTACGTAAAACGGAAGGCGACTGATGGCATTCAGCAAGCGCAGTCGAGTCAAAGTCGCCGACATCGCATCCGTGCCAGAGTCTTCGACGGTCATCGGATCGGCTGTTCAAGTCCTTGCCAGCGAAGCCGGCTGGCAGCTCAACCAGTTCGGCGACGGAACCTGGCAAAACGATGCCTGGCACTTCTACAACAACACTCCGGAGTTGCATAACACCGCCGACTACATCGGGGCCGCATGCTCGCTGGTGCGCCTGTATGTCAGCGAAGTCGATGAGTACGGCCAGCCTCAAGGTGAAGTCGGGGCACCGAGCACCGACAAGGAAGGCAATCAAGTCGATGGTGCCGATCCGGCTATCGGGGCCCTGTCGTCTTCGCTGTTCGGGGGGCCTGGAACGAAAGCCGAGATTCTGCGTGCACTCGGAGTGTCGCTGACTGTCGCAGGGGAAACGTATCTCGTAGGTCAAAGCACTGGCGCACGCGGCAAAGACAAGTGGTACACGGTAGCGCCGAATGAGATTCGCAAGATCGGCGACGATGTTGTCTCGATCGCTGTTGGCAACGGCAAGTATGAGGAACTGGATCTTCGCCGCAACATGGTCATGAGAGTCTGGACTCCGCATCCTCAGCTGATGTTCCGGGCCGATTCCCCGACCCGTGGCATCCTTGTTCCGCTACGCCAGCAGCAAGAACTTGTCCGCTTCCTGTCCTCCCAGCTGGTTTCTAGACTTGCCAGCGCCTCCCTGCTTCCCGTCCCTGCCGAAGTCGACTTCCCGAAGACCGACAAGTATGCGGGCGGCTGGGAAGGAGTGCTTCAGCAGCTGTACGAGGCGATCACCTCGAACCTTCAAGGTGCTGGCACTGCCGCGATGATCGCACCGATTCTGATGCCGATGGAACCTACAGCTCTAGCGGCCATGGCTCAGATCGAGCCGATCGTCTTTGAGTCGGTGCTGTCGCGTGATGCCATCGACCTGCGCAAGGAGCTGCGGGAGACGATCGCTGTCGGCTTGAATGTGCCGATGGAGATTCAGCTCGGCGGCAGGGAAATGAATCACTGGTCGATCTGGTGGGCCAATGAGGAATTCATCATCAAGACCATCGCGCCGTTGATGATCCGCATCTGTGACGCTCTGACAACTTCATACCTGTATCCGGCACTCATCAAGATGGGCAAAGATCCCAGCCGGTACATGTTCTGGTACGACACCGCGCCATTGGCGAACTCGGCGAACAGGCTTGTCGACGCGAAGGATCTGAACGTCCTCGGAATCGTCTCCGACTCTGCTGTCCGTGTCGCCGGGGCATTCCACGAGTCGGATGCGATGAGCAAGGAGGAGAGGAATCAAAGGTTCCTGCGTACGATAGTCGAACGGGATCCGACACTCTTCCAGCTCGAATCGGTCCGCAAGTTCCTCGGTATTGATATCCCAGACTTCCTGCCTGATGTGCAGGTTGGCACGGATCTGAACGCTCCAGGCCCGGCGCAGCCTCCGACACCAGGAAGGGTCATGTCTTCGCCGGCTATCGGCGCTATGCCTGATGCCGCAGATTCGGACTCTGACCTGATTGCTTCACTGACCGCGAGACCTTCAGGGATCCTCGCAGCCGCTGATGCTGTCGTTCGCCGTGCTCTGGAACTGGCGGGGAAGCGGCTACTGACGGCGACGACGCGAGGCATGTGGATGGATGTCCCTGCCTACAAGTTGCATACGAAGTCCCTGGTCGCCAGCAACGATCACGCGAATACGCTGCTCAAGGATGCCTGGGAGCACGTCCCTGCCATCTTCGAAGGTTCCGGCATCGGCCCTGCGGTGATGACCCGGGAACTCGACAGGTACGTAAAGGGCCTTCTCACGTCGGGCTTGGAGCACAATCAGACCCTGCTGGCCGCGTTCCTGGACTCTGCGGAGTTGCTATGACCTATCCGCAGGTTCAGGAGGAACCGCCGGCACAGCCTTCACTGGCGGCAGTAGAGGCCGCATTCGCTGCCGCCGTACTGGCCGCATTGACAGCATGGCTGGCAAGTGTAATCGCAGCCGTTCTCGCCGGGTTCGTGCGTTTCGGCATCGCCCCGAACATCGAAGCCCTGTGGTCCACTATTCCCAGCTGGACTGATGCCGTCGATAACCTGATGCCCGACCTTGCTGATATCGCCCGCCTCGGCTGGGAGCAAGGCAATCGGGATCTCGGAACCTCTGACCCATTTTCCCCTGGTAACGCATTCGTCCAGGAACGGTTGGCTAAGACTCGGAACATGCTTGTTCGGATCGGCGATGAGGTCTACCGAGATATCGGGAACGCTCTGAACAAGGTCGTGGCTGAAGGCAAAGATGTAGCAGGCCAGGCAGCCGCTGTTCGCTCCGTGCTTGATGGAACAGGCTCGGAAAACTGGCCAGCACGGGCACGAACCATTGCTGTCACAGAGGTCAACAGGGCCTTCAACTTCGGGGTCATCGCTCATGGGCTGAGCGTACAGCAGCAACTTCGGATCCCTGTCCTCAAGGTCTGGGACAGCAAGGATGACTCAAGGGTTCGCGTTGCCCATGACCGTGCAGACGGTCAAGTTCGCCCCGTTTCTCAGCCTTTCATTGTTGGCGGCTTCCCTCTCATGACACCCGGGGATCCGAGCGCTCCCGCATCTCTCGTCGTGAACTGCCGTTGCAAAATGAGACTCAGGAGAGGCTGACATGACTGTCAACGTCAACGCATGGAAGCGTCTGCCGATCGCAGCCCGCGAGACATCTTTCGATGCCGACGATGCTATTGCTCGCATTCAGCAATGGGCGCACGGAGACGTGTCACGGTTCAACTCGATGTTCTTGTGGCGTAACTCCGAAGCTCCAGCGAACAACCGCAACTCGTACCGTCTGCCGATCGGTGACATCGTCAACGGCAAGCCGATCATGGTTCCCCGTGCCATCTTTGCGGCCGCGACGATCCTTTCCGGTGCTCATGGCGGCCTTGAAGGCGTTGTCGGCGAAGATGAGAAGCTTGCTTTGAAGCGGGTCATCACCAGCATCTACGAGGTGTTGCAGAAACAGTACGGGGATCCACGCACGGTGCCTCCATGGCTTCGAGGCGGCAATGAAGAAGATCAAGTCTTGAACGCGTCCGGGGAGGATGGCATGGAACTGCATGAACTGGAGGCCCTGATCACCGCTTCGGTGCGCACGGGTGGCTGGGAGCATCTGCCGGTAGCTGACGCTGATCATCAGTGGCAGGCGAAAGCGGCGTCTCAGAGGCTCTGGGACGCCTCAGATGGCGACATCCGTGCCTTCGGGCAGGGATTCCTATGGCATGATCCTGGGGCACCTGAGCAGCGCAACTCGTACCGCATGCCGATCGCCGACGTCATCGATGGCCGGGTTCAGATCATCCCAGCCGCCGTGATCACGACATCGCAGATCATCGCCTCGGGGGCTGCCGGCATCCCTGTTCCGCAAGCAGACCTGGAGGTGATCACCGAAGTTGTGTCGGCACTGCGGGCCAGACTCGATGATCCCGCAGCTCTCACAGCCGCAGGGTTCCCTGTCGCGCCGCCTGACGAATGGTTCACGCCGCAGTCACTTCCCGGCCCTACACCTCTCACGGTCACCGCTGACGGCCGCGTCACCGGGCATGCGTGGCTGTGGGGCACCTGCCATCAAGGTATCGGTGACCGCTGCGTGGTTCCGCCCCGCACGGCTGCCGGATACCGTTACTTCGCCAACGGGACTGTTCTCACGGCATCCGGGCAGTCCGTCAAAGTCGGGAAGATCACGAAAGGCACCGGTCATGCATCGACCAGGCTCGGATGGATCCCGGCAGCCGATCACTACGACAACACGGGAACTGTCGTTGCCGCAGTCGCCGTCTTCGAAGACATGTACGGTGGGCAGCTCGCAGGGGCTGTTGTCGCCAACGCCTCGGAGGCTGATGTCGCCGAGCTTCGTAGAAGTCCGATCTCCGGGGACTGGCGACGCATCAACGGCAATCTGGAACTTGTCGCGGCCCTGGCTGTCAACACTCCCGGCTTCCCGATCGTCTCCCTCAACGCCTCCGGGGACCCTGACTGCATCATGGCAGCGGGCTCGTGGGCAGTTGATGACTCAGATCCTGGCTGCGGATGTAGCCACGATGCGGTCGTGGCTGACGCGGTGATCGAAGTGGATCGCAGTGAGGCTGTCGACAGGTTCAAGAAGATCTCTGCCGAGTTCGAGAAGATCAAGTCAACGAAGCGGGCTCGGAGACTCGCGAACATCCAAGCCATCACCGGAGGTAAATGATCATGGGATGCAGTTCATGCGGTCAGCGGGCTCAAGCAGCCCGTGACCTGGTCAGCGGCAAGTCGCGAACCTGGACCATCAGCCTCGCTGACGGCACGACAGCCTCAGTGTCCTCGGACACCGAAGCCACCCGGCTTCAGCGTCAAGCGCGGGCTCGGATGGTACAGAAGGGCTATACGGCAAAGCGAGGCTGATCGTGTAGCCTTCTGCGTGGACATGTCTGCGGGGATGTGTTGAATGGCCGGGACCCTGAGAAGTCCCGGCCATCTCTATGCCAGTTCGGCAATGCCAGCCAGAATCCCGCCGACCACGACTACCGCGCCGATCAGGAACAGCACGCAGCCGCTGCCCTTCCCGGCCTTCTGGCGATTGTTGAACACCTGAGCATTGCTTCCGTGCCCTGCCCAGTTTCCCGTCTGTCCGGGCTTGCGGGGCTTCGGGATCTTCGCCATCATCTCACTCCTTTTCTGCCGGCTACGGGCACTCCGAGCCGTTGAAGCTGCGCCCTCTTGTTGATCAGGGCATGTTGGTCACTGGGCGTGCAGGGCAAGGAGGTGATGTAGGCAGCGCCTCGATACACCTTCCAATGCCCCTTGCCTCCCATGATCACATCCAGGCCGAGCTTCTCGATTTCTTTGATCAAGTTCTTCACGTCCGCATGAACTCCCATGTTCCCAACTATACCAAGGCTTCCAAGAAAGTCCAGATAGTCGACATAGATGACACAGTCCTGTACAGTGATCGACATCGGTGATGAGCTGTGAGCCTGCCAGACGTGAAACCCATTCACCTCTAGGCAAGGAAGTAGCCATGCAGTTCCCCAAGCGGGACGACCTGAAGACCTTCTCGGTCGCCGGAATCAACGACTTCGTCAACAAGGCCAGCGAGGAACTCAACACCCTCGTGGCTTCAGCCACGTCCGAGACAGTCACCGATGACCAGCTCACCCGCATGGAAGAGCTGAACGAGTTCCTGACCGCGTCGGCTTCCGAGCTGACTGAGCGCGACGAGAAGGCGAAGCGATTCACCGCAGCGTCCGTCATCCCGACCCCGGCAGTCGTTGAGATCCCGGCAGTCGTCGCCAGCACCGAAGCCACCGACGAGAAGAACGTCGCCTCGACAACCCCGGCCCCCATGGTCGCGAACACCGAGTCTTCGATCATCGCCGCGACTGTCACCCCAGCCGAGACCGCAGTCGTACGCACCCCGACGCTGGCCGAGATCGCCGCGACGTCCCCGAACGCCGAAATCCCCAACGGTTCGACGCAGGGCTTCTCGATCATCGCCAGCGCGGACAACGCGGTCGCACCGCAGGGCTCTGTCATCGACTACGCGCAGCTCGCCGCGATCTTCGAAGAGAAGTCAGCGCCACATCAGGGCATGTCGCGCACTGGCGGCAAGTATCGTTCGCGTACCCCGCTCGGCCTGATTCGCCGTGACTTCGCCGACTCTGCCGTGCTCCTCGCCTCCGACACCGACCAGGGCAAGTACGGCAAGCTGATGGAGCTGGCAAACTCGGAGAACACCGAGATCGAACAGCGTGTGCCAGGCGACGCCATCACCGCAGCCGTGGGCTTCTGTGCCCCGTCCGAGACCGACTACTCGATCTGTTCGCCGATCACCACAGACGGGCTTCTGCGCCTGCCCGAGGTCGCGATCCGTCGCGGCGGCCTACGTCACACGCAAGGCCTGGACTTCTCGTCCTTCTTCGGCGGGGACTTCGTGCTGCCGATCACCGGATACAACATCCTCACCGAAGCGCAGGTCATCTCCGACACGGCCAAGACCTGCGTCGAGATCCCATGCCCTCCGTTCGTCGATGACCGGCTCAACGTCGCAGCGCTGTGTCTGACCGGCTCCCTGCTGCAAAACCGTGGCTACCCGGAATTCGTGTCGACGTTCATGCAGGGCGCTATCGCCGCGATGGCGCACCTGGTCAACCGTGAGGTTGTCGCCGAGATCGTCGCCGGCTCGACCGTCGTGTTCCTGGGCACCGTTGACCCGTGGGTCACCGATGGCAGTGTTCTGTCGCAGTTCATGAGTGCTGTCGAGATGGCGGTCATGGATGCCCGATACAACCTGCGCACGTCGACAAGCCAGTCCTTCACCGGCTTCGTGCCGCTGTGGCTGCGTGCCCAGCTGCGTGCCGACTACATCCGCCAGAACGCCCGGGTCGCCGATGACCTCGCCGACGCGATGATCGACCAGATGCTGCGCAACCGTGGCTACATCCCGCAGTGGATCTACGGCTACATGGACGCGTTCGCTCCGGCTGACATCGTCGACACGACCGGTGTCGCAGGCACTGTCCCGGCCGCGAATCAGGCAGGTAACGCGACCGCGATCCTGTCGCTGCCATTCCTGGTGAACTTCACCCTGTTCCTTCCTGGCACCTGGGTTCTGGGACGCGCGGACGTCATCCGCCTGGAGCTTGTCTACGACTCGACTCTGCTTGCGCAGAACCAGGTCACGCAGCTGTTCGCAGAGGACGCGTTCAAGCCGATGCGCATGTGCCCGCTGTCTCGGGTCTACGCGGTCAACATCTGCCCGTCTGGTTCCACTGGCGTTCAGCGCGCCGTGGCCTGCGCGGACGTCACCCCGTAATTGATGTCGATGGGCTGGGGGTCCTCGGGCTCCCAGCCCACACTGAACATCAGTTCTCATCAATTAAGGAGGTGAAACATGGTCGCAGTAGGTGCCCCGGTACTTCTGGAAGCGAAGCCCACGCCATCCCAGCCAACCCGATACGGCCTGCTTCAAGCAGCCGTAGGTCCCCTAGATCTCCCCATCCATGCCCGGCTGGGAGGATTGCAGTACGTCAACGAGATCTGCGGCGAAGGCTTCGGCTACGAAGTCAACTGCATCGCCGACCTCGACGCGAAGACATTCGACAACGGCCTGGAGGTCGTCACCGGCGTTCCCTTCGTCGTGTACTCGACGATCCTGTGCGGATCCGTGGGCTTCACGCAGGCCGAGTTCAACGCCATGGCAGTCTCCCGGCTGCTGTCCGTCGAGCAGACCATTGTCGAGCAGGTCTTTTCCAGCGGGGATGTAGGCCAGGCCCCGAGCCTTGCCAATAACACGCCGGCCGCGACAATCATCGCCACAGGTGGCGTCAGCGCCGTCGATGTTGTATCGGAGCTGGAGAACGCCATCTACTGCACCTCGCAGTACGGGCCTCCGGCATACCTGCACATGCCTCTCGCGGTCATCAACGAACTGATGTCGCAGCATCTGCTGACCTGGGACGGCACGCGTTGGCGGACTCCCATGGGTTCCATTGTCAGCGCCGGCTGCTACAGCAACCTTGACCCGGCGGGCGCGGCAGCCGTTGATGGCACATTCTGGATCTACGCGACCGGGCAGACCGCGATCTGGCGGTCCCCGGATTCGGAGATCTTCGTCGCCCCCGTCGAAGGCACCCTGGATCGCACAACGAATCAGCAACTCATCCTCGCCGAACGTGAGTATGTCGTGACATTCGAATGTGCCTCATACGCGAAGGCGGTAGTGCTGTGGCCGTAAATGAGCCACTGACTCACATGACGATCTTCCCCGAGCAGGGGCAGATCAAAGATGTCGCGAAGCTGCTTCTACAACTCGCCGACCATCCCAACCAGGTCATGACGACCCTCGATCCGACTCTCGGGTTCAAGATTCCCGTCTGGCTGTATGAGTTGTTCGTGCCGATCTGGGATGAACGCATGGGCGAGGAAGCTGCGGTCCCGGATGTCCCGGTAGTCACTGCCGAGGCTTCCGAGCCGCAAGTTGTCGAACCTCGAACTGTTGTCACGTCCGTCAAGCGCAAGCCCGGCCGTCCTCGAAAGGAAGTGCAGTAATGGTCGCTGAATGTCATTCAGTGGTCCGCAGCCCCGCTGTCCGGGTGACGCGACTTGATTCCTGTGGCATTGCGCAGGACTCAGCATGCTCGTACGCCACGAATTCCTGCTTCGCCACGATCACCCTGACCCGGGTACAGCAGGACCGCCAGGATGCTCTAGGGCTCAACGCCAACGGTGACATCTGCTACGACGTCCCCAAGGCCCCGATTCTGCGGTGGTACGAAGTCGCGCTCGTCATGCGGCAGGTGGACCCGGAGTTCTTCAACATCGTCACCGGCGAATCGATCGTCCTCAACGATGCCGCTGTCCCTGTCGCAGTCGGCTGGGACACCACTGCCGGCGGGGCGCTGCTGAGCAACTTCGCCCTCGAATTCTGGACCGGCACGGATGCGTCGGGCTGCGACGAGGAAGGCAACGTCACCTACGGCTACGGCCTACTCCCGCACGTCAAGCAAGCCGTGATCGACATCGGCGAGATCGGCAACGCGGGCGTCGACTTCACAATCACCGGCATCACGCAGGCTGCGGCAAACTGGGACTTTGGACCCTACAACGTTCTCATCAACGAGTCAGGAGCCAACGAGGGACTTCCCGGCCCGGAGCTGACCACTACTGACGGCATCCACAAGCGATTCCACTGGACAACTCTGCCGCCCCCGGATGGTGTCTGTGGCTGCCAGGATCTGACTCCCGTGCTTATCGTCGAGCCGCTTGTCGGTGCTGCCGCAGTTGAGCGCACCCTGACGTTCCCGCTGGACGCTGACGGTAACGCTATCCTCCCGGCAGTGATCGACTGGGGCGACCTGACCGCCGATGAGGTCGTGACGTCCGGGCTGACCGCAACGCACACGTATGTCGCAGGCTCCTATGTCGCGACCTACCGGCCTACCGGATTCTCTTCGGTCACGTACACCAGTGGAACGATAACAGTGTCATGATCAAGGAGGCTGGCCGGATTCTTTCTTCCGTTGATCCCTCGAATTCGGTAATGCCGAGCCTGACAGGATCTACTACAGAATTCTCCGGCAACCCGGCCAGCCTTCATGGCGTAGGAAATTTGAGCTAGTGGCACAAGAAAGGAGGTAAGGCATTGCTTGCATTGCCGCTCCGTCGCCCTGTGGCGCGACCCGTTCTTGCCGACCACGAAAATCTCAGATTCTCCGATGGTTCGAGATCCGCGCACTCCGATATTGCATCGATTGCAGGATGGCACCAGGTTGTCCCGGGAATTGTTGAGGCCGTTTCGGTCAACGTGATCAACGACCAGGTTATCGGCCCCTCGGTCATCCCTGCGCCAAGTTACCGAAGTGGAACACCAGTGGCACCGGTGCACTCCCGGACCAATCGCCTCGAAGAGAATGAGACGATGTTCCATGATCTGCCCCGACGCGTAGGCGAGGGGGTGTCCAGCCCTACCTTTCAGTACGCGGTATTGAGTAGGCGGCTTGACCCAACCCTCCTTGCGTCGATAGATCCCGGAGCACGCGACCGAACAGAACCTGCTCGCCATCGGCGAATCTGTCCGTATATATCGGTCAAACCCTTGCCCGCACTGAAGACAGTTACGCAACGACATTCAACCAACGTAGCATGAAGGAGTACGGTCATGGCAGGCGGCTCACTTACAATCAGCGTGGACGACTACGCTCAGCTCCCGCAGGTTGCTCAAGCAGTGACCTGCTGGGCGGGGGGTCCGGCAGGGGCGAATGTTCGCCTGATCACTACGACCAGCAATGGTCCGGTGACTGCGATTCGCGTGCCTGAAGCACTTTGGAGCATTGGTGCCCTGGAGTTGAAGCGAGGCGGCGCGGATATCGTGTCCGGGCTCGTACCGGGCTCCCACAACGTCTATCACGCCTCAAACGGTCTAGCAATGGCCACGAATGCGAACACCTGCCCGGCTCGCACGGATGAACCGACTGTCACGTCGATCACGCCGACCGGACTGTCGGTCAGCATGGTGTACGCGAATGTCGCGGCTGCGGGAACCGTCGACATCGACTGGGGCGATGGGGACACTACTGCCGGTGCGGCAGAGGCTGGCACGGAAGTGCATGTCTACGATCACGCGGGTACCTTCACCATTACGATCAGTGACGCCTCCATCCCGGCCAACGCGGCATCCTCAACCATCGTCATCTGACACACCTTGAAGGTCCGGAACTCGATGTTCCGGGCCTTCACTGTCAACTCAGTCAATGACGTGAGAGGATCACTGTATGACGACGCCCACCATCCCAGCCGATGCGGCAAGCACTCCGTGCCCGTGGACGATTCCGCTCGGCAATCCGTGCTGCACGGAATGCTCAGGCTGGGATTCGGCGAGCCCTGAGTTGCAGGCTGTCGCGACAGCGTGGGCTTCAACGTTTCTGTGGGCTGCGACAGGTCGGCGCTTCAACGAATGTGAAGTGATTGTTCGCCCCTGTGGTTCCGAGCCATGCTCGGATGGAAGTCTCAACTATTTCGGATGGGGCTGGGGCAGCGGAACCTGGATGCCGTACATCTGGAATGGCAACTGGTTCAACTGTTCCTGCAACGGCCGATGCACCTGCAAGCCGACATCGCAGATCAGGTTGATGGGCCCGGTCATCTCGATCACCGAGATCACGCTTGGCGCGGATGTCATTGACCCTGACACGTATTGGGTTGATGACGGTCATTGGCTCGTTCGGAAAAGTCCCGAACGGTGGCCTGACTGCAATGACATGGATTCCCTGGACGGCGATGACGTTCTCACGGTCACGTATCTTCGAGGCGATCCGGTTCCTGATGTGCTGCGGTATGCGGCTGCGAAGCTTCGCTGCGAGTACATCAAGGCATGCAACAATGATTCGTCTTGCCAGCTCAGCGCATACGTGCAGTCGATTTCCCGGGCGGGCGTGGACTTCACGATGATTCCGTACACGGAGCTGCTGGCAAACAACCTGACGGGCATCGCGATCATCGACTCGACGATCTCGTTCTACAATCCGTACAATTTGAAGCAGCGTGGAAGGATCTACGCGCCCGAGTTGATGGTTCCACGCCAGCAGACGTGGCCAGTTTGATGGCCACCCTCGATCGTGTGAAGCAGTATGCGGATAACCTGCTGATCTGCCTCGAAGAGCAGTTCGACCTTCTCGATGCCCCGCTGCGTCCTGCCAACTATGAGCATGTAGCCGGAACTCTGTTCGTTGAGGACATTGATCCATTCTTCGGCACAGATAAATGCTGCGAAGGCACTGGCTGGGTCCGTGTCGGGGAGACGTTTCCTTCACGGAATTTCCCTGAGCCTGACACCTTCGATTCAGGCCCTTGCGATCCGCAGGGCTGGGCTCAGGTTCTTGACGTCGGGGTGGCTCGCTGCTATCCCGGCTACGGCAATCCTCAGGGCCCTACGGAGGCTCAGCATCTGGCTGCCCGGGATCAGGATCTGATTGATCTGATGACGATCAAGAAGGCCATCTGCTGCTGGGCTGCGGGGATGGTGCCGAAACGCAACTCGTATCAGATCACCGGCATCACCGTCACAGGCCCCTCAGGGGTTTGCATTTCACGTATCGCTCAACTCATTGTCGCAGTTGGTAGATGTGACTGCTGATCACATCTACCATGGAACGTACTGCATTCACGGGCTGCATGACCGCTGCAAACTTGAATGCAAAACGTGCGGCAATCCATGCATCTGCCCATGCCATATCGGAGGTTCCTTCGTGCTGAAGTCCGAGATCGACCGTCGTCTCGCCTACCATCCGATCACCGGGAATCAGAAGTTCCTGTACGAGTCGAATCGGGCGCTGTACATCCGGATGGCCGAGTATGTCAGCAATCTCGGTGACTCCCGGGAAACAAGCCTGGCGTTGACAGCGTTGCAGGAGTCGCTGATGTGGGTCAACGCTCACATCGCCTGCAACAACATCGATGTCGATGACGAGTTCGTGGAGGCCGGCAATGCCGAAGTTTCTTGAAGTCCGCGCCGCAGTGTCGTTCGGGGTGTTCCGTGCCGGCAACGTGTACGAGATCGACATCGAAGATCAGCGCATCATGTCCCTGCTCGGCGTAGGCTACCTGGAGCCGACATCAGATCTGGAGGACGACGATGTTCAACGAAATCGATCTTCCGAACTGGGCGTGGGCGATCCTGGCGCTACTGTCATTGATGGTGGCGATGATCTGGCTCGATCATCTGAAACCGAAGGGGTAGTCGATGGCGCGGATCATCTTGGACCGGTCAGCGACGCTGCACTCGGCACGTCAGCGAGGGTACGAGGTCGCAAGACCTCTGGCGTCAAAGACGCTGATCGGGGCACGGACACTAGTCAGAACGGGGACACATCGTCACGGGTCGGGAAGACCGGTCGCTGGGCCAACACTGAAGGCTAGCCTTCAATCTGTCGACGTGTCGACGAGTCCCCGGGAGATCCTGTTCGACATCGGTTCCCCGCTGAACTATGCCGCGACGGTGCATCAAGGATCGACGGCGCATCGTATCGTTGCGTCCGGGAAGCCGATGACGTTCTTCTGGCATCGAGCCCGGTTCATTTCCCGGACGCAACGGCTGCGCAGCGATCCGCAGGTCTGGTTCTGGTCGGTTCGTCATCCGGGCAACAAGCGACCTAATCGCTTCCTGACGACTCCGTTGCAGCAGTTCGGCAGGGCCGCGAACTTCCGGGTGCGCACGGAGCGGGCATCTCGCGGCTTTCTGCCGTAGCATGGTCAACATGAGCGATGATGTCATTGATGAGAACGTAGCGCCGATCAAGCCTGAAGGCGCTGACTTCAGCATGGATCTCCCGGACGGCCACACCGTCTGGTTCCGGGCCTTCCAGCAAGGTCAGCGCCTCATGCTCATCCGAGCCAACGATCTCGCCGCCGCTGACCGTAAGCGGATCATGGAAGGTCCCGGGACAGCCAAGGAGAAGTATGACGCCCTCGCGAAGCTGTCCCTGAAGGTCGACAAGCGTCTGTGGGACGCGATCGATTCACGCGTCATCGACCCGGCCGACATCGACAAGATCATGGATGCGATGATCTGCGGCGACATCGATGACGCGTGGGCTTGGAAGGTGTTCAGCGGGGGCCGTGATTCGACGCCCGAACCTGACGATGATGTCGAGAATCTTCCCATAGCGAAGCCTTCACGTCGCGCCAATGTCAAGCACTCTCAGGTTCGATGAGCAGCAGGTCACGGCCTTCGGGAGAATCTGGCCTATCCCCGCCGTGCCGGCTGCCGTGTGGCTCGGAGCACTTCGTCGCGACCCTGCTCGACTTGCCGGAATCTTCCCCGGCCTCATCGATGAGGCAGATGTCGATCCTATGCTGCACATGTGGCTGGACTTCGCTGATGCCGATCAGCGATGCGAGCTTGCTGGCAGGAAACTGCTCGGACGAGCTGCCGGCATGGATTGGGTCTGGGCATTCAACCTCATGCAGCTGACGTCGCGTATCTGGCTGTTCGTCAACGGGATGCTGCTACGCCAAGGCGTCAACGCCTCCCAGGTGTCACTGAGTGACTGGCTCGCGGCTGCCTACACCCTGATATACGAGAGCAAGGATGAGGTCGGCAGAGTGACTCTGGAGAGGGAGCTGTCAACGCCTCCACTCGGTGTCAGGCTCGTCATCCCGGCCGCTGTGCAGCATCAGGCAGCCATGGCTTTCGCACTCGACTAAACTTAGTCGACTTCGTCTATGATCTAGACATGGCGCGTCTAGGTGAGGCATACGTTCGGGTCCGCGCGGACCTGAAGGACTTCGACGCCGACCTCGACAAGACCCTCAAGGCGAGCGCGGCCAAATTCGAGAAGGCATTCAATACGGCATTGGGACGCCGGCTGGGCAAAGGTGTGGCGGCAGGGATCAGCGACGAACTCGATGCCTCGCTGGCCGCGTCCACGAAAGCTTTCGTCGCCGACTTCGAACGCCAAAGCCGCGAAGGTGGCAGTCGTGGCGGCAGAGCTGCCGGGCAGGCATTCGACGGATCATTCTTCGGCGCACTGCGAACCCTCTCAGCATCAGTCGGCGGCCTGATCACTGACGGATTGTCGGGCCTGCCACCTCAAGTCAGAGCCGTGCTAGGCGGCATCGTCATCGCCGCGTCCGTTCCCCTCATCGCCGGACTGACCTCGATCATCACCGCAGGCATCGCCGTGTCGATCGCTGGAGTCGGCATCGCCCTGGCGTCGCAGTTCGATGTCGTTCAGGAAGCGGCGACAGCATTCGGGCAGAGAATGCGCAGCATCCTTGTCGAATCGTCCCGGCCGTTCATTGATCCGATCCTTGCCGGGTTCGGTCGGCTGGAAGCATTCGTCATCAGCATCGGTTCGCGCCTGGACAACACGTTCGGCAATGCGGCCCGATTCATCGAACCTCTGACCAGTGGCCTGCTTGCCTTCCTTGATCAGGTAACCCTGGGTATTGATGATCTTGTCGCAGGCTCCGGAGGACTCGTCGACACCCTCGCCGAAGGATTCGTCGTCCTCGGGGCAGCAGTCGAAGAATCACTACTCCTTCTCAGCGACCTCGGAGAAGACGGCGAATCGGCTCTACGAGACATCATCTTCGCGACAGCCGACCTTCTCGTGTTCACCACCCGACTCCTGGTCGGCATCACCAGGATTTACAGGGCTATCAGGGATCTGGCGCAGTCCACCACAGCTTTCGGGATCGCCGCGAAAATCCTCATCCCACCCCTGGCATTGCTCAAGCTCGGCTTCGACAACGTTGACGAGTCAACAGGCCGGGCTCGGGAAGGCTTGAATGACTACAACAACTCGACAGGCGCGTACGCCCGTGCCGGACTCGGTGCTCTCACTGCCACGAAAGCCCAGACGAAAGCCCTCAAGGAGCAAGCCGACGCTCTCGACGAGACACGCCAGGCTCAGTTCCGGGGTATCGACTCCACCTTGGACTACCTCGACTCTCTTGACGATCTGACGAAGACGCTCAAGGAGAACAAGGGTGCCTTCGACACCCAGTCCCGGGGCGGCAGGGAAGGGATCGCGGCCGTCAGCAGGGCATTGCAGGACGCTGAAACCCGAGCCCGGAATCTGTTCATCGAAAGGAGGCTGACTCACGAGCAGGCACAGCAGCTCTTTTCGCAGGAACGCGAGGAAATCTATCGCAACGCGGCAGCGTGGGGTGTCACCAGGGAGCGCATCGATGCGATCTTCGGCGCTATCAGTAGCGTCATCGCGCTGCCTCCGATCGATGACAAGTTCGCGGCCCTGACCGAAGGGATATCGTCTGCCGAGCAGGCCGCGAGAGAGCTGCGCATCGAGATCAACCGTGGCGGATTCACTCCGCCGTCCTTCGACATCGGAGAGCCGGCATCAGTTCCCGGCTACGCGAACGGCACCATTTCCGATGTCGCACACATGGCGATGATCTCTGAAGGCAACAGGCGTGAAGTCGTGCTGCCGTTGACCAATCCGAGCCGAACCCGTGAACTGGCACAACAGTCGGGTTTGATGAACATTCTCGGCGGGGACGGTGCCAGCACCATTCTTGTATATGTGGGCAATGAGCAGCTGGATTCACGGATGTACCGGGTCGCTAACCGTAACAGTAGAAGTCAGGCACGTGTCATGTCACAGGGACCGAGGATGAACTGAGATGGCCAGTCTGGTAGCCACGACAAGTCCGGCGACAGGTTCGATTCTCATACAACTTGACCGTCAACTTGTCATAGACACTTTCTCTCGTGTCGTCGTCAACGACTGGGGCAGTGCGACAACGATCGGCGGTGCGTACACGGAAGTCGGAGGTGTCGCCGCCGACTATGACGTTGACGGCTTTAGTGGTCTTCAGGAGTCCATCCCGGGAACGTTCCATTCGGGGCAGATCAGCAACTCCGCCAGCTTGACCGGGTCGGCGCGGTTCGTCATTCCCGTCAATCCGACCGGCGGATACACGGATGTCGGCATGCTGTCTCGTGGCTCCGGCGGAGACTTCATTCTGTTCCGTCTGCGTGTCAATCCTGGCGGGCCTGTGACGGCGCAGATTCTGTTTCGTCAAGCTGGAGTGCTGACGGCGCTGTCAGATGCTGTGAACATCACTTTCAACATTACGGCCACGCAGGCGATCGGCATCACGATTCAGGATTCCGGCACCCGTCTTCGCATGAAGGCGTGGCGTTCCCTGCTGGCTGAGCCTGTCGCCTGGACGATCGACATCCCTGACCCGACAGGACGTGGCAGCGGCACGGTCGGCCTCTACAGCCTCTCTGAGGGCACGAACACGAATGGCGTCTTCCAGTACTCCTTCGACAACTTTCAGGTCCTGGTGGGCGTTGAGCCGCTGAGTTTGTACCGGGTGACCCCGGATGGCGTGGAGACGCTTGTTCGCGGTTCCGGATTCCTGACACAGTTCCCTGAAGGCCAGGCGACCATCTGGGACAACGAGGCACCGTTCGACGTTGACGTGTTCTATGTTCTGCGCAGTGCCGACAATCCGACTTTCGATGTGCTGACCTCGAACACGGTCGATCTTGACTCCGGCGGGGATGTGTGGCTGCGTGACCCTTACAATCCGAGCCTCAATCTGATCATCGAAATTTCCGACGAGCCGTTCGACTACTGCACCGACGACCCCCGGATCATGTTCGCGGACCTGCTCGGAAGGTCGTACTCCAGCGCGTCAGGGATCTTCGACATCATCGACACGCAACGACCTGAGACGATTGCACAAACCCGTAAGCGGTACGCTTCCACGCTCATCCTGACCAGCAAGGAACCCGAGGACGGCGAAGCGATCGAGGCGATCACGGCCGGCGGATATCCGCTGCTGCTGTCCCTGCCCACCGTCTACCAGTTCGGGCTGCCGACCGGCACCGACTGGATCACCATCCTCGACATCGACCAGCAGCCTGTAGGCGTCGACCGGCGTGTTCCGGCACGCGTGTGGGCACTGCCGTTCCGGCTGGCTCTGCCGCCAGCAGACGTCGACACAGGCAGCACGGGAGGCAGCGGGATCGGGGCCGGGGGTGCCAGCTACGACGATCTTGCCGCATCGGTCATCGGAGCCACATACACCCTCCTTGCCGCAGCAGGTCTCACCTACAACGACATCGCCGCCGGAACAGGCTACTGATGGCCGTCATCCTCACGTCAGCGCAGCAGCGGGCGCTTCTCGGCTCGCATCGCATGACAACGTCGGCGACAGTCCTGCGTGGCTCTGAGAGCCTCGGAGAGATTCCTGTCGTCAGCGGCTACGTGACAGCGACACTGTCAACCCGTGGAGGCCGTGACGCGTTCTTCTCAACAACTCGTTCCGTGCTCGATCAGGGACTGCTCAACCCCCTGACAGACCAGGTCATTCTGCGCACCGGAATTGAAGGCTTCCTCGACATCACCTTGTTCACCGGCCGCGTTGACACCATCGACACAGACGAAACAGGATTCGTGCAAGTCCAGCTGCTCAGCGTCGGCGCGCAAGCGACCCGCGATGACTTCATCATCCCCTGGGTCGCCACATCGGCGACAGCCGCGCCTGAGATCGCCGCCATCCTTCAAGCATCCGATCCAAGCTGGGGCGTCGACATCACCAACGCCTCCATTGTGCCGTTGACCGGTCAGCAGATCTGGGAAACCGATCGAGGTCAGGCGTTGGATCAGATCGCCTCCGGAGCCAATCTCATCTGGCAGCCCGACCGTTACGGCTCCTTTGTCGTCTTTGACAATCCATATCTGATCGGGCCTACCCTGGCCAGCGAATCCGTCATCATGTTCGTCGACGGCGAAGGCGGCGCTCTGGTAGAGGTCAGCGATTCACGCACACGTCAAGGCGTCTACAACTCGATCACTGTCATCATGGAACGCACCGACAACACGGAACCGATTCGTGTCACCGTGCAGGACACGACTGTGGGATCGACGACCGCGTTCGGGGGTTCGTTCGGCCGACAGAACAAGGTGATCAAGAATCCGACGACCGAAGATCCTGCCGTGCTCGCGATGCGGCTTCTGCGGCAATCTCTGGCATTGCGTAGATCGTGGACCATCCGGGTGCCGCATGTCCCGATCCTTGACCCCGGAGACGTCTTCACTCTCTGGTATCGCAACGAGGTCACAGCGCAGGTTGTCGAAACGACACAGTATGGTCTAGCTGCCGGCGATTCTGGACTCATCACCTCCCGGGAGCTGGTCACATTGGAACTGGAGACGCTATGACAATGCCTGACTCCACATCCGCGACACCTATGCCGCCGGCACCCGTAGTGACCCCTGATCCGCTGCTGGACACGATTGCCGGGGCTGTCGTCGCTCAGCAGGAAAGCCCGTGCGTCATGCGCATCGGGGTTGTCACCGCCATCATCGAAGGCACGCAGATCACCGTCAAGATCAGCGGCTCCGAAGTTCTCGTCGACTGCTCATATCTGTTCGGTCAGTACTATCCCCTGCTCGGCGACCGCGTTGTCATCCTCAAGCAGGACTCGCAGTGGTTTTGCGTCGGCCAGATGTCGGGGGCGATCGAGTCGAACAACTCGCTACTCAACGGCAGCTTCGAAGCCGGGACTGTCGCCGCCATCCCCGACGAATGGACCCTGGTTGTCGCAACATCAGGTGGCGGGGTGCCGACATTTCTCATCAGCGGCTCCCTGAGCCCCGAAAACGTGTCCGGTAAGCAGATGGTCGATTTCGGCACGGACAGTGTCGCAGCCGGCAGCTCAACAGCCGACGCCTATTCGACAGCGATTCCCGCGTTGGCTGACTCACGATGGACGGCCGCGTACTATCTGCCGGCAGTCATGATGAACACGGTTCCGCCACTGTTCTCGCAGTTACAGATGTATGTGCAATTCCTGGACGCGACCTCCACGCTGATCAGCGAATTTCAGGTGAACTCGTTCACTGTCGCCTCCTACCTTCTCGGACCTATCTACCGCCGGCTGTCACTGACAGCGTTTCCGAGCGGATTCGTCGCAGCCCCGCCTGCGACAGCTTTTGTCCGTGTGCGCTTCCGAGGATTCTTTGATCTTCAAGCGACATCGTTTGTAAGCTTTTTCATCGACAACGTTATCTTGAGGCAGGTGGACTGATGGCACTGACGACAAATCAGGGTCTGGACATCCCGGACGGCACGGACAACGCCAACGTCCCGCTGTCTTTCACGAACTACAACACGGGCGTGGAAAGCCGGCTTGTGGAACGGTTTCTGAGCATCGCGGACAGGACTGCCCGAAATCTGGCACCGAATGAAGGCGAGCTGTCGTATCTGATCGACCTGAATCGTTACGAGTGGTACACGGGCACCGCTTGGATCGAGCTTGTTCCCGTGCCGGCTTCAGCCAGCGACGCCACCTCGTTCTTCGTCACGTCCCTGACCTACACGACGGTCGGTGCCGGCCTTGTCGGGGCGACGGTGGTCGTGCCTCCTTCGGGCCGGGTTCGTGTCGGCTACGCCGCGCTGCTCAACCATTCGACGACTGGGCAGACCCTGCTGGCACCTCAGCTCAATGCCGGCAGCGTTGTCGGTGCCGGCGCTACGATCACGGCGGCCACGGACGCAAACGGCACCCGTATCACAGGTGTCGGACCGTGGGGTTCAAGCAAGTTCATCTACTTCTCTGGCCTGGCTGTCGGGACATCGGTGAACGCGTTTCTGATGCATCGCGTCACGGCGATCACGGGTTCGGTGGCGGACCGGATCATAGAAATTCAGGCGGCGTGATCATGATGAGGTAACATAGTCAACATGGTTGACTTGAGTAAGTATGAGCCTGAGGACATCGCCTCGCAGCCCGAGGATGATGTTCCTCAGCTTTTCATGGGCGTCGAGACGCTCGAACCGGTGGTCATGGACTTCGAGGAGGTGGGAAGCAATGCCTAACGCCTTCCTTGCCCCGACCCTTGTGCGTCTACGCAACGATCTCAATGCCCGCTGGCCTGGACGTGACCGGTCTGCGGACGGCTGGATCGGCGACGCAGCGCATCAGGCGCAGGTCAGTGATCACAATCCTGACCGGAAGTCCGGAGTCGTACGGGCTCTGGACATCGACAAGGATGGGATTCATATCCCGTCAGTGCTGGCTTCGATCATGATTCATCCGAGCACGAACTACCTGATCCACGCCTATCGGATCTATCGACGTGGTGATCGATTCAAGCCTCGCGCCTACACGGGCAGCAACAAGCACACCGGGCACCTCCACGATTCGATCATGCACAGTTCGGGCTCGGAGAACAACAAGACCGAGTTCACGATCCTCAAGTACGGCACGACGACATGGAAGGGCAAGCTGCTCCGACTGGAAACGTCGGGCTGGGAGGTGAAGGAGTTGCAGGCGCTGCTGAACGCGTACGGGTTCTCGCTGTATCTGGATTCGGGCTTCGGTCCTAACACGGATTCGGCTGTCCGGCAGTTCCAGCGCGCCATGGACATCGAGGTGGACGGGATCGTCGGCGCTGTCACCCGTTCCAAGCTGACTCCCGGCCTGTCGTAGCCCTACCCTGGACTACCAGGTAGACGATTACGGCCCTCAGAGACGATCTGAGGGCCGTTTCGCATGTCAGTGACCTGGTCCCAGGTGCCCGAAGGCTGTCATGACATCCATGGGGCCGGGGTGCTGGACAGCCCGGATGATCGACACGATCTCGATGTCCGGGCCAGTAAGGGATGATATCCGAAAGACCGTGACGCCCCGATCTGAGTAGTCAGCTTTCAAACTTTCGATCATCGGATCGCCGACACTGACGGGAACTGCCAGATGAATCTGGTCGCCGGGATGCAGGATGGGAGTGGTCATCAGTTCATGCCTTCGTCTCGAAGGAGCTGCCTCAGCGCCTTGATGCCGATCGTCTTGTCTTCGATCTCTACAACCGCGAAGGTCAGGTCGCCGAAGAAGTGCGACGACACCCGGGAGGTCCAGCTATAGGCGACCTTCTGTGCCGCCACGCGACTCAGCCACGATCCGAAGTACCTGGACTTCGGGTTTCTTCTGCCGCCGTAGGTCACCTGAACCATGAACTTGCTCATCAGCGTCTCGCTTTCGCTAGCTGCTTCTCTGTCGTGGTCATCGCTGTTTCGAGAACGACACGTGCCGCGCGGTCCCAGACTGCGGGGCCATACGAACTCATCGCTGCCAGATGTGCGGCGTAGACAAGAATTTCATCGATCAGAGTGTCCCCGGTGAGCTTGCCGGCACGGATGAGGGTGTCGTGGATGCCGAAGAGCCCGGCGAGCCCTTGATCGCAGACTGCCGCGCCGTACCGGTATCGCAGGTCTACGACTTGACCTTCGAGGTAGTACCGCAGGGCCTGGCGCATGGCTTTCAGGGAGCCGTTGTCGAGTGTCTTGTTGAGTCGAATCCAGGCGCTCATGGTGGTGTCGAAGGGTTCGAGGGCTTCCATCAACTCTTCAAGCATTGCGCAACAGTACCATGTCTTCCATCCTAGTCAAGGATATCTTATGCCAAATTCCCGATCGGAGGCATCAAACGGACATCGACCGGGCATAGCATGATCGTGAACGCATCACGACCTGCGAGACTGTGCGCAAGGCGCGGTCTTCTGGCAAGATCAGGATATGACTATGCCCGGATATGATGACGGAACACCTTCGCTGGGAGAGATCTCCAGGATCATCAAAGATTTCCGTGATGAATACCGTGCAGGCTTCTCGGAACTGGTGCGCAAGGATGTGTACGCGGTCAGGGAAGCCGCGCAGGATCAGCGCATCGCCGAACTGGAAGGTCAGGCGAAGAACAAGCAGGCGCTGCTGTACGGAACGATCGCCGCAGCCGGTCTGTCCTTGCTCGGTTGGATTCTCAGCGCCATGTCAGGAGTCTGATCATGATCGTCAACTACACGTACAGATTACGGGAAGCCCTCGGCGGCGAGGAGCGCATCCGCGAATTCGCCGACAGGCTCATGAGGGCTCGCCCTTATCTGCTCGACTACACGATCACGCCACAGGGCTCCTGGCTGTATGTGAGTCTGCGGGTGACGGGCATTGACCGCTGGAGGATCAAGGTTCACGCCGACAAGACTATCGTCAGCATGGGAATGCGTGCTCAGATGAAGCGGGGGGACATCGAGTTGTACGGGGTGACCGAGGAGGCGAACAGGCGAACGCTCATGGATGGTGAGGGCAGGACTCCTAGGCCACGGCGTCCACGTTCCCTGGAACCTGAAGCACACTGACGAGGTCGCCGATGATGATGACGTACTGCCCTCTGGGGCCGCCGATCCGCATGGACTTCAGGTAGCCTTTCCTGCACCAGTTGATGATCGTGCGTCGATTTCGGTGAGCGATCAGCGCTGCGGTGGTCGTCCCGATCTCCTGGTCTGCATCGTAGGTGACGCCATGGTATTCGACCGCATTGATCGGGTCGTCTTCGTCAGGGAGCACAGTGTTCCCTCCTTTCCTTCTTTTCCAGTGTACCTCGAAACGATCATCTATCCAAGGCTAGCCATTCGTCTATCGGCATCACGACGATTCGACACCCCTGGTCCTCGGGAGTGTCGGCGAACACCTTGCGTCCATGTCCGACCACTATCCGGGCATCATCCTTGATGGCACCTCCCATCTTCAGTGCGTCATAGACGCTCCTCGATATCTTGTCGAGATCGGGCATGACAGCCGGGAAATCCTTGAACTTCGGCTTCGCTGGACGCTTCATGAAAAACAGCAGGTCGACAAACAGCGGACCATCAAGAGGATCCCGGCCGTCCACCTCCCTTGCCGCCACATCCGAAACTTCCTCGCGCCACGGCTTCAACTTCTTCGACTGCTCATACATGTGAGCCCTGCCATCCTTGCCAACCCGTGCATTCTTGCTGCCCTGAGGTGCGGGGACACCGTAAACCCGAAACTTCAGCATCCCCGCACTCTAGACGATCAGGCAGACACTGCCCCGACAGCCTTGAGGATGGCCGGGAAGCAGCCAACGCCACTGCGCGACAGATCCACGGTCACATGCCGACACTCGTCAACAATGGTCACATTGGTCACGGCTCCCATGTTCAGCTGGTAGGTCAGAGTCCACAGGTTCTTCTCGAAAACCCAGACAGCCTTGCCCCCGAAGGAACCCCCGGATCGGAAGGTGTCCGCTGGCAGCATCTCATCGAGAAAAGTCCTGAACTCCACGGCCCTGAAGTTGCCGACCATCAGGCTGCCGACGCCTTCCAGGCGGCCCTGCGATCCATGATGCTGGAATGCTCGTGCAGCGCATCCTTGAGCGCCTCACCCCAGGTTCCCGCCTGATCCTGAGTCACTTGGGCTGCGGAAAGAACGTCGATCACGCCTTCCTCGATCTTCAGGCCGGAACTCCGCGCGAACATTCCCACGATCACCCTCGCGCCTTCCCCGTTATGCTGGGCAAGAAACTCCGCGCTGGCACCAAGCCGGAACATGACATGCCCGATCAGGCATGAAGGGCAGCTGTTGACGACATCCCAGTTCAGACAGCATGTGCCGCCACCGGGATCCTCGACCCTCTGGTAGACGTGATCGACGCCGAACTCTGCGACAACCTGGCACATCATGTCCAGGGCGTCGACCATTGTGATAGTTGACTTGTCGCTCATCGCGGGTAGAACTCCTTCTTTGTCATAGCCGGGAAGCCATCGGCTTCACGGAACACGAGATGCCGGGCGCGGGTGTCCTCGACCCAGTGGTTCAGAGACCTGATGATCAGGGCCAGCAGCATGACGCCGTTCGACTTCTTCTTGCTCAGCGAGGCGTTCCCGCACCAGGTGCGCAGGGCCAGGATCGGCGATCCGATGCCAACGTTCGCGCCGGTCTTCAGCGGCTCCAGGAAGCGCGGAAGGTGCTCCACCAGCTCGGGCCGGTCACGTAGGACGATCGTCAGAGCCGCCGTGATCGACGACGGTGACGTGACCCGCATGACGCCGCGTCCCAGGTTGTAGGCGTCTTCGACTTCCCGGAACCTACTCAGCAGGGTCATCAGATGCGACGGGGTGATCGAGTGCCGCGTCCAGGCCGTGTACTCGTACGGCCTGTCGTAATAGCATTCGAGCAGCTTCAGAGCCGCACCGACCTTGTTGCCGTTGCCGATGCCCTGCATGGCGAGGAAGTCTCCGGGTCGCCGGGTGCCGCCGATGTCAACGGCAAGCTTCGAACTCGGTGACAGATTCCAGGTCACGTTTGACTGAATGCTGATGTCCGGGTTCGTTTCAGCGGCCAGGAGTACGGCCAGCAGGCGATGCTGGCCGTCGATGAGTTCATCGTCGGAGGAGATTCCGATGCCCTGGTTGGTGAGTTCCCATTCGCCGGCCAGCATCGCCTGTGCGAACTTGTGAATCTGTGCCGGGCGGACTCCCCGGTTTGTCCCTTCCACGCCGACCTTGTGTGGACGGTTCAGGGCGAGCAGGGTTTTGGCGAGTTCGACGTCGATGACTTCGACGACGGTGGTGACCTCTGGAGTGTTCATTGTCTTCCTAACATGTGCGCGGGGATGTGATCGTGCTGGCTAGACGGCGGACTTGACTCTGATGATCTTCGGGGCTCGATGCGCCTCATACAGAGACGGCATCTCTTTCTTGAACCTCTCCAGATCGAATGTCGGAGTCGGCACGATGACCGTGAAGTCTTCGAAGTAACCCGGATAGGTCTTCTTGAACTGCGCCGGCATGAACTGGCCATCATTGCGCAGCTCGAAGCGAACCTGCCCGTTGACTTTCAGCTCCCGGTTCTTGCCCAGGGCTTTCATCGCGTCTTTGATCTCGTCACGCCGTGCGACGTCACGCTTGATCCGCGCCTCCAGCTCGTCATACTCTTCTACGATGCCCGTGAGTCCGAGCACCCCCAGATCGATCGGAGTCTCCGTAGGCTCCCACTGGCTGGTCTTCTCGCCATCACGTACGCGTACACCCATGACTGACGTTCCTCCTTAACTGGCTTCTCGCTTGCCCTTCTTGCGGGCCTTACCTTGTGGAATTTCAGGGAACACCACACCCGGCAGCCCTTCCTGATCCAAGCTTCCCAGGGTTCGTGAAGCTCTCGCAGGCTTCGCGCATTCGGGACAGTTGGCGTCATCGCCCCAAATTCTCCAGCCACGTCGACGGGCAAGAAGGTCCGTGCTGGCTCGGGTGCCCCGTTCTGTCATGTGCCGACAGCCGTACAGGCTTTCGTTGCCGCATCTCAGATTTCCCTGCTCATCCCATGGCATGGCTTCATCATCTCAGGAAGATCTGACAGTTACTCTTCCCAGTTCAATAGTCTGATCATGTCTCGGATCTCCGGGCAGCCGGTCTTTTCGGTACTGTCCCCGAAATGCTGAGGTCCGACAAGCCCGGACTTGCAGTCGCAGGTGGTGCCGGGATACGGGCATACTTTGCTACGCGCCTGCTCCAGGGCTTCCTGGAGGCGTTGACGACGTTTGGTCTTCGTCATTTCTTCTCCTCAGCATCTTCCGGGCTTCAACGGCGCATGAGCATCCCTGATGGCACGGGTCAGGTTCGGGATGGCTGGCCTGCTTAGGTCTCTTCGTCATCCATGACCCTCTCCCGGCCTCCCGGCCTATGCGAGATGTCTACCAGGATCATCCAGCCGACTATGACCACGAGCACGGTGACAAGATCATTGACCATGCGGCTACTTGACCTTGAGTTTCAGTTCACGGTAGGAGTTGGCGAGCGTCGAGAACTCCTTCGCCAGCAGATCGTAGGCTGCGGTGAGCATGTCGACTCTGGCTTCCAGCGCATCCGCGCCGTCATGCAGCACGCCGATGTTCTCGGCCATCGCGTCTTCCCAGCCGTCCTTGCGCTCAAGCATGCGATGCTTGACCTTGCCAATCAGGGACATAGCGACTCCCGTCTTTGTGATCACGTGACCATGGCTGGCTGGCATCGAAGCGATGCTTGGCCTTCTTCTTGCCGTGCCTGCGACGGTAGATGTAGGGCTTCAGCGGCTTCAGCAGCTCCAGAAACTTGCGGTCTACGCGCTCCAGGGTCGCAAGGATTTCGTCCTTGTATGCTGTGATCGTGAAGGCCGCGCCTACTGCGAGCGATGCTGCCGCGCTGAACTCATCCATGCAAGAACCATACCATCACTTCCCAAGTATGCCAAGCCTTCCCAATAGATTGATGGGATGCTAGCCTTCATGTAGCGGAAGGCGCTGGTAGTCACAGGACGTCGGTGTTGACCTGCACAACAGTGAAGGCCAGGAGATCAGATCTCCTGGCCTTCACGCATGACGGGGCTACTTGCCGCCACTGATCTTCAGGGCAACCTCAGCCAGGAGTTCGGCGGTGATCTTGTTCGCGGCAACCCTGACGTCAGCTTTCGCCTTGTCCAGGATCGGCTTGACCTCAGCGGCGAGAGCCTTCGGGACCTCGACGGCAAGGATCTTCTCGATCATCGACCTGTCGGAGTCGTAGCGCGAACCGGTCGTGCCGAGAGCCTTCTGAGCCTCCTTGAAGATCATCTCCCGCAGAGTTGTCGGGGCACTCGTACGCTCACCGAAGCTGTTCGTCGCCTGAAGCGGAGTCGTCAGGGCAGTCTGGAGTTCATCGCGGACAGCGACACGGATCTCCTCGTCACGGATCGCCTTGATCCGATTCAGGATGCCGTCATGCCAACCCTGACCTTTCTTGATCTCCGACGCGAGGCGCTCAGTGATCGCATTGCCGAGCGTGATACCAGACGTTCCGACAACCTCGCCGTCCTCGTTGCGCTCCATGATCGTCTCGATGATCGAGTCGACACTCAGCTCATCGATCTTGACTTCAATGTTCATCGTCTTGGACCCCATCCCAGCCGGTACTTCAACGCGATCGACACCCTTGCCTTACGTGCTCGCATACGTGCCAGCCTGCGAGCTTTCGAGATCACAGCCTCACGGATGACCTGCTCCTCAAAGCTGCGTTCAGACATCCTTGCGATGCCCGCCGATCCTTGCCAGCTCGGCTGTGACACCCTGCTTTGTCGGAGCTGTTGACAGATCGGCCTGGATCTTCTGGAAGCGCTTCAGATCATGGACCTCCCTGTCGGCTCCCTTGTGATCATGTCGATTCGCCCACGCCTCCAACGGACTCGCGACCAGGCAGGCGGCAATGAACGCGACCAGCAGGGCATCCAAGCCCCATGCTGTCCAGACCAGCCAGGCCGGGGCGTCAGGAAACAGGCCCTCCCACATCGGTGATCACCTTCCTTTCGCGCTTGGCGACGACAGTGGTCTTCTTGCGAGGCTTCGGAACAGGCTTACGGGCCTCCTTGAGGATCCGGCAGATCAGAGATGTCGCCAGCTCTCCCGGACTGGCTTTACTGAACTCGGCGATGCCCCCGGCAATCAGATCCTCCAGCGGCAGACCTGACTGAAGATCGGCACGCGCCCGATCGACTGACCGATCAAACTGGTTGTTGAGGATCTGGAATCCTTCCAGAATCTTGCTACGTTGTGGTTCCTCCACGAGGATTCCCTTCCATGAGTACTCTGAGAGCTTGGACAACGGTGTATGCCGGCCAGCACTCACTGACCAATGCCTGAAGCCGGGCCGTCTCGGCTTCCTCGCGTGCCAGCTTCGCCTTGAGCTTGCGAACCTCAGCGGATCCCCGACGACCTGACTTCAGGTCATCGACCTGGCCTTGAAGTGTGCGAATCACCTGACGAAGCTCGTCGACCGCAGTGCCGTTCTCCCGGGCTTCCCGGCGTAGGTGACCGTGCTCTTCAAGGAGCGCGTTGTAGGCACTGTCGTTGATGTCGCGCCCCATCCGAGCTTCGAGGATGCGACGCTCAGCTTTCTTCGTGACCGTCTCGACGACCGAGGACATGCCGGCCTGGAACGCTTCAATGAACGCATCCATCATGATCTTGTCGGCAAGGACTTGACGCACGGTGATGCGATCGCCGGCATCCTTGGCCTTGTCGACAAAGTTCGTGATCACGTTCATCAGCGGATTGTCTTCACCTTCGAGCAACGTGACTTCCGGCAGTCGATGCGTGAAGACGTGCTTACCACAGGGGCACCCGGCAAGGATGCAGTTGCCTTCCTCGGTCAGGCAGGGGCAGTCTTCGTCGAAGTTGATCTCCAGGTCGTTGTCGATCTTCTCCATCAGGTCTCCGATCGACACGATGCCCACGTCGAAGATCGTTTCACTGATGTACTGCCGGCCGGCATACGGTTCGATCAGGGATGACAGATGATCCGTGAACGGGTTCGTGATCCTCCGATCGCCCTTCGTCCAGGCGTTGACGAACTTCGACTCCCGGACATGCTTCCAGCCGTCATACAACATCATCCAGCCGCCGACACAATACGTCGTCCCGCACGAGGGAACCTCAATGCCCAGATCCTCGTAATCCTGGGGCGTGCTCACAAACCATCCCTGATCCCAGGATTCGGGGCTGGCCTTGATGCCCTTGACCGCAGCCCGTACCAGATGTTCGGCGTGAGCGCTGACATTGCTCATCTGCGTTTCCTTCTCCAATGAAAGTCGAGAATCCTGTCAAGCCAGAAGATCCCCGACACCAACATGCCGGTGATCCCGAACCCGATGAGCAGCCCCGACACGAATGGATGACCTAGGGCGTCCACGACCCTGCCTCGACGGTGTGCTCGCGTACCCGCCTCATGTCATCGCGTACCTTGTCGTGGGCAAGAATGGCTGTGATCTGGCGCTGAATGTGGGACAGGTGTTCCATGAGGTCGAAGGTCACCCCTTGGGCCCGGTCGACACGATCCGATGCATCGTCAACTCGACGATGCAGGTCTTCGATCTCCCGTTCCTGATCATCTTTGACACGTCGGAGCCGCTCAACTTCGGCGAGTTCGCGGTCCAGGGCACGTTCCATACGTTCGCAGCCGACGCATTCATCCTCGAATCTGATCATGACACGATAGTCACTTTGATCGTGTATCCGAGAGTTTCAGCCCAGATCCTCAGGTTGATCATGTCGGGCATGCGATCCTCATGCTCCCAGCGCTGCAAAGCAAACGTGCCAATGTTCGCACGCCTCGCCATCTCCCGCACCGAGATGCCCATAGCCTTCCGGTACATGCGAAGCTCGCGGACGATAGCGAGGATGTCGGGATCGAAAGCCCCGCTGCGCTGCTTCATCAGTATTCCCAGCCGGGCCACGAAATCGTTGCCGGCACCTCGTGAACCTGACCCTCACGGACATACAGGCGCGACAGGTCACCGTCTTCGGTGAGCCGCTGAATGAAGCCGGGGAAACTTGCCGGCAGGGCGTTCTTCGTGTTCAGAAGGTTTAGTAGGGCTTGCAGCTGCCCGGCCATGAACGTGCCCTGGAAGTTGTATTCATGAGCCGACCTGACCCCCATGACCATGGTCCGGGTTCGCCGCACTTCCCAGCCTTCCTCGTCCGCGAGGCTGTCTTCACGTTCTGTGAGAAGCATGAAGTCGCGGGTGCTGGGAGTTGACACGTCATACTCGGTGCCTCGTAGCACCGCAGCGGCGACAGGGGGCGTGAAGTTGATGACGCCGTTCCATCGTGATTCGGTTCCCATCATCCCTCCAGGGTCTGCATGAAGCTCGTCGGCGACATGATCGCCAGGACTTCGTTGAGGGGCCGGGCGTACAGGTCCCATGGTGCTGGCCGGGAAAGGTCGATGACGCTCCCGGCCAGGATCGGGCATCCGAGATCGGTGACGATGGCTCGGAAGGTCTGCGTGATGAACTCACGGTCTTCGTGAGTGTCGGCGGTGATGGCAAGCATGTCAGTTCTCCTTGTTGTCTTCGACGATCTGTTCGATCCACAGTGCGATGTGACGCTTGACGTCGTTGGGCGTCAGGGGGACTCCGAGCGGCATGATGTCTTTGATCGGCTTCTCCTCCAGCATCCTAGCGACGTCCAGAAGGGCCGTGGAGGCGATGGAGAGCTTGCGTGCAGGTGTGAGTAGCAGTCCGGCACGATCGAGGCTCTGCGCCTCTGTGAGGCAGTTCTTCAGGCCGTCGACGACGACTTGGGCAACCCGCTTGTCGAGTTCGGTGAAGGCGCTCATTCGCCTTCACCATGGAGATCGAGTTCGATAAGATCTTCCTCCTCGTCGAGAGTCCACGACAGGTCCTCGTAGTAATGCTCTCGACGCTTCTCGAACTCGATCTCCAGGCCGTCCCGCACACTCAACGTCATTGCGCAAGTGTACCACATGTTCCCAGAATGGTCTAGGGCTGGGAGGTCAGCTGCGCATACGCGAGACCAGCGCCCAGCAGGAACAACGCAATCGAAGCCGGCACGCCCTTGCGGTTGAGCAACATCAGGAATGCCACACCGAAGCAGATGAGGCCGATCATCAGATACATCAGCCCGCCTCGCCTTCGCTGACCACCGTGACCACCGTGTACGCCTTCGTCACCTTGAGCACGTCATCCCAGTCAAACCAGCCATCATCACCCTCGCGCTGCCAGCAACGACCGGAACTCCAGGTAACGAAGATCTGAGACTTCCTGTCGTTGCGAACCCAGACCCTCGGAAAGTCTCCCGGGCAGTCCTTCACGAACAGAACAGTCATGTCGGCCGGCTCAGGCATGGACGGCTGCTGCGAAGCCGCTAGGGCCTTCGTGACAGCCTTCGTCACAATCCCGTGAACCATATGCCGCAGCAACGCCTGATCGTCGGCGTCAAGCCATCCGTCGTCAGCGAAGTCGTCAGTGACCAGAGTTCTCATCGCCATCCGTCTCCTTCCATACGAAAGCGTCGCCGTACATGGCCTGGTTGGCGATGAGGAACACGATCCGGGCAGTGAACGAAGCCGGCACGTCCTCGAAAAACTTCGTCAGCCCGGCCAGAGCCTTCTTGCCGCCCTCGACATTTCCGATCTCCATGTTGCCTCGGACAACATCCGACATCTTCAGGACCGCCTGGACTGCACGCTCAATCCGTGCCGGATCCATCACTTCCCTCCTCGCCTTCGAGTTCCTGAATGCGCAGATACATGCCGGCAGCCGCGTCGGCGATCGACACGGCGACAGCCTGAAGCAGTGACGTGTCGAAGCTCTTGGCGTCAGAGATCAACGAGTCCAGGAGACGATCAGCGCCTTCGACGTCCCCGGCACGCAGAGCCCGATGCGCCCCCATTGCCGACCCCATGATCTGCGACTCGGCGATCCCGACGGCCTTGACGAAGTCTTCCTGGTTGTTCAGGTTCAGCATCAGCGTGCCCCCGATGCACTGCGGATCCTCGCAGCCACCTTCCCCGGCCTCATGCCCAAGGTCCGCCTTGATCCTGCGCTCAGGGATCTCCTTGCGCACACCCGTGCTCGGATCGTCAAGGAACGCGTCAATCTTCGCGAACAGGGCGGCGACCTCCGGATCCTCGAAGTTCGGGAACACTTCCACCGACTCCCCCTCGGGCATGCCCACCGACTCGTTCTCCTCGCTCATTGCCTCCCCTTCCCCACTAATGCCAGCTTCATGTTCATCGCCCCCGCATAGCTCTCCAACGAGCCCACGCTAGGCCAGTAGTACCCGGCTTCCATCTCCGAGATTGTGGAGACGTGCACGCCGCCCTTCTTCGCAACCTCGGTCACAGTCATGCCGGCTCGGATGCGCAGAGCCCGCAGTTCGCGCACCAACGGATGCACGCCTGTCGGATTCTCCTTTGTCACACCGAACCCTCCACTTCTCCACTCATGCCCCCCACCCTACCCTGCATGCCCAATATGCGCAACACTGAC
>WUUC01238749.1_pt1 | contig 54510 bp, 43 predicted proteins | sample 6278441 | NCBI WGS metagenome assembly WUUC01 (sample SAMN13675441, study PRJNA597444) | soil metagenome | isolation source: soil | place: USA: Washington | collected 2017-10
CTTGTGTAAACCAGTTAAAAAGTCCCATTCTATATTATTGGATTAAATGTGTGCAAAGTTTAAGGAATAAATCGAATTATCAAAAGCGAAGTCCTGAGAGGCGGGATTTATCCTGGTAATCTCTCGTCACAGGATATTTCTGTTGACGATCATGAAGTATTTCTCACTACAGTTATTTTTTGAATACGGTTTTCTATCGTTACTAAACGGCTTTATCCCCGTTCTATTATCATTACGTAAACTTTCTTTTGCAATAATCCGTTATACGTTCCCGACAAGCGTTATTGAAGGTAACCCGCTGATTCAATCGACTTTGGCACAAAAATAGCATCTCAGCACCGAAGCAATCATTAAGATCTTCCACAAAAAAGGAATTATGAGAAAAGTTGTAGTAGCAACATTGGTATTATTTTTTTCAGTAGCAGTACAGGCACAAAGCCGGAGTGCAAACAGTACGTCGTACAAAACAGCATTGGGTGTAAAGGTTTGGGATGGTGGGGGAATCACGCTCAAACACTTCTTTAATGGCAACAATGCTGGTGAATTGATCGGTTATTTTTGGCGCAATGGCTTTCGGCTTACCGGTTTGTATGAGATCCATGGTCCTATTTCGGGGGCGCCGGGTCTTAAATGGTATATCGGACCGGGGGTTCATATCGGAACTTACAACGATCATCATAATCATGACGGGAACAGGCATCATCATAGTCATGCAAGCGTTGGAATAGACGGCGTATTAGGACTTGATTATAAATTTAACCAGGCGCCTATTAACTTGTCACTCGACTGGCAGCCGTCGTTTGAATTTGCAGATGGGCATGGTTTTACAGGCAGCTGGGGTGGATTAGGAATCCGTTACACTTTCTAATATATATCTTCGATTTATTACAAAAAAAGGTAACCCATGAAAAGTGTTACCTTTTTTGTTATTCGGCAATCAATTGTTCAGCGCAATAAAACCCAACCTTTTTTCTACAGGTGCCGGTAATGCTGGAAGTTTTCTTCGCTCAATCAAAAAGCTGTTGAGCTGGGCTATCTCCCGGAAAATATAATGCTTATCGGCAGCGGCTTTCAAATAATCTTTTCCGGAACTTCCGCCGGTTCCGATCCGGGTACCGATCATGCGATGAACCATGTTCATATGGCGGTATCGCCAGGAACTCAATTGTTCGTCTATTTCCAGTAAAATATTCAATAATTGGAAAGGCAATTGTAACATTGGGTAACCGCGGTAAAGCATGATGAATAAAGCGGCCCGGTTAGCAGATGGAGAAAGAGATAGTTCACCTGTTGTTCGTTTCTCGTTGCCTGTTGCCTGTTGCACAACACCCGGCGTCTGCGAAGCATGCTTCGTAGGCATATCAGATGATAGATCATCTGATAGAAAGGTATCGTCAAAAACCACCAGGTTGCTTTTTTCCATTTCCGCTAAACTGTTTGCATATTGATAGCGGTACTCCAACCAGAAGGGATGAAGCCCCATTCCCGCCTTCCCCAAAGGAGAAGGAGTAATACTCTGCGTAACAGAAAAGTCTTTCCAATTTTCATTTTCATCAAAGAAAGGCATCCGCTCCAGCCAGCTATTCAATAGCTGGAGCAGGGATCTGTCGCCTTCGGCTTTTTTTATCACACCTACATGTTCGCTCCGTAGCTGCGATGTGTAATATTCTTTCCCATGACGCTGATCAAACTTTAACCCCAGTTTTGCCTCCAACTCTTTGAACTGCCAGCTTTGAAAACCGGAAGCCGGTCGCAGCATGTCACGGAAATCAAGGAAATCCATTGGCGTCATCGTTTCCATGATATCTATCTGGTGAACCAATACTCTTAAAATGGTAACGCAACGATTGAGGCGATGCACCACGGTTTGTAACTCGGGAGAGTTATCGTTGAGAGAAGGTTTGGTTAAAATCGCGACGATAGAATCGACTTCGTGATGCAATTGTTTAAACCAAAGCTCATACGCCTGGTGAATAACAATAAACAGCATTTCATCATGCGCCGCCAATTGCTGCTTGTCGCTTTCAGGAAACTGTGCATTTAAAATTTGATCCAGTTGCAGGTAATCGTGATAATTAACATCAGCAGCCATATTCAATATTTGCTGCAAAAATAACCTGAGTGTGCCGAAGAAAAGCGGCACTGCTTACCTATTTTATTTTTGAGATGCTGGTATGAATTCAAATCCTATATCGGAACGATAATACATTCCTTCGAATTCAATATATTCCAGGATATCCAGCGAAGTATTTACCGCTTCTTCAATAGATGAGCCATAAGAAGTAACGCAAAAGACCCTTCCGCCGTTGGTAACCGTTTTTTCGTCCTGCAATTTAGTACCCGAATGAAATATCATGGACTGTTTACCATACTTGCCATCCAGCCCTGTTATCTCCAGTTCTTTCTCATAAATACCAGGGTAACCTTTGCTTACAACCATCAGTGTCGCCGCCGCCCTGCTATCAACCCGAACAGTGGCCAGGTGCAGTTCTTTATTGGACGCAGCCACACATAACCCTACCAAATCGGTTTCCAATCGCGGCATTACCACTTCTGTTTCCGGATCACCCATGCGACAATTGTATTCGATCACATACGGTTCCCCATCTACATTGATCAAACCAAAAAATATAAAGCCGGTATAATCGATCCCTTCCTGGTTCAATCCGTCGACCGTCGGCTTTATAATTCTCTCCTCCACCATTTGCATAAATCCTGGTGTGGCAAAAGGCACCGGGCTAACAGCCCCCATACCACCCGTCATCAATCCGGTATCGCCCTCACCAATACGTTTGTAATCTTTGGCTTCAGGGAGTAGCAGGTAGTTTTTTCCGTCTGTCAATACAAAAACACTAAGCTCAATACCCGTTAAAAAATCTTCTATAACAACCTTCTTACTGGCGTCGCCAAATTTAGAACGCTGTATCATCAGTTCAAATTCGGCAACGGCTTCCACATAGTTCTGGCATATCACCACGCCTTTGCCGGCAGCCAGTCCATCCGCTTTCAACACGATAGGCAACGAGTGCTGCTCAAGATATTTTATTCCTTCTTCATAGTTGTCGAGAGTAAATTCCCTGTACTCAGCGGTCGGGATATTATGACGTTTCATGAAGGCTTTTGCAAAAGCCTTACTTCCCTCCAGTTGTGCACCTTGTTTCGAAGGGCCAATAAAATGAATTTTTTCCAGGTCTTCCCTTGATTTGAAATAATCATATAAGCCATTTACCAATGGCTCTTCCGGGCCGACGATCAATATATCTATTTTTTCATAAATGCAAAACTTTGCAATACTGTCAAAATCGGAAAGATCAAGATCAACATTTACGCCGCATTGAGCAGTACCAGGATTGCCAGGAGCTATAAAAAGAGGATTAGTCCAAACACTTTGACTAAGTTTCCAGGCCAGGGCATGTTCCCTGCCGCCAGAGCCTAATAATAGAATTCGCATTGTGGTTTTATTCGTCGGGTTTTAGGAATTGCGAATATCGCTACGTTTACTAAAGATACCCGGAAAAATTTGTGAGTGGTCAATTTTCTGTATTTTGTCCGCTATTCAAGGTTTAGTTTCTGATTATAAGTAAAAAAAAGCTGTATGAGTGCACCCGCAAAAACCGGCAAACATCCCAGGGGTCTTTATGTTCTTTTTGCAACCGAAATGTGGGAACGGTTTAATTTTTATGGTATGCGTGCCATCCTGGTATTATTCATGACAAAGGCCCTTCTTTTTGATGATGTATTTGCATCCAACCTTTATGGCAGTTACATTGGATTGATCTATCTCACGCCGTTGATCGGTGGATATGTAGCCGATAGATACTGGGGTAACAAACGATCTATCTTTGCGGGAGGTATCATCATGGTAATCGGGGAGCTGTTTCTTTTCTTCTGCGGAACATTTTATCATTCAGATTCTTCTCTATCAACTTTTTTGTTCTTCAGCGGTCTTGGACTAATGATAGCGGGCAATGGGTTTTTTAAACCGAACATATCGTCGCTGGTTGGTCAATTATATCCTGCTGGCGATACGCGGAAAGATGCAGCGTATACAATATTTTATATGGGCATTAATGTGGGTGGCGCCCTGGGCCCGCTAGCCTGCGGACTTGTTGGTGATACTGGAAACCCCGCTGATTTCAAATGGGCTTTCCTGGTGGGAGCGGTGGCGATGTTATTAAGCCTGCTCGTTCAAAAATTATATCATGATAAATACGTTCGTGATCCGGAGGGAAATATCCTGGGCCAAACACCCTCGTATGGTATCGACAGTGTGACAGGCAAAAATTCTGTTCAAAGCGGCAACGCCCCTTCACGAAAATGGCTTGACCCGGCCTACATGATCATCGGATTAATCATTTTTTCCGGTATCATGATCAGTGCCATGTACCTGGATGCGCATTATAGTTATCTTTCCTACCTGCTTGCAGGCGCTTCCTTATTTATTGCAGTCTTTATTCTTTCAGACAAGTCCCTGTCCAAAGTGGATAAACAACGGATCTGGGTTATATTCATCGTTTGTTTCTTCGTTATTTTTTTCTGGGCAGCTTATGAGCAGACGGGAGCATCGCTGGTGTTCTTTGCAGACCGGCAGACAGATTTAACCATCGGATCTTACAGCATGCCGCCGTCCTATTTCCAATCCTTCAATTCTATATTCATTATCCTTTTTGCCCTCCCTTTAGCATGGCTGTGGGTGAAGATGGGCAGGAAACAGCCGTCGACGCCTACTAAAATGGCCATGGGACTTGCAGGTCTCGCATTAGGATACTGGTGGATCGCCCGGGGAGTACATGATGTTTCTTCCACCGAAAAAGTGAGCATGATCTGGCTGACCGGTATGTATGCACTGCATACGCTGGGAGAACTTTGTCTTTCCCCGATTGGATTATCATTGGTAAATAAACTTTCTCCGTTGAAATTCGCTTCTTTATTAATGGCTGTCTGGTTTTTGGCGAATGCCGCCGGTAATAAGCTTGCCGGGGTAATGAGTGCTTTATATCCCGAAGGTGGAAAGACTACCTCCTTCCTGGGCTATAAAATGGATAACCTTTACGATTTTTTTATGCTTTTTGTTTTTATGGCAGGATTCGCAGCGATTGTTTTGCTACTGCTTTCAAAAAGACTTCAAAAAATGATGCATGGAATAACATAAATGCTTATCAACGTAAGTAAAATATCCCTTGTACGTTATCGTTTCGTGTTGATCCCTTTAAAACATTTACCATGTGGAAAAAACATCCTAAAGCCCTGCCATTTCTTTTCTTCTCCGAAATGTGGGAACGATTCGGCTATTACCTGATGATCGGCATTTTTACACTGTATTTAAAGGATGTAAAGCAAGGTTATGCCATGACGGAAGCAGAATCGGCCGACCTGTATGGAACTTTCATTGCACTTGTTTTTTTAACGCCTTTTATCGGGGGTTTACTTGCCGACCGGTACCTTGGTTATCGAAAGTCCATAATCATGGGAGGTTTGATGATGGGTGTTGGCTATTGCATGATGTCGGTTCATAATCTCGCAATGTTGTACATTTCCATGACACTCGTTATTATCGGGAATGGTTTTTTTAAGCCTAATATTTCTACGTTGCTGGGCAATGTGTATACAACCCCGCAATACGTAAAACAGAAGGACGATGGCTATAATATCTTTTATATGGGTATAAATACCGGCGCCTTTATCTGTAACTTTTTCGGCGCCGCATTATATATTATCTACGGATGGGGCGCTGCTTTTCTCGCCGCAGGCGTCGGTATGTTTTTAGGCGTGATTATTTTTCTTGCCGGTACAAGGCACTATAAACAATTTGATGTTAAGAAAGGCGTAAGTGAGAATGATATGTCAATGACACGTATTGTCCTTACCATCCTGGTGCCGTCCATTGTAGCCGGCATAATCGGCTGGCTTATACCCGGTTCGCTGGTTGGTTCTGATTCAACTGACGCATTCATTTTCGCCTGCATACCGGTGATCTATTTTTATGGATCTGTTTATTTCAAAGCAAAGCCGGATGAAAAGCGACCTATTGCTGCGCTGCTGGCCATCTTTGCCGTGGTGATTATGTTCTGGGCCGTATTCAAACAGAATGGTTCGGCCCTTACTACCTGGGCGGACCGCTATACTAACCGTGAAGTAACAGGAGCTACGCAAACAGTTTTTGATAAACTCAACTTCGCACAAACGGTCACTTATAAAAAAGATTCAATCGCCAGATATGATGAACAGTTTCGCCTGCAAAAAGAAGACGGAATCGTGTTGAGAGAAATGAATTACCCTGTATATTTCAAAAACGTTCCGGATGAGAAGAAGCCGGCTGACGGTGAGCCGGTAAGTCTTTGGGCGACCAATCTGAGCCAATCAATCAACCCCGGCTGGGTAATCCTGCTTACGCCGTTGATAGTCGCATTTTTTACATGGTTAAGAAGACGTAACAAGGAACCCTCGACTGCTACCAAGATATCTTTCGGTCTTTTTATCTCGGCATTATCTGCACTGGTAATGGTAGGTGCGGTATATGCGAGTAATAACGGCGGCGAAAAAGCAAGTGTAATTTGGCTGATCGTAAGTTATGGTGTGATAACGATCGGTGAGTTATTATTGAGCCCGATGGGATTATCCATCGTTTCAAAATTAAGTCCTGTCCGTATTACTTCTTTGATGATGGGTGGTTGGTTCGTATCCACTTCTATCGGTAATAAATTGTCAGGAGTGCTCGCAACGCTCTGGGATAATTATGATCATAAGGCCAATTTTTTCTGGCTGAACTTTGGCTTGCTGATGGTAGCCGCTATTATGTGTTTTGCAATGTTGCGCTGGCTTAACAGGGTAATGAAAGAAAAAGGAGTAGCCTAACCTGGTACCCTACCAGGTAAGACTGGTGATATTGTTAACGTATGGGTTGTTTTTGCTAGTTTGTAAAATTGATTTTCCCTTGTATTCAATGCATATATAAAAAATAACCCTGATGTGAACCTTGGCCAATCAATCATAGTTCAAACAAAAAATATGGAAGAAGAATCTTAAAATGAAAGAGTCCCGATGATCGGGACTCTTTCTCCGCTAAGCAGTTAGTGAGGCGGATACAAAACCAACTAATTAAGACATTTGACAAAGCAGTGAATCGGAAACTTTAGATTCAGGGTACTTATGCTTATAGAGACAACAGCAAATTCAAGTGTGCTGCATAAACATGCAAACTTTTTTTCCTATACCAAAAAAAAATCGGGCAGCGGTTCAAGCTACCCGATTTTTAAAACTATTTGAGCAACGCGAATTACTAATTATCTCATTTACAATTAATTTAAACCGCGCCTGCCGAAACTTTATATTCTTTGCGGCGCTGGTTTCAATTTTCCAAGCCAAACTTTTTTGCCCTGTATCCTTCGAACCAGGAACATGATTCCCACAAAGATGAAGAAAAAAGGACCAAGGAATCCCAATATTGCAACATACCGTCCTCCATAAAATTTGTCCATTGGCCTTCGTAGTCTTTCGGCGATCAGGTACATACTGGGCACCATCATCAGCGTAAGAAAGAAAGAGAAGATGAGGCCGAAGATGATCGTCCAGCTTAAAGGCCCCCAGAATACCACACTATCGCCCCCAAAGAAAATATTGGGGCGCAGATGCTGGAACAGTCCGGCAAAATCAATATTGAAGCCTACAGCTAATGGCAACAAGCCTAAAATAGTAGCCACGGCTGTCAACAATACCGGGATGATCCTGATACGTCCTGCTTGTATCGCGGCTTCTCTTGTACGCATACCGCGGCCGCGAAGCTCATCGGTAAACTCAATCAGCAGGATACCATTTTTGATAACGATGCCCGCCAGGCCTACAATACCCACCAGTACCATGATGGTGGCAATGGTCATACCCGTCAGGGCATACCCGATCAATACGCCTATTACGGAAAAGAATATCTCCGTGATGACGATGAACGGTTTGCTCATCGAATTGAACTGTAATACCAGGATCAGGAATATAAGCCCGATTGCAATCAGGAACGCAGTTCCCAAAAATGCATTGGTCTCTGCCTCCTGCTCACTCTGGCCGCTCTGCCTGATGGTAACATCAGAAGGGATTTTCACTTTGCTTTTAAAGTCATCAATCTTTGTTTTTAACTGGGCATTAATAGGGGCGACCATGGTAGGATCAAGCACATTACTTTGCAACTGGATCGTACGTTTTACGTTTTTCCTTTTCACACCACCGGTTGTATTGGTGTAATCAACTTTGGCCACCGCACTGAGCGGCAATGATTTTACCTGCATCGTGTTCATATCAAAAAACGTGATCCGCATATTCATCAGGTCGGTAACATTGTTACGCAGCAGATCGGTATAACGAACCTGGATCTTATATTCATCTTCTCCATCTTTTATCTTACTCACTTCCCGTCCGAATACAGCAGCCCTTATTTCCATGCCTAACTGGGCGGTTGTAACACCCTCCATCATTGCTTTTTCCCTGTCAACATTGATGGTTATCTCCGGGTTGTTAAGGTCCACATCAGGCTGAAGGTTTTCTACTCCGTCTACACGGTTTGTGTCTAAATAATTGTACAACTGGGTAGCAACAGCGGCAATGCTTTCAAAATTATCACCCGCCACTTCTATATTCACCGGGGGATCGGTGGGCGGCCCGCCATCTTCCTGCGCTACTTCTATACTGGCACCTGGAACTCCTTTCATTGCCTCCCTGATAGCATCTTTATAAGGCATACTGCTTTTACCATGTCTTTTTTCAAACTCAACAAAGGAAATCTGTATCCGGCCCAGGTTCGATTGAACACTACGATTGTTATCCCGCGGATTATTGGCACTTACTGCCACGTTTGAAATAACACTTTCAACAATACTTCCAGGTGCACCGGGTTTGTCGTTTTCCAACACCTTCAGCACTCTTTTTTCCAAAAGTCTTGTAATACTATCTGTATGTTTTACTTCTGTGCCTACCGGTAATTTTAAATACACATAAACGAAGTTGGGATCACCGCTTGGGAAGAAAGTTTGTTTATTTCCTCTTGCCATCAGCATGAGAACCGCGATAATAAACACGCCAAACAAGGAAACAAATGCCCACACCGGTCTTTTGCCTTTTAATACCCAACGCAATAATTTTTCATAGTTATTCATTAATGCGGGTAATGCTTTTTTCTGAAAGACATGGATCACATCATTCAAAACATACGCATTTAACACCATCAGGATCGCCATCAATAACAGGAAGTTAGCTATGCCATGCATGCCGGGCAAATGCAACAAAATACCTGCTATTAAAAAAGTAAGAAACCATTTATTTCTAAATACAGCTTTCTTTGGCTTTTCATACTCTTTTCCTTCGGGCTTCATAAAACTTACGGCAAACACGGGATTAAAAATAAACGCAACGATCAGTGATGCCGCCAATGTAAGAATAAGAATGGTTGGCAGGTAGATCATAAATTTCCCGATCAATCCTTTCCAGAACAAAAGTGGGAAGAATGGCGCCAGCGTAGTAGCCGTACCGGCTAATACAGGAATGAACACTTCACCCGCCGCTTCTTTGGCACTTCGCACTATCGGCACTTTTCCATTATTATAGATCCGATGGGTATTTTCAATGACTACAATGGCGTCATCCACGATAATACCTAAACCAAATAACAAGGCGAACAATACAATGAAGTTGAGTGTGACATTAGTTCCGATAATGGCATCGGCCAGCGGCAAAAACAGGAATGCAACAAATACACTCAGCGGAACACTCAGCGCAACAAAGAAGGCGTTGGTAACCCCCATAAAAAACATCAGGATGATCAATACCAGCACAAACCCAATGATGATCGTATTGATCAATTCATTAAAAGACGTTTTTGTTGTTCTGCTTTGATCACCGGTGATCACTACATTAAGATCTCTCGGCAGATCTTCTTTTTGCTGCATCTCTGCTACGGTGGCCTTTATTTTGTCGGCGGCTTCGATCAGGTTTTCTCCTGCTCTTTTTACAATATTCAGCGTAACGACATTTTTTCCGTCCAGCCTGGCATAGCTGTCTTTTTCTTTAATGGTATCTTTTATTTCTGCGAAATCTCTTAAATAAACGGAAGCTCCCTGTGCCGAACTTCTCACTACAATATTCTTCAGATCTTCGGCGCTCGAAAACTGGCCTTTGATCTTAAGCGTGCGATCCATTGTACCGGTTTCTATTAATCCCCCGGTGATATCCATGTTCTCCCTTGCTATGGCATTTTCTATATCGGTGAAGCTGATCCTGGACACCGCCATTTTAGAAGGATCTACATTTACCTGTATCTCCCGCTCCGGCGCCCCTACGATCTCTGCTCTTGTAATCTCACTCAATTCTTCAAAGCGATCCTGCATCTTATCCGCATACTCTTTTAGTTTTATACCGTCATAATCACCGCTTACATTTACAAACATGATGGGCATTTCACTAAAGGCAAATTCCTGGACGTCGGGCTCCTGAGTAAGATCCGTAGGAAGATCCGATCTTGCTTTATCGATCGCATCTTTTACTTTTTGCCTGGCCAGGTCCGTTTTCACATCTGTATCAAACTCTACTACTATCAGGCTATAATCTGCCTGCGAGGTGCTTTGAATTTTAATAACCTTTGCTCCGCTAATGCCTTTTAACTCTTTTTCTATGGGACGTGTTACCAGGTTCTCGATATCCTTTGGCGAATTACCTACATACACAGTGGCTATTGAAATAGTAGGTACTACAATATCAGGAAACTGCTCTTTCGGCATACCGTTAAACCGGATCAATCCATAGACAGAAATTATAACGGCGATAATATAGACCGCAGTTTTATTATCTATTGACCAGCTTGTTGGCCGGAACTCCTTAAATTTTTTTGTAACTCCTTCTAAGATTTTCATGCGTTGATTTTATTTGTTGTTTATCGCATGGAATTCGCCCCGGTACCAGCCGGAACTCATTTCATTCGAAGTATTTTAATCGTCATTTGATTTTGGTACAAGCCGCATAACGCTGATCAACTTCGTTGCCACGCTCCGTTCATCGTTCTGTAATTCTATTGGGCCTCATCCCTCATTCCCTTTTCCAAAAGAGAAGGGACGGCACGACATTGCAAATCCAAACTTTATAACTACCACATCATCCGTATATCTTCTACTCACCATTTTCGAAGAGCACCTGTTTTATTAACCCCTTCGAAAAGCGAAGGGCTGTGCTTTGTTCCTCTCCTTTGTAGAGGTTAGGTGAAGCCTACTATTCACCTTTTCGAACATCATTTATTTACTAATCTCCCCGGAAAGCAAGGGCTGTGCTTTGCAAGTCTTCCGCCAACTGGCGGAGAGATTTAAAGGAGGCCGGCTGTTTAGTTCGTCGTCACCACCTGTCCATCATATACCGTTTGATAACCTTCACTGATGATCAGGTCGCCAGCCGCTAAACCACTTTTTATTTCCATAACGCCATTATAAGTTTCGCCTACTATTACTGTTTTCTTCCTGGCTACTGTTTTATTGCCCGACTTTTCCACTACATATACATATTTACTTTTCTCGTCGGCTTGCACCACGTTTATAGGTACAGTTACCGCAGCCTGTGCCTGGTAGTCCAGTATTTTCATAGTAGCCAACTGGTTTGGTTTCAATAGCGGATCGGAGGGAAGTTTCGCTTCTGCAGTAAATGATCTTGTTGCAGCATTGACCGCAGCACCCACTACATTTAATGTGGATTGGTAAGGGGCCTTGCCTGATTCAGGTACTACCACTTCCACCCTGTCGCCTTTCTTTACTCTCGTTGCATAATTTTCTGGCACGTCTGCTACGATCTTGATCGAACTGTTATTTACTATTCTGATACCTGATCTTGGATCAGCAGCACTTTGCGGCGAAAAGAATTCACCCAATTTTATATTTACCTGGTCTATTACGCCGCTGATCTGTGCTCTTACATTGGATTGATCAGATTGCTCCTGCGCCATTCTGACCTGCGCTTCTGCCGCCCTTAACTGGCTCTGCAATGCATCTACTTCAGCCTTTGCATTTATTACATTTACTTCTGCACCGATATTCTGTTTCCACAGGTTTTGATGCCGCTCATAAAGCGTTTCTGCCTGGGCAAGCCTTGCCTTTAGCACGCCAGCCTGCTGTTGTGCCCCAACAACTGCCTGTCTCGCCAATGCATCATCCAGTTTAAGAATAGTTTGCCCTTTACTTACCCTGCTGCCTGATTTTACATAAACCGCTTTGACTATTCCGCCTTGTCCCGCGGGAGCCACATACGCTACATTATCTGCGTCAATCTTTCCCTGCAATTCGATAAAGTGCGCAAAGTCCTGTGTCCGAAGCGTATCTACAGACACCAGTTTTTGGGCCTGCACAGACGAAGAATCGGCTTTTACCAGTTGCTCCTCTACCTGGCGGATCTGCGCATCAAGACCATTCTTTTCTTTTTTTAATTTCTCCAGTTTTACTTTCAGATCTGCGGCTTCACCTTTTTTTTCTTTGGAACTGCTGCCGCAGGCCACAAGCAGCGCCACCAAAGGAACAAGCAATGTGAGTTTAAATATGTTTCGCATATAGTTTAGTTTATGTCCCTTTACGGACTTTATAAGGATTTTGTTACTTACTTTTCAATTTTAAAAATCTACTATTCAACTATCTCTTCAATCTAAGTTCCTTTTTAGGGGCAGGAGCTTATAATTTACCCGTTGCTTTCAGGAAATCCGTTTTAGCGATAATCGCCTCGTATAATGAATTGATATAATTGGTTTGCGCTGTCTTTAACTCGGTTTGTGCCGTGTTGATCTCCGTTTGTGAACCTGTACCGGCTTCATACTTTTTTCGGGTCTGGTGAAAAATATTTTCCGCCAATTCCATATTCGCCTTTTGAAAATCCAATGATGAGATCGCCGAACGGAAATTGTTTTTCGCAACCTGTATGTCGTTATCAATAGCATTCTTCAAATGCTCGCGTTCGTTAAGGCTTTGCTGCAATTCGAACTTTGCCCGCTGAATTTTTGCCCTTGTTGAAAACCCGTTAAAGATGGGAACATTCAAATTCAGTGTTATCGCTGAAACGTCAAACCAATCACCTTTGTCAAAAAAATCGAACGTATTCCGCTGGGCATTTTTATTATAATAGCCATTAAGACTTAATGTGGGAATACCGCTCAGTTTATAGCGTCGGATATTGTATTCATTTAGCGTTATGCCCAATTCAGCGTACTGGTATTCTTTACGATCATTGTACTGAAAACCCGCTGCGTCTAATACACCATCTCTTACTTGTTCGTAGCTCAGCGTGTCGGTCAATACCAATTCGTCTTTTACGGGCATGCCGAGCAATAATTTCAGGCCTATGTAGCCATTTTCAATCTGGTTCAGTGCCTTTATTTTTTCTGTTTGCAAATTGGTAACGGTAACATTTACTTTATCGATATCTAATTTTTCTGCAAAGCCATTTTCGTGAATAATGCGTGTGTCATGCAATAATTTTTCAAACCTGGTGATGTTTGCATCCAGCAATTCGATTTGCTGCTTGCTTACAACCAGCTGATAATATATTTTATGAATGTTTGTCTTGATCATTTCCTCTGTTACTTCCACATTCTTCTGCTGAAATTTCAGGACAGATTCTCTCGCCTGCAGGCCAACGAAAACCTGCCCATCAAAAAGCAATTGGTTCAGCTGCACGCCGCCCGTCGCATTATACTTGATCCCGAACGGCAATTTTTCAAACGTGCCGGCGGGCCCGCCAAATATTTCTGCAGGTATAAGTGTAACGGGAATTTTGGCATTGTATACAAACGTGCCGCTAGCACTGATCTGCGGAAGCGCAGCTGAAGTAACTTCCCTGTTTGTTTGTTCCTGGATCTTTACGCTCAACAGTGCATTTTTAACCTGCACATTATTTTTATTGGCATAGTCTACTGCCTGCTGAATGGAAAATTCATGCCTTGCCTTTCCCAAAGTATCCTGCGCCACCAGGGCTGCCGGAAATAAAGCCATTAGCAGCAGCCACACCGGTCTCTTATTTTTTATTCTCTTCATGGTTAAGATTTTTTTGTCGTTGTTGGTTGTATTTCTGAATCAGTTTATGTCCTTTAATGGTGGCAAGACCGTAAACAAAATGCTGAATGATCTCTTCTGATAAAGATGCCAGGTTGTATTTTCCGGGAGGAAAGACAACGACATTAAAGGGTATCATTATACATTCCAACCTGAATTTACACATTACATCTACATTGGTTTCCGGGCGATAGAGTTCATCCTTCATTCCCCATTCGATGTTTTTTCGGATCAGTTCCGCCAGGAATTTGTCTTTGTATTGTTTAAAACGCTGGTAAGACTTGTAGTGAAATTTTTCCAGGTCATACAACAGCATCGGATTCATATTACTCAGCTCTTCAGTGATATGATCCATGGTAAGAAAGATCTCATGAATGGCGTCTTTAGCATTCTTGCGGCAATGCAGGCATTCCATCTCTATGCCATCAATATGCCCGCCGATTACCGCATCTACCAATTCGTCCTTATCGGCATAATATTGGTACAATGTCTTCTTCGACATCCCAAGATTATTTGCTATATCATCCATTGACACGGAACGTATCCCGAACTGGAGGAACTGCTCCTCCGCTTTTATCAATATTCTCTCCTTTGGCTCCATCACGTAATTTGAAGCGCAAAACTATGGAAACTTTTTACGTAGCCAAAGTTTCCACCCTTTATTTTTGTCTTTCTTACAAATATTTGCGTAGTCAAACAGTTGTTCGTTTGGTTCATACTTCGTTTATAGGCTGATGCGGCAGGTAACTTTCCCAACGTCTAAGCGCCAGCCTGCGCACGGCAAAGTTTATTATCTTCGGCCTTAAACTATACCACACATGAGTCAGGGAAATGTTCGTCCCGACCGTCTTACCCTCAAAAAAATCTTCGGCTATTTCATCCAGGGTATTATTATTCTTGCTCCGATTGCTATTACGTTCTATGCTTTATACTGGCTTTTTGATAAGGTGGATAACATATTGAGGCCCTACGTTAATATTCCGGGCCTGGGGTTTGTTATCATTATCGTGTTCATCATTTTAGTGGGATGGGTCAGTTCCAATTTCTTAATGGGTAGCGCTATTACTTTTTTTGACCGCGTAATAGAACGTACGCCCGGTGTCAAATTCATTTATTCTTCTACCAAAGATTTTTTTGAAGCTTTTGCCGGTAACAAAAAGCGATTTAATAAATCAGTACTCGCCAACGTATTTTCAGAAGACGTTTGGATCATTGGTTTTTTAACCGATGAGGAAATGTCAAAATTTGAAATGGGTGCGGATAAGGTAGCAGTCTATGTACCGCAAGCTTACAATTTTGCGGGGCAGTTATATATTTTACCAAGAAACAGGGTCCGTAAAATAGATGGCATTACATCAGGCGAAGCTATGAAGTATGCAGTGACAGGTGGTGTGGTAGATCTGGATGCTGAAAAAGAAAAGTAATGTTTAACCCTCTATAACCATAGAAAGAATTAAATGCCAGTATTTATACTGACTATTTTACTACTTATTTTAGAATGAATATCAAATTCGTACTATACGAATGACATTTATTTTGGAAATGTAAGAGAATACATTAATCTTAGTTTAGTAAACGCTCCACCATATTTCTTTGCTTTACTATCCACAGGATAAACACCATACATCACTACAGGCGTATTTCATTAATGCTATTAAAACTATTCACATGCGACAGTTATTAATAATCATAGTTGCTTCCATAATTCTAACATTGTTCACTAGTGGATCATGTAATAAACCACCCTATAAAATTGATTATAAAAATATAGGCGGCTATGTAATTGGTAGGGAAACATGCAATACAGACGAAACTTAAGACTACTGGTTGCTGGATTTTACTGTTTCTCCAAATTCTCCCTAGGTTGGCGACACATTATTTTATAACGGAATAACTTTTACCAATGTGTTAAAACTGAAAGGTCTCGACCAAAGGCTAAAACAACCAGGCATGCGTGTTTCAATAGACTACAAGATAATTAGCAATAATAAAGTAATAACCACGGGATGTAATGCGACAACACCAGTTACATACTCCTTAAAAGAAATATTTATTATTAATCAATTTGAGATTCGTTAATCCCTAAAAAATCTATATGAAAAAATTTACACTTTACTTTTATTGAACGATATATAGCTTTTTACAAACGCTAAAATACTCAGAGTAGCAACTTCATTAAATAATTTGGTTAGATTTAAAGAAAGAATTCCACTATGATGAAGAGGATTCTGCTTGTTTTTTCTCTGCTCCTGTTTTTTATACACCACTCCTTTTGCTGGGGCTTTTTTGCCCACCGCAAGATCAATCAGTATGCCGTGTTCCTGTTACCGCCGGAGATGATGGTATTGTTTAAAACACATATCAATTTTTTAGAAGAACATGCTGTCGATCCTGACAAAAGAAGATACGCTATCCCGGAAGAAGGCCCCCGTCACTATATAGATATCGATCACTATGGTCATTACCCGTACGACTCATTGCCGCGCCGGTGGAATGATGCTGTTTCAAAATATTCGCAGGATACATTAAACACTTATGGCATTGTTCCCTGGTGGTTGCAAACGATGCTATACCGGTTAACGGACGCATTCAAAGAAAAAAACCAGGCCCGCATCTTAAAATATTCCGCGGAGATCGGGCATTATATCGCTGACTCACATGTGCCCCTTCACGCCACCAAAAATCACAATGGCCAGTACACTGATCAAAAAGGCATTCATGGATTTTGGGAAAGCCGTATACCCGAACTGTTAGCTGAAAAAGAGTGGGATTTTTTTATCGGCAAAGCAGAATTCATAAAAAACCCGGCTGAATTTATCTGGGCAAGGGTAATGGAAAGTGCAGCAGCCGCCGATACCGTTCTAAAGTTTGAGAAAGAATTATCCCTTTCTTTTCCGCAGGACCAACGGTTTGCGTTTGAAGACCGCAATGGCATAATGATTCGGCAATACTCGTCATCGTATTCCAAAACGTATAATGACAAATTAAAAGGCATGGTGGAACGCAGGATGCGGCAATCTATTTTCGCCGTAGCCTCTTTTTGGTACACCGCCTGGGTGAATGCCGGTCAGCCTGATCTTACCAAACTCAGCAATAAAAACTTTTCGCCAGAAGACCTGAAAGAGTTTGAAAGCCTGAATAATGCCTGGAAAAACAGTTCGTTATCAGAAAGGGAACATGATGCCCCTTAATCCGCCAAAGGCAAAGCTTAGATCCTTCCGCTTGTTTATTTGCTACATTTGCGAAAATTTATTTCGATGATGAAGGTTTCAAATACCCCCTTTAGAGGGATAGGGGGCATCCACAATTTCAACTCGGGTCCCTCTGTTTTACCAAAAGAAGTTTTTGAAGAGGCGAGCCGGTCTGTGCTTGATTTTAATAATACAGGTTTGTCGATCCTGGAAATAGGTCACCGCACTCCGCTGTTTGAAGCTGTAATGGAGGAAGCAAGGTCAACAGTCAGGGGGTTAATGGAGCTTGATACCGATCAGGAAGTGTTATTTCTGCATGGCGGAGCTACTACGCAATTTATGCAGGTACCCATGAACCTGTTAAACGAAAATGATATCGCCGTTTACGCCGACACGGGTACCTGGGGCAATAAAGCCATCAAAGAAGCAAAGCTATTCGGTCATGTGGAAATAGGTGGATCCTCAAAAGAAACCAATTATACTTCGATCCCAAAAAATATTGCGGTAACGCAGACTGCCAGTTACCTGCATATAACTACCAATGAAACAATAGCCGGTACTCAATGGCACGACCTTCCTTATGACCGCGGTGTTCCGCTGGTAGCGGATATGAGCAGCGATATATTGAGCCGCCAACTTAATTTCAACAAATTCGACCTGATCTATGCAGGTGCGCAAAAAAATATGGGTGCTGCAGGTGTAAATCTTGTAGTGGTAAACAAAAATATACTGGGCAAGGTTAGCCGTGCAATACCTACGATTCTCGACTATCGTGTTCATATCAAAGAAGGCAGCATGCTCAATACCCCGCCCGTTTTTGCGGTATACGTTGCCATGCTAACACTGCGGTGGTTGAAGAATAAAGGTGGCATAGCCGCTATCGAAAAAGAAAATGACAGCAAGGCCAATTTATTTTATACCACTTTAGACAGCCTTCCAGTTTTCAAAGGACCTGTGGCCAAAGAAGACCGCAGTAAAATGAATGCCGTGTTTGTGATCAAAGATGCCGCGCTGGAGAAAGAATTTGGTGAGATCTGCAAACAAGAAGGAATGTATGGCATAAAAGGTCACCGGAGTGTAGGTGGCTTCAGGGTTTCTATGTACAATGCCCTGGAGATGGAAAGTGTGATAGCTATCACGGACCTGATGAAAGATTTTGCACAACGGCGGGGATAAGATTACGAAACCAACTTACAATATTTACAATAAATGGCACAAATACGACCCTTCAAAGCATTGCGCCCCAAACCAGAACTCGCAGAAAAAGTAGCCTCAAGACCTTACGATGTACTCAATAGTACAGAAGCAAGAGAAGAAGCAAACGGAAATCCCTTTTCTTTTTTACATATCACAAAGCCGGAGATCGATCTGCCCGATGGCACCGACCTGCATAGCCAGGAAGTATATGATAAGGCAAAAGAGAACCTGCAGGAATTCATACAACAAGGCATCATCTTCAATGAAGAAAAGCCGTGTTATTATGTTTACCAGTTAATAATGAACGGGCGCAGTCAAACCGGTCTTGTTTGTGTGTCGTCAGTTGATGATTACTTTAATGACATTATCAAAAAGCATGAGTTCACCCGCCCTGAAAAGGAAAAAGATCGTATCGATCATATGAGAACGATCAATGCGCAGACCGGTAATGTTTTTTTGGCGTATAATAATGTTGTGGAAGTGGACTCGATCATTTACAACTGGAAAAATGCCAACCAACCCGTTTATAATTTTACGGCAACTGACGAGATCCAGCATACAGTGTGGGCAATTACCGAGGATACGGCAATAGCTGAAATTACCCGCCTGTTCGCAGAAAAAGTACCTGCCACTTATATAGCGGATGGCCATCACCGCGCTGCTTCTGCTGCCAAAGTAAGTAAAGCGATGCCAGGCAATGAAGCGGCTAACTATTTTCTTACAACAATATTCCCTGCTAGTGAATTAGCCATCCTTGACTATAATCGCCTGGTGAAAGACCTTGATGGGGAAGATGTTGACGATTTCATCAGTGCCCTGCAGGAAGATTTTTTTATTACGCAAAGCCTCGAACCAGTGAAGCCTGCACAACTTCATGAATTCGGCATGTATTTGGATAAACAGTGGTACATTCTTACATCGAGAGAAGACACTTATACAACTGATCCTATCGGCATATTGGATGTAACTATATTATCCAATAATATTCTAAAGAAACTGCTTGGAATTAAAGATCAGCGGACGGATAAACGAATTGATTTTGTTGGTGGGATAAGGGGATTGAAAGAACTGGAAAAAAGAGTGGATAGCGGCGAAATGAAAATTGCGTTTAGCTTATACCCGGTGACCATCCGGCAATTATTTGATATTGCTGACAGCGGAAATGTAATGCCGCCGAAAAGCACCTGGTTCGAACCAAAGCTGAGAGATGGACTACTAACGCATACCCTATCCGGATAGCTATCGGGACCCTAAAGGAACTTACTAACCAGCCGTGCCCCGGAAATGTTCTTTTGAAATTGAAATTGTTAATCTTAAGGCAGTAAAAAGTTTCACTATTCGTATTTGCTTTATTTTGTGATTATGAAAAAAATATTCTCTCTGTTCATTCTTTTTCTATCGGGCCTTGTATCCTTCGCACAGGAAGATGCAAAGACACTGCACGAAACAGCGAAAGGTTTTATGCGTTCCGGAGATTTTGATAATGCTGTAATAGTATTGACCCGGGCACTGCAACAGGATAAGAATAGCCTTGAATTGCAGAAAGATCTTGTGATGAGCTATTACCTGAAAAGAGATTATGTAAAAGCTCTTGAAGGAGTCAAATCCCTGGTCGATCGTGATGATGCCGACGTAGTAGTTTTTCAACTGGGCGGTAATGTTTATAAGGCGCTTGAAGAAGCAAAAGAATGTGAGAAAATTTACAAGAAAGGATTAAAGAAATTTCCAAAGAGTGGTCCCCTGTATAGCGAATACGGCGAATTACTTTGGGCAACGAAAGATTATTCCGCTATTAATTATTGGGAAAAAGGAATTCAACTGGATCCTTCTTACAGTGGCAACTATTACAATGCAGCTTTATTTTATTTCTATACAAAAGACAAAGTATGGAGCCTGGTATATGGCGAGATCTTCATCAATATGGAAAGCCTTTCGCAAAGAGGCATAGCCATGAAGCAGCAATTGCTGCGGGCCTATAAAGAAAAACTGTTTGCAGATGCCGACCTCCTGAAAGGTGAAGCAAAAAATAAAAGTGAATTTGCCAAAGCGTTTTTAGAAACCATGAGCAACCAATCGTCCATAGCCAATAAAGGAATTACGACGGAAACGCTTACCATGATACGCACCCGTTTTATCCTTGATTGGTATGCAACCCATGCAACAAAATTTCCGTTGCGGCTTTTTGATTACCAGCAACAACTTATCAAGGCGGGTTTGTTTGATGCCTATAACCAATGGCTTTTTGGAGCAGCCGACAATCTTGCTGCTTACGATAGCTGGACAAAAAATCATGCAGACCAGTTCGAAGCGCTGAACTCCTTTCAACGCAACAAAATCTTTAAAATGCCAGCCGGACAATACTACCAGGTAAATTAAAGTTATTATGTATATATGATAGCTCCGTTCCACAGACGGGGCTTTTTTTATGTTTTTTTAGCTATTTTGTTTACTTTGATAACGGTTAGAATAACCGTACAAGCTGAACCTTCAACGATTGTAATATGAATGAACCAAGAAGATTATTTGATTGCCTCGCCTGGCAGTTGGAAAGGGAACCGCTGGATGTGATGCTGTCGGGGAAAGAAAGCGGGCAGTGGAAAAAATATAGTACGAAAGAAGTTGCCACGATAGTCGATAAGCTCAGCGCCGGCTTACTAAGCCTTGGTATCGGCCCCAACGATATGACGGTGGAGGGCCGGGATAAGGTAGCGATCCTTTGCAAAAACCGCCCCGAATGGTTGATGCTTGATCTTGCGGTACAACAAATAGGGGCTATACTTGTTCCCATCTATCCTACGATCAACGTCAATGAACTTGAGTTTGTGTTAAGTGATGCACAGGTAAAGCTTGCATTCGTTAATGATGAGGACCTTTTTTTAAAAGTATTAAGTCTTAAAGAACGTGTACCCAGCCTGAAAGAAATTTACACGTTTGAACATGCCCCTAATGCCCGGCACTGGAAAGAAGTAACCGATAGTGCTACACCTGAATTGCAGGCACAGATAAAACCCATAGCTGATAAAATTGATTACGAAGATTTGGCTACCATTATTTATACTTCGGGCACTACGGGCACGCCCAAAGGAGTAATGCTAAGTCATAGGAATATTCTTTCCAATGTAATGTCATCTTTTAACTGTTTCCCACCAGGTGATAATTTGAAGGCCCTTAGCTTTTTGCCATTGAACCATATTTTTGAAAAGATGATCAGCTATGTTTATTTATTTAAAGGAACCTCCATTTATTATGCAGAAAGCCTGGAAACTATCGGTGACAACCTGAAAGAGGTACAACCCGCTATGTTTACCACCGTTCCGCGGTTGCTGGAGAAAGTATATGACAAGATCATGCTGAAAGGAAGTGAACTGACGGGACTAAAGAAAAAACTATTTTTCTGGGCGCATAGCCTGGCCGAAAAATTTGAGATCAATACCAACCAGGGGCTTTGGTATAATATGCAGTTATCGCTTGCCAATAAACTTATTTTCAATAAATGGAGAGAAGCGCTGGGTAATAATATAAAATGTATCGTAACAGGCAGTGCTGCCTGCCAGATACGGCTTATCCGGATTTTTACCGCAGCCCGGATCATTATCATGGAAGGTTACGGGCTTACAGAAACATCACCGGTGATCAGTGTAAACAGGTATGACGAAAAAGATAGAAAATTCGGAACGGTCGGGCCATTAATAGATGGTGTGGAAGTACGGATCGCCGAAGATGGCGAGATACTTACAAAAGGCCCCAATGTAATGATGGGTTATTATAAAAGGCCGGACCTGACGTCCGAAGCTATGAAAGATGGGTGGTTTCTTACCGGTGATATTGGGGTAATGACAGACAATAGATTTTTAAAGATCACGGACCGTAAAAAAGAGTTATTCAAAACCAGTGGTGGTAAATATGTTGCCCCAACGCCCATTGAAAGTAAACTAAAGGAATCCATCTATGTGGAGCAGGTAATGGTGGTGGGATCAGAACGAAAATATGTAGGCTCCCTTATTGTTCCCTCTATTCCCAATCTGCAGGAATGGGCCAGACAAAACGGTATTACTGAAACAACTAATGAAACCCTCATCCGTAATCCAAAAGTGATTGCAATGTTCAAAGAACTGGTAGAAGGTTTTAATAAATTTTTTAATCATGTTGAACAGATCAAAAAATTTGAATTGCTGCCTTATGAGTGGACTGTTGATGGCGGCGAATTGACACCGACTTTAAAACTCAAACGCAAGGTGATCATGGAAAAATATAAAGCAGCAATCGATCGAATATATAGCTGACAAAAGCGGAGAAATTCTCCGCTTTTTTAGTAATAAACGATTCCCAAAAAATCAGTAGCTTTTATAAAAAAATGAAACCCCCTGTTATCAATTCTTTCCATGAATATATCCGTCAACAGGTTCCCGAATTGAAAGACGATAGTAATCTATCGGACAGCCAACTTAATGAACTTCGCAAAACATATATTGAACAGTTGCTGCAGGAAGAATTAGGCGAGCTGAGCGAAGTGGAAAAAACAGTCGCCCGGAGTATAGGCAGTAAAAAAATTATCTCCGCCAGCATTCATTCCCGAAAAAACAAACAACCCACTGCCGGTGAAATATTAGCTGATAAAGTCGCTTCTTTTGGAGGTAGTTGGAAATTCATCATTATATTTTTTACATTTTTAACCGCGTGGATGCTGGCGAATATATGGTGGCTGCACAATAAAGGTTTTGATCCCTACCCGTTTATATTGCTCAACCTTTTATTATCCTGCATCGCCGCTATACAGGCACCTATTATCATGATGAGCCAGAATCGCCAGGAAGCAAAGGACCGCAACCGGGCAGAGCATGATTATAAAATAAACCTGAAAGCGGAAGTGGAAATAAGAATGTTGCACGAAAAAATAGACCACATGCTGCTTCACCAGAATAAACGCCTGTTTGAAATTCAAAAAGTGCAGATAGAGCTGATGGAAAGCATTGGTCAATCGATCCGGGATAAGCATTAGATCATCGAGAGTATGTCATTTTTCAATAAGCTGGCTTGTTTGCTGTCAGTTTGTCCTTTATCCTACTATTGGAACAAGCCTTGCAGGAGTAGGCAAACCGAATTTTTCAAAAATTACAGATTATGCAAGAAAAAGGTAGCATCTCCATTCATACGGAGAATATTTTCCCGATCATTAAAAAATTTCTTTATTCCGACCATGAGATCTTTCTCAGGGAACTGGTCTCCAATGCCGTTGATGCCACCCAGAAAATAAAACGCCTTTCTTCCCTGGGACAGTATACGGGCGAGCTGGGTGACCTGCAGGTAGACGTGGCCGTGGACAAAGACAAAAAAACGATCACTATCAGTGACCAGGGCCTCGGAATGACGGCAGATGAAATAAAAAAATACATCAACCAGATCGCTTTTTCCGGCGCCGAAGAGTTTGTGGAAAAATTCAAAGAAGCAAAAGACGCCAATGAACTGATCGGCAAATTCGGGATGGGTTTTTATTCCGCGTTTATGGTCGCTGAAAAGGTAGAGATCCAAACGCTCTCCTACCAGGAAGGTGCCGTGCCTACCCGCTGGGAATGTGATGGTACCACGGAATTTGAATTAAGCGAGGGAAGCCGAACTCAAAGAGGAACCGATATTATTTTATATATCAACGCTGATTCAGAAGAATTTTTAGAAAAACACAGGCTACAGGAGATCCTGAACAAGTATTGTTCATTTTTACCGGTGCCCATTAAATTCGGTACCAAAACCGATTCCGTCGCTGACGGGGAAGATGACGAAGGTAAGCCCAAATACAAATCAGTTGAGGTTGATAATATCATCAACAATACCCATCCTATCTGGACCAAGGCCCCGGCGGAACTAAAGGATGAGGATTATCTTGATTTTTATAAAGAGTTATACCCTTTTTCCGAAGATCCGCTTTTCTGGATACACCTGAATGTTGATTACCCCTTTCACCTTACCGGCGTTCTTTATTTTCCCAAGGTGAAAAAAGAGATAGAGCTTAAACCCAATAAGATCAAGTTATTTTCCAGGCAGGTATTTATTACGGACGAAGTAAAAGATATCGTGCCTGAATTTTTAATGCTTTTACATGGTGTTATTGATTCACCGGACATACCATTGAATGTTTCCCGTAGTTTTTTACAAGCTGACAGCAGCGTAAAAAAAATCAATACATACATTACGAAAAAAGTGGCAGATAAGCTGGGTGAGCTGTACAAAAAGGACCGGAAAGTATATGAAGAAAAATGGGACGATATCGGTCTTTTTGTAAAATACGGGATGATAAGCGAAGAGAAATTTTATGAAAAAGCAAAAAGCTTTGCTTTACTTACGAACACTAAAAAAGAATATTTTACCCTTGACGAATACCAGGAGAAAGTAAAACCCCTCCAAACCGGTAAGGACGAAAATATCGTGTATCTCTATACTACAGACCCGGATAAACAGGATGCTTTTATTCAATCAGCTGAATCGAGAAGTTATGATGTATTATTAATGAACTCCCCATTGGATAATCATTTTATCAGTCAACTGGAACATAAACTGGAAAAAACTCAAATAAAAAGAGTCGACTCGGGCACCATCGATACATTGATAAAAAAGGATGAAGCGATCGCTTCGATACTGACAGAACAACAAACTACCGCTGTTAAATCCGTTTTTGAAAAAACGATACAAAAGCCCGGGATGAATGTTGCCATAGAAAGTCTTAGCCCCAACGACCTACCGGTAACGGTAACAATGGACGAATTCATGCGCCGCATGAAAGATATGGCCCAGCTCGGCGGTGGTGGCATGAACTTTTATGGATCAATGCCTGATAATTATAAAGTGACGGTTAATGGTAATCACCCACTCATTAACCGCATTGCACAAACTGAAAATGAAGGAGAGCAAACAAGATTAGCAAAACAAGCATTCGACCTTGCCCTACTTTCGCAGGGTATGCTTAATGGCGCTGAACTTACTGATTTTGTAAAACGGAGCGTCGAGCTGATCTAGGTAACACTCTTAACGAATAATAAAGGCAATAGCTAACGTAGCTATTGCCTTATTTTTTTCCGGTGGTTACCATTCCGTTCAAGCAGCGACCCCTCTTACAACGACACACCTCTTTTCCACGGGATAAAATCATCCTGGTTTAATTGTACCGCTTTCGGGATTACTTCGCCACTTGCCGCTTTAATGCAATATTCAAGAATGTCTTCACCCATCTGTTCTATCGTCTTGTCTCCTTCGATTATCGGGCCGGTATCAATATCGATGATATCACTCATTCTTTTGGTCAATGCCGAGTTGGTCGCTACTTTGATGGTTGGACAAACAGGATTACCCGTTGGCGTACCAAGACCAGTAGTAAACAAGATCAATGTTGCCCCGGATGCAGCTTTTCCCGTTGTAGCTTCTACATCGTTACCCGGTGTGCATACCAGGCTTAGTCCCGGTTTTAGGGCAGGTTCGGTATAATCCAATACGTCTTCAACAGGCGATGTGCCACCCTTCTTTGCCGCGCCTGTGCTCTTAATGGCATCTGTTATTAATCCATCTTTAATATTTCCCGGCGAAGGGTTCATGTGGAACCCTGATCCCGCTTTATGTGCCGCATCATTATAAGTCGTCATCAAATGAATAAACTTTCTCGCTGCCTGTTCTTCTTTTGTTCTATCAATCAGATCTTGTTCAGCGCCGCATAGTTCCGGAAACTCAGCCAGTAAAATTTTCCCTCCCAATGCTACCACGAGATCACTGCAATATCCCACAGCGGGGTTGGCAGAAATACCGCTGAATCCATCGCTGCCACCACATTTTACACCGATCGTTAACTTATCCAGCGTCGCCGGTGTTCTTTGCATTTTATTTATTTCAATAAGTCCTAAAAATGTTTTGCGGATCGCTTCTGTAATTAACTGTTCTTCACTTTGAGAAAGCTGCTGCTCAAAAATATAAAGCGGCTTATCAAACTTCGGGTTCCGCTGCTTTAGATCATTTAAAAGATCCTGTACCTGCAGGTTCTGGCAGCCGAGGCTTAGTACAGTGACGCCCGCTACATTCGGATGATCGGCATAAGCTGCCAGCAGTTTCCCAAGTATGGCTGCATCCTGTCTTGTACCGCCACAACCACCCTGGTGATTTAAAAATTTAATACCGTCGACATTTTTAAAAACACGGTTAGTAGTAAATGTTGATTCCTTTATTTCGAGGTTAGCGGTTGTAAGGTCGGCGCCGCTGTTGTATAGCTCAAGTAGCTGGTGGGTTTTTTGTTTGTACTTATCGGTAACCGCGTAACCGAGCTCGTTATGCAGCGCCTCCCTGATCACGTCCAGGTTCCTGTTCTCGCAAAAAACCGTGGGAATAAATAACCAATAATTCGCTGTACCTACGCGGCCATCACTGCGACTATAGCCATTGAAGGTTCTGCCTTTGAACCGGGATACATCTGGTGGTTGCCATTGGTAATGGTAAGGCCTGTATTCAAAAGGATCTGCCGCATGCTTTGTATTCTCTGTCGTCATCCTGCTGCCTTTCGCAACATCGAACTGGACCTTTCCAACGAGCACACCGTACATGATGATCTTATCGCCCGTATGCATATCCTGTGTAAAGACTTTATGCTTAGCACCGATTTCATCTTTCAAAATGTATTCCTCATTCGCATACAGAATCAGTTCACCCTTCGCAAGATTTTGTAATGCTACCAATACATTATCCTCTGGATGTATCTTCAAAACTTTTTGTTTCATTCAACTAAAATTTTTATTAACAACATATAAAGTAAGCGAGCAATTGTGAATACCAATTTCTTTTAACAAGTTCCTTTTCACTTATTCGCTAATGCCCTGTCAAGATGAACATAACCCCCATCTACATGTATGACCTGCGCGGTGGTGTGACCCGACTTTTCGCTTAACAAAAACGCTACCGTGTTGGCGATTTCCTCGGCGGTTGTCATGCGGTTGCCCAGCGGGATCTTTGAAGTGATCTCCTTTAGTTTTTCTTCGGGATTGGGAAGTGTTTTGATCCATTTGTCATAGAGTGGTGTATAACATTCAGCCACTACTACAGCGTTTACACGGATACCATACTTCAGTAGTTCTACAGCCCATTCTCTCGTAAGTGCATTGCGGCCCCCGTTTGCCGCGGCATAAGCGGAAGTATTTCCCTGGCCCGTCTCAGCGGTCTTCGAACTAATATTGACTACGGCGCCTTTCGATTTTATTAATTCCGGCAGCGCATGATGCGCCATTAAATAATAATGTATCAAATTGCTGTGAAGACTTTTTACAAACCCTTCATAGTCGCCATGTTCCAATCCCACTCCATCATTGATGCCTGCATTATTAACAAGGCCCTCTATTCTTCCGAATTGTTTTATTATTGTTTGTACGGCCTGTTCACATTGTTGCGGAATTGTAAGTTCTGCAACAACCTGGAAAGCTTGTCCTCCTGCTTTTACAATATTTTCAACAGCAGTTAGATTATCCTTTTCATTTCTTCCAATAATAACAACAATAGCGCCTTCCTTTGATAATACTTTCGCAATACCTTCACCAATCCCCTTGGCGCCACCTGTTACAATGATTACCTTGTCTTTTAATTGCAGATCCATGTTAATTATTTTTTTCTACGGCAGTCGAATTAAATTTCAAATAATTAATTGCTCTTGCCGGATCATCATTCGCTACTACTTGCTACCGATACGGATACTGAATACGTGTACCCTTATTATAAATTATAAACCCGCATCGCATTATCTCTAAATACCTTTTCCTTTTCTTCCCTGTCAAAGCCTTCCATGTATTTTTCCAATAAACTTTTCCATTGTACATACATGCCCGAAACTAGTATCACCGGCCAATCACTTCCAAATAACAGCCTGTGGGTACCAAATGCATTAAACACTGTATCCAGGTAAGGATAAAAGTCTCCAGGACTCCATTGTTTAGGTTTGGCTTCGGTAAATAAACCCGATAATTTACAATACACGTTCGGGTTTTTAGCAATCTCTTCTATTGATGCCTCCCAATCGCTTATTTCTTTCGCGGCAATATTCGGTTTGGCGCAGTGATCAATTACCAATTTCTGTTCCGGGAACTTTGATACAAATTCTATCGCAGCCCTCAATTGCTTTGGATATATCAAAATATCATACGCATAATTGTAAGATAGCAAAGCACTGACTCCATTTTGAAAAGCAGGTTGCAACAGAAAGTCATCGGCCTCACTTTGTACAATATGCCTCCATCCTTTGATAACAGGATATTGCGAAAAATAATGCAATCTTTCTCTCACATTTTCATTTTGCAGATCGATCCAGCCCACCACGCCTTTGATAATGTCATTTGTTTTTGCCAGCTCAACCAGGAAATGCGTTTCCAGTTCCGATTGATCTGCCTGCACTGCTACACACCCTGCTACGCCATTTCTTTTTAGTGTACCTGCTAATGTGGGCGGTAAATAATCCTGCTGCAATGTTTTCATATCATTCATCCAGGCATCCCGCTTCTTGTCATACTTCCAGAAATGAACATGGGAATCAATGAAGCCCCCATCCCCTAAAGGGGAGTCATCGAAGTCTCCGCTGCTTCGATCATTGCCTAAAGGACTAAATAGTAATCGTTGAAACATTCTAAAATTTTTGCTACTGTTTTTAAACAGGTTTCTAAGCAGTAGGCCGGCTTCCGAACATCCTTTTAGGGGATGGGGACATGAGCGGGGGCATAAGCGATACAGGTTTGTTTGGATATACCGAGCCCTTCAATACCAAGTTCAACAACATCGCCGGGTTTTAAATAAACCGGCGGATTAAACCCTAAACCAACTCCTGCCGGTGTGCCGGTAGAAATAATATCTCCGGGCAGCAGCGTCATGAACTGGCTTACATACGATACAAGGAACGGGATTTTAAAGATGAAGTTGGCCGTTGTCCCGTCCTGCATTACCTGGTCATTTACTTTTAGCCATAAGCGCATATTATCTACGTTGGCTATTTCATCTTGTGTGACAAGCCAGGGGCCAACGGGTGCAAACGTATCGCAACCCTTTCCCTTATCCCAGGTACCATTTCTTTCTATTTGGAATTCCCTTTCGCTTACATCATTATGCAGGCAATAACCGGCAACAAACTCCATCGCCTCTCCTTCATTCACGTAGCTTGCCCGTTTATTGATGACAATGGCGAGCTCTACTTCCCAATCGGTCTTTACAGAATTTTTAGGGATCATAATATTGTCAAAGGGTCCAACAAGAGCCGTAGTTGATTTCATAAAAATAACGGGCTCTGGCGGAACAGCCGCGCCTGTTTCTTTCGCATGATCGGCATAGTTTAAACCGATACAAACGATCTTCGACGGCCTGGCTACAGGCGAACCTAATCGCATGCTTGGGGGGATCTTGCGTAAAATGCTTTTGTTTTGCCCGATCATCCACGACAAATGCGACAGGCCGCCATTGGCAAAAAAGCGTTCGTCAAAATCATGTATAAAACCAGATACATCGTAGCATTCATCGTTGATACATACTCCCGGTCTTTCTTTGCCGGCTTCTCCAAATCTTATAAGTTTCATTTTCTATTTATTTATGTTTACCCATGGCCTTTCGCCGCCTTTCTCACTGTTGAAGAATTCGCTATTATTTATCCTTTAACAGCGAAAATACTAAGCAATCAATTATTCAATTTAATAAACCCTCCGTCGATCGGATAATCAGAACCGGTAATAAAAGAGGCTTCATCGCTGCAAAGATACAGGGCCAGGTAAGCAACCTCATCCGGGTCAGCCATCCGTCCAATAGGTTGTGTTTTTGATAATTTTTCAAACATCTCTTTTTCTTTACCCGGGTAATTTTTTGCAACAAACCCATCTACGAATGGAGTATGCACCCGAGCCGGTGAAATACAATTGCACCGAACCTTATAATTAATATAATCTTTCGCGGTCGATAAGGTCATGCCCACTACCGCGGCCTTCGTCATCGAATACGCAAACCGGTCGGGTATCCCCACCGAAGACGCAACTGATGCCATGTTTAAAATAGCGCCACCATGTTCTTTCATAAATGGAATCACTGCATGCAGCAGGTTATAGACTCCTTTTACATTTACATTAAACAAACGCGTAAACGCTTCTTCGCTGGTTCCTTCCACATTTCCTACATGCGCAACGCCTGCATTGTTAACAAGTATGTCAATGGCTTTGTTCTTCGCAGCGATCACATTTATAATATCAACCACTTGTTGCTGGTTGCCTACATCGCATTTTAAACTACCCGCTTTGCCATTTTCTGCTTTTATTTCCCTGGCGACGTTTTCGCCAGCAGCTTCATCAAAGTCGAGAATATACACTGCGGCGCCCTGCTTTGCAAATAGCTTTGCGATTGCCCGGCCAATGCCGCTTCCGCCACCTGTCACAATAGCTGTTTTTCCTGCTAAACTGAACATCCAATCGATCTATTTATTTTAAAGAAAATATTTTATCCATCAACACCCACTTTTGCCCCGGCTTTGTGCCCGGTATCGCCTGCTGGTATTTCCACATCAATTGTTCCCATTCCTGTACTTTCTGATCTGCCTTATCAGCTTCCGCTTTTACCATAAAGTTAAATTCAACCGTTACTTCCATGATCATAAACAGCCGGTTGGTAAAACGGTATATTTCCATTTGTAAAACTCCGGCGTTTAAAATGCTTTGTTTTATTTCCGGCCATACATTTCTATGATATGCTTCATAATCCCCGATCAATACAGGATCATCTACAAGGTCCAAAGCAAGACAATATCTTATTGACATTTAATGCGAGGTTGTTGTTGTGTCCGTAAATAAATCCTTAAACCTCCAGGCAAAATATCCTACAACTATAAAACACAGGATGGGCACTGAATAAGCAAGCTGTATATTGCCGCCCGTCATGTCAGAAATTTGTCCCATCATCAGGGGGAATATCGCCCCCCCAACAATAGACATTACCAGGAATGAGGAACCGATCTTCGCCTCCTCGCCCAACCCAGAAATACCCATGGCAAATATAGTGGGGAACATAATGGACATAAAAAATGGAATGAGCATGATTGCATAGACGGCGATCGTTCCCTTAAATAAAAGCGCAATAATCAGCAATACTACACTGATCATTGAATAGATCAACAGCAACCGGGCAGGTTTGATATACTTCATTAAAAACGTTCCGGAAAAACGACCCAGCATAAATCCCACCATGGCAATAAACCACCAGTTGGCAGCAATTTTTTCCGGAACGTCACCGACATACTTTGAATACCGGATAAAAAAACTTCCTACACAAACTTGGGCGCCTACATAAAAGAATTGTGCAATGACCGACCATTTTAAGTGGACGTGCCGGAATACCTTGAAGGAAAATTTAGCAGTAGCATTTTCATTATGCTCTTTTATCTCCGGCAATTTGGAAAAGAAAAAGATCGCCAGCAATAACAAAACGACACCGCCAATAACCAGGTACGGCACTTTCACCGTAGAAGCTTCGAAGTTGAGGTACTCACTTAATTTCGCAGGCGTCATTTGCTGTAGTTCTTCGTTGGTATGTTCAATACCAGATAATATTATTTTTCCGCCAATAATGGGTGCGATAAATGCCCCAACACCGTTAAATGATTGTGCAAGGTTTAGCCGCATCGTTGCTGTTTTTTCATCACCCAGCTTAGTAATATAGGGATTGGCAACAGTTTCTAGAAAAGTAGCACCCCCCGCCATCACAAACAACCCAGCCAGGAAAACGGAATAATCTCTTGTAGTTGCTGCAGGCACAAACAATAAAGCGCCTAATCCATATAACAGTAACCCTATCAATATAGCTTTTTTATACCCATATTTGTGCATCATCCAGCCAGCGGGAAGTGCAATAGAAAAATAAGCAAGGTAAACTGCAGTGTCAATAAAAGCCGATTGCGTATCAGTTAACTGGCATGCCTTTTTTAAGTGCGGAATTAATATGGGATTTATGTTGTGTAAAAAAGCCCACAGGAAAAACAAACTGGTTACAAGGATAAATGGAAAGAGATACTTTCTTGACTGATTCATATATGGCGAACGATTATGGAACTTAAAACTGAAAAGATATAGGATTTTAACACACATAGAGCTAAAAACATCACCAAATTATCCGGCGCACTGTTTTTGAAAATTAGTTAATAAAACCGCCATAATCATTTGCCGGCCTTTTATTAAAGAAATTCACAAACCTTCGGTTTCCGGCTTCGCCGGACAAATACCACGTTTAAAATCGTTACTTTTAATTGCACAACCGTCCTGCACCGTGTGCCACCTATTTGAACGATAAGCTATGAAGTTTGAAGCCGTCACCATAAAAGATATTGCAAAAGCGCTTGGCCTTTCCACCTCTACTGTATCAAGGGCTTTGAGAGATAGCTATGAGATCAGTCCCGAAACAAAAAAGCTGGTGCTTGAATATGCGGAGAAGATCAACTACCAGCCGAATCCTATTGCATTAAGTTTAAAAGAAAGGCGGACGCATTCTATCGGCATCCTGGTTAGCGAAATAGCTAATAGCTTTTTTTCGCAGCTTATCGACGGTATCGAATCGATCGCATATAATAATGGTTACAATGTCATCATTTCACAAACCCGTGAATCGTTTGACAGGGAACAGATCAACCTGCATTATCTTACCTCACGTTCAATTGACGGCCTGATCGTGTCAGTAGCCGCCGAAACCAGCGATTTCAGTGTTTTTAAAGAACTGAATGAACGGGGCATGCCCATCGTGTTTTTTGATCGGATCGTGAACGAGATCAATACGCATAAAGTAATCGTTGATAACTATAAAGGCGCTTACGACGCTACCACCCACCTGGTACAAAACGGCTATACGCAGATTGCTGCTATCGCCAATAATGAGATACTATCTATCACCAAGGACAGGCTGGCGGGGCACAAAGCAGCCCTTGCAGATAATGGTATCAAAGAAAAAGAAACGCTGACGAGATATTGCCCGCATGGCGGCCAGGTTTTATCCGAAGTAGACAATGTGATCGGGGAGTTGCTTTCGTTGAAAACGAAGCCGGACGCCATTTTTTCGCTGTCCGATAAAATAACCACCGGGTGTCTTCGGGCCCTGCGGAAAAGAAAATTAAAAGTGCCCGACGATATGGCCCTTATTGGGTTTTCGAATTCCGACCTCACAGAACTTATTGACCCGCCTCTTTCGATTATAAAACAACCTGCGATAGAGATGGGAGAGATTGCAACGACACTTTTATTGCAATTAATAGAAAGCAAGCGACCTGTTACTGACTTTGAAACAAAAGTTTTAGCACCCCAGCTGCTGATCCGCGATTCTACCGCTCCCAAAAAATCAAAGAGCCTTGCCGGTTCGAATTAGCTATTTACATCAACTGTTGCAACCGGAAATAATTTCTACACCCCGCAGGCCAAACTTCTGTCTCAGCCTCATTTATTGGTATATAAATTGAATAAACTAAAGTTGAAAATCGATTTTGATCAACTAAAAAGATTTTATGAAGCATGTATTTTTTTTATTACTGATTGCGCCGGCCGTTACCCTGACAAGTTGCAAGGATCAAACTAAATCATCCTATTATGATCTGAACAACGGTGAACATGTAAAACTTGTAAAAGACGAAGGTACAGGCATGATGCTTAATGCAGACACCAGGCAACCAGTGTATATTTATGTCAATACGGAAACCAATGACACGGTCTATGGGGCTACCGGCGAAGTAATCAACGGCCAGGTTGTAAAATTACAAGATGGGAAATTTAAATATGGCAGCCTGAAAATAAAACACGATGAAGATGGGGACTTCAAATTAAAAGACGGTGACTACAAAAGAAAGATCGATGCAGACGGTGACTTAAAAGTGAAAGATGGCGATAAAACACGGAAAGCGGATGGTGATGACGGGAAGAAGGATAAATAAACCAACTTAGTTTCTTTATAAAAAAAATGTCCCTGTTTCGGGACATTTTTTTTTATAACCAAAGTCGTTAAAAGAACAGGTCGGCCTTGAAAAATAAATTGTCGCCCTCTGACGACAAGCCATACATTGCTGATAACGTTATCTTGTTAAAAGGAATTATAATAACACCCATGCCATAACCTGCATGCCATAGATCGGATCTTTCGTTTGGCATCCAAACCCGCCCGATATCATAAAACCCAACCAGGCCGGCTCTTCCATTAAAAAAATAGTTACGCGTAGTGGTTAACCATCTTATTTCCGTATTTGAATAAAAGCCGCTCTTACCATAAAATCTTTCCCGCTCATATCCCCGCAACTCTGCATTTCCCCCGACACGATTTAAATGATAAAAGTCAGCGTCGCCAAATAAAGTACTGCCACCCACTCTCATAGCAAACGTAAACTCCCTGCTTAATGGAAGATAAACGGCCGCTGACGAATTTAGTTTTACAAAAGAAGCGCCTGTATCGGCCAAATTTTTTAAAAATCCGCCACCAAAATTGAACGTAAATCCCCGGCTGGGACAAAGCGTACCATTGGTATGATCGTAGGTATAACCCGCCTCCAGTCCGGCAAAATTTTTCCTTTTAAAAGCGGAAGGATCAATATAAGAGGCGATCCCAATATTATAGCCGCCTTCTTTATTATACTTTACTGATTGGTAAATAAGCGAAAATTCCGCATGATGCATCTTTTGAAATTTTCTTTCGACACCTATACCGCCGTAAAACCGCTGGCTAAGTGTTCTATAAAAATTCATTTCTTTGCTGTCGAATTTGGAATTATTACCGGTACCAAAATAGTTTTCGACAGCCGGCGCATCCATTCTTCCTTTTAATATCAGGTCCCATTGACCCGCAGCACGGCCAAAACGGCCGACATAACCGACGTTGAGTGATTTCCTCAGAAAGCCGTATAACGCATGCAATGAATGAACCACCTGGTATTCTTTCCTGCGCCAGGGCTGTGGCATGTATACAATATTGCCGCTGACTTTAATCCCGGTCCTTGGAAAAAGATCCATTGGGTCTTTTTCAAAAACATTGTAACGCGAATGCGTAAATACAGGAATGAACGATGTATTCAGTTTCTCATCCCAAACGGTATCAAACTCGAATTTTCCACCGTTATAAAATTTAAGGCCTTTTATTTCTTTATGGCCTGCCTGTGCAGATACAGAATCTTTGTCCTCCGGGTCGATTACATGAACCTTTATTTTGCTTTTTCCTTCGCCTTTTGGTTCAACGATGTCCACCTTACCAAGTCCATAAATAAAAAGCTCTTTTGTTTCACCCGGATTGAAACGTCTTGAATAATACGGAGTGTCTTTGATACTGCCATCTTGAATCTTAAACACTTCGACGGCGACTTTTTTATCGGGCAATACATTTACCCTGATCAATTCTTTTTTTTCTGATCCTAATACAGTTGCCGACTGCGCCAGGTATTGATAATAGTCCTGTGCGTATTTCTGAAGGTCGTCGCGTCGTCTTTTTAGTTTGTCAATGATCTTTTTGCCTGAAATGGCAAATACAGGAGCCGGCATTAATTTAATGCTTTGCCCGATCAGGCTGTCAGTAAGTACCTGCTGTAGTTCTTTGGCCTGCGCTATCCAATCGTCTAATGTCAATTGGTTGAGAAACTTTTGATCAAGTGGACGGCCGGGATAATTCCAGCCGCCGATACGCTTCGTGGTATACCAGAATCCCTGTACCTGTGGCTTTAAAGCGCCGGCTATATCAGGATAAAAACCATCGATCTTTGAGTAAGCCTGTTCCCGGTCTTCCGGAACAGGTTTGTAAATCGTTTGTGCACCGTAATCAAATTCGGCCCACCGCCAGTTATCGGGATGACGCCCCCAATCACCAATGAAAATATCGAAAAGACGGGCACGCACAAACGCTAATTGATCTACGCTATTATCGTTTTCATCAAATACTTTCCCGAATAATTTTTTACTCCCGATGACGTTTTTTGAACTGCCAAAATTGGCAGCAGTTTCCTGGTTTTCGCCCGGTCTTTCTTCTAATATATACAACTGATCGCCATATTCGTCGCTATACCCACCAAGCGCTTTTTGTACCGGCACAAAAACAATTACCGGGTTTGTATGATAAATGCCCGCGGCGTCAGCCATTGGCGTAACGGTTGAGACTGCATACGGGTGGCCGATGGCGACCTGGTCTTTTGCGATACGACCAATGAAAGTGCCGTCCACATTCTCTAGCCTCTTGCCAAAGTCTTTGTTTACACTTCTTAGTACATACTCTTTTCCATCTTTATCTTTTAAATGCAAGCTTTTCGATTGCCTTTCGTCGCCTGGCAGGAAAGGTATTAGTCCGCCGTGGGCAGAATCAAGATGAAAATTTTCCACTCTTACAGGAGTGGCCCATTCTTTACGATAATGCTCGCCCCAAAAAAAGTTATGATAGCCAGACCTTTTGTATTCTTTGCCTGGTATAACAACCGTGGTGCCTTTTATAAACGGCGAGTCACTAACAATATACGTTTGTGCCTGTAATGTTTGAAAACAACCAGTTAATACAATAGCAACAAAGCCAGCAAAATATTTCAGCCAAATGACGACCTGCTTCATAGATTTCCTTTTTAAAAACATAGCATCTATCACACAGGAATTAGTTTTAAAAACGTTATTATCCTGGTAATGCAATTTTAATACCTATATCTTTAAAGCGTATAATTCTATCGATTCGTCCATACCTTTTAAAGAAACTTCGCCCAGGCTCTCACCCTGCCAGGACTTTAAAATACCGGTATCGAAATATTCTTTGGATACAACGAATTTTTGGTTTAGTTCATTGCATGCACTGCGAATGCGGGCAGCAGTATTCATCGCCTCTCCACTGATGGCAATATCTTTTTTTATCACGCCGATCTCGCCAATCGTGACGTCACCCGCATGCAAGCCCACCCTGAATTCAGGTGTGACGTCATACACCCGGCGGAAATAATCTGATTTCCGCTGCAGGGCTTTGCGGGATTCGATCACGGCCTGTATTGACTTCAACACATTTTTTCTTTTATAGGGCCAGGTCACTACCACCTCATCGCCTACATATTGATAGATCATTCCATTGTTCTCCAAAACTGCCTTCGACACATAGTAAATAAAATCGCGGATGAATAAAAAATAATTTTCGTGCCCTAATTGTTCAGCTATAGGAGTAGAATCCTTCAGATCCAAAAACATAATGATCCGTTTTTCATTCCTTGGTTTTAGGTATTTGCCCGTCAATATTTGCCAGAAAACACCAGGAGAATACTTCTGATCGATTTCAACAATAATTAGTGCCGACAGCAACATGACCAGCCAGAACAACAGTCCATCGGTTATAAAACTTGTGTACAAAAAATAATTTCTGAACTTGTCGGCTGCTTCGTTAAGGGTTACCGCTTTAATGACCGTGTAGTGAAGAAAGAAGATAAGTATGATCGCTGCAAATGCCACGACGAGGAGAAGCAAAACCTTAATTCCCCAACCAAAAAGCAGGGAACGCTCCCGGAAGATTATTTTGATCTCCCGCAATAACAACCATGACATTAAAAAACTTACAGCTAAGAAAATACCCGTTCTTAACAGGTAAGCTGATAGAACATTTTCCTGGTAAGGATAATCCATATCCCGTCCCGAAGAAACGTTTCGAAAATATAAGACCAGGTCAACGATTGTCCATGCCAGGCTGATCGTAAGAATTCTCCATAGGCGATACCGCGTTACCGGCGACTTTATTTTCTTTCGAAACCAATTCATCCCCGGTTTTTTAGGTAACTGTATATTTTTTGTTGCGGCGTTTCCTGGTCAAGCCCTGCCATATTATTATATAACCGTAGCTGCCTGAGTTCAGCATCCAGGCTAACAGCCTTTACCGTATCATTCCATTGAATGTCGAAGTAGTTGACAAGATCATCCTTCAACCCACTGTCGGTAACGGGTATACAAACCTCGATACGATGGTGAAGATTTCTTGTCATCCAATCGGCTGAACCAATATAAATATGGCTACTATCCCCGGTGCCGAAAATAAAAATGCGGCTGTGTTCAAGGTATTGATCAACGATCCTCTTCACTTGAATATTCTCGCTAAGTTCTTCCTTGCCGGGTGCCAGGCAGCAGATACCCCGGACGAGCAATTGCACATTGACTCCTGCTTTGCTTGCTTTGTATAACAGGTCGATCATATGGGGATCTTCCAGGTTATTTAGCTTGATCCTCATGATAGCTTCCTGGCCTTTTTTTCTCTGCCTGATGAGCGTCATGATCTGCTCTTGAAAAGCCGGCACCATGTTATATTGTGAAACTAATAAATGCTGAAATTCATTCACGGCATTTTTCGGCGGACCTTTCTCTTTTCCAAGTACTGTGAGCAACCGCTGCAGGTCTTTTATCACTTCATCGCGGGCAGTAAACAGGGCGTGGTCGGTATAAAATTTTGCGGTTGTTTCGTTGAAATTGCCCGTACCCACATAGGCATAGCCGCGCATACCTTTTCCCGTTTTTTTCGTTATTAATGCGATTTTCGAATGCACCTTAATAAGCGGTATGCTATAAATGATCTTAACCCCGGCCTTCACCATTTCTTTACTCCATTTCATATTATTGGCTTCATCAAATCTTGCTTTCAACTCAACAAATACATGTACCTGCTTTTTATTTTTTGCTGCACTTATCAATGCGTTTACGATATGCGATTCCGCCGCTACACGGTACAGGGTAACTGCTATTGATTGTACATCCGGATCGATAGCAGCCTGGTTAAAAAAAGCGAGCACAGGGTTATAACTCTGGTAGGGAAAATGTAACAGCAGGTCCTTCTCTTCGATCTGGCGGAAGATATCGCCACAGTATTCAAGCCCGATGGGTTTTAGTTGTGGTAAAAACGGGTACTCAAGATTTTTCCTGTTTACCGGAAACGATGAAAGATCGCTGAGGTTATGATACCGGCCGCCCTCGTATAATTCTTCCTGCCTGAGTCCTAATAAATTCGCCAGGAATTTTTGAACACTTAGCGGCATTCCTTTTTCATAAAGAAATCTTGTTGGACTGCCGAGGTCCCTTTTTACTAATTGCTTCTCCAATTCTTTTAAAATATCTTTTTCTACTCCTTCTTCATCAAGATATAATTCGGAGTCGCGGGTGATCTTAAAACTATAACAGGCATGTATAGAAAACCCGGTAAAAATGCAATTCAGGTTTTCGCGGATAATATCATCAAGGAACACAATATGCTCCTGGTCACTATTGGTCACTAATTTAAAGAACCGGCCTAACTTGTCCGTGGGGAGATTAATAACAGCATGAGACAGCAGATCTTTTCCGTCTTTTTTTAGCAGTACAAAAAAGTAGACCTTATTATTTTCAGGGAAAAAACTCTTTTGTAAATCTTCCTTTATAAATACAGGTTGTATGAAGGCTAATACCCGCGAAAAAAACAGTTCCCGGAGTTGTGAAGCAAATGCTTCCGGCGGGCGGCGATTATAATATAAGAGGATGCCATTGTCTTCCAACTGTGGCAATACCTGGGAATGGATTATACTTCCAAACTCGTCCAGTTGTTGCGACACAATCTCTTGCACTTTCCCGGGTATGGTTTTATCGATCGCCGCCGGTATTTTATTTAATGTTTTGTTTTTCAATTGTGCAAACAGGGAGATCACGGGATATCGCACACGAAAAAACTCATCCATATTACTGGAAAAAATAGAAAGGAACTTAATCCTTTCCAGGAGGGGTACGGAAGGATCTGCTGCTTCCTGAAGCACACGGTGATTAAATCCCAACCAACTTATATCCCTGTTATGATACATAAACAAATCTGCTTAAAATGGTGACCCGCTTCCCTCGATGATAGTAGTTGAGGGTGCCGACCGGTTAAAAGTAATAGCAAGGATAAAAGCAAGAGCCGAAACGATAATACCTATCATAAAAACACTATAAGCTATGCGAACCAACTTGTACTTACGACCCAGCACTTTGCCGAGATAATAGATATCATCGACCAGCGTGCCATACAAATAATTCGGATCACGCATCATCGTGCTCATCCCCCATTTGTATTCTTCCAGTTCGCTGTTGAAAAAATTGCCAAAGAACAAAAGGTTGGTTTTCCTGTTCAATATATCCTCACGTGTAAATCTTCCTTCGGTGATTTTTGGCCGCGTTGCAAGGATGGATAACACGATCGTGGCCAGGCCAGTTGCCAGGAAAATAAATGTGGGGATAGCAAGGTGTGTGTCAACCTCGATCTTCCTGATCAATACGGATAATATGACCGATATAATAATGGCATTAACGCTGATCAGGATATTTGCTTTGTTATCGGCCATTTCACTGAGCCGCATATGATTCTCGGAAGTAAGACGAAGCATGGTCTGAATACCCTTGGTGATAAAGCCGCTTTGCTTATTTTGCGCATCGTTCTTTTTACTACCTGGCTTTATTTCCGGAACGATGTTATTACTGCTGTTGTCCTGTCCCAACTGTTCAACCTTTCTTTTGAGACGTTCTATATTTTTTTGTTTTCCCGGCTCCAGCAGGTCTTTACAATAGGAAGTATAATACTGGTGTGTTTCGAGAAAACTTAGCGTATTTTGTCTCCACCCGATAGCTATCGGGTCTCTTGACATTGTATCCAGGTTTCTCAAGCTCATTTCTTTTTTCAACAGTTTGTCTTGCTTTTTAAATTCCGGCAATCCAAAATGATATGTGTCGGCATCTTTGATGATCTCCTGCATCAGCCCAACCGGCTGGGTGCTTACCCTGGTTGCCAGGATAACAGATCCTATATTATCGGCCAGTTCTGCATAATCGCCTTTATCCTGCAGCCATTCACGCATTAAGCCTACACTTTTTTCCTCATGCTCCAATGGCGCCACGTACAAGTGTCCCGTGTCATGAAACCAGGCAGCAATATTCAATGCGGTTATATCTTTTTCCGACAACTCGTAGTGAGCAGCGATTTCGTTGACCCTATCCACCACACTGCTTGCGTGATTAATGCTGTGGTACAAAAGCTTTTCATGAGGACCAGAATCATACAATTCCGTTACCCGTTCCTCCGCCTGTTTTATTATCTGCTTATCATTATTTTTCATTGTCAATTTTATTTTCTGTTGAATGTATATTTTAAATCTGCTTAAATGAACAGAAGAAGGCCATTCTATCACACAGCATTTACGCTGATGTTTGCTAGAATGTTATATTAAACTTGGAACCCAACGAAAAATTAAAAACTTGTTCCTCCCTGGAATAGCCCATCGTTGCCGAAAGGATGACGAGGTTAAAGGGATTATAATAAAATCCGCCCCCGGCTACATAATGCCAGCGTTTACTATCGTTTTCGCCATACCAAACCCGTGCAACGTCGTTGAATATAATTAGCCCGACCTGCCCGGGGAGGATATAAGATCGGCTGTCGAATAATTTAATACGAAACTCAAGACTTCCATACGCCAGCGAAGTTCCGGAAAAACGATTTTTCCTAAACCCTCTTAATACATTATTCTGACCCACTGTCAAGGCCTGGAAATACTCGATGCTGTCATTAAAAATATGACCTGCGCCAGCCTTAATAACGCCGATAACCCGTGCGGGAATTTTTAAACTGGCGTAAATTACCATATCCGATTCTATCTTATTGACGGAACGGCTTGATTTATTAAGTGCGGATAAAATGGTTAGTTTATTTACCCAACGAATACCGCGGGTAGGAAAAAGATCGCTGTTCAGGTTATCTAACTCTATTCCAACTTTTACACCGGCATATGTTTTTGTTGAATAAACAGCCAGGGAATCAAGACCCGCATCAGAAGGCTTGCCTAAAATGTATTCCTCATTATTGACCGGACGGTTCCAGTAATGATAGAAAGTGGGGCCCGCGAGGAAACTCAATTTTCGAAAATATTTTTTTCTTAATAAGATATCAGCTTCGGCAAATTTGTAACGCACCCGGTAGAATTTCACGGGCTTTGATTTGTCTATTACCGTCCCGTTGCCAAATCCAAAAAAATTATTTAATACAGGATTGCTAATCTGTGCATTCAATACGATATCGGTTGACCGGAAGGCATGTACTATTTCACCATGGTATTGCGCCTGCCACGCTTTTCTCATGACGGCGAATAATGCAGTAAGCCGGTGATCGCTTGCATAGGGTTGCTTGCGAAAACCATACCTGGTGATCCATAAGCCGGTTCCGATCATCAGGCCGTCATCTTCATTAAACCCTAATACAACACGCGGATACCTTGCGACGGGGTAATTAAAATGCTTGATCTGGAATTCGTTGATATTGGGATCATCCTTGAAATATCTTTTTGCGCTTCCTGAAGCTTCCAGGAAATTAGTATCGATTACGTTGTCATAAACAAACGTTTTCAACCGGCTTTTTACAAAAAATGAATCGTTGCCGCGACCACCGATCATCCGGATCCGAATACTGGAATGCATGCCGCTATCCACCTCGAATCTATCTTCCCCGTTAAAACCATATAGCCTGATTTCTTTCGTCACCCTTTGATCAAATACCCGCTGATACATAATGAAATTTGTATCTGCGTGCTTCCTGTATGAATACACGGTGAGCTTAATGCTATCGTTAACTGCGCTGATCGAAAATTTTTCGTTTTCATTACTGCCAAGTATATCCACCTCTTTGGCGAGAAACCGGTAATATTTTAAGGATTCTTCTCTTAAAAGCTTCTTACGGCTGATAAGCTTATCCGTAATTTCTTTGCCACTAATAGCATATATTTCCGGGGGCATTTTATGAATGGCGGCATCGATCCTGGCATCTGTTAGTTTATTGGTGAAATTAGTGGCAATGCTGTCCCATGCCTGCTCATCTATATTATTTAGAAACAACCTGTCAAAGTCTTTCGAGACAGTATTAAGGCGATTGATGTCCGGGATTTTGAATTGCAGCCCTTTGAGAAATGGAATACGCCGGCTTGCCATATACTTTACGATAATTCCATCGGAGTAAAAGAATGCCTGGTCCCTGTCCCGCGGAATCGGAGTGTATAATTTTCCATGGCCTGTATCTCTCGTGGCCCATTTCCATTGATCAAAGTGACGGTCCCAGTCGGCTATCAACATATCAAACAAGCGGGCTCTTAACACCGCCTGCTGGTCTACAGTATGGTTGTTGTCATCCCGCATATTATTAAACAACTTAAAGCTGCTCTTTGTGTCACTTCCATCAACAGGGTCTTTTCGCTCAAGCATGCATATTTTGTTTGCAAAAAGCGGCTTATAATAACCAAGTGAAGGATCGTCAGGAACATAAAAAAATTCAGGAGGAAACACGGCAATATCCGTTGCTCCGGCCATTTCGGGCACGGTAAGCGGTGCGTATGGATGTGCGGCCGAGATAAGATCCTGTACAATATTAGATGCAAAACTTTGCCTGAAATTTTCAGGAATAGCGGCAGACGGATCTTTGTCGATTGTTCGCAGTGCCCATTCTCTTCCCTGTTTATCTTTTAGCTGCAGTGATCGTGTTTGCTTTCCCCCGCCCATTCCCTCGATCGTAAATCCCCCTTTTTCCTTGTTGACATTAAACACTTTTAGATTAACCGGCGTCGACCATTCCGCCCTGTAATTATCTCCGTTAAAAAATCGTTTGAGGCTCCCGGCTTTCTTATATTGGCTGCTTGCAGGCGCCTTTACATAGTCCTTATAAATATATTGCGCCGGTGTTACTGTATCCTCTGGTATCGGTGGCAGTTTGGAGTAATCAAGAATGCGGTTTGAGTAAACAAGTTTCAATGAATCAGGCGATGTTTTGTCCATCGTATAAAAATTGGCTCTTACGTTCTTGTCTTTCAGAATATCCAATGTAACAAAGCCTAATGCACGGGCCGTAAATTCAGCTTTCCTGCCGGGTGATAAACGGCTGGTCTTACAGCCGCTGCCACTAATGATATAATTGTAACTACTGTCTTTCAATAGCTGCAAGGCATGCTCATGACCTGCTACCATAATAACATGCGGATGTTCCTTCACGGCTTCCATTATCCGGTTGATCATATTGGTATAGGAAGGATGTTTAATATCCTGCGGTGTGCCAAAAACGCTACGGGCTATTGGGTAAGCTGAGCCAATGATGGGCAAAGGAATGTAGAGATTTTCTCTTAATTCGGTGAACGGGAAAATGTGTTGCTTCCATGTAAAATAGCCGCCATGCGGCCCATTGCTTTTAAACGGATGATGCGTAGCAAGCAACACCAGTTTCTTATAATTCTTGTTCAGTATGTCATCCAGTTCACTTATTACCTCATCTTCTGTTTTATAATCACAATCAGATTCAATGCCGGGCTTATCATTCTGGTGAATCCACCATTGACTATCCATCATTACCAATACAACATCATCACCCAATGCTACTTCTACCGGACCCGGGCAACCCTGCTTGGGGAAAAACTCAATTTTTCCTTCACCATACTGGTCCACATACATTTGCTGGCGGCGCACAGCTTCATACCCTCTCACTCCGCCATTCTCCCAATCATGATTTCCCGGAACCATATAACCTTTTGCAGCAGTTCCTTTCAATAAATTGATCTGCGAATCCAATGCGGCTTTGATGTCAGAATACCGGCTGTATGTTTCGTGTGGCAGGCCTGCGTCATACAGGTTATCACCCAGGTACACAACTACAGTTTTTTTGTCAAGTTTGATGTTTTTCCTGATTGCGTCCAATACAGAAGCCTGTCCTTTTATTAACTCTCCTGCATCGCCAACCAGTATAACTCTTGTTTTAACTGAATCTGCCTGGCCCCATGCAGCAAAATTTCCCGCCAATAAAATAATAACCAATAAAAACCGCATACCTATTTTTTATGGTAAGAAAAGTAAAGAATGTCTGCAACACCAATATCCGCCGCTTCATTGGAAACAAGCATGCCTCCTTCGGGTGTGAAGGTGATGCCTTCCGGTTGTTTAAAAATACCAGGGTCTATCTTGTAAACGTCTTTCAGATTTCCATTGACATCCGTTGTGACGATCAATTTGTTTATTGCAGATATAATATACAATAAACCATTTTTTGGATGGACGGATGCTGCCGAAGGTTTAAACTTTATTTTTTCTTCTCCGAGGGCCGCGGCGATCTCGCTTACATTGATCGTAAAAACAGTCCCGGTATATTTTCCGGCAGAAGGATCGAATGAATACGTGGTAAGCGACTTCTTTTTATCGGATTCGCAATCTTTACAGATCAGGATCAATTTATTTTTAGTTGAATCGTAATAAAGTATTTCAAATTCGTTTTTACTTTCACCGGTTTCATCGAAGTAATATTGCTGAACAACAATATTGTTTTGTACATTAAACGTTAACCTTATAATATTGCCATTGCTCTGCAAAACATAAAATGTACTATCGATCAGAACGAGGTCCTCAAAATCAGCGCCTTTAAAAAATTCCCAGGTTTGTATTCCAACGCCCTTTTTAATTTTATAAAGCCAGCCTTTTTCATCGTTGATAGCAAATATTGAGCTGTCCGAAGCACTATAAGCGAGTCCTGAGATCTCATCCAGTTCCAAAGGCAGCTTGAACTGCTCCGCCTCTTTCATATTATATCCATCCGGATTTTTTATTACCGAACTTTCGGTTTTTGGATCGCATTGAATAGACACCAGGCAAGTGCCCAGGCAAAAAATTAATATATTCTTTAAACGGGCATACATAAGATCGATATGCATTATTTCAAAACTCCGGCCATTGTGTCGTTATTAACAGAACGCCGACGGAGCTATCGTTTGGTTTTTCCTTCTTTTTAAATTTTAAATTTCATGGGTAAGAAATTCCCCACTAATGGATTCAATATTTGCAATAAATAAATTCTGATCCGTAATATACGCTTATAAAAATACTGGTAATCAGCGGCTTTCTGTGCTCCCGGCATGCTTATTTATTTGCATATAAAAGAGGTTCAGGCTTGGCCAAAACTAAAGATGCGGGTTTGCTTGTAATGGCACATCCTCCTCCTGTTTGTGTTTCGACAACAATCTCTCCGTCCAATAAATTTTACAGTTTAACAGTGCGAACTCAATGTAGCATGTACTTATGAAAGGTTATACCTGGCCGTGATTTTTCACACGCTTTTTCATTCTGTGTCAACCCGTACAGCGATTCACAGTTAATTAAAAATTTCGTTTCACGTTCCTCTTAAGCCAGCGCAACACATACGATATATATTTAAAAAAATAAAGTATGGGCGTTAATCTTTAAAGTCGCGGATGGTCTTCTTAAGACCACGATTTTTCCTGACACGGCTGGGTCCAAGATCAGGGAAACTACAGTCCGTCTGGCACAATTACTGTTGCGATAACATGATACAACTAACCACTAAAAAGAATTGATCACACTAAAAATAGTAAGATTATGAGCAGGAATAAAGGAAAGCCTTCAGCCATAAACAAATCGGAAGGTACGGGAGTTCCCTCCGACTTCGATAACAAGGATATGAGGAAAGATAAGGCAGTAACAAAAGAATATACAGACGATGACAAAAAAATCGCAGATCATGTACGTGCCAAACATCCAAATCGAAACGTGGATAAGGATCATGCAACCAATGCACACGGATATAAAAATTAGACGGGTGAACAGGTGTCAACGGTTTAAAAAAATCGGCCGAATAGGTATTTAAGAATTATTAAATCATAAAACAGTTTATTATGCCGGGACGTGGAGATAACAACAAAAGCGGAAGTGCGGGCAGAGGAAGCAGCAATCAAAGTAATCAACCTTTTATAGCCGATGGAGAAAAACAACCCCGGTCAAATCACGGAAAGCAGCAAACAGGCGGCGAGCCTTCGATTAAACAATCGAAGACAACGGATGGTGACAGAAATGCCGGTACGGTCACCGAAAAAATTAAGCCGCTGCGCACTGATGAAAGAACGCTTAACCTGGTAGTAGACGATGTGCCCTACCTGGTAAAAGTATCGCCGTTCACCTTTAATGGAGAGTCGCGTTTTTATGTCAATATAAATGGAGGCGATGACCATGTATTTACATGGGATTCAGAACTGGGTGGGTTGCGAGCTATCGATGACAATGCGTCTGTATTACCTAATACACTCGAGGAAGCGATCAGCAAGAAATTGCAATCGCAGCAAAAGTGAAAAACGTCAATGAGTTGACGTTTTTACCTAAAAATGATAGCTTTTAGAACTCAGTTCTGTTATGCTATGCAGAGAATGACTAATAGTGTATCTCCTGATAGAGAATACATTTGCGCGGCAACAGAAATATAATTTGTAGTCAACAAACGTTTTTCAGAAGAATTAAATTAAAAACGGGCCTGATTTCTATCGGGCCCTCGTTTTTATAACATAGAAAACCCAAATCCTTGCCAGGCCGGTAGTACGGCAGTCGGAATTTCGGCGTAGTAAGGTATATCTGTCTATTAGATTGGCCATTTTCGAGATCGCCTGAACTAAGGTAAAGAGCTGGAAATCGGAAAGGCATCAAAACCAGGTTCAACAATCCCTCATTTATTTATTGTATTCTTCGTCTGTTACCGTTTGCAGCCAAACCGTTTCGCCCTTTTCTCTACCAGTTATAGCAACCTGGACAAAAGCGGTGTCCGCACTGGCCCCGTGCCAATGCGGAATATTGGGCGGGCATTTGATAACATCACCTTTGCGAAGAATCTTTTTAGGTTGCCCTTTTTCCTGGTAATAACCTACACCATCTGTCACCAACAATATTTGCCCTGCCGGATGCGAATGCCACTTACTCCTGGCACCTGGTTCAAAGGTGACGTTTCCAACCGATATGGTATTGAGGCTATCCACTCCCATCAGTGGTTGCAGGTAAGCTGTTCCAGTGAAATTGTCATTAGTGATCTTTGCACCTTTTGGAAAGATGGTTGCTGTTTGCAATTCTGCTGCTGTTTTTTGTGCTGATTTATTTTTCTTTCCACAGGAAACAATCATTGCAAGGAATACAATGGCAATATTTTTTAAGGTTATCATTTTAAATTTCAAAGATTGGTTTGATAAAATGTTACTAATTTATTAATCGCTTGCGATACATATTCGGGTTTCCAATAGGTTTGTATATGAGTGCCCCCATCGATAAGAAAAAACTCCTTATTTTTTGCATTGGTTGCTTTAGCAAATGCTTCATCTGTCATATATTTTGTATCGGCTTTGCTTCCGGCCATCATTAGCAAAGGCTGGTCGATTAATTCAATCTGGTCAGTAGCATCCCAGGTCATTAAATCCATCAAACTGCTTGTAGTATACAAAAAGGTTGAGTTAGGATGTGCATGCGTTCTGTAATAGTATTCATATCCCTCACGATATAAGTCAGTTGGGGTCGTAGCAATCTCTTTATCCGTTATGCTCGCCACGCCTGAAAAAGGTGTTTTACCACCTGTTTCTTCTCGCGAACTCTCTGTGGTTTTACCGCTTGTTTTTTCCAGGGTACGTGCAGCCGAAGCTTGTTTTAAGCGCTGCTGAATGGTATTTAATTGGGAATCATGAAAACCGTTACGTCTTACATTTCCTGAATTAAACATACTCAAAGTAGCGACAGCTTTAAAGCGTTTATCCGATTGGGATGCTTTCAACGTATAACCACCACCACCGCAGATGCCTAAAACACCTAACCGGCTGGTATCAACACCCGGATACCGAAGGATAAAGTCGGCCATACCATGAATGTCTTCTTCACGGTAGAAAGGTTTATCGGTATGACGCGGCTCGCCACCGCTTGCTCCCTGGAAGGCCGCATCGGCAGTAATTGTTAAATATCCAGCCTCTGCCAACCGCTGCGCATATAACCCCGCTGTCTGTTCTTTAATCCCACCATTTGGGTGTGCTACCACTACAGCCGGATATTTCTTTGATGCATCATAGTTCGGCGGCGTATAAACATTAGCAGAAATTTCAATACCATTCAGTTTATATTTTACCGGGCGAATATTTACTTTTCCTTTTTCGTTTTTGATTATCGCATCCCCATAAACCAGGCCAAATGGATTTTTGGAATTGGTTTGAGTTGATTGTGCATTTGACATAGATGTAGATGCTATCGACATGGTGAATCCTATTATAAATGATAACTTTTTCATTTTTTGAATATTTTAAATCTTACTTGTTGTTTTTAGTACTTCGCCCAGAACCTTTTGTACTGCCTTCGCTTCTTTTTTGCCAGTTGCTGACTTAATGATGTCTACAAATTGCTCCAACTGATTTGGTGTCAAACCTACATTCAGACAAATTTTCAAATGCGACTGTAACATTGGTTCTACACCGCCAATACTGGCCAGTACGGATACTGTTACCAGTTCTCTTTCCGCATAAGTCAATACATCACGTTCAAAAATATCGGCGAAGAGATGTTCTTTGAGAAATATTTCTATTACGGGGGTAAATGCTGAATAACCGGTTTGAGGAGCACTTTGTGGCGCACCTAAAAGTGAATCTAAAATCGCTTTACCACGGTTGTATTTTTTATCTTGATCTTTTATAGGTGATGGTTCTACTCCTAATGCATCTTTGATGCCTTTACCTTTGCGTTCATCCAATATGGACATAAAAGTCTGCAACCCCCGAATGCTACGGGGAAATCCAGCGTAAGCGTATACATGAACAATGACTTCTTTGATCTGGTTAACAGTCAACCCCGCTTCAAGTCCCGCATTCAGTTCAGTTTTTAATTTTTCCAGATCGCCCTTCCCGGTAACAGCCGAAATGCGGATAATTGCTTGCTGCCTGCCACTCAAATTTTGCGCTGTATCCGTTTGAGCGTTCACGCTGATTGTAACCATTACTGGCATTACAAATAGTATCGACTTTAAAAGTTTGTTCATGATCACTTCCATTTTTATCCTATGGTTTATATCAGCTTCGTGTAGATAAATAATCGGTGACACAAAGTTCTGAACTGACATGTATAGAATAGGTATACCTATCGCGGTTTTATCTACCAATATCACTTATCTAACCCTTTTTCCTTTAACCACCCCGACATCAGATCGGCAACTTCTACATTGTTCAGGTCCGACATAGGGAAATGGGTATTCCCTTTGAAGCCAACTTCGGGAAGACGAATAAGCTTAACATTTCCGCCATGCTTGTTTACGACATCTCTCCATCGCTTGGCCATAATAACTGCAGCACGCCATTGCTCCTGACCTGGATTTTGTGTAGGTTGGTCCGGGATGTAATCGCCATAATAGATGACGATAGGAATTTTTGTCAGTTGAGCAAAATCTTTCATGGGGACGGCGGTTGCTTTCAATACGCCACCAACATAAGGTATTGAATCCGGCATTTCACCCTGTGGGAATACAAAGCCGCTACCAGGTTCATACGCAACAATTGCTTTTATATTTTGATTTTTGATTGCTGTAACCCATCCCTGGCCGCCACTATGTGAATGCGTAACCAGGATCGCCGGACCTATTTTATTAAATAGAGCTGATACTGCATCTGTATTTACATCTAAATCGAAAGGCCCTGTATTGGGGAGCATGTGACGATAGAACTGATTTAAAGCTTCCGGGTCTTTTGAGAACTGAACTCCAGGATAGAACTCAGTACCGCTACCCATGCGGAAAATACCAAACCACAGTTGGTCATCAGGTGCGGCTACAATGTTAATAGATTTGGTACTGCGTGCAGCCCGACCCCGTCTTGGCTGATCAACCAGGTAAACAGGAAAGCGACGCCGGAGAAAAATATTTTGAAATCCTTCCCTGCCATCAGCAGTCGTTTCCCAGGTCTTGGCAGATTGTCCATACCCGTGCCAGAACACCAATGGCAATTTGCGAGCGTCATCAGGTACCTGATAAAAAACATACGCATGGTCGCCATGGAGGGTTTGTCCTTCTGATGGCTGGTTTGCCGGGTTGAATGCTCCGTGTCTCACCGGGTCGAATGTACCGGAAGCCGTAATCACGGTGCCTCCGACTGTAAAACTGCCTTGCTCTTGAACCTCTAACGTTGCCTTACTGCCTTTTCCTTCTGGCGAAACACAGGCAGTAATGAGCACAGCTATGCCAACTGATAAAAATATAATTCGTGCTATCTTATTTGCCTTATACATGATTTATTCTTGATTTTATTTTTGTTGACCTGACAGGTAATAGCTGCTTCTTATGGAGTTTCTTGGGTCACTTTTATTTTTTCCAGCCATTCCTTAACTTCTTTTTCTGCTTCTTTTGCCTTTTCGTCTTTGATTACAAAATATACTCCGTCTCTTTCCACTCCACCCTTCATTGTAAAGCCTTCTAATACCGCACTGTTTTTACATAATTCCTTTACCATATCGAAACTGCTGCCTATGCCATAGCCCGCATTTGTGTTGAAGGGAATTACCGTTTTGCCGCTTAGATCATATTGCTTTAAAAAGCTTTTCATTGGCGGCGGAAGTTGCATACCCCAGGTAGGAAATCCGACAAACACAACATCATAGTTTTGAATGCTGTCAATTTTTGTTTTCAAAAGCGGTAGATAGCCCGTTTCATTTTCCTTCGCTACCAGTTGTACCGTAGCCTGGTATTTTTCGGGATATGGTTTTTCTAATTCAAGTGCTACCAGTGTTCCACCCGTGTTGTTGTGAATGATTTCAGCAATAGCTTTTGTGTTATTTGTTCGGGATAAATACACAATCAATACTTTGTTGGGTTGTATAGTGGTATCGCTTTTTACAATAAATTCCTTCGTCCCCGATGACGAACAAGATGAAAGAAAAAGGGCGAAAGCGAATAGCAGATTCATTATGCAAGTAGTTATTTTCATTATTTAATGACAGTTATATTTCATCGCATTAGTAGTTGGTAAAAAATGAAGCCCTCATTTAGTGATGTGTTTTTTCCAAAAATTGATTGCATTATCCATCCATCCTTCAGCATCTGTTCCTTTCCCTGTACCAAAACCATGGCCAGCAGTTTTGAATCTATTGTATTCGACCTCTATGCCGGCAGTTTTTAAATTTTCAACCCGTCTTTCCACAGTAGTTATGTTTGCTATGCCGTCATTAGCTGCCACAGTTAAAAACGTCGGGGGAAAATCAGCTGAATAAGATGATTGGCCTGTGTATGCGATAACGGCAGTAGCAGGCTTTGGAAGCTTGTCGCCACCGAAGGCAGATACACCGCTTAATGCGATATTACCAACCATTCTCGCGCCTGCCGAGCCACCCCATAATGAATAATCTTTGGTACTCACACCCAACTTTTCTGCATTGCTGAAAATATAAGATATGGCAGCAGCGAGATCCTGGGAAGCCTTTTGCTCGCTACCTATACGATACCGTATAACAAAAGCGTTGAGGTTATTTTTGCTTATCTCCTGAGCCAGCGGAAAACCTTCGTGTAATGAGCCAACATAACTAAACCCTCCACCAGGGCAAACAATCGCAAATGGATCCCCTGGCTTTCCGCGGAAAAAGAAAAGGCCGGTTTGTGTAAGTGAAGGGTCTTGTTGCTTTTTTTGAGCCGAGTAGAAATTGTAAAATATGGCTTTCCCACTGTTCACTTCATTTATCATATGATTGACAGAGGAAAGAACGATGTCAGGACGCACATTGCTGTGGTAAGGCATCAGCGATGCCACATCTTTCAGGGAAGTAGTATAGTAAGATGAATTGTTGTCCCAAGGCAATAACATTTCGCCAAAGCCCTGAAAGGCCTTATGATTCACAATATCTTCAACGCGATGATTGAGCGCCAATGTGGCATCAATTGTCAACTTTCCTCCTTTATCATTCATAGAAGCCACAGTACCATTATTATTGCATTTCAAAAAAAATGCTGATAGCAAAATCCATTTCATACTCACCTTTTGTCATTGCTTCAAATTCTAAGCGCTATTTCTTAGGTGGTGCTTCAACGCCAGAAAAATCAAGCACCATCTTTGGCAGACGCTCACCTTTAATTTCAATTTTCGCTAACTCGGTCTTGAATTGCCTCAGCTCATCTGCAGTGAAACGTATATCATCAGCACCAATGTTCTCCAGCATGTGGGCCATCTGCGTTGTTCCGGGAATAGGCACGATCCACGGCTGCTGTGCCAGAAGCCAGGCCAATGATATTTGCGCGGGGGTTGCTTGCTTTTGGACAGCCCATTTTTTTACCAATTCTACGAGTGCCATATTGTGAGGTAAATTTTCAGTGGAGAACCGCGTCTCTACGGCTCTGATGTCGCCGGGGGCAAACCGGGTATTTGCGTCGGTGGCACCCGTTAGAAACCCGACGCCTAACGGACTCCACGGAACGAAGCCGATCCCCAGTTCCTGGCAGAGCGGGATAATTATATCTTCCGGTCCACGCCATAAGAGCGAATATTCGTTTTGAATGGCCGTAACGGGATGAATAGCATGTGCGAGTCTATGGTTTGTGGTCCCGGTTCGGAGAGTCCGTAATGCAATACTTTTCCTTCGTTTATGAGATCTTTAATTGCTCCTACAACATCTTCAATCGGAACAGCCGGATCAACACGGTGTTGGTATAGAAGATCAATGCGATCTGTACGTAAACGTTTCAACATTCCTTCCACCACCAATTTAACATGTTCCGGACGGCTATTCAGACCAGGGAGCCGCTGGCCAGTCTGCTGATTTATATTCCAGCCAAACTTTGAGGTTATGACCACTTTGTCGCGAAAAGGGTGTATACCTTCACCGAGTATCCGTTCCACCTCATGAGGACCGTAAGCTTCGGCCGCATCGTAAAAGGTAACGCCACGGTCATAGGCCGCCCGGATAATTTTGAACATTTCGGGACGAGACGGGATCGTTGTCTGATAGGTACGGCTCATATTCTGAACACCAAGACCAATAGCGGAAACTTCCAATTTGCCAAGCTTTCGTCTTTTGGTCAAAGTTGATAACAAAGTATTCTGTTTAGCCAACCCGGCTTTACCACCTTCCTGCTTTCTGTTTTGTCCAACGGTAACAGATGCAAGCAAAGAGCCTCCTGCTAATGCCAATCCGGTCTTAAGCACCTGGCGGCGATTCAAATTCGTTTCTATCTTTTTACTAATTGAATTTTCCATGTTTGGTATAATTGAAAAGTAAATGTCCTATTGACCCATAAGTTTGGTAAAT
>WUUC01149361.1_pt1 | contig 53758 bp, 46 predicted proteins | sample 6278441 | NCBI WGS metagenome assembly WUUC01 (sample SAMN13675441, study PRJNA597444) | soil metagenome | isolation source: soil | place: USA: Washington | collected 2017-10
ACGACGACCGCGCCGCGCGCGAACGCTTTCAACCGTCGCTCGAAGCCGTCGAAGAAGTGCAGGTCATCACGAATCAATTCTCCGCCGAATACGGACGCGCCTCCGGCGGTCGCGTCAACATACGCACGCGCGGCGGCGCAAAAGATTTCCACGGGCGCGCCTTCTATTTTTTTCGCGACGAAGCTCTGAACGCGAACAGTTCGTTCAACAACGCGCGCGGCCTCAAGCGTCTGCCCCTGCAAGAACACAACCCCGGCTTCACGCTCTCCGGCCAACTCAAGTTTCCCGTAAAACTTTTCGGCGCGCGCGACAAAGTAAGAGCACAGGACGACGAACGCGCTGTTTTAGATGACAGTCAGGTTGTTTCAAATGAAGTGCACTCTGTTTCAGACGAGCAACGCGAAAATTCCCCGTCGCGCCATTTCTTCTTCGTCGCCGACGAATTTCAAACAATTCTGGATTCGACCGTCATTGACACGCTATGAGTTCGGGCATAAACCTTGAATTGATGGAGCATAAAACCTGAAAATCTTCCTCTACACCTCTTTTGTTAAAACATAACAAAACTTTGGAGACATAAAGTAGACTAATAAAGTACAAACAGGACACAAATAACTACAATAAAGCTACACTTTGTCGCCAAAAAGGTGTATATCTTGGAATGTCCTTATGGTTGAGTATCTGAGATATAGTAGTGGAACAAAATCCCGAAGAAAAAACCAAGAAATCCTTCTGGCTTCCCAAAAAGTTTTGGGATGCCCTTGATAAGGAAGCTAAATCGCGGCTTCGCAGCCCGACGAAGCAGTTACAGGTTATTCTTGGTAGGCATTTTGGATTGCAAGATATTGAAGATGAATCATTTGAAAAGACCCGTAGTACAACCGTCAAAGAATCAGATGAGCACTCTTAATGTGGTGCATGTGTAGGTTGCTGTTTCATTCATGAAACAATATAATTAACTTTCACGAGCCTCTTAGCGTAAAAGCTAAGAGAGACTGCCTCACAAAGGATTAAACAGAATGGCTTCTGCCGAACAGCTTAAAGCTCTCCTACAAAGTCACCTCGAAGGCGATGACCCGCGTTTTTTCTCGGTGGCTATGCAGGTAGCTGCCGCTGAGGCACGCAAAGGGCACACCAAAGTCGCTCAAGAACTACGGGCTATGATAGACGAAGCCCGTGCTAACCCTATCGTTAAGCCAACAAAATCTCCTACCCCTATTGCTCGGCCCCGCCAAGGACTTGCAGATTTACTGTCAGTTTCTTACCCGAAGATACACCTGTCGGACATGACTCTCGATTCGCGAATTCTGGCGAGGCTAAAAAGAATACTGAAAGAACAGCAGCACTTTGATAAGCTTAAGTCCTACGGTCTGAATCCCCGCCGGAAACTATTATTTACAGGCCCGCCGGGGTGCGGTAAGACGATGACGGCCTCGGCTATTGCGGGTGAGTTGGGAGTCCCGCTGTTCGTAGTTCGTCTGGATGGGCTGATCACTAAGTATATGGGGGAGAGCATAGCGAAGCTGCGGCTCATCTTCGACGCGATAGAAAATACTCGCGCTGTGTACCTTTTTGACGAATTCGACTCTATCGGCACGCATCGCGGGTTTGTTAATGACGTCGGGGAAATAAAGCGGGTGCTGAACAGCTTTTTAATGTACATAGAGCAGGACGCTTCCATGAGCTTGATAATCGCGGCCACAAATCACTCACAGAGCTTAGACTACGCCCTATTCCGCAGGTTCGACGAGCTGATCGAATATGAGTTGCCCGGCATTGAACTGATCACCGAGACGCTGAAGAATAAGCTTTGTCTTTACGAGAATATAAATGTAGAGTTTAACGAAGTGGCTAGGGCTGCACAGGGGTTAAGCTATGCTGAGATTACACAAGCCTGCGAAGAGGCGGTTAAGGATACTGTCATAAGTAACCGCAAAGTTATTACGACGAACGATGTCCTTACCCCAATCAGTGAAAGGGCAGAGTACCATAAGCGATACACCAAAAAGGAGTGATTGAAGATCAAATGTCCCAAGAAGCCTCGCAACAACTCCCTCACATCCAGATCAGAGACACACCTAGTTCAGAGCTTTACAGAAACCCTAGCGACGAGCGTTATAGTTTTAGGCTTAAACCGCGCAACAGAATTCAGCACGGGCAGAGGTTGCGGGCGCAACTCGCCGCCGTAGAGAAAGCAGTCCAAAGAGCGTTACTCAAGGCACCTACTGAAGAGCCTGCTGCACGCGGCATATATTTAGAATTCGAGAGCGATAAGGGCTTTGACCTAAAGATAGAGAGCCTTGAGGCTCGCAAACAAGGGGTCGAGCTTGTAGCGGTTCATGAAGAGGGAGACAAAGAGAGCGAAAGACTGACGCGCGCCACGGTTTTTGCCCGGGAAGGTAAGGTCGAATATTTCGCTAAGAAGATCGATGAGTATCTGAATGAGGAAACTGATAAGGGGAAACCACTCAACCAGCCGCTGGTAGATAGCATCTCGTCTGTACGAGTAGGGCGTCTTAAAGGGGTATGGAAGGGTAGTGGAAGACTCCCTTCATCCGACAAAGCTATTTGGTGGGAGGCATGGTTACGAAAAGGGAACGACGAGGAAGAACGAGAGACTATATTGAGGTTGTTCCGCGAAAGCGCAGGGCAATACGGTATGACTCTTAGCCGAAAAACACTTCTATTCCCCGAGAGCACTGTCTTACTTATTCACGCGACTACTGATCAGTTAAGCGAGTTAATATATCCTCTGAACGTGCTCGCCGAGCTTAGGATGGCGAAGGAGACGGCTGAATTTTACACTAGAATGAGCCGGGTAGAGCAGGTTGAGCGTGTGCGCGATCTAAGTTCCCGCATCCGTCCCGCCGACCATAACGCCCCGGTTGTTTGCCTTCTCGACACTGGTGTGAACAACAATCATCCACTTCTCACTCATGGCCTCTCAGATGACGACATGCACGCTTACAATAATGCTTGGGGATACTCTGACCATGTAAGGGCATATCACAAGGGGCACGGGACGCAAATGGCGGGGCTCGCATTATACGGCGATCTGATCAACGTACTTGCCACGAGCACCGAGGTTCCACTGACGCATCGGCTCGAATCCGTCAAGATCATCCCTCCCTCTGGCTCTAACCAGCCGGAACTATACGGGGTTATCACTGGTGAAAGTATCGCGCGGGCAGAAGAAAGAGCACCTCATCGCAACCGCGCCGTCTGTCTAACGGCTACCACAACCGATTTCAGAGACCGAGGAAAGCCATCCTCTTGGTCTTCCGCCATCGACCAAATCTGTTCCGGTGCGCTAGAGGAGGATGACGACGCACATAGACTACTTCTAGTCGCTGCGGGAAACGTCGAACCGTCGGGGCACACTAACTATCCTGTCAGCAATGTAACTGACGGGATTCATGACCCCGGTCAGGCTTGGAACGCGGTAACTGTGGGAGCATATACCGATAAAGATCATATTGATCCTACTGACTATCCTGAATGGTCACCTCTGGCACCGAAAGGGGAATTGAGTCCTTGCAGCACTACGTCCATCATTTGGATGAAATCTCAGTGGCCCCTCAAGCCTGACATCATGATGGAAGGCGGCAACATGGGTACTCACTCGGAACTCGGGGTTGACTACATTGATTCGCTACAGTTGCTATCCACCTACGCTGACTGGCAAAACAAACTCTTGGTCACTACGGGTGATACGAGCGGGGCGACGGCACTGGCTGCCGGAATGTGTGCGAAGATTTATGCTGAATATCCTGCCTTGTGGCCGGAAACTATCCGCGGGTTGCTGATCCACTCGGCGAGGTGGACGCCGTCAATGCTTTCCGGGAAAGACCTTTGGGATATATCACGAACAGGGAATGAGCGTGAGGAACTTTTACGCAAGTACGGCTACGGCGTCCCTAATCTAAACAAGGCTTTGTATAGCGCGAGCGACTCGCTGACACTGATCGCGCAACAGCACATTACTCCCTATGTTAAGGAAGATGGAAGCATCAAGACCAACGAGATGCACCTCCATGCGTTGCCATGGCCCCGCGAGGCACTTGAGGAGCTAGGGGGAAATATTGTTGAGATGAGGGTAACGTTATCATATTTCATCCAGCCCAAACCTGAGCACAAAGGCTTCAAAACAAAATACCGTTACGCATCGCACGGTCTTAGGTTTGATATGAATAAGCCTAGAGAGCAGGTGGACGATTTCAGGAAACGTATCAACCGAATTGCGCGGGACGGCCAGAAGTTCAATGACACTGAGGGAGATTCCTCTGATTGGTTCCTCGGGTCGGATTTACGTACACGTGGCTCAATTCACTCAGACATCTGGCGGGGACCCGCCGTTAATCTCGCAGCTAAAGACCATATCGCGGTGTGTCCGGTTAAAGGATGGTGGAGTGAAAGCCCGTATCTACAGAAGTGGGAGGGGACTGTTCGTTACTCCTTGATCATAAACATAACCACGCCGAGTCTAGGTGTAGATATTTATACTCCCGTGCTCACCTCGATATTAGTCTAATCTCGGGCATGACATTCTGGAATTAAGCCCTGCCTAATCAGAGGGTACGTGCTATTGGGGTCCCTATTATGCAGGCATACCTTGCATCCTCTTACTACCAAGCTTAATTGCCTAAAGACGTCACTTCGACATCAAGGTTGAAGTCTCGTTGAAGTTCCCTTAACACCTTGTCAGTCGGTGAATCGAATTGCCCATCAGAAACTAACAGTAATCTAGTTACATGATGCGCCTTGATAATGGCGCGGGCTGCCTCCACCAGAGGTCTGGCTGACGTCCCGGCTGCCAAATTATTAGCCAGCAACAACTCCTTGCTACTATCCGATAGCCACTTTCTGATCCCTCTCACCACCCCGGCACTTCCCGCGAAGCAGACATACTCGTCCAATATCTCCACGTAGTTTGGGTCGCTGAGGAGCTTGATTCGTAGCGCAGGCAAATTAGCAGAAAGTGTTGAAAAGAAGCTTTGTGAGAGATCCAGACAGATAAGTGCCTTCTTAGAGATAGGATGAAATTTATCAAGCTCCTTTAGTAGTAGTGGAAGTCCTATGCCAGCAGGTTGGCAATCATGGACTAGGAGCGCATTTCTGCTAAATATGGAAGGGTTGGCTGTCGTAACATCGGATCTATCGAAGTACTCTACAACTATGGAGAGTTCCGCCCTGAAACTGTCTCTGTAGCGTTCCGCCGTCTCACGGTAGGCATCAATCTTATACCCCTTCTTTTCCGAATGTTTAGGATCGACGGACCAGATTGGCTTGGAAGCAGGGTCGCTGTTACTTAGCAGAGAGATGTCTGGCATGTCCTTGGAGGGACGGTACAATTGGAAAAATAGATAACGCTGATTTCCATAAACATCCGATATGCTGGCACAAGGTTTGGTGTCCTTAGAGTAGGAAAGATTCCATCTGAAGGGAGTCCCTTGCGGGGTGGCCGTCTTTTGAAGCAACTCCACTTTGTAGCCACGACTAATTAGCCATCCGATGATCGACATCATCACCCAAATTTCATATAGCTGAGGTCGAGTGGTCCATACGTCGAGTCTGAGCAGATCAGGGTCTTGCACTGCTTCTTCCAGATCAAAAAGCAGATACATATCTTCTAATAAGCGGTCGAACTCATAGGTAAAGTTGGGTATCGTGAAGGACTCAACATCACGCTCTGTGAGTGCCGGGCTGTGAGGCAATCTTGCCCTATGGCGAGCCGTCCTTCTGAGCACCTGTTGCCATCGTGCGACGAGGGTCTCCGCTTCGCGAATTATAATCGTCGTTTCCTTGGACGGCACAGGCTTTGACGACTGGCTGAACTTGTTAACAAGTCCAAGGAGCTTCGGCAGAAAATGTTCGAGCACCTGTAGCGCGCGAATATTTACAGATTCCTTCCCCGCCTTATAAATCGGTGTCACACCGGCGGGTCCGGGCCGGAACTCGAATCGCCCTCTTCCAGTGTTAAGATCTGACTTCGATGTCAGGCTATATAACACTCGGTGAACTTTGTCCCATCGAGTCTTGAGTTCTTGAAACGGCGTGTGAGGGCGCTTCCAGCGCCGGTTCGAAGGCCAACGGCAGACTGTCCCTACCGTCTGCGGCGAAAAGGCAACCTCGGTCTTGTCCGTAAGATTACTCGGACTTGCTAAGATGAACACGCAGCCTTTCGTTCTCACCGCCACACCCAACCGTTCCAGCACTAAGAAAATGTCTCTCAAGACGTTCAAGGTAACGTCCGCGGCTTTGAGGAATAGACGCACTGCTTCGTACCGGGGGAGTGTGCGTAGGCGCTCGAAGGCGTCCTCAGTCGTGCTATTCACAGGTAAGCCCAATTCGCTGACGAGGCTTCCGAATTCCATAACCGAAAGCATTCGAATGAGGTTTTCGGGAACGGCTTCTTTAGTTTTCTGTTCGACCATAATTTATGACAACGATTGCCTACATCTCCAAGGAGAAGATGTGAATCGGACGTGTCCACGCCCTCCACAGCCACATCAACAGCGACATTGTTGAATCCACACCAATCTTCATTTTAACTAACGTGGAGCCAGACAAGCCTGCTGAAACTGAGTATAAGAATCAGTTAGAAGGAATAATGAAGTTGCTGGTATCTACGGCCATCTCAACGGAAAAATCCGCAGCTAACACTGCACGGTCATTTTCATCAAGTGGTGGGAGGCGTGTGACGAGCGACATATTCACGTGTTTTTCGAATAACTCTAGTTGAGGCGGGGCGCTCAGGTAGCCTTCAATGTTAGTCGAGGCGGTCTCGTCGGAGTCATAGAATTTTACGGATTGGCCGACTGTTTCTTCACTAAAATCACCACTGATATATACATACCGGTCTAGGACTGCCTCTCCCAAATAAAGCTCCAGAATTCTCAGGTCTACCACCGGCACGCCTTTAATTGTAAGTCCCGCGCCTATCGGATAGTTAATTACGACCAGCGGAATGAACTTGAACTCTTCAGCCCTTCTACTTTGTAAGCCAAGCCTGTTTAGCAAATTGTCTCGGTTTTCTCTGGCAACGCCACACTTCCTTTTAACTTGCTCGGCTGCGCCCTCAAGCCTCCTATAATAATCATGTATCTCGTCGGGTTCTGAAGGGGAGAGGATACATTTCGCCTCGCAAATAATGATTTTGTTTTTAAGCCAGACGACAAGATCTATTTCTTCCCCGCCTATTTCTAAACCTGTAGGATGAACCCCTGCGGACCTCAGTATTTTGGAGCTATCAACAGCAGATCTAAGCCTCTGCCTCACTTCTCGTTCAAAAAGAGAACCTCTCCCGCCTAGATCGAGCCCTCCCTCCTTCATCCATACTTCCGCCACCCGCAACACGTAGGCGCTCGAAATTGCGCCAAGGATCGGTATGACCTTGTCATCGTTCAACTTGACGAATGGCCTGTTCCAGAATTCGTGTTTCATGCTATGGAAGGTTAGAAACTTTAGGATCTGGCGTGCCTGCTCACCGGTTACTCCAAGAGCTTTCTGTAATACGGTTTTCAGCTTCTTAACCTGAATGATAGGGCAATATCTATAGAGTTCCTCCGCTGTAGTGAAGCTATCATTTTCAATTTCAACTAATTTGGCTTTTATCTGTTCGCAGAGTTCCCACAGGAGAATCCACGAGTCGATTAGGATGCCGATTGTTAACCCCCCGGCCTTCGGTAGGGAGAAATCAAGAACTTCTTCGAAATAATAGTCCCTTATCAAAGCCCGATAGGCTTGATTAGTAGGCACCTCACCCGGATTACTCCGAACCTCAAAACGAAGATTGTCCAGCGTGCCAATGACCCTTACAGTTTTTGGGTCATTAGCTATTCTTTGTTTCATCTCCTCGGATAGACGCGTTTTCCACATGCGGATGTAAGCTTGTGTCGTTTGCATCCCTAACGAGTACCGCCTGAAATGTGAGATCGCTCTGGAGAGTTCTTTTTCGGTGTTAGGCGGAAAGAACATATCTGCTTGTGGTCTTCTAAATAAAAACCAGCCATTCCAAAGGCACTCATCCCACATAAGTTCAACCGCCGCGTAATACTGGCCGAGCGCGTACATAAACAACACCCGCCTTAATGATTCCGTGGCACTCAGAATGTCGGCTGAAGGATCTGTGCGCCGCGTAGCCGCTTCACCCAAAGGGTACTTCAAAGCTTCGACCAAAGTTGTGACTACCGCATCCGCATTAACAGCCGTCCCTTCAGCGTTTCCTAAACTCCTGTTCTTTATAGTTACTTTTGTCTGGATCAATCCCTCTATTGCATAAACATCATTCTCAATTGCACTTAGGAGCGCAGACTGAACCTGACTGTGCAGTAGACTAAAATCCCGGTTCGCAATCGAGCTAAAAAGCTTTACGAGGTCTTCCCTCAGTATTCTCTCGCGCTCGCCTCTTTTTAACTGTTCCCTGATTAACTCAAGCTTCTTAAAACACCACAATCCAGCCTCATACAAATTTTTGTCTCCCTCGGTAGGGGCAGGGATAGCGTCAAATGCAGCGTTCCACTTCTCCAATGTGAAGGAGTTCTGAGTAGGCTTCGATATGAGACCTTCACGAACCTGTTTTAGAAAAATATCCATAGGACATACATCTCGACAAAATTCCTGCGTCGGGTAGAAACTCCCGTTATTGAATTGTTTCTGTTGACAGGTGAGGGACAGTCGCCGAGTAAGCAGCCGCCCGCAAAGAGGTTAACATTAAGGTACCACACGCCCCATTTTGCAGTATTCATGACGAAGAACAAGATCACTCGACGTAACTACAACCAGCCATCACGGTTCATACCCCTGCTCCCGACAGAAAGCGTCCTTCATGTTAAGGTTTTGAAGATCGTCCTCGTCTCTAATGAAAGCTTCGCCTAGCTATTGCTTTTCAATAGAAGTTAAGAGAAAATCCATATCATAGCTTGGGGGAGTACCATGAAAGGTTTTTTCAAGTCAGCAGCGATTCTAGCCACCATTCTGGCCGGCGTCCTCGGAGTTTCTTATCACTTCGACATTCAGATCACTATTAAACCAATAACCATAACCAAAAACGGGCCCGGAAACATCACTATAGATAACAGTGATACTCAGGGAGTAACGCCTGTCCCCTCTCCGTCTCCCGCAACGTCACCGGTGCCCGCCGCCACTCCCGAACCGCCGCCGAAGACCGCGGAGAATGAGCCGGCGCAGAGCGCGCCGACACCCGAGCCTCGGCGGCTTGAGGTCGCGGAGACAGGCGAGAATGAGCAGAGGGAGACGGCTCCTGACTCGGCTCCGATTCGCCGTAGGTCTCAGCGCGCGGCGATGGCACACGCACCGGTCTTCGACGAGCAACCGCAACCTGTTTACACTAGATTCCCGCAGCAGCCGTCCGTCAGGCAGAGATCGTGTCCGACTGTCGTAGTTCGCCGTCCCGCGGTGGCCGCGTATGACGTAGCGGACATGGAGCCTCAGTCTCGGCCAGCGTACCCCGACGGAACGTATAGCCGCAGTTATAGCCGCAGCGTTGTGAAGGTCAACGGCAGAGTTGTTAGCAGCGTCACCAAGGTCGATGGCAGGGTCGTCAGTAGGAGCGGGTCTTCCCCCACACCCGCTGACGATGATGAATGGTAATCTAGAGCTTAGTGGAATAAATCTTACCAATATGAACAGGGGCGCCGTGCGTGAGGATGACGCACGGCGCTCCGTTTTTAAGCCGGATAGCAGTAGTAGCGCGTAAGTTTGCTTGATCAGGCTAGGGAGGGATGTAGCCTTAAATGTGGCTGCGTGCGGGATGGGTGGTCGGAATCATTAGTCCCTCCAAAGATTGAGGACAAAACCGCCCATACGAATCTAGATTGCCATATCAAATGAGCTTCTGATTCTCATGCCAACAATGTCCTTCGAGGCACTAACCCGGCATGTGTGCAGCCGAACCTTTAATTGGCACAGCGTAGGATTCCGACCCGCTGAAGTTAATGCAATTGACGGCGGTCGGCATGAAGTGACGATGGGGGTCATTAAGGCTCTAACCAACATATGCACATGGCGGATTGACGATAGCCGCACTGCGAGCGTACTAACCACTCATCTACTGGATAGAAATAAACTCGCGCACTTTTTCAACCGTTGCCGTCATCAAATCCGCTGAAGAGAGCCCTCACGCGTGGCCTGCAATAGCTAACCCCGGAAAAAGATCGGCGCCGTCCACGCATCCGCATTCTGATTGTTAGCGTCCCTCCCATTCGTCTCTCGAACGTGTAAGTAATAATAGCTGCCCGGTCTTACCCGCCGCCTGAACTGGATGAGAGAGCCTTGCGGCGCCTGTAACGAGGAGCGTTCTTGCCCGTTGACGGTAATCATTACCCGGCTCGCCATAGCCCCTCCGAAGCCGTCCTCATCGCCAAAGAGTTCCACGATATATGGGCCTTCGTTCTGGATAGTATTCGTGTCAGTGTCTCGCATCTGGTCTACGCGCACAGTGAATGTCCGCACCTCCCCTGCTTGCGGAACCTGAACAACGGAGCCCATCCAGTTGTTGCCGGTCATAAAAACAACGCTCATCTCATTGTCCTCGGAGGCAAACACGCGGCGCGCTCTGTACGCCTCGACGAAGCCTTCGGGCGTGAGATCCCGTGCCCAAACGCCGGTGCGGGCTGCCGTGTGGCGGCCCCAATTAGCGCGATGATTGTCGTGGTCTCCGATGGGAGCCACACGAAACCCCATGTTCAAATATCGGCGGTAGTGTATCGCCAGATCATCACCGTCGCGGTGATCGTTTCTCTCCAGCGCGTTTTCGTTGCCCCCGGCGCTGTTGTTGATGTGCTCGATGCCCACGTACAAGGGGCCGAAGAAGTTGACGAAATCACGGAAGCCCGCAGCACCCGTACCGAACTGTCTTCTGCCATAGTTGATGCTGAAACTCCCGCTATTCTGGTTGGGATGATTCATCTGCACCAGAAGCAGCGGGTTGTTTCTCTCGAAGTTCGAATTCGCCAAATACTCGGTTACTAGCCTCCTGAAGTCGCCGTTTCCAATGGCGCTCGGCACCGGATTTCCGGCGAAAAAGATGTTGATGTGATTTCCCGAACTGATGCTGCTCCATTCCACACCGGGTATGGCGAGGAACCTGCCGCGAAATTGAGGATCATTGTTGATGCGCGACGCCGCTTCCAGCAACAGGCGATGGCCGCCTTGCGGCATCTCGTGCGAGCAGAACTCCGGCTCACCCGGCTCCGGACCATGGACGTGATCGGTCAGGGCTAAGAAATCCAACCTCGCGTTAAGTGCCGCACGCCTCCACGCGGAGACAGGGCCGTTCGGAATGTTGAAACGCTCCGGGCTGTCGGAGGCGACGAGCGAGATAAACTGAGCGGGGTTTGATGGGCGCGGCGCGAAGTCAGGCGACAGGACGCTGTGAGCATGGAGGGAACCGAAAAAGCATGTCAGCCCTTGATGAGTCGCATGCGTGTCCGGTTGAGCACTGGTTGGATTAAGTGGACTGGTGAGAGCGAACAGAACTAACAAGGGAAGGAGCTTTCTCATGACTTTTCCTTTCTTTGCGTGAAGGGCAAAACACAACCATCAAGGGCGCGGTCGCTGGCGGGCGACTGAAAGCTTACTCGTCCGGACTCGTAAGGGCAATACCTTCGCGAACGAAAAGAACCATGACGAGGATAGGCTTTTTTACCAATTTCGCTGGATTGGGAACCCTTGTTCGCATAGAGCAATTTCAGGTGACGAACGTGGATTCCCTCTCAACTATAAATGATGAAAACCGCAATTCTATTTCAGGTTTCCTCAACACGAAGCCGATCTTTTCCGCATATTCTTCATTCTCTATTTCGCAATTGATTTTCCGAATGATAACCGCCCGCGAGTATTGAGGTCGCGGGCGGGTCACCTTATAAATATCTTCGCATTTAGATTAACGTCAGGTTCGTTAAGATACTCATTCGAGATCCCATTTCTTTCTGTGTAAGCCGTGTTCGGTTTGTTCGACCTCGTCTAGCCGGTCCCGCGCGTAAGTATAATTGCTTGCGGAAAGTGAACTATCCGATACGCCAACTGCCACAAGTTCTGAAATATATTTGCCTAATTGTCCGAAGCTTTGGTCAACCTTTGAGCTACTTCCCGAAGTCATAGAATTAGTGAAGATCTCCTAAAGTGTCATTTGAGTCGAATTATTATCACGGCTGAAATCATATTCGCTGATGGACGCTCTTGCGGGGGAAATTTTATTGACATATCAGCAGTCTCCAGCATACATTTACTTCGCTTTGCTGCATTTCGGCTGAACACTGCTCTAGCTATCTCACACAGCATTTCTCTATTCAGAGCTATCGGATATTCATCATGGGATGTTGAGTATCCGTGGCTTGCGACTGGTGCAAACAACTCCGTGCTCCCGCGCGAACGTGAATACGCTTAACCGTTAGCCTCACTTCAAAGGAAGGATGAGTATGCCTCACCTAACGACTATCATTCTTCTTCTCACCATTACCCTCAATGTTTTCCTAATTATTAGGATCCGCCAGCAAGATAAGGAAGCAACCAGAAGGGAAAAGCGCAAGAAAAAAGGTGTGAGAAAATACCTGCCTTTAATCCTTCTTAACATTACCGCCGCGATCACTCTCACCATCAATATTAAGATCGAAATATCAAATAACCAGAATAACAACCAGAACAGTAATGTGAACGCCAATCAGAACAGCAACATAAGCACCAACCAAAATAGCAACGTGCCCGGCCCGCGCCCATCGCCGTCCGCGCAGGACGGGGATCAAGAAGCCGAAAAGCTCAAGGAGAAGCTAAGGACAACTTACGAAGGCGACGGCTTCACCGTGAAGCCTCTGCTTGAGACTGAGTTGGTAAAAGGTCGTAAGTGTTGCTATTACGAGCTAATAATCAAGGGGCCGGCTTTATTCCCGGTAGGAGAGTACGTTATCCGAGACCAAGATAAAGAATACAGTCAGCCCCTGACCAATTTCTTCGACGAAGTAGTTGCGATTTTGAGGCGCGCGCACATAGAGCACCAACTCTTAATCAAAGGGCGTGCAGATAAAACTGGTGATACAACTTTCAGCAAAAATTTTGAGGTGGAAAGATGGACATACAGGGAGTTTCCTTATCTTCCGTATGACCGTCAGCAGCAACAATTTACCCCGGATCAAGAAACTTGGCGTATTCGAGGGCCCTACACCAACAAAGACCTTCCCAACCTGCGCGCCCGCTACACACAGGACACACTTAAAAATAGCCCGAGGCAGTTGGAGTCTACTATTTTGGCGGGAGAAGTTACCCCGCGGCTCCGCGAGCCGAAGGATAGGAACATAACTATTTTGCTGTATATCCAGTGGCCGCAATAAACTGATTGAGCGGTGATATGCCACGCTTACGCGATGCTTTACGCCCTCAAGCGGAGGTATTCACAAATGGGGCAACCAACGTTAGCCACAGTCAAGAGATTATTCGCGCTGTCAGGGAACAGGTGCGCCTTTCCTAACTGTGGCATGCCATTGGTCGAGGAAGGCAGCGGCAAAGTAACCGGGCGAATCTGCCATATCAAAGCTCAAAGCGTTGGCGGACCCCGCTATGATGCCAGCCAATCAGAGATAGAGCGGCACGCATTCGAGAACCTCATTCTTATGTGCCCCGTTCATCATGATGTGATCGACGCAGATGTCGGCAAATATTCGGTTGATCGATTGAAACAGATGAAGACGTGCCATGAGTCGTCGAATGCGACCCTCACCCCACCCAATGCGTCCGATGATATTGCCACTAAGCTTATCGCAAGTGCCACGTCCGCCAATCTAACGGACAGCCCAGTTGTAACGTCGGTCAATCAATCCGGCGGCCAGACCGCGCATTCGATTACGAACATTAACCGCCAAGTTATTCTCAACAAGAGTTACTCACTAGAACGGCTAACGCTCGATACATTTACCATTGATCGTTCTCAGTGTGCCTACGAAGAGCATCGGCTCGATTCGTCGCGCCCCCTTTGGCCTGAAGAAGCCGACCCCATTACGGTCTGCCACATGCCGGGTGGTATGGTGCGTCGTTACGACAGGGAGTTCTCTTCTATAGCCGAAGCAGAAGAGTATGGTGATAATTTGAGAAGGAAGCACAACCACTACTCATTTTATGAAGGCGCGCCACACACGATGTTCTTTGAGCGGTCGCAGGGGCGGCTTGGTGAGAATCCCTCAAACTATCCTGTGTTCTACGCTTCTCTTAGTAATCACACTAACTCCCACGTTGTACTGTCGTCACTCAATGCTACGGTGCATCAGATTCAACCCCTCCCGGCTATCGGTGAATCACATGTCCTATTCCCGCAAGTAATGTATAAAGTCGCTATCGAACCGCGAGAGGGCATGTATCGAACTCTAGCCGTGCCGAGCTTGAAGATCGAATCTGGAGATGCGGCAGGGATTCATGTTGTATTAGAGCCAAAGGTCCAGATGATGGGCGGGTATCACTGGTTCATGTCCTTGTGCTTCAATTTTGGTAGACAGACTGTAGAAACTGATATGTTTGCCATCGTGATGTAGTGACATAGTGGAAGAGTTGGATAACAACGGCATGCACCCGACGCGCGGTTAGCGCACATCTCAGTGACGGTTGATGATACGTAGATGGTGGTATTTCATATATTATGAAGAGAGAAGACGATTTCCTTCCTAAAACTATAATAAAGCTTGCAGAAAGAGCCGCATATATGTGCAGCAACCCGGCGTGTATGCGGATTACTGTTGGACCTTGTGATTCTTCTCCGACTGATTCAACAAAAACTGGTAAGGCAGCACATATATGTGCTGCCTCTAAAAATGGGCCGCGGTATAACGAGTATCAGACCTCAAACCAGCGCAAAAGCATTGAAAACGGCATCTGGTTATGCGGCGCTTGTGCTGATATGATTGATAAAAACATGGGGAGAGATTACCCCGAACCTAAATTAAAAAAATGGAAGCGAGACCATGAGAAGCTTATGAAATCTCTGGTGGAATCTGGCTTCAATCCATTAAGAAAACTATCCTCGCAGGGTGCTGACATTGAAACCGCAGAAAAACTCGTAAAACTTCTCGAAGACAAAGGAGTGCTCTTCGTTCCTTATGCTCAAGAAGATGATGAGTTGGTTGTAAAGTCGCTAGATAATCTTCGCTCTAATTTACGCGGATTGAGAAATGAACTGTCAACTGACTCGCCCCTCGATGCACGTTTATTATCCATGATAGATGCGTGCCGCTACTACATGAATAACAACGTGGGACCAATGACACCTAGTCAACTAGAGGAATCACTAGGGGAATTGAGGAAAGTGTTTGGAATTCATTTGTCACAGATCAAAGATCAGTACAATCTCACTATCAAGAGACCTCTATCTAGTATTTTGCCTGAACTGTAAATAACACACTATTACTTAAAAACCAGTTGCCGCATCACAAGCTTCATTGGCTTCCAGAGTTCCTCTGTACTAATCAAATATGTTTGGACAATAAAAGTACTTTTATCGGGTGGATTATTCGGTAAATAAGGCGGAACGTGTTCCTCCAGAAAGCCTCCCAAGCTGCGAGTCCTCTGTCCGTCAGGGCTGCTAACGCGGAGAACCTCCTAAGAATCATCTACTAAGTCTTCCCGCTTTTCCGCCGGTCACGTTTGGCCTGCTCAGGATTCTCTCGCGGGACACCTGCGCTTCGAGTCCGGGCGGGTATCTCTCCCGGCAGGTCCCGATCAGGGCGGGCGAGCGCGTCGATGTACAGGTTCGCGGCGTCGGCGTAAGCACAGAGCACGGCCAGCGGTGGCTCCAAGACGGCGCGCTCGTACTTGCTCACCCGTTCCTGATCAAACTCGTCCTCAAGCCCGAGGCGACGGACCATCTCGTTTTGGCTCAACCCCAACTTCTGGCGGACTTCAAGCAACTTTGTGGCGAGGCGCGGCGTCTTGGGACGTTTGCTACCCATCGAGGTTTCCTCCTCGATGGGTAAATGACACACATTTCGTCTTGCAATTCATCGGAAGGACGACTATCCTTACCGCCGTAAGGATAGCCATCCTTGCCCGTGTTGAGCACCGTCGGAGAGCCGGACAACTCAGGAGTTGAGGTCGTCGGCCCCCGTTCACATTATCTCCGTGATCGAGCCGCCTTCTTATTCAAGAGCTTGCGCTTCCCGGTCTTTCAAAAAACATTGAGTGAATAGCTTACTCTGTCTAGTGACGAAGTATGTTTCATTTAAGACATTCATGCTCTGTTTGTAAAGACCCATCTGGCCGCCATCACCACTTGGCTGCTTCATCCTGAAGCGGCGATTTGAGCATTTGTGATGAAATTAAGATCTCCCTCACTGCGCCTGCTACTCCTCGTTGGGCTCTACCTATTAGTCTCTGAACCCGCCTCCGGGCAGCAGCCTTACCCGCCGTCCGAGACGATCATATATCAGTCATTTGACAACGGCGCTCTATCTTTGCGCGCTTTCTCTGGTCGCCACGTCAGGTACGCGCTTCCCCCCTCGTGGCTTGAAGGTGGTGGCACTCAGGGTCTCACCCCGGCTGAACTCATCTCCTTGATCGAGCGGACGGATGCCGTCTACGAGAAGATGGCCGAAACCGTCAGCGGCGAGCCGAAAGGCGAGGGGCTGATGCTCGTTCCCGTTACGCCACTCAGCAGCATGGAGGAGGGCGTGGCCGTTCCCGGGACGAAGCGAATGGAGGTCGCCGAGCGCATCCGCGACCGCGTGAAGGTCGCTCTGGCTGAAGGGCGACTCCACGAAGTGATCACCCACGAGATGGCACACACCTTCGCTATCTACACCCCTTACTTCAATTACTACTTGGACGCGGGACATGCGTGGACAGACTTCTGGATCGACTACAGCGAATATCTCCTGCGCACGGGTCCCTACAAAATCGCGCCGGAGTTGAAGCTCCAAACGACCGTCTTCAATTTCACGCGGAAGTTTGACGCGCTCGGTACCAGCGCGACGTGGGGGCGGTGTGTGAAGCCGGGGACGGGCTGTGAAGCAGAGGGGATCGTCGCGAACCGCGTCTACGCGGGGCTGCTCTTGAGGTACGTGAGCCTGCATGGGCAAGGGGCGCTGAAACGAGCATTTGAGTTCTATAAAACCTATAACGCGACCCACGACCCCAATGAGGTCTTCAACTTTACCGCCGAGCAGAAGAACGACCTCTTGGCCGAGGCGATGAGCTTCGGAATCAATGCTGACATCAGTGGAGAACTGGACGTGTGGTTCTGGCCGCTCTCGCAGGCCACACGCGACAAACTGCGCCAGACATACTCGCAGCCGAATCCCTTCGCGCAGGACGCGGACGGAGACGGGTGGTCGCCCGCGCGGGGCGATCTCGACGACCTCGACCCGCGCATCCATCCCGGAGCGACAGAGACCGTCAATGGCAAAGACGACGACTGCAATGGGGTTGTTGATGACGTACGTCGGACGGCTGGCTCGACGCTCTTCACGCTGCCCGCACGTCTCACCGGGCGACTGACACCCGAGCAGACAGATATCTACCGCTTCGAGGCGACGGGGACGATCCTGATCCGCACGCGTGCCGATGCTTGGTCCGGCCTCGTGATGATCAAGCGGGAAGGCGAAGCGGTCACCTCTCACTTCTTCGGCTTCACCCCGGGTGTCTCGACGCTCGGCGAAATCCGGCTCGAAGGCGCGGGCCCATGGGTACTCACCGTACAGGCGCAGATTGGCTCAGTAAGCGATTACGAGATTTTGCTGGCGCCCGCATCGCAAGGAGAAATAGGCGCGGGTGCGGTCTTTGCCCTTCCGCTCAGGGCGCCGAACTCGGCGCGGGAACATGCGCTGGTGCCGGGTGGGCTGGCGCGCGCCGTCGGCACTTTACCGGGCGTGAACGCCGCGGCAGCCGATGCGCGTCCCGACGGGCAGGGACGCTGGCCGACCGCGCTCTCCGGCATCGAGGTGCTGGTGGCCGGGCAGGCCGCGGCGGTGCTCGCCGTGAGGCCCGGCGGGGGAGAATCTTACGCCGTCGATTTTATAGTCCCGCCGGGTGTCACACCCGGTGCCATGGGCTCCCGCGTGCCCGTCGTCGTGCGGCACGCGCCGTCAGGCGCTCAGTGGCGGGCAGAGGGCGTCGAGTTACTGGACAGCGCGCCCGCGCTGTGGGGGCGCGCGGCCAACGGGCAGGCCGTCCCACCGGCGCTCGCTCTCGACTCACCGACGCTGGTCGCCTTCTCCGAAGAGCGACGCGTGCCCACGGGCACGGAGACTCGCGTCATGATCTTCGTCTCGGGTTTAGCCAACGGGCGCAGCATCGGTAACACCCGCCTCGTCGCCCAACTTGCCAACGGTGCACGGGTCGTCCTTCCGGTTGAGCACGTAGGGACTACCAGCCTGCCGGGCATCGACCAGATAATATTCAAAGTTGATGTTGCCTTGACAGGTCAAGCGCGTGTGCTGCTTTCAGTCGAAGGGGGAGAAGAGGCGTGGGTAGCTTTGCATCTCCGCTGAAGAATAGAGCGATGAAAAGAACACTGAACCTATACGTACTGACTGCTGTGTGCCTCATCACGCTGCTCCCGGGGTGCGCCGCCCTGAATTCAAAGGATCTTTCACGCTCGCGCGCCCTCGCCTTGCTGCGTGAGCACAAAGAGTTCAAGACGCCGAAGGTCCTGCCGCTGCACGACATTGATAAATTCAACATACCCGCCTTGTCGGAGGACGAGGAGCCCGTGCCGTACGAGCGCACGGTGGAAACTTATTTCGAGAACTATCCAAACATGCGTGTGCTGAGAGAGCTTGGGCTGGTCGAGGCGGAGGCGGCCCTAACCGACAGGCCGCAAGCGTTGCCGAGGACGGGGACACTTCTCGGCTGGAGATTCTCGATCAACACCAGTCTGACCGCCAAAGGGCGAGAGACGGCGAAGGCGGAAGGCGGTACGGGGGAGGATGCCGTCCCTCTCTTCAGAAAGGAAATATTAGAGGTCTCGGGTGTGAGGAAGGAGTCTGAGAACCGCGCCCAAGCCGAATTCACATGGAAGGGTGTGCCCACGCTAATTGGCGAAGCCTTCGACCCGTCCAGCCAAGCTTTCAAGAGTCTTCCCGCGAAGCTCCGGCAGAAGGTTAGCCAGACCACTATCTTCGGAGACTCCCTGAAATTGGAGTTTGGCAAGGTGAGGAAGGCTGTGGGCTATTTTCAACTTTACGACGACGGGTGGCGGGTCGAGTACGTCCAGTAGCGGATGTATTCCGTAATTGAGATACTGTTATCCATGCAAACGAAACTGCAATCACAAAGATAATTAAGTTAATGGTGTAAACGATGGTTGGCATTTTGTACCTGAATCTTAGCCTATTCTCCTACTTTACAGGCATTCCAACTATATTGTGGTGTAGCAACCCAACGCTCGGTAGCACCCGCCGCGGAACATTGTTTAATGATATAGCTTCATGTTTGAACCCATCACTTCAGTGGCCTAACACCCCGCACCACTTGCCGCAAGCGAGCATCTAGCCTGATTGCACGGAAAGTTAATGAAAGCTACGCTGTCGGTCGAGTGCTTGCGGTTGTTATGCACGGCTTCATTATTTAGGCAAGTGCTTGAAAAGTTCGCCTACAGGCCCTACAAGAAAAGGACCTAGAATTGCGATGATACGCGGCAAAGATTCTGTAAAAGAGAAGGTCAAACCATAACTATGTAACACCTTATCTTTTTCAGACGTTTGATCAGGCAATCCCTTTAGTGAGCGCGCACGCCATTGAAGTATGAAAGCCGCTGGCAAGTAGACTCCTGCCAGAATTAGGGTGTAGAACCCCGCTTCCGCAGATACGATACTTGAGGTAAAGCTTTCTACGATTTTTTCAACCCCCTTCTCCGTTTGAGGAATGAATGCTAATGACCATTGAAAAATTGATCTCATTAGAAGCACACCCACAACAAGTAAAAGTGTGCCGACATATAACACGATGCGTAGGTAATTCATTCTTATAGAGAGTTCTCTTAGTCCTTTAGGAGAAGAATCCTTATATGGTGGTAAAAGAATTGCGCAACTCGCTATAACAAGGGCAAAAGATGATGCAAATCCAATTGAGTTTGTTAGATTCGTTACTTGGAATATATTTGCCATATCAACGTTCACTGTATGTTCGAGGAGAGCTTTAAGAGTATTCATATATGATTCGGGGTTTCTATACAGGGAGAAGCCAATTGCCGCGGAGATAGCCAGCGTAATAATCACCCACAAAGATGGCCGCTTATTCCAATCAGAAAATATTTTGTAGACCAGAACAAAGGCGGCAGCCAAAGCCACTAAACTAAGAAGCATATAGGTCATAATAAAGAAAACCCATATGACGCGACCACTGTATCTTGTAGCTTGAAGAGTACGGTTACCAGCGTTCGAGCGGGCAGGGTCATCTGTCATCAATGTAGTGGCTTTATCTGGAGGTAATACATTCTTAATCTCAATAGACTTGTAGCCAGCATTACCCTGATTACAGTGAATGAAGACATTTACAAAATAGATACGGAATACACAAAGAATAAGAAGTCCGATGAAGGGGACGGCGGCAACAAAACCACGCTTGAAGCTTTCTTTTGTCATACACTTAATTCAGCCTTTAGAAGTAGGTGTGGGTGTTTGGTAGCGTATAACGATGGAATTGACCGGGCGCACACAACGTATCAAGCGATCCAAGTATCGCGGATAAAAGCCCTGCTATTTGCGCGCCGGTCAAATGACTTCTTAGTCTTACCGAACTAAATACCGTAAAGCAGTAAGGACAATAAGCATTATCAAGATCAGTCCAAGATAGAAAAATAACAGTGTCTCGTGTGTCAGCATTGAAAGAATGAAGAAATATTTCCTTCTTGGTAAAACTACTTTTGCTTCAGATGGTAATGGTTCAATGGCATTAAGTTCTTCGCGGCTCATATCAGGAAGTTTGGTGAGCACTTTATGCAAGCCATTTTTCTGCTGATCCCAAAGATAGGTGTAGTAATGAGTAGCTGTATCTAGGACAAGAAAGAACAACACTCCCAAAACTCCAACACAAATTTGTAGCCAAGTAACATTTGAATTCGGCTCCTTAACGAGCGACCCTACATATATTAACCAGTAAGCAACACACCAATTTTTAGCTTGGATGGAAATTTCATTGGTGCGCTTCGCCCACTCTAAATTTCTTTCGAGTGATTGGAAGAGACATTCCTTTTTGTAATGTAACAACTCTTTATCTTCAAGCATTGTTTCTACCCACTCATTAGAAGAAAGAGTCTAACGCTGAAATTGAGCCGTTGCACACATCACCGTGATGGACAAGTTAACTATGAGATGCACGCTAACTTGCGGTTAGCTCGAATGATTTATTAGGAGGTGCGGGAGCGACAGATTTTCTATGAAATATCAATCAACTGGCGTAACTCCACCCGAACAATATCGTAATTCTCATAGGTCACTTTAAGTAGCGCAGCAAAGTTACCATCCTTCTTATACATTCCTGACCCACTTTTAGCTCGATACAGTTCGTCAGCGTGCTTGCGAAGATACTCTGCTGCACCCCAAGTTCCGATTCCTCGAACACCGGCTACAATAAAGATTTTGTTCGCTCCATTCCAAGGGTTGGTGACTTTAAGTATCATCGCAACATCATCTAGCTTCTGTGTTGCAATCTCTTTCCCTTCGTTTAATGCAACACTTTCCTGTTCATAAGAAGGGGAAGGGCATATATAAATATCACTTAATATCTGCCATCTTTCGGGATGTTCTGAAACTTTCTGAAAATCCAGTGAGGAAGGCACCTGTTGTTTTATATTGGCTAGCACTTCGCCAGCAAACGAATTGCTTTTAGGGCCAGTTACTATTACGAGGTTTTTAGTCTTGTCACTCATAGAAATGCGCGACGTGTCTCGCACCCGAATCGGTCCTTTCCATCCGGTACGGATTAAGGTGCCAATAAGATTATTTACAGCTATAAACGCTTCTGTAGAAGTTCTAGGTAGAATTGATTGAGATACGAAGCCTCCATGTGTAAAAACAAAAATCACCTCATCACTACCTAAGTTGAAAAGCCCTCTCAGATGTTTACTGCCCGCTCTGTTGCTGATTTTTATATAAAAATATGCACCTATAATTGATGCCGGTATACCAAAGAGAAATCCGATTACTAAATTCAATATATCCATTTAGAACTCCCAAGCGTTTACCACAGCGTTACTTTAATTATTGCTTCGATTCATAATGTAGGCTTAATTGATGAATGTAAGGCTTCCGTCATTGATGAGGTGGACAAAGCGAAGGCAAATTATTCCTATAGGTAGTCAAAAGTCAATGACCATTCAGCATATATAGATACGGTCCAACGCATAGTAGGAGTATTCTTAGCCAATGGTAAAGGCGCACATTTGGATACCTTTATCTTTATTCCTGCCAAATAGGCGTCTAATCGCCTGAGGTTTTACATATAGGATGCTCTTTTTCACCCACTAACCGGGAAAGGAAATGGAGTTGCTTCCCACACCTTACACATAGCCCATTTCTTACTCGTTCCTTGTATATTTGTTTATTTTGATCTGCTATGCGTTTCCAGCAAGAAGGATGATAGTAATGATTTTCCACAACTTCTCTCATAAAGGATCCTTTACAACCTTCACAACGGATAATGTGAAAATGATGCCCACATTCGGGACATGAAACATCACAAAAAGCGCAAAGATACCACCGACTTGCTTCCCCATTCGTAAATGTATGTTTACAGACGCGACAAGCGAACTCCGAGGCGGACTCAAAACACTTGAGATGGAAGAATCCGTTTTTGGCGTCATTGGGTTTTACGCCGTCACGATTAACAGCATCGATACTGTTTAGTTCTTTCTTACATATATGACAACGAACCATCCGAGGAATCATCTTTTTACAATGGGGGCACCTACTGAACTCCGAACTCATACTGCGCTCACAATATGAACAAGTTGTCAGGGACGGAAGGTCTTTCATATAGCTATATCCAAGTTAAATGTGAGCGGGTGAGAAGCATAAGGACTGTGCCGTTAGCGGCGAGTAAAACACCGCATGTAAGACGTGAGAACTCCTAATCGGCAAGAGGGTATCAGTTGCGAGTGGGGGGTAAAGAATTTCGTTGGCAGCCGCTTCTAAACAGTCCATATTTGCCCTGTAACGCATCGCAGGATTCGCCCCACCAACTTCCGGCACGTCAGGCGTGAGATATGCGAAGGTGGGGCAGTTTGTAGGATGGAGGAATGATATTCCCGGTCGGCTGCATAGCGTTTTGTTAGACAGCTTGCTTGTATATCTTAGGTGTTACTTCTTCACAATCAATACCCAAGATGTAGTGAGCAACGCAAAAATAAAAAGAGTCCCGATGAGAGCGAACGGGGCATTCAAGGTAAATATTTTCCCCCAAACACTTCTGTACATCTCAGCATGTTTCTTGTGGTACTCAGCTATGGGTCTGCAATCTTCGCTGAAGAACTTTTCTTCCATTTTAGCCGCCATGTCATAGAAGAAAACTGTTGCGCGGAAATATCCCAAATGAAAGCGATATAGAAGAAGCGTAAATAACAGACCAGCAATAGGCAGACCGATCATTAAAGAGGAGTTTTTCTGTGTTAGAGCAACTGCCCAAGCGACAAGAATAGCAATTCCTTGAACCACTGATGCCAAGCGGACTGTGAGACTAGCATTTGAGTAATGCCGGAGAGTATTACACGCCTCCGAATACGCTTTCAGTTCATCTACATCACTTACCATTTCCATTTACCTTTTCTCTATCAAGAAGCTGTAGCTGACTTGTACGGCGGCCTAATGCACGGCATCATCCGCACCCAAATTCAAAGTGCATGAGGGGTACGCTGGCGGGGCGTCGGGTGCAAGCCGTTATTAGGCGCAGCCCCATGCAACTTAACTTTTCTTTCGAGGGATTCCTCAATCGGCCGTGTGCCGAGCTTTTATATCGGCCATCTTGCAGCAGTAGGCACGAGATACCTCTCGCGGGGGTTGTCGCCCTCCGCAAAAGCGAGCGTGTCCGCCACTGGCAGTTGATGGCATCTCAGTGCCGCGCCCACCCCGGCGACGAGGAGGCGAGCGGAAGGGCGGACGACCGGGGCGACAGAGCTAGTAGAAGAAATGGTCTATGTCACTCGCACCGGGTCGAAGTATCACCGGTCTAGTTGCCAATAACTACGCCGCAGCCGGATACCGGTCTCTTTGAAGGACGCCAAGCAGTCTTACGATCCATGCTCTGTTTGCAGGCCGCCTCACTGAAGAGGATATAAAGCAGTAAACTACCACCATCGGGCTAGAGAACTCCCGTGCAATCTAATTAGAGACGGCTCTGTGATTTTATTAGCCGCTGAGCTACTTGCATAGCCCTACTATAGATCAATGGACAAGCAGATAGGAGTGTTTGTTTGTAAAGCCATATCTTTGCCTTAAACGGCCCGGATTCTTTAACAATGATAAGTAGCTCTTCCTGTAGATCGCCAATTATGTTCTCGGCATCCCTCTTTGGTGAAAGGGAGTAAATAAGGGATTCGGCCAATTGAGGTATGTTGAATTGATTATTTCTCTGAATGCGTAATTGCATTATCACGTAGAGAAAAACTAGGGCAACAGAAATAGGGATAATGAGTATGTACAAACCGCCAGATGTGGCTGGCTTTGTTGGAGGGGCTACTGTCTCACGCACAGCGGTGGCTACTTCATTCGCTGCCTCATTTAGAATTCGCGAGTTATCTCTACTCGTTGTACGTTGTAAGTCTTCTTCATAGGCCCGAATGCGCTTCTCCAATAGACTAAGCCTTACCTTTTCGCGCGCAATCTGTTGACGTAGCTGGTTGCTCTCCTCCTTGATGCGCAGACGCTCACTCTGTAGCCGCAACACCGCTTCGTTGTTGCGTAGCAACTCGGCCTGCTGCCTCGCTATCATCACCTTGATGACTTCTCTGGTCTTGATGGCTTTTAAGGCCCGGATGCGCTTCTGCAATAGACTAAGCCTTACACTTGTGAGTTCGATCTTCTGAATTAGGTGGTTACTCTCCTTGATGTGCAGCAACAGGGCCATCCGCCTCGATCTTCTCACCTTGATACGTAACAACTCGACCTGTCGTGACAATTTCTTCGCGTTGGTGCGAAGAAGATTAGCCCGCTCGCTCGTTTTCTTTTCCTCGGTGTGAAGGAGATTAGCATGCTGCTTCGTTCTCTCTTCCTCGGTACGAAGAAGCTCAACTTGCTGTCTCGTTCTCTCTTCCTCGATGCGCAGGCGCTTAGTCTGCTGCATGATTGTGTTAGCACCGTAGAGTACGACGCAAAGAACTACAATTGCCACGACGCCAGCAGCTTTAAGCCAGCGCCTTCGGATGAAGCAGTAATGCTTTAGAAACCTCATGGGATACCCTTATATGCGTCGGCGAATCCACTCTCCAATCCAAGCAAGAAGCCCTACCCGAATCCCCTTACGCATCAGAGGCCAAATTGATGTCATGACTTGCTTGTAATACCAAACAGATGCTTTTTTGCTACCGAATTTAGCTTGAACTTCGATAAATTCCTCTTCTAAATCTCCGATCAGGTATTCACGATCTTCCTTAGAAAGGAGCATATACAGTGCAAACTCGCCCAATGGAGGAGGCGTAATCTCGGGCGTCGTATCTTTTCGGGTGCCTAAATGCTTTGATATGCCTAACAAGAGCGCGGTGAGAAGCCAGCCCGCGAAGTTCGGCTGTGGAGTCCCACAATTTTGCACTGCGGAATTTGCAAAGCTAGAAGTGATTTCCTTCTCATGAGGACGCACTACTTTCGGCCTCTTCTTGGATGTCTTCTTACGCTTCTTCTTCATGCCACACCTCCGACGGAAGCGTCACCCAAGTCAAGCCCTTTAACTAATCTATGTCTCGCCATTTGAGTCTCGTGTAGTGCTTCCATACCGAGACCTTCAACCTTGAAGTAGCGTTTAGCCCGACCTCCGCGCTCGGCGGTCGGCTCACCTTGCCACGAAATTACAAACCCTTTCCGTTCAAGCCTATCAAGGGTTGCATAAACAGCACCAATTGAAACGGATTTCTCCATTGCTCCTTCAATGGTCTGACGGATTCTTGCCCCATACGCATCAGCACCAAGACGAAACGTAGCTAATAGGACAATCTCTTCAAAGTTCCCTAAGTAATTCCTCTCTGAACTCATAGTGCCCCTCTCAGCAAGTGGGTTAACAAAAGTGTTTATATATTCTAGAATGTAGATAATATATCGTCAAGTAAATTTTTTCTCTACTTGATACCGGCTTTTTGACCTTTCTGGAACTATACATAGAGTTGTATGGATAAGAGGCTCAAACGTAGGACGTTATGAGACATCTTTAGCGCCCGCGACAGTGAGCTCCAGCCTTAAAGCCAGCCGACGCACGTCCACATAGACCCCTCAAAGTAACCACCCCTTACAATATGTTGTGTCGTTCTTATAGTTGAAACAACTGTTCATGCGTGAATTAACGTGATAATATGCCATGCTTGGAAGGGAGTATTTATGCTGGTATCAATATCACCGACAACGCAATTGGACGACATGCTCGACCGAGTGGGCGTCAAGCTTCAACTCAGCCCGAGCGCTCACGAACTGGCCGTCAAGCGGTATAAGACCGTGGCCGAAGTGCTCTGCGCCGAAGGCAGCCCACTCGCCAAGTACAAGCCTGATGTCTATCCGCAAGGCTCGCTCCGCATCGGGACGACCGTGAAACTGCGCGGGTGCAAAGAATTCGATCTGGACTTCGTCTGCGAACTCCAAGTTGACCCGAGCGTTTTCCCCGACCCGATCAAACTACTCGACATGATCGAGCAGTGGCTGCTCGCGAATGGGACTTACCGAGGCATGATCGAGCGCAAGAACAGGTGCATCCGGATAACCTACGCGAACGAGTTCTACATGGACATCCTGCCCGCCTGCCCGAGCCCCTCGGTCTGCCTGCACGGCCATCACTGCGTGGTCGTCCCCGACTGCGCCGCCGACGATTGGAAGCCGAGCAATTCGAAGGGCTACGCCCTATGGTATGAGCAGAGGGCTAAAGAGGCGGTCGTTAAATTCATGAAGAGCATCGAGTCGGTGCCCGAGCAGCAGGCTTACGAAGATTTGGCTACTCTGAATCGGGCGGTGCAACTAATGAAGCGCCATCGCGACATCGCCTTCGAGAACGCTCCCAAAGGCAGGGCGCCGATCTCAGTCGTGCTGACCACGCTGGCCGCGCAAAACTACTCGGGGCACACTTCCGTCTCCGAGGCCGTGAGCAACATCCTCGACGGCATCGTCCGAATGATCCCCGATGTGGCGCAGGGGGGACGCCTGAAGGTCACGAACCCGACCAACCCCGACGAGGACTTCAGCGAGCGGTGGGACGATGACCCCGAAGCCTACTTGGCTTTCGTCTCATGGATCAGAGAGTTCAAAACCAAGTGGGAAGAGCTTAAGCGGCAGACTGGCATCCCCAACGTCAAGGCTAAGCTCGAACAGATGTTCGGTGAGCGTGTCGCCAAGGAAGTCGTAGAGGAGCACGTCAAGTCGTATGAGGCGGCGCGCCAGTCCGGCGGGTTGGGCGTTGACCGAGGCACGGGCCTCATCGTCCCGGCCACGACCGTATCTGCCACGGTGATCCCGCGCAACACGTTTTATGGCGACGAGTAAGTATTTCAAAGCTAAGGCAAAGCGACTCGCGATGCCGCAGCAGCACCAGCGCATGAGCGCGCGGCACCCTCAGTTCGAATTACTCAAGCTGAAGCCGAATCTCGCCGTGTGGGAGGGCACCGTGTGGCCTTCGCCCCTGAGCGAGACTTACACCGTCCGCATCAGGTACAAGAAGTATGGAAGCCCGCGAATTTGGGTCATCTCGCCTCTGCTGAGACTCCACGACGATGCGCTGTCCCTTCCGCACACCTACGCGGGTGAATACCTTTGCCTCTACTACCCTGATTACGAAGAGTGGACTTCAGATAAGTACGTGGCCGAAACCATCGTGCCGTGGATTTCGCTCTGGTTGTTCTACTACGAGGCGTGGCTGGCAACCGGCAAGTGGCTCGGCGGCGGCATCGAGCACGCTGGCCGGGCAAAGACGCAAGCAGAGTGAGTTCTCATGGCTGAGTACCGGCGAATCCTCTCAATAGACGGCGGCGGCATCAAGGGCGTGTTCCCCGCGGCCTTCCTCGCCGACATTGAGGAGACCTTGCCAGAGCCGATCCACTCCTACTTCGACCTCATCGTTGGCACCTCCACGGGCGGAATCATCGCGCTCGGCTTGGGACTCGGATTCAAAGCTTCAGAGATACTGGACTTCTACAAAAAGTACGGCCCGCAAATATTCGGCGGCAACCGCTTCGTACTCGCTCTGAAGCAGGCCGTGTGGAGAAAGTACAGCCACGAAAACCTGCGCCACGCTTTGGAACAGACGTTCAGCGATAAGCAGATAGGCCATGCCAAGACTCGCCTCGTCGTCCCCTCCATGAACATCGACACCGGCGAGATCCATCTGTTCAAGACGGCACACCACGAGAAGTTCGAGAGGGATTACAAAGAGCGGGTGGTTGATGCCGCGCTCTCGACTGCCTCCGCCCCGTCCTACTTCCCGCTCTTCAGGACTTCTTCGGATTTCCCTCTGGTGGACGGCGGGCTGTGGGCCAATAACCCCGTGGGCTTGGCCGTCGTGGAGGCTGTCGGCGTGCTCGGCTGGCCGATGGATCGTCTGAAGGTGCTAAGCCTTGGCTGCACGGACGAGCCTTTCGATGTGGGGCGACTTAAAAAGTTGAACGTCGGCTTGCTGTGGGCGACCAGAACGGTTGATACCTTCATGAGGGGACAGTCCTTCGGGTCGCTTGGCACGGCATACAGTCTGGCCGGGCATGAGAACGTGTTTCGCGTCAATCAGACGGTCTCTCGGAAAAGGTTCGCACTGGACTCGGCTAAAGGAATATCCGATTTGTCCGCCTTGGGAAAGTATCGCGCGAGGAACGAATCGGGGAAGATCAAGCCGGTATTCTTCACCGAGCCCGCAGAGCCTTTTATTCCGTACAGGAAACTCTAAGTAAACCATGAGCAAAGAAGAACGACCCACACCTAAAGTTTTCATCTCCTATAGCTGGTCCTCGCGCCAACATCAGGATTGGGTGGAAGAACTAGCTAAAAGGCTGACCAGTGATGGCGTGGACATTATTCTCGACCTGTGGATGCTAAAGGAAGGGCAGGACAAGTACGCTTTCATGGAGCGGATGGTGACGGATGAATCCGTCTCTAAGGTGTTGGCTATCTGCGACAGGCAGTACGCCGAGAAGGCCAACAGCAAGCGGGGCGGGGTCGGAACCGAGTCTCAGATCATTTCGAAGGAGGTCTACGAGAAAGTCGATCAGAATAAGTTTGTCGCCATCGTCACCGAGTACGCAGAAGACGGCGATGCGTATGTGCCGGCATTCCTAGGCAGCAGAATATTTATAGACATGTCCACCGAGGAGAAGGCGCTAGAAAACTATGAGCAACTCCTTCGTTTTATTTTCGACCGGCCACTTCACGTGAAGCCCGCTCTCGGAACGCCGCCCGCATACATCTTCGAAGAGGCTGGCGGCGTGGCTTCAAAAACTGCTCACAAGCTGGCGTTGCTCAAGAAGGCTGTGCTAGATGACAGGAGTAGTGTTCCCGGCCTGATAGCAGATTACTTGAAAAGCTACTCGGCGGCGCTCGAAGACTACCGGATCAATGGGAAGATCCCACACGACTATGACGAGCAGGTGGTCTCAAGCATCGAGAAGTTCACGCCCTACCGCGACGAATTCATCGACTTCATCACCTTCATCTCCACTTACAGAGACGACGAAAGAACCTACCAGTTGATCTTCGAATTCTTCGAAGGACTGTTGAAGTACACGCGTCCACCTCAAGGCTCAGGCTCATGGCAGAATCTATGGTTCGATAATTACCGATTTATCATGTTTGAACTGTTTCTCTATAACATGGCGGCACTGGTAAAAAACCAGAGATACGAGCAGGCAGATATTTTTCTCACGCAAGGCTACATAGACGCGTATAAAGCAGAGAAGGGGGAAGGCACGCTGCTCCCGTACTACGTCTTCGACATGTACCCGGAGTCGCTAGAGCGGAATAGGAAAGAGAGGCTGAACCTGCGCCTCTTTTCCGTGACGGCTGATCTACTCAGGAAACGGGCCTATCATGAACAGTTGAACTTTGAGAGCCTGATGCAGACCGATTTCATTCTATTTCTGAGAAGCGCGTTGAACCCGCGCGAAAAGTACGGCGATCACTGGCAGCCCCGGACCGCAGGTTATGCCGAACTCCGCGGGCCATTAGAGATTTTCGCTAAGGCCGAGTCTAAGAGATTCTTTAAGAACCTCATGATTTTACTGAACGTCGAAAGTAAGCAAGACTTGGAAGCCAAGTACCAGACTGCCAAAGAGGAAGAGTACATTAACCGGCAGGGTGCTTTCAGACATGTTCATACTGATAGGTTAATAAATCTCGAAAAGTTAGACACGTTCCAGTAGAACTTTAGTTACGCCCCGGTCGGCAATCGGCACCCGTTCTGTTTAATAAAATCTTCTCTTGTGCGATAGCCTTTGATTCAGGGCTGCTTCTCAGGTTCGTGAGTCGCACTCGGCGCGTCAGTTTGCGCTTCACCGGGCGTGGTTTCGAGCAGAGCGGGGAGCAGCAGTTCCCGCCAGTTGATAACCGGAAGTTCCCCCTCACTCCTGCGCCGCTCGAACTCCAGCAGTGACGCCTGACCGGGCAGATTCTCCACCGCTTCGGAGACCAATTCGCGTGCGCGCTCTTCATGCCCTTCGCGCAGATGTATCTCCGCCGAAAAGAGGGTGACTGCCACTTCCAACGCCGCCCCCATCTCCAACCCGTTTTGGGCATAGCGTTGCATTGCCATTTTCTGCGCAGGACAGATAAACGCGAAATCATTGACACCGATGAATGTCAGGCATATCGTTCCCGCGCATTGACCTCGTATCCCTGCTAATAAGAGCCTTTCTTGTTAGCCTCATGTTCACTACATCAACGGTGAGAACCGATAGTAAATCTTTATTGATTCAACTTCGAAAGTGGCCCACTACTGGAGGAAAGAAGAAGAAGAATGTCTATTGAACGTGTAAGAGCAAAAATTGAGTCTTTGAGAAATAACTATCCAAATGATTTTCGGATTATTCGCTCCCCTGACGATGTTGACAAGAACAACATAGATTACGCAAACAGCGAAGTACACGGACCATTTGACAACGATGACATCCAAATGGCGGAAGTGCTTGAGAAAGCTTTAGCTTCGGGGAAACAAGCATTTATCGTTCCTGTAGGACAACATCAAATGCTTGTCCAAACTTCAAAATCTGGAAAGTTGTTTGATCTTCAGCGGTCGCCACGAGATGAAACAGTAAGAGTCATAAGGGACAGTCTTGAGGAAATGCATGATCGTTATATTGGAAATGGAGGTATACCTCTATTGCTCGGCGGTCTTGACAGTTATATCTATCAAGAGAAGTTCGCCGGTATAGCAGAACAATATCGCTTCCCCAAATACAAAAGCTATGATATTGCAGACACAGCTATTTTGAATGAGGTCAAGCATCGGCTCGAAGATGGGCAAACGGTAATCGTAATAGCATGGACTAAAGAAAATCGCATAGACGTTTATGTAGAGCCACAACACTCTCCTCAATCAAATACTTATTATCCTTCAACCTCGACTGATTCTTCAGCCTCGGCCAATTCGCCAGCCTCGACGAATAATGGAATAAGTGTCTTAGCAGCTATCGCAACTTTTATCTTGAGTGCTGTTTTGCTAGGAGCTGTGGGCGGCGGCGGTTTGTTTGGTTACTGTTGCTTTCCCATAATACTTGCCATTGTTGCTTATTTCGTTGCGCCAATGGTCATAAAATCCTTACGCAAAGATTAAAGCGTTAGCCAGATTCAGAAAAGGACGCTCGAAAAATGGTCACGGTAAAACTTGTATCAAAAAGCTCTGGTAATCCAATCAAAGGCAAGAAAGTTGCGCTCGGCATGGAGCATACAATTGGAACAGGAATGACAAGTGGCGAATGGACAAACTCTGATGGCGAAGCACACTTCGACGTGAAGTCCGGACAGGGCAAAGTTTATGTTGATGGCTCAAAAAGACATGAAGGACACCTCTCAGGTCGAGTTGTCGTTTACATCTAACGCGCTGCCGAACAACTCATTCAACCTGACGCCTTGATAGCATCTCTCGACTGTTCACATAGACCCCGCTATGTTGCGCCATTTAAGCTACAGCAGATCGGAATGAATCACGCGAGGCGAAGTGATCCCGACTCGCCGAGCAGCCAGAGGGAAAATATCCATCGGGCACTATGGCCGTTGACAGGAGCGGCATATTGCATTTACTTTGAGCGCGAAGCAGCACGCTTGTTCGAGAGTATCCTTTACCATCCATCTTCCGGCACGTTTCCTTACCGAGTTCGAAAAGACATGAGAATAAAATCCATCTTCCCCCTGCTGCTTGGCTTTTCCCTCCTCGCCTCTATCTTTCTCTCTTTCTCGGCCCGCGCGCAGGAACCACAGCGCGGGTTGGGGGTGGGTCAAGCGTCGCCCGGAGGTACGGGGAGGTATTACGCTCTGGTGATTGGTAACAACGCCTATACTTCCTTGCAGCACCTAAAGACCGCCGAAGCGGACGCGCTCGCGGTGGCGGCATTGTTAAAGGTTTCTTACGGCTTCGACACGACACTCCTCTTGAACGCCACGCGCCAGCAGATTATGGCGGCACTCTATGCCTATCGCCGCTCGCTCGCGCCGGACGCCAACCTGTTCATCTACTATGCGGGTCACGGAGTTAATGACAAGGATGCGGACAAGGCGTACTGGCTACCGGTTGATGCTACCCTCGACGATAACTCGAATTGGATCATCGCCGACGAGATCACCACTGCCCTCAAAGTCATCCCGGCCAAGCATGTGCTGGTGGTCTCAGACAGTTGCTATTGGGGGACGCTGACCAGAGGCTTAGGCGAGTTGCTGCCGCGCCCGACGGAACGCGAACAGTTTCTCAAGAAGATGCAGGCTGGCAAGTCGCGCACGTTGATGGCATCGGGTGGTGACGAACCGGTAGCGGACGGCGGGGGTGGCGGTAAGCACTCGGTCTTCGCCAACGCCCTGCTACGTGGACTCAGAGAGATGGACAAGGGGCAGTTCACGGCAGGGGAGTTGTTCCGCTATCACGTCGAAGAGGCGGTGGCGGGGCGTGCGAACCAAACACCGGAGTACAACCCGCTCAGGAATTCCGGGCATGAAAGCGGGGATTTCGTGTTCGTCAAAATCATAGCTGTTGTGAAAAATACGGAGAAAATTGTCAAAGTTCCTACCGCTCCAACTCTCGATCTGGCTGCCAGCGAACTGAGTTATTGGGAAACAATCAAGAACAGCACTGACCCGGCAGATTATCGAGCTTACTTAGTGAAATACCCTAACGGGCGTTTTGTGGAGCCAGCAAGAAATCGTTTAGCGAGCATGGAGAAATCTAGAGATATTTCTTCAATGCGACCCAAACTCGCTTTTGCTGGAACAGAGGATATTAAATCGCAGGGAGCGTATTGGACGAGGTATAAGCTGAGCGTCGTTAATCGATCTGATTACATAGATCAGATGTTTGAAGTTGCGCCTGATCTTCCCCCTTGCGGGAACAACACAAAGGCGTCCCGATCTTGGGTGGATATATATGATCGGGGCGGTAACAGGCTTAATGGATTCTGTAATATTACATCCTCGGATGGGCTCGATAACTTGTGGTTTGCTCTTCCGAAGGGGGAAAAACCTCCCGACCTTGTCTACATTATTATCGATGACCGTAGGCTAAAGAAGAAATTCAAATCAAATACTGTCTCGGCAAGTATGCCTTAATCAGCACGCCTCTTACCTCTAGACTTAACCGTAGCGAAATTGAAAGTGCAGCGTCTTAAACGCGACGTCTAATAGAAACAATTATTTAATGAATGCGGTTTCTTGTAAGGAGGAGAATGAGGATGGAAACCAATAATGACAGAATTAAGTACCTTCAAGAGAAGCTTGATCGGTTAAGTTCCGTGATTCAAGAGAAGAGCCTTGAGGAAAAGTATTTGAGGATGGCCTCGCGAATCAAGCAAGGAAAGCTTATGGTCGAACCCGTAAGCGAAGAAGATTGGATGATAATGTTGCCAAAAGAGCAGGAAAAACAACTGCTTGTTTACTACCATACCCTGCGAAGTGAGTTGCACACGATGAAACTTGCGGCCAAGGAGCAAAGCCGGACAGGTAAGCTAAGAGAGTGGCTGGAAAATCCTTGGGTAAAGATCGGTCTCACCACATTAGCTCTTACCGAAGTGGCAGTAAAGGTTGTCGAGGCGGCTCACCAAAGCGGCCTGTTCTTTAAGGAAGACGACGACTCCGACTTTCTTATCTGAACTTGGGTCATTAGACGGCACCGCCTTTTAGATCTCAATCTAAGGTCATGACTCCTTCATTGGACGCCTCTCGCTATTTTCGTTACGAATATACCGACCTGCCCCGAGGCGTGCGCTTACACATCATTTCCTTTAACGATACGCCGAGCCCTCTCATATCCGTATCGGTAGCAACGGGCTTTGGCAGCACACATCTAAGCTGCCTTGATGAGGAAGGCAAAATAAAGAACTTCCCTGTGGGCATGGCACATTTCATGGAGCACTTGTTGTTTTGGCTCCATTTCGACGATGTGTTGATTCCCATGTCCTACAAATACCTCCGGGATCCTAACGCAGCAGTGACATTTGATAGAAGCATTTGGGGAATAAGCAGCGCGGGGATGATGGGCAGCGCGGCACTTTCGACTATTGAAGACGAGCCCCGACTTGCCGATGCGACGGGGGATATTGTTCGCAGCTTTCTGTCAATCTTCAGGGCGGATCGGTCTCAGTCTAAAATCGAGTCGCTGATCGCAAAGACTGTTAGTGATGTAGACCATGAAATAGGTCACCGTCACAACTTGGATTACGTCTTGAAATTGAAACTACTATCGTTACTTTACCGAGATGATCCGGTTCGCTTCGATATATTGGGCACGCGTGAAACTCTGAGTGAAATCAGCATCGAGCACATAAATCTCGCGCTGAAGGTTATCCGCACAAACATTCAATCGGTGACAGTGATGGGTCGCGGGCTGTCGGAGCGGTTCATATCCGATGTACAGCAATCAATCTCACAGGCAATCGACGAACAACCTGCGGAAATAGTGGTCAGGCCGATACCCCCTCCTGTTGAATCTTTGGAGGTGAACGAAGTAAGCGGCGGCGTCGTGTGGGGATCTAATATCGACTGGTCTATAAGCCTATTGGGGATTAAGCTCCCGCCCCTGCAACAGGTGACTTCTTCTACCGAAGAGATCAAACGTATGCTGCTCATCAACCACTTGGCTATGAATCATTTCCGGCTCGGAATCGGAGGCATTCTATCGCCTCGCGCTCAGGCTTATTTTATTGGCGGTAACATCGAAGACCCATGGTTCTATTGGGAACGATTTACTCTTTTGCGAGTGATGGACGGTTTTAAGCGAGAGCTCATACAGAGATTCGATACATACCGGGAGCACTTTGAAGCATACCTTTCCGGGACATTCAAGAGGATGATGGATAATCCTCGGAAGGTGGTGAAGCTTTGCAACGCGGGAGATTTGTACGGCTATAATCTGAATGAAATTACTGATACATTCAATTCTATAGGCGTTGAAGATTTTGATAAGCTTATCGCCGAATTACGTAATGCCGGAAATAACATGTCACTGGCGTACTTAGAAATTTAGGCTCACTGGTCGAAGCTTTGATAGCTAAGTTTTTTTGGCCTTTTTATTTTTAGCGAATTGTGCCTCTTTCTTGCGAATCGGCAGAGTGAGGCTTCTTGAGGAATTTAACTCTTCTATAAAATCACAAGGGTCATATCCTACCGCCTCCGCCATTTCCAAAAACTCGAAGAAACTCATCTGGCGCATACCCGTTTCGCACTTTGATATGTACGCCTGACGGTGGTTCAACCTTTCCGCGACTACCTCCTGCGATAGTCCGGCATCCTTCCGAAATTTAACCAGCAGTCCGCAAAACCGCTCGCGGCGCTCATCGTGAGCTTTGCTCATCACAAGTTAAAGTTACGTCCTCACAAGTTGTAGACGGCGCAACGGATTATTCTCTTGCGGAATATTCCGCTACGGTATATTATGCGCGCCCGTGAAGTTTTCATTCTCGCAACAAGGTGTCGGGTGTAAAACACCCTTTACCAGAGTTTAAGCGAGTCTACTCACCGAAGGCCGGGGTGTCCAGATGTCACGCATCTTTATAGATATTGAAACTCTCCCTCCCGAGCGAGCGATGCTCTCGCGCTACCCTAGACTCCATGGTTGTGACGAAGAAGAGTTCCGAAAACTGTCCCTGAGCGGCGAATACGGGAGGGTCCTGACGATTGGTGTGATCGTCGAGCGTGACGGTATGGTCACGCATAGCGGGTGCTTAGGGCGAGATCGACAGACTATGTTATTTCACCTTGAAGAGCGTCGGACCTTGAAAGGGTTCTGGAAGTTGATGCAGAGGTTCAATCCGCACAGAGACGTCATCGTCGGTCACAACATTTTTGCCTTCGACATGAACTTCATCTACAAGCGTTCAGTCATCAACAGAGTACAGCCGAGCGTGACGCTGAGTTTCGCGCGCTACAGGAGCCAACCCCTATTCGACACCATGATGGAATGGAATAAGTGGGACATGCGTCGATTCGTCGGCTTGGACGAACTAGCGGGGATCCTCGGCTTCGATAGCTCAAAAAACGGGCAGGTAGATGGGGCGCGCGTCTATGACCGCTTCTGCGAGGGCAGACATGCCGAAATCGCGAACTATTGCATGGCTGACGTGAGGCTGACGCGCGCAATCTACTACAGGATGGTTCAGCCGGAAGGCCCGGGAGCGGACGAAGAGATTTAGCGTTCGAAGGGGCACGCCTATAGTTCGTGGTTAATGCGGTCAAATAGACTCTTCCTTGCGTGTGAAGGGTTTTATAAAACCCTTCCGCCGTAAGATAAACGATGGCACCTCAAGCGCGCCACGCGGCGAGGGCGAGCTGGATGAAGCAGGGAAGACCGGGGAAAATAAAGTTCGCATAGGGTATTGACAATGTGCGTGTCGAGAACACTAATGAGAGATGGGGATAATCGGAGGCATAGTTGCGAGCCGACGAGGTTGAAGCGCAATGATGAGGCGATCTTGCCGAAGCCAAGATTGTTCCTCATGACCTCCGAAAACTCACCGGGAGAGTGAGCATTATCTATCTTTCGGCAGCACGTTAAATGCCGGGCGGGGGGAACCTAGTCTGCGTGGGGAATCGTCCGTGAGGGATGTTGCAACTGTCGCACAAAATGTTACACATGAAACAATACATATCTGAGGATTGATGATGGAGATAATGAGCAACTGAGGAAGCAAATGAGAGTTAGAAAGCCTTCCAATAAAGGCGGGGTTAAGAAAATCATAAGTAAGTTCCCAAGCTACCGGATGAACAGGACGGTATACGCGGAAGGAACCATCGAACTGGATTACCTCTACCACTTGGAGTACGACCACTCGAACGTCATCTACTTCGCGGAGCAACCCGGTCGGATTCACTACAAACTCGACGGCAAGTGGCGTTACTACACGCCGGATTTTCACGTGCAAACAAACGATGAACACTTGATCGTGGAAGTGAAACATAGGGACGACGCGCTGAAGGAGGAAAACCAGCGCCTCTTCCGCATCGCCGGAGACGCCTGTGCGAAGGAAGGTTACAGATTTGTCGTCATGACCGACGACGTGATCAGAGAGCAGCCGCGCTTGGACAATATCAAGCTGCTCTGTAGATACGAAAGGGTCGACATCGATAACCCACTGTACCAGATCGCCTGTCACGAGTTCTTCACCGAAAGGGGCGAGACAAACCTCGGCGAGGTCATGCGTTTCTTCGAGTCGCGCAAAGTGGGGAAGCAAGCCGTATACGCGCTCCTGTTCTGGCGGGTGCTCACTATTGACCTGACCTCGCCAATCGGACCGGAGAGCGTCGTGCGACTACCGGGCCGCGAGGTGATTTCCGAAAGGAGGGCTTCTTAAGCCATGTCCAATTTCAGACTACGCAGGGATATGCACATCGAGTTGCGAGGGCGCGAGTTCATCATCAACGAGCGACTCCCGAACGGCGACATTAGGCTGACGGACGTCGCCCTGAACGAATCGGAGGCAGTGTCGCAAGACGCACTCCTCGACGCCCTCTTCGACGGCCAGATGGAGTTCCTCGGCGACGGTCGGCAGAACTCTTTGGTCGGGAGGAAGATGGCCGAATCCTTCATCGAAGACATCGTGATGCTTAAGGATGCTGACCCGAGGAAGAAAGAATTTAAGAGAAGGCACGCTTACGTCAAAGCGATCCAAGAGGCCAAACTGACAAAGTTCAGAGCTGCCACCCTCGAACCCATCATCAGGCGAGTCCACGAGGAGATCAAAGACCCCAAGAGATTGCCTAATTGGAGAACGGCTTTTTACGGGTGGTTCATGCCTTACCTTCGCGCCGGTGAGGACGTTCGAGCGTACGTGCCTTCTTTCAAAAAGCGCGGCAACCGTAAACACAAATTCACCGGGGGGCGCAAACGCAAAGGGCAAAAGTTCTCCGAGGCGGAGAGGCGGAAGGCCGAAGAAGTGGCAGGCGTGGTCCGTGACGTCATCAACGAAGAATTCATGAACGAGCAGCGGCTTTCGGTGGCGGAAGTTTACCGCAAGCTGGAGGAGCGCATCGACGAAATCAACGAAACCAGAAATACGGGAGACAGGCTCCCCCTCCCGCACTCGGACAGTATCTATGACATTGTCGTCAAGATGGACGAGTATGAAAAGGACAGGGCGCGGTACGGAAAACTGTACGCCGAGAAAATACACGAACAGAAGAAGCGCGGCCCGCGCCCGACCAGACCCCTGCAAAGGGTGGAGATGGATCATACTAAACTGGACTTATTCGTCGTGGATCCGGTGACGAGGCTGCCCCTCGGCAGGCCCACCATCAGTGCCGAAATCGATAAATTCTCAAGAATGATCGTTGGGATCCACGTCGGCTTCGACCCTGCCAGCTACCTGTCAGTAATGCTGTGCCTTCTCAACGCGATCCGCCCTAAGAGCTACCTCAAAACCGACTACCCGGACGTCGAGAACGAGTGGGACACTTACGGGATCCCCGAAGTCCTCGTCGTGGATAACGGCCCGGAATTTCACTCGGAGGATCTGGAGAACGCCTGCCTGCAAATCGGGACGGTCATTATGTATAACCCGGTCAGGCACCCTTGGTTCAAGTCGTCCATCGAAAGGTTCTTCGGAACGGAAAACCGGAGGCTGCTGCACAATCAGCCGGGAACGACCTTCTCTAACATTATCGACAGGGAAGACTACGACCCTCAGAAAAATGCCGTCATCGATTTCGACAGGTTCATGGAGATGCTGCATATCTGGCTCGTTGACGACTATTCGCAGGAGATACACCGCGGGCTCGGGGACATACCATCACATGTGTGGAAGGCCGGAATCAAAGAGAGTCCGCCCCGGCTGCCCCGGCGCGGTCAAGACCTCAAAGTCGTACTCGGCAAGATCGAGCGCAGGAAGATCGGGCCGAAGGGAATCCGGCTTTTCAACCTCATTTACAACGATGACAATCTGGCGGCCCTCCGGCGTGAGTTAAAGGGTGAGCGAGCCGCTCTGAAGTTTAACCCCGACGACCTTTCCATCATTCACGTTCACAATCCCAAAGACGACAGCTACATCCCGGTGCCGGCAGAGGATCAGGAGTACACCAAGCACCTCAGCTTATGGCAGCACGAGGTTATCTGTGCCTACGCCCGCAAGGATACGGAGAGTCGAAGGGACGCCAAGGCTCTTATTCGCGCGCGGAAGAAAATTCAAGCCATCGTAGATCGTGAGTGGCAAAAGATAGGCAAGAGCGGCGCGAAGTCGAAGATGGCCCGGTGGAACCGTGTCCGCCAACGAAATTACAGCGCCACCTTGGAGATGAGCGAGCATCCGGATGAACAGTCTCAACGTCGGGATGAGGCCAAAGGCACTCTGGTAATGCTCAACAGCGCTCCCCCGCCTGCGGAAACACTCTCCGACATAGGGAGATTGCCGAGCATTGAGGGGAAATCGGGTGAGAGTAACGAGACCGGCGTAAGACTCCTGCCGGGGACGGCGAAGGTAACAGTCATCGCAAAAAGCCCGGAGGCGAAAAAAGGCAGGGCGGTCACGAGTACACCGAAGGTGGATAACGCTGCGGCCCGGCAGGAACCGGCGGGAAGCGCCGATGCAGCCTCGGAGAGTATGGAGGATGACGAACTGGACTTGGCCGGTTACAGCGCCAGCTACCGATTGCCCGCACACGGAGGTGTTAATGGCTAAAGAGCGCAGGGACTATTCCAAGATGCCTAAAGATGAGAGGCAGAAACTGGTCGAACAGATATTCGTCGAATATCCGAGGCTGACCGCCATTCTGGAAAAGGTGCGGCACTGCCACCAGTATTCCAAGATCGCCGCCGAGCCCGAGTGCATGTTCATCGGAGGATACGCCGGTACGGGTAAAACCACCCTTTATGAATTCTACGAGGCCATGTTTCCGCGCGGCACGGATGATGGCGGCGCTAAGATTCCCGTCCTGTCAAGCACAACCCCGCAGAGGGCGACCGAGAAGGCGCTCGTGGGAGAGATTCTCGAAAGCTTAGGGGATCCGATGGCAAAGAAGGGAACTGCCGACGGCCAGACATCGCGCCTCAGAAAGTTCATCAAAGAATGTGGCGTGGAGATAATCATACTCGACGAATTCCAACACTTCGTGGACGGGGATTCGAAGAAGATATTGAAGAACGTCTCGGATTGGCTGAAGAACTTAATCGACGCCACCAAAAAGCCCATCGTCCTGATCGGCCAACCGTACGCCGATAAGGTGTTGGACGTGCGCGGTAACGAGCAGTTGCAACGGCGTTTCTTAGTGAGAGAAACCCTCGAACCCTTTGGCTGGATGAACGAACGACAAGTAGATCGCGAAAAGAAAAAAGAGTTTCGATCTTTCTTAGGGACGGTCGATAGCAGCTTGCCCTTCAATGAGATGTCCAATTTAGCGGACCCGGCGATGGCCTACCGCTTCTATTGCGGCACTAATGGAAGGGTCAGCAGAGTAATGGCAATAGTGCGAAGGGCCGCGGAACTAGCAATAAACGAGCCGATGGATAAACTCGATTTGAAGGTGCTCGGCCAAGCATACGAGGATCGATTGAGAAAAATCGATATAAAACGGGACAACCCATTTCTGACTGAATTCAAAGACCTCAAGATTGTGCCCGTCAAAGAGGAGGTGCCGGAATTTCTGAAGAAGCTGGCGGAAGATGAGGAGACGGCCTCGGAAGTTTTGAAGACGTAGTGGTTGGTTTTTTGCGCATGTATGCGTCCGGACGAGATGAGAGTTGGCCGGAATGAAGAAGGCTGGCAAAAAACTGTTGCGCACGGCGAGACCTTTACCGGACGAAAGCCCGATGGGCTTTGTCCTGCGTCTTACGGAATTGAACGGCTATGAGACTCCTTGGTGGGTACTGTGTTTGTCCGGATTGGACACCGGCGCTCTACACAATTGTCAATTCGTTTTCGGCGACCAATGGAACGTGACATTGCTCTCGGGCGTGACGGGAGTGAGTCCTTCTATGTTATCGGCATTGAAGTATGTCGCAGCGCCGACAAAAGATTCCGTTTACAGGTATGAAGTATTCGGCTCTCCGATTGCTCGATATTTCATTTGCCCGAAACATCCCAAAATCTGCCCCGGCTGCCTACGCGCCTTCGGCTACTGCCGCAAGATATGGGAACTCGCGCCCGTAACCGTCTGCCCCCTGCACCGTTGCATGTTGGTCGACGAGTGCCCTAAGTGCAAGAAGCGCGTCTCATGGGTCAGGAGCGAGGTAAGCGTTTGCCCGTGCGGGTACGACTGGCGAAATGCGCCCCTTAATACCGTAAGCGGTTCCGAATTAAGCGTGGTGCTCCGCATCCATCGGCTATGCGACTTGCCGTCCGGCAAAGCCGCCCCCGGGCGAAAGCCCGATGTTAATCCGCTCAACGACTTGGATTTGGAACACGGTTTATCAGCCTTGTTTTTCATCGCGGCTCAAGACCGCGGCGTCACCGACACGACAGGCAAGCTCAGTGTGAAAGGCAAGCGAAACGCCGAACTGCACAATCTATTGGTCACATTCGCGGCTGTCTTCGACAAATGGCCGAAGAAGTTTGAAGAGTTTCTTGTCCGGAGGCGGGGTCGGTTCCCGTCAAAGAGGGCATCGGGCACCGGGCTTTACAAGGACTTCGGCACCTTCTATTACGGCCTTTATTACAACCTTACTTCCGATAAGTTCGACTTCATGAGAAGAGCCTTCGAAGACTATGTGGGGCGTTGTTGGAATGGCGGTTATGCGGCGGTGTTAATGAGGCGCAAAGGTTCCGGCCTGAATGATAGGAAATATATTTCTCGGAACGAAGCCAGAGTCCGGTTGAGAGTCAATCACTCCTACATCAACTGGTTAATCGAGAAGGGTATGCTCCAAGCTCTGGTGCGGGAGAGGGGTAGAAAGAGGATGTTTCTGATCGATGCCGCCAGCGTCGAGAAACTGGAGCCTGAGTTCGGAGACCTGTTGACCGCTGAGCAAGCCGCTCAAATTCTGAACGTGAGATCGGAAAATATTACCGGGCTGGTTCGTCACCAATGTTTGAAGCCGCGACGCGGCCCGACTATTGATGGTCTGGCGCACTGGAAGTTTACGCGACGCGAAGTCGGCGAACTACTGACCAACCTTGATAGCCGCATCGTACAAGACTTTAATCACGCGGAAGCGGACCTGCTAAACCTCTCAGCAATCCTGCGGACGAATACCAATCGTCTTTATAGCGTCGGCAGCTTTTTGCGAGACGTGCTGGACGGGAAGATTAGCCCGCGCGGAAAAGATGAGAGTAAAGGATTAAAGCGGTTTCTATTTATCAAGGAGGAGGTAAACAATTTACGCACAGCTAGCGGAGCAACACGAAGGTTATTAGAGCCCACATAGGTATTGGCGGCACGCTGGAAATTCATTGAAAACTATTTCTTAATGGTTGAACTTTAATTTAGTTGAATAACGAGAAGAAAGCTTTGTTTTGCGGTCATTCTGGAGAGCGATTTTGTTAATACGAAACGAATTCAGTCAAAATACAAGTTGCACGAGTGTGAGATCTTTTATGAAATGGAGCTATGGCTCCGGAGAAGCAACAAAGGCGCAACAGGCTGCTTCTGACGGACAGACCGCGACCCGGGGAGAGTTTCATCGGGTTCCTTTTACGCCTCACCGAGCTAAACGGGTATGAGAATCTAGCATGGATCCCAAAGCTGTCCGGCATTGGCGGGGGGAATTTTTATAGATATAACCTTGCTTTTAGAAAAGACCAAGACTTGCACCTGCTCTCGGATCTGACGAGAGCTAGCCAAGTCGAATTGGCCTCTCTACTTTATAAGCCAGCCACTTCGGACACGCCTACACCTAGAAGTTACGTGTTTGGACTTCCCATATCGAAATTTTTCATACGTCCGGGGAGACCAAAGATTTGTCCTACCTGTCTACGTGAATATGGGTACTGCCACAGGGTGTGGGAACTTGCTCCAGTAACCGCATGCCCGAATCACGGATGCCTACTATTGGACGAATGCCCAAACTGCCGGAAGGGCATGTCGTGGAGAAGAAAAGATATTTGTATCTGCTCCTGCGGTTATGACTGGCGCAATATAAAGCCCGCTTCGGTTGATGATTCGGAGTTGAGCTTATCTAGGCGCATACACTTGAAGTGTGGCCTGCCTATTCCCGACTTTACTCGGGGGAAAGCGGGAAATCCTCTTGATGATCTTGATTTAGAGGATATGCTGTCGGCTGTGTCCTTTATTGCCGATCAATATATAGGCATGATGGACACTAAGAGAAAGCTCACTGCAATTGATAGAAGCAATACAGAACGCCACGAAATGTTAACCAAAGCTGTCTCCGTATTTGAAGAATGGCCGAAGCAGTTCGAGCAGTTTAGCGCGTGGAGACAAACTCGATTTTCCTCTCAGAAGAAATCCCGAGCACAAAGCGCCCTTTATAAGGATTTCGTTGAGTTTTATGTCGGCCTTTGTAAATCCCTTCCTTCCGCGTGCTTCGATTTCATGAGAACCGCCTTTGAGACGTACGGCAAAGAGCATTGGAACGATAGTTATGCATCGATCATCCGGGCGCCCTCTAAACTCAAACTAACACAAAAAATATATGTTGGACTTATGAAGGCTGCAAGCATGCTCGAAATGGCGCCAAAGGGGGTGAATTTTCTAGTCGACAGCGGTAATCTTGAGGCAGTAGTTCGGGTTAAAGGGAAAACAAGGGTCGTCTTGATTGAGAGGACAAGTCTTGAGCGGGTGAAGCGCGAATTCAATGAGTTGTTAAGTATATCGGAGACTGCTCAATTGTTGGGGGTCAACGGAAACGCCGTTAAGGCTTTGATAAAACATGGCTGCCTATTACCTCTCCACGGGTCACATATCGATGGTTTTGGAAATTGGAAATTCAGCCGTGAATCGATCAACCTTCTTTTAGAGCGGATCGAAAAGAAGATAGTCCCGCACAGATCGACTAAAGCCATAAGTTTTGCCGCAGCCCTAGTAAATGGCAGGAGACGCTATTCAGGGTTAGGCGGTTTCGTAAAGATGATTTTAGACGGAAGGATAATTCCTTGCGCGAAATCCGCGGGCACGGGACTTCATAAGTTCTCATTTCCGGGAGAACTTATGATTGAGGAAAAGCGAGCTAAAAGGCGTGGCGTATATAACATAACAAAGGTGGCTAAACTGTTAAACGGCAGGAAGGCAATGGTTAGGTTTCTGATTAAAAAAGGGATGTTTCCGACCAAAGTTGTAACGAATGGGCCATGGGAATTATCGGTGGATGAACAGGGAGTCAATACTTTTACTTCCACATATACACTGGCAATTAAACTCGCGACAACTTTACACACTAGTCCGGAGTTGGTGGTTGACGCCCTTGAGGCTTGCAGCGTCTTCCCGGTGTCAGGAATGAAAATAGATGGCGGCCCTGCTTACGTATTTTTGAACTCTGATCTTGAAGCCGTCAACCTCGCGGAAGCATTATCAAAACAGAGGGCGAAGTACAGACCGACTGACACCAGATTGAAAGTAAATATAGAACAGGCGGCGAACATCCTCGGAGTTGATGTCTCAACCATAAGGGCATTAGTTGATGACGGGGTCTTGAGGCCATACGTCGCACGCTCCGGTAAGAGTAATCATTCCCCCGAAATACAATTCACGACATACACACTAGAACGTTTCAAAAAACAGTTTACTGATAGCCTGAGCATTGCAACGGAGGTGGTATCCCACAGGGTAGCAGCTAGGATGGTCGAAGGAAGGTGAGTAGTAACAGGTCGCCTTAAGCCGGTTAAAGGCGGCAGAAAATTGAAATATTTTTTCGCTCGGACGTGATTGCAATCGCCGAGTTCAAAAAATCACGCTTATACTGAATGAGGTCACGGCATTCATTGGGTGTTGGGGCGCCAAGGGTGATGGATTGGACGAAGTCCTGAAGTGGTAGTTAGTTAAAAATGATATGGCCTGCCAATTGTTCATAGTCAGAGTGCAGAAGGGGCAAATTTAACAGAGGTGTTCTCCCATGCAAGGCAAACTATTCCAATTGCTAGTGGTCATACTCTTCCTCATACCCGCCTGTATTGCTTCGGCTCAAGAATTAAAAGTTTCACCTGCTGAGTATCTACCCTTAAAACCAGACCTGAAGTACGTTTATCAAGCTACAATTGAAGGCCGAGTCATACAACCTGCATATTCAATTGTCTCTAAAAGAATTGTTCGCGGCACTTACGACATTATCTATTTCGTTGAAGAACAAAACGAGATAAAGACTTCCAACCCTAATATAGATTTACCGATGATTGGCTTAGGCGGATATACCACAGGGGTGGATGGTCTCTATACATTTGATTGTACATGGCTTGCTGATCTGCAAAAGATTCCCCCTAAGAAACCGCACCTCTTTTTACGTAATCCGTTGAAGACCGAAGACGAGATAAAGGTAATGTCTGATGCCGGAAACCAGATGACTGTATTCAAGGTATTAGGTTTTGAAGACGTGCAAGTCCCGGCTGGAACATTTGCCAGCACTCTGAAGTTAAGCATCAAAACAGTAAGACCGGACGGTTCATCCGAAGAGGGATTTGCATGGCTCGCTAAGGGCATTGGAGTAGTTAAAAGAGTCAGGGCGACGGGTCGCCTAGAGGTATTGATAAGATCCGGCTCAGCCTTTATCTCACGCGATATTCAAGAATGGAATAATCTAAGATTCGTTTTCCTCCCGGTGCGAAAAGCATTACAAAAGTTTGGTTACCAATCGCTTCATAAGCTGAATAACTTGAGAGCATCGCTGCCTTACGAGCCGTATAAGGGCAAGATTGCGAAAGTCATAAGGGTCTCAACATTTGACTACGGCTGGAAAGTGTTACTAGAGATTGAGAACACAAAAGAACAGGTGCTTGCCGAAGCATATCGCGGGACAATTAACGGTCTCGCCCCTCTAGCAGATATTGAAGAAGCGCGTACCCAATATCAGGGTAAAACTTTGTGGACCCGCGCCACCCTTTATACCTACAACGAAGATTTGGACGAGTTGGGAGTGGTTGCGTCTTCGCGCTATCTTCCTGTGAAGGTTGTTGAAGTTGTGCCGGGTTGGGAGGACAGTGCCCCTGTTCGCTTTATAGTTGAGACCAAAACGGGCTGGCGTGCATTTGTTGACGTACACATGAGTGATACGAATATTGCCGAACAGCTCCGGCAATACAATAGATTTGATGAGGTATTTGTAAGCGAAGAACAGAAGATGCTTGATCCTCTGGAAAGACTTAGGCAAATAAATGAGGAACTAGAACAACAATTAAAGCAACGTCCTCCTGTGCCGGAACCAATTCAGAGGCGGAATTTTTGAGCTACGTCGCTAGCTGGTAGAAACAGCAGACACAAAATGCTGATAGCAATTCTTTTCATAGCCGAGCAACTGTGTTGGCGCACGTCATCAGTGGCTAGCGCGCTGCGCTATTCGTGACATGGTTCGGTTGCAAGGGGCGAGAAGATCACCAAAAAGCTTGTAGGATAATCAAGAGTGTTTAGAGCCATCTCGCCACGCCTCCATGGTGTGAGCATGTACCCCTCCTGCTCCTACTAAAACTATACGAACCGTCTCGGCACTGTGCTGATGCCCCCGCCGGAGGGCCATCACTACTAAAGGTCGGCCTGCGCACACGCTCGCCGTATGTGTTCGTGTAGTAATCGTCTGAACTTGCACTACCCGGCTGGCTGACGGTTGGTGTTCGCTCGCTTGCCGTACTCTGTGTGGATGGCCTAACTGCTGGCGAAGGTGATGACGCAGGGGATGTATCTGCTGTATAGCTTGAGGACTCTTCTCCCTCATCTTCCGCCCCATCAATCTCAGCATCGGGAGCAGGCGCAATTTGCGGTGTGGGCACTTTCGACGCTAACTCGATCTGCTTCTCCCGCTTCACCACCTCCTTCAGTAGCTCTTGCGCTTCCCCATATTCAGGAGCACCGGAGCCTATTGCTTTCAAGTGCCATCTAGCAACAGCGACCGCGCCCCATGCTGCTTTCTTGGGGTCTCTATTCGGCTTGTATCCGTCTGCGAGCGCCCGCCGAGCCTCTGCGAGGTGCTGCGCAGAAGTCAGGTCAAGGGATGCGGGTGATGGCTGGAGATTACTACTATTGGATGGAATCTGCGTCGAAAGCACCTGCGACGGTATTGTGGTTGGGGTTGTTGAAACCTTATAGCCTGCGGCAGCCCAAAGCAGACCGACGAAGAAGACGGCAAGAGCGGCGATTAAGACCTTCGACCCCTTTCGGGCTGCTCCTACTCGTGCCCCACAAGCAGCACAAAATGTAGCAGTGTTAAAGTTAGAATGGCCGCAATGAGGGCAGGGACGTGGCTGATTCACGATAGAGCCTTTCAGTCGGGGATGAGGTGGGTAATCACTGGCCGGAGAATCCGGCCATACTTGGTTTGCGCGCTAGGCTTTTACGACGAATCAGGTATTGAAGTCAATGATATGACGACATTGAGGACGCTCCCTTGCGGGGAAATTTTATTGACATATCAGAAGTATCCAGCATACATTTACTTCGCTTTGTTGCATTTCGGCTGAACACTGCTCTAGCTATCTCACACAGCATTTCTCTACTCAGAGCTATCGGACACTCATCATGGCATGTTGAGTATCCGTAGCCTGCGACTGGTGCAAACAACTCCGCGCTCCCGCGCGGACGCGAATAAGCTTTACCGTTCGCCTCACTTCAAAGGAACGGCCTTCACACTGGCACAGGCTGTGTTAAGTGGGCTCAGTTAACTACTTCCTCATGTCTAATACCAAGAAAAGCAACGCCGTCTCCATCTGGAAATATATCGAGCTATTTACCGCTCTAGCTTCATTCATAGCGCCCATACTTGGCTCCGTGTTTCATGTTAACGCGAGTGATACTCTCATCGCGGTATATATCTTCTTTGTTCTCCTAGGAATCGTTTTACTCCTGAGACTATGGCGGAATGCTGTCAAGGCTTACATCCAAAAGATGCCCCTGCCTCCGCCTGAGATTTTTTGGAGAATTCTATTCAACAAGTTACCCCCTGCACGAGGGCGTTCCATTATTCCTGCAACTATCAATATTCTGGCGATCTATGATCCTTCCACTAAAGCTGATTACGATAAGTTATATGAAAATTTTAAGAGCAGTGAGAAAGAAAATAAATTAAACATAATCCCTTACGAATATCCCAAGGATTATCCGACCAGTAGCATTACCGAAGCGTTAGAGAAATCTCAAGCGGCATACTTATTTCTAGGACAGGAAATAGGACTCGATAAAGAATTTCAGGCAACAATCAACTCATGGTCTGAACAGGAAACGCAAAAGCCTATTCTGGTCGTTGAAATGAACGACCAGCCATACACCTTACCCTTCGATATAGTTCCCGACACGGAAGCCCGCACCGGATTGTGGCGCTTGCTGTCGCGCTCAATTGAGCGCACCGAATTGTGGTATGAACAAGCAACCTCCTACCGAAACGTGTGGATAATAACTTTTCTTTGTATGGCGCTCTTATTAGCCAGCACGATCTTCCTTTATCTGCAAAATGCCCATCTGCGGGATAAACTTATTAGGAGAGATCAGAGTGTTTCGAATCATCACCACATTATAGCGAGAGACTTTCAGGGATTCAGGGAAGAGATGGCGGCGTCGTTGAAAGATTCTAAGCAAAATTTCGCGCTGGAGTTTAGGGTCAGCGAGGTGAAAAATGCCGTAAAGATGATCTCAGCCTTAAAGGGTTGGGCGGACCCGGCATCAACATATCTCATGACTCGGTTCGCACCGCGAACACGTGAGTTACTGGAGTGGCATGACGCAACACGACAGCCTAATCCGGAGTTGACCGACGCTCTCATCGATGAACTGAACTGTTCACTCGAAGACCCTGATATGCACAAGTCCGGGCAGTTTAGCGTGTCCGAAGAGGCCCAACAACTCTCTAAACAACCGTTACAAGGGGAAGCCGTGTGGCGGTTAAACCGAATGTTACTGGAGGATGCTTACCCGAGCGAGTTAAGCAAACAATCAAATCATGATTCGAATCTGAAAAATACTTTCCAAAAAACTTTGGATAAATACGCCCTCTACTCCTTCAATGAATTTAAGAGTCGAATGTCGGAATCCCAGTCCGGTGAAGGCCACATGTCGTTTTGGCGACTTTCTCCCGACGGAAATTATTATCAACAAGTAGCCCGTTCGCATCCGGGTGTGGTGTACCGGACGTTTGACATTGAACAAAATCCCATCGTCAAGTGCGCGATTGAAAATAACGCCTTTACGCTCTGGACCAAAGATGCTGGCAACGGTGATGCCGTCGCTTGGAGTCTCGACGGCGAGACGACCCTCGCCAACTGGAAGGACGGGAATATAAATTTCAGCCCCGGTCATCCCGTGCCGCAATGCACTCGTGTGCAGATCGATAGAGATGACAAAACCACAGGCTTACTGTGTGTGGGTATGGCTAGCACCTCCCGAGACACGGAAATCAAAAGCGGTTTGTGTATTGATGTACCGTACAAAGACGTGGAGTTCTTGAAAGAGGCGGGCGCGAGGAATTACCTCATGCAAACGCTTTCAATGATGCACTTGATTCCTAGCGAGATGTTGAAATTTCATCCTGAATGCGATAAAAAACGCGCGGGGACACTCCCGAGCAACAAATCCGACTAAGCGTCACTGGCGAACCAAACAGCAATTTCAACATCCTTTTTATAGGACAAAATTTGGAGGTGCTATTCCTCCGCAAACCACATGTCTGACCCTTCCACTAAAACTTTCTTTCTGTTAACGGCAGCGGCGCATTATGTAAGTGTAATCGGGCAGGTCGTGAGCAGTGCTCGCGTCCATGTCAGCCGAAATATGTTATGCGGGCGCATACCAGATCGCAATGTTTCGGTCGAGATGTAAAGTCCGGACGTAGCACATGATTGAAGCATTTATTTAGGGAGATTTTATGAAAAGAGTGATTTGCTCAATTATCTCAATATATATGTTGATGTCAGTATCCTATGCCGAATCAACAAAAAACGCTGCGACTAAAAATGAAGGCACCGAGAAAGAAAGCGCCGCGCCTAGTATGAATCAGGATGCTTTCATCGAGCAGTTAGCAGAGGAGTTGGCTAAGTCGCTTGCTAAAAGGCAGAAACGGGCGGTAGTTGTGGCAGACTTCCTGAGTATTGATGGAAAAGAGACTGCATTTGGAAAAGTCGTAACAATTGAATTAGCCACGAAGTTAATCAATTCGCAAGGGGATTTGGCTGTTATTCCAACAGCTAGACTTAATAAAACTCTTGAGCGGGAAAAGATAACATCTGATGAAATAACCGACTTAGAAAAACTACAGCTAATAAAGAAAGCTTTAAGGATTGATTCGATTATCGTTGGGAATATTATTGAATCAAATGGAAGAACTAAGGTTAATGCAAAAATAATAGATGTGGAAACCGGTAGCTATATCGGGGCAAGTAGCATTGATTTTACAGGCCCTGCCCGTAGCGGTATTGATCCGGTAAAGGGGACAGTAGCATCAGCAACTAAAGAAGAAGTAAAACAAAATAAAGGAACTGAAAAACCAGCCACCAAAGCATTTGCAGGAGATTTTTCTTTTGAAATTCAATCGTGCAAGCAATCAGGGCAAACAGTAACTTGTCATATAGAAATTACTGACATTGCGGAAAGTGATTTGCTCATCTTCTTTAGAAAAAACTCTCAAATAGTAGACGAGAATGGGCAAACATATTATATGGATAGTGTTGAGTTAGGTAATAGAATAGCTTCATTGGAACAGGGTTACCCTCTAATTACTAAAATCCCTGTTAAAGGATTGATAAGATTTAAGGGCGTAAAACCCGATACATCTCAAATTAAATTACTTAGATTTAGTTGTCGTTCGGCAGATAGTAAAAAGATGGCATCATCCCGCGTCTTCCAATACCATCTTCTATCTCAGCCTTTTGATATTGACTTCAGAGATATACCTCTAAGCAAAGAAAAATAGGCAACGGTAAGCAGATATGGACAGGCTGCTTCAGACTAACATCGATTTAAGCATCCCTCTCCATCATTGAAATTTTACCTTGATTTCCAAGGAAAATAGACAGCCTTTACATATTCATATTATATGCTCGAAAAAATAGCTTTTTTCCGATTATATGCTCCTAATACGTTAAGTTTTATTGCCCGAAAATGTGCTGTAAACTATTGATAATTCAGTGAGTGAATTCGGGTTTTATGCCCGAACTCATACACGCTGGTCCCCGTACGCGCCAATCCGCGTTTCCCTCTGCCCGCGCCGACCACGCTCGCAGGTCTGCGCATCGAAGCCTCGTCCAGCGCGCCCCACCAACCCGCCGAACTCGCGCCCTACGTTGAGCAGACGGCGACGCCTCTGCGCGCCTACAACTTCACGGCGCGCACGGACCACAACTTCTCCGATGCGCACAACGCCACGTTTCTCTATCAACGCGGGCGCAGCAAAAACTTGAGACAGTTTGGCGGAGACAGCCGTCTCGCAGACGCCTTGCAAGGCCGCACGCGCCACACGGATGCGCTCTCCTACACGCACAACTTCGTCGGCTCGCCGCGCCACTTCAATCAACTGCGCGCGCAAATTTCACGCCTCACTCCGGCGTTGCGCACGGATGGCGCACAACAGTCACGCCCCGTCGTTCTCATCGCCATTGACGATCCGCTCGCAGGCGTCGAGACGGCGAACCGTTCGGGCACGCTCGTCGCCGGTTCGTCCAACGCGGGCGCGAGCGACCGGCGCGAGACGCGCGTGCAAGTACAAGACACTTTAACTATTCTTCGCGGCGCGCACACCTTCAAGTTCGGCGGCGACGTGCAGCGCATTCGTTCAACTTTTATAGACCTCTCGGACACGAGCGGCACTTTCGATTTCGCGAGCGCGGGCGAGTTTCTTGCCAACGCGCCCGCGCGCTTTCGCCAACGCTTCAACGGTGAGTCCGTGCAGAAGAATCTCTACACGGGCTTCTTCGCGCAAGTTGAATGGCACGCGCGCCCCAATCTCAACATCTCATACGGCCTGCGCTACGAAAACGAAACGATCATCAAGGACAGAAACAACTTCGCCCCGCGCATCGCCGTCGCCTACGATCCGTTTCGCACCGGCAAGACCGTCATACGTCTCGGCGCGGGTCTCTTTTACAACCGCGTGCTCCTGCGCACAGTTGACGATTTCACGCTCGGACGGGAGCGCGTCTTCTTCGACACGGACACGCTGCGTAATCCTGCGAACGGCAAGTTGATGACCGACGCGGAGCGGCGTGCCTTCATCGCCGCCAACTTGAGTTTCCCCGAAACGCTCACAATTGATTCGCCCATCGTCAGACAGTTCGGCGTGCTCCAGACAAACTTCACGCGCCGTCTCGACCCGCGCCTGCGCATCCCCGAAAGCTATCAAGCCAACGTCGGCTTCGAGCGCGAAGTCGCGCGCGGTTTCGCCTTCGAAGCGAATTACACCTTCAATCGCGGGCTTCATCTCTGGCGCGAATTCAATGCCAACGCGCCCCGTCTTCCGCGCGGCTACGAAGATTTCGCGGCCTACCTGCTCTCGCGCGACTTCGCCAACTTCCGCGACGCGGCGGGCACGCGCCCGCTCTACAACACGCAGGCAGCCGGTGAACTCGTGCGCTTCACGCTCGCCGCGCCGGGCGCGTCGAACCCGGACGCCATCGCACGCGTCGTCGAATTCGGCGTTCCCGTCAGCGTCTTCAATCTCAATAGTTTCAGTTCGGGCGCCGCGCTCGAAGCCGCGCTCGCCGCGCTGAACGACCTGCGCACGGACCCCGCGCGCGGCCAACTCGAACAACTCTCCGCAATCGGCAACAGCTTCTATCATGGCCTGACACTCGAAGCGCGTCGTCGCTTCGCCGCGCGCGGGCGCGGCAACCTCGGTCTCTCCGTGCGCGCCGCCTACACGCTCTCGCGGCTCATAGACGACGGCGTGGTCAACACTTCGAGCGCGC